>Ga0335078_10004759_pt1 | contig 20100 bp, 18 predicted proteins | sample Lox_Sample_32_FD_206711 | JGI IMG/M metagenome (GOLD analysis project Ga0335078, IMG submission 206711) | Soil microbial communities from Loxahatchee National Wildlife Refuge, Florida, United States - Lox_Sample_3.2 | ecosystem: Environmental > Terrestrial > Soil > Wetlands | place: USA... | reverse complement strand
ATCCCCCGCTCTGCTGCCGCCTCGGGTAAGGAACGAACTGGCGACGTCCGAGGCCCGAGTCTACGTGTCCGCCGCCGTTGCCTGGGAAATGGCCATCAAGGTGAACTTAGGAAAGCTTGAGGCATATGAAGTAGTTTCTGATCTGCCCCGTATCCTGTTCGAAAAGGGCTTCTACCGTTTGGCGATTTCAATGGACCATGCTTTGCGTGCCGGCATGCTTCCCCACCACCATAATGATCCGTTTGATCGCATGCTGGTGGCGCAAGCTCAGGCGCTGAACTGTCCCATTGTCAGCGCGGACAGAGTTTTCGATTCGTATGGCGTGCGGCGGATTTGGTAGAAGCTGCCGCGTTCTAGAGTTACCTTTTCGCGAAGCGCAATCCCAAAATAGCCATCGCCTCGGCCAGCGCGGGATGCTGGCGCTCGACGCGTTCCGACTTCGCATTGCGAAGGCGGCAAGGCTCAAACAGCGCCCAGTTCTCCAGATTGTGTCCATAGCGCGAGCGAAAATAAATTCCCGGCAATCCCATGTCATAGACCACACGCGACACCAGCATGGTCAGCGTGCGCGGCGACGAACTCTGTAGGGCCGCGGCATCGAGATCGGGAAAGCCCAGCCGCAGGCATTCCGACGCGAGCCTGCGCCGCAGCAGCGCGATCCACTCCGCGCCGCAAATGTCGGCGTAATTCCCTTCCGACGATGCCGAGCCGATCACGCGATTGGAGCACCAGTTCAGCGGCACCTCGCCGATCGGCAGGAAGTCGTCATCGCCCTCGATGGCGCGCAGCTCTTCGATCAGCGTGAGGTCGGGACGGAAGCGCGCCAGCGTCTCCACAAAGCACGACACCTGCTGGCTCGACGCGTAGAGCACGCGATACTCGCTCTCGGGATCGTCGAAGCGATTGCCGAAGGTGCCGTCCTTGGCGCGCGACCAGTCGGGCAGCTGCCACGCGTCGGGGTGGCGCGCCACGCGATAGATGGGTTGTGTGGGAGTTCGAGTCTCGACGGCCAAGCGCTAGCCCCCGGCAATGAACGCGCGCGCGGCCGCCAGGACCTCGGGCGCAACGACGGCGAGATCGCCTTCGCGCAAGAGACGCAGCGGAACGCGATCGCCCAACTCGGGATTTACGCCCATCAGCCAGGCCTGCACGACCTCGCGCGAATCGTGTTCCAGCAAGGTGCGGACGACCTGGAAGGTCAGGCGCAGTCGCGGCTCGACCTCGCCATACGGCCGGCCGCCGGAGATCCAGCGCTCGATGGCGCGCACGTCCTTCAAGCCGGCGACATACGCGATGAGCTTGCGTCCGATGGCGTCGCTCAGGCGCTCCACCAGCTCGGAGAACTTCAGGGTCAGCGACTCGCGATGCGCCTGCAATCCCGGACGCGGCAGCGCCTTGGTAGCCACGATCACTCCTCGAACCGCGCGTTTCCGTGCTATAGGATGCAGAGATCACCCCAGAAATGCAAGATAATCACAAGTAATTAACAACCAATTGTCATATTACGCGCGTTTGCGACGCCTGAATAGACGAAGAAAAGGCGAACCACGCAAGTAAAATAGTTCAAGTTGTGAAGGCAGCTTCGTAGTTGCCTGCCAATGCGAGCGGACCGCAGATCCCTCGGCTCCGCTCGGGATGACAGCGAAAAGGGGCGATCCTTCAGGATCACATCCAACGGGACGATCCTTCGGGATGACAGCCAAAGGGAAGAGCGATCTCTCATGGCCTGGTATCGGGAACCGTGATGGCGCGAAACATATACGGCAGCGCTTCGGAGACGATCATCGCCGCGACGATCATCGCGCCGCCGAGTGCCTGCTGCGCGGACATCGGCTCCTTCAGCCACACCACGCTGAGGATCGCGGCGGTCACGGGTTCGATGCTGAAGAGCAACGCCGCCTCGGTCGGGCCAAGGCGTGTCTGCGCGACTGCCTGTCCCCAGAAGGCGATGATCGTGGAGAACAGCGCAAGGTAAATCGCCGGGCCGAAGACCGTGAGCTTGGGCAAGGTCTGCGGCAAATTCTGGAAGCCGTAGGGCGCCGGCAGGAATGCGGTCACGATCAGCGTGACGAAGCCGCCAACTAGCACCTGTGTTCCCGCCAGCAGCCACGCGTTGGTGCGGCGCGCGAACGCGCCCATCATGATGAGGTGCACCGCGCAAAGGATGGCGCAGACGAGCGTCTCCAGATCGCCGCGATTGACCTGGCTGAATCCTCCGAGCGCGCCATAGCCGGCCGAAGGCGAGCGTACCAGCAGATAAAGCCCGAAGGTCGCGATGACCACGCCGATGGCCGAGCTCAGCTTGATGCGCTGGCCGATGGCGACGGCGATCAGCGGCGTGAACAACACGTACAGTCCGGTGATAAAGCCGGACTTGGCAGTAGTGGTGAAGCGCATGCCGTCGGTCTGCGACCAGAAGATGACGGCGAGAATCAGGCCGAGCCAGAAGCCGTCGAGGACCCCGCGGCGCACGATGGCGATGCGCTTGGCGCGGATGACAAAAAACATCAGCAGGCCGGCCAGCATGAAGCGCAGGCTCATGAGCGCGCCGACGGAGATGCCGCCCTGGAGGGCGAAGCGCGTCATGGGAAAGCCCAGGCCCCAGATCGCCGCGACCGACGCGATGATCATCACGGCCGAGGCATGGGAGACGGGCGCGGGATGGGAGTTGCTTGACATGCACCGGTGGCGACGGTTTCAACTCAGGATTTTGTTTCGGGCGGAGCACGAACTGCCGCCGTTTCATCCTATCGTGATTTTGGCCCCGTGGTTTCTTGCGCTCGCCGTGGGCGACTCGCGGATTGGCGATTCAAGTTGCGATGACAACATCGGTTCGCGCCAGTCCAACCGCCCTGGGTCGATGAGGAGGACGAATGAGAGTTATGGTGGCGGTGTTGTTCTGCTCGTGCACGCTATCTGTTTTCGCTCAGGATTGCCGGCGGATTTTGGGAGAGCAGTCGCCCGACGCCGCGTCGTTAAAGCGCGTGGAAGATCATTGGAACGAAGCCTTCATGCGCGGCGGCACCGAGTATCTGCAATGTTTGCTGGCTCCGGAGTACGCCAGCGTTTCGCCCATCGGCGTGCACGATCGGGCATGGGAGCTCGAACATGCCGGTAGGAATAAGGGAAGCTCCACGCCCATACCAGATGTCCCGGGGATGATGTTCGAGATCTACGGCAATACGGGCGTGATGCGGCTGTTCAAGCCGGCATCCGCCGACGGCAAACAGGCCGCACAATACATGGCGGACATTTTTGCATTTCAGGATGGCGCCTGGCGGGCGGTGTACTCGCAGCATACGCCAGTCGAGAATACTCATTGATGGGGCGCGATCGGGACCGGTGGCAACACGCTCTGCATATTCTGCCGGGCGCGGTCGAATGGGTAGTCGCTGATGTGGACCGAGCCCTGAAACGGGCGATGGATGTCGGCAATGGCGACCAGCCCCAGTGCGAGGAGCAACGAGAAGGCGAGTACCTGCAGGATGTGAAGCAGAACGTTGGACGAGCCAAACAGGCAGGACGAAGCGACCGTCACCCCGCCCCCGATGATGAGTACGAACCACAGCACGCCAGGCAGGCGAGACAGGCTCTGCAGAACACGGGTGCGGCGGTGCTCGGTGAGCGAGGACAACTCATTCAGCGCGTGATCCTGGGCGGAGGTCTCGCTCGGCGACGTCGCCCTGACCGCCATCAATGTCTTCCACATCTGAGCGTTGACGGCCAGGCTGGCGTTGGGCAAGCGCCCGTCGTACATAGCGGGCCAGTCCTGGTCGATGACCACCTCGGCGTATTGCCGCGCGAGATTCTTCACGTCGATCCGTTGCTGCTCGGGCAGGCCGTCGGCCAGCCAGAAGACGCTGACCAGATCGTTGGCTTCGTACTCGACGTTCGACTCGGCCTCGCCAAAGGCGCTCCACACCGCGTACAGCATGAAGCCCAGGATGACCGCGTAGGTTGTGCCGAGAACGCTCAACTGCCAGCCGATCTGCTCGTTATGCTGGTGGCGTCTCTCCCACGGCCAAATCCAGTTGACCAGCGCCATGAACAGCAGAGCGCCGGCAACCGCCGCGATCACAGCTACGACGCTTTGCCCTGTGGTCAGCATGAGGAATAGGTTTCGAAGCCCCAAGATTATAGAATGCCGCTCGGCCGTAAGCATCTGTTGTTTGACGCGCAGTGTCACACGCTGCGCGCAAACCGCAAATTCCCCGCGTCGCCTCGGCCCGGGATGACAAACTTAAGAGAGGCCGCAGACGGCGCGACTATGGAGGAATGTAATCATGGAACGCAAGAACATTGCCGGCAATTCACCTTATGAACCGATCGTGGGATTTTCGCGCGCAGTGAAAGTCGGCCCATTCGTTTCGGTCGCAGGGACGGTGGCGACGGGAGCGGATGGGAAGATCGTCGGTCAGGGCGACGTTTACGCGCAGGCGGTGCAAATCTTCAAGAACATCGGCAGCGCACTAGAGCAGGCAGGCGCCAGCTTTCGCGATGTGGTGCGCACGCGCATGTTCGTCACCGACATCAGCCAGTGGGAGAAAGTCGGCAAGGCGCATGGCGAGGTCTTCCGCGATATTCGTCCGGCCGCGACCATGGTGGAAGTGACGGGATTTGTCTCCCCCGAGATGCTGGTGGAGATTGAGGTGGATGCGATTGTTGCCGCTGAAATGAAATAAACGGGGTTGCTCGTTTGCGGCGCTTGCCCTCGCTGAACGTCGCTGAGAAATTCTCAGTCGGATCATGGCGACGCTTCATCGAACCTCGAGAGGCAATCACATGGAATCCTCCCTGCAATTAAAGAAGATTGGAATCTGGACCGGCGCATTTGAGACGCAGCCCGCGAGCAGGCTGAAGGAAGCGGTCGCCGAATTGGAGCAGCTGGGTTACGGCGCCGTGTGGTACAGCGAGGGGATTGGCCGCGAGTCGTTGACGCAGGCGGGACTGCTGCTGTCGGCATCGTCGCGCATGGTGGTGGCGACGGGGATCACCAATATTTACGGCCGCGATCCGGTCACGGCGGTGGACGCGCAGAGAACGCTGAGTGAAGCTTGTCCCGACCGCTTCGTGCTGGGTCTGGGCGTAAGCCACGTTCCTCTGGTGGAGCGCCTGCGCGGGCACGCGTACGAGAAGCCGGTCGCGAAGATGAGTGGTTATCTCGATGCGATGGACAAAGCTCCCTACAACAGTGTTGCGCCGGCGTCGATGTATCGTGTGCTGGCGGCGCTGGGTCCGAAGATGCTGGAACTGGCGGGCAAGCGCACGAATGGCGCCCACACCTACAACGTCACGCCCGAGCACACAGCAACGTCACGCAAGATTCTGGGAACTGGGCCTTGGCTGTGCGTCGAACAAGCCGTGGTACTGGAGGCCGATGCCGCGAAGGCGCGACAGATTGCGCGAGCGTTCCTTGGCTTCTATCTCACCTTGCCGAACTATACCAACAATTTTCTCCGCTTGGGATTCACGGAGGACGACAGCAAGGACGGCGGCACGGATCGGCTGATCGATGCCATCATCGCGTGGGGCACGCTGGACGCGGTGCGGAAGCGAATTGACGCGCATCTGGCCGCGGGCGCGGATCACGTTTGCATTCAGGCACTGCCGGCGGATCCAAAAGCGCTGCCGTTGCAAGAGTGGCGGGAGCTGGCAGGCGTGCTGATCAAGAAGTAGCAATGCAACCGTCAGCGGCGCAGGAAAACAACGCGATCGGTCCAGTCCCATTTGTTGGTCTGCCGGGCGAGTTCGAGTAAAGCGCGGACCAAACCGCCAATATCGGCGGGAGAAATGCTCTTCTCGTCGACGAAGATTACTCCACCGTGTTGTTTGCCGGACTCTGCCCAGGTCTTGAGCAGCGGAGGAATCGTCCTACGATCATAGGTGACCAGCGTCAAGCCTTGCACGGCAGCCCGCTGCAAACAGACGGAATCATCCTGACCTAGGAAGTTGCCGTCTTCCCACGTTGCCATACAAAACACCGCGATCGCAGGATTGCGGCGTCGCAGGCCGGCCGCCACTTGAGGAGAGACGTGCTCGTCCAGCAGAAGCTTGAGCATGTCAGCGCCGAGCGCGTTTGGTCGGGGTGAACTCAGCCGCTTGCGGGAGCAGGCGCTTAAGACTCTCGAAACCGGCTGCGTCGTTCTCCGCGAGGGCCTGCTCGATCTCTTCTGGGAAGGCGCGCGCGTAGTTCGCGGCCGCTTGAACCTTGGCTTCGGGCCAGTTCAAATGCTTTGCCACCGCGGAGGCATTGTCCTTGTAGCTGCGCAGCAGGAGGACAACCTCCCAAACCGCGAGCGTGCTGCCCTGGATATAGGCTTGCCGGCCGGCCATAGAGTCGCGAAAGTCGATGAAGGCAAACTCCGAGCGGCGCAGCCCTTCTTCCACGAGGCGGGCGCTGGCGTCGCTGGGGCTCCAGCCATGACGACTCGCCATTCGTTTCAAGCGCTGACCGCTTTCTACCGGCAGGCGCATGCTCAGGACCATGGAACGAGTTTGTTTCACGTGTAACCCCTGTAAGGATTGTAACTCGCCTCAAGATGGCAAAGCGAGAGGCGAAAAACAGACGACGACCTTACTGCGTTACTTCCAGCCCGATCCCCTGGCCGTCGAACACTCTTTGGCCGGCGGCGGGATAGGTGCGCACGACCATGCGGGTTCCGCTGGGGACGGTTTCGGGCGAGGGCTGTTGCGCTGGGGTTGCGGGGTTCGATTGCGGTGCCGCGGGCGGATTCGGTTGCGGGGAATTCGGTTGGGCGGGCGCAGCTGGCGCCGGTGCTGACTCGCTCTTGATGCCGCTGACGCGGAGGCCGGCGTTGACGATCGCGTTCACCGCGGCGTCTTCGCTCTGGCCGACGAGGTCGGGCATGACGAAGGAGGCGCGGTCTTCGCTGGCCGCAAGCAGCAGACTGATCTTCGGTTCCGAGACGTTTACGGCGTTGGCCGGCGGGCTCTGGCCGACTATCTGGTCGCTGGGTGCGCCGGGGATGGTCGCGGTGGCGATGCTGCCAAGCTCCAGGCCGCGTTTGCGGATGTTGATTTCGGCGGCGCGCTCGCTGTTGCCGACGAGATCGGGGATGACGACGCGCTGCGGGCCCATGCTTTCGGCGACGCGCACGCTCCAGCCGCGGCGGACTTTCAGTCCGGGTTGCGGGGCTTGCGACATGATGCGGCCGGGCGGGACTTCGGAGCTGAAGTAGCGGTCACCTTCGTCGAGCACGAGGCCGTGGTCGGCGAGGAGGCGCTCGGCCTGAGATTTCGAGAGGCCGACTACTTTGGGGATGGTCGTCTGGCGGCCGTGAATCGCGAAGCGCATCGCGGTCAGCGCCGACGCGACGAAGACGACGAAGAGGACCAGCCCGCGAAAGAGTAGTCGGAAGAAGCGGCGCATTTAGGTTGTCGGCCTCATTGTCATAACGCGACTTCTGTCGTCGGCTGAAAGCCGACTCGGGTGAAAATAAACCCTTTTCGGCACGACTGAAGTCGTGCCCTGATACAAATCAACTGCCTGACGCTGGCCTAAAGGCCAGCTCTACCCAAGATAGTCGCGATTCGGCACGGCTGAAGCCGTGCCCTTTCAAAGCCCAAACGACAAGACGTCAAGCCCAAACAACGCGACTTCAGATCCCGATCACTGCAACCTCACAGCCCAATCAGTGCGATTCGCTGTCGCCGCCTTCGGGTTCGGGCGTGTCGGTCTTCTGCGCGACGGCGCTCTTCACTTCCGGCGGAGGCGCGGCGAAGTCTTCCGACTCGCGGCCCTTCAGCGCGACGCGCATGAAGTCCATCCAGATGGGCAGCGCGGCCATGGCACCGGTTTCCTTGTTGCCCAGCGTCTTCTTCTCGTCGTAGCCGACCCACACGCCGCAGGTAATTGACGGCGAGAAGCCGACGAACCACGCGTCGGTGAAGTCGTTGGTCGTGCCGGTCTTGCCGCCGAGCGGATGATTCAGCTTGCTGGCCTGGTAGCCGGTGCCGTGCAGCACCACTTCGCGCAGCATGCTGACCATGATGCGCGCGGTGCGGGCGCTCACCACATCGCGAACTTCGGGGTAGTTTTCTTCCAGCACGCGGCCGTCGTAGTCGGTGACCTTGCGAATGTAGCGCGGGACGACGCGCACGCCGTCGTTGGGAAACGTGGTGAACGCGGCGGTCTGCTCGGCTAGCGTGATGTCGGCTGCGCCGAGTGCGACCGGCAGATATAACGGCAGCGGCGCGGTGATGCCGAACTTGCGCGCGTATTCGACGACGGTCTTGATGCCGCCGACGCGCTCGGTCACGCGGATGGCGGGCACGTTGCGCGACTCGGCCAGCGCGTGGCGGAAGGTGATGACGCCTTCGAACTTGCCGTCATAGTTGTGCGGCGCCCACACGCCCTGCCCGCTGGGGAAGCTGATGGGCGCGTCGAGGACGGTGTCGTCGGGCGTCATGCCTTCGTCGATGGCGGCGGTGTAGATGTAGGGCTTGAAGGACGAGCCGACCTGGCGCATCGCCTGCGTCGCGCGATTGAACTTCGACTGCTCCCAATCGCGGCCGCCGACCATCGCCTTCACGTCGCCGGTCGCGTTGTCGAGCGCCATCAGCGAGCCTTGTACGCCGGACTCCTGCTGCAGCTCGACGCGGCTGGCGGTGCCGTTCAGCTCGGTAACCTTGACGTAGACCAGATCGCCGACGCTGAGGAACTGTGTCGGCGAAGTGTGCCGCGTCCACTTGATCTCTTCGGGGCCGAGGCGCGCTTCGTAGTTGCCGAACTTAACGGTCGCGGCCATCGGCTCGACTTCGGTCACCAGCGCGTGAACGTAGCTGCCGGGCGCGATGGTGCTGTCCCAATCAACGTGATGATACGACGCGAGCGTGTCGCCGTTGGCAACGACGTTCAGCAGATTGCCCTTCCATCCATGACGGCGCTCGTAGGTCGCCAGGCCATCGCGCACGCCTTGCTGCGCGGCATGCTGCATCTCGAGATTCAGGCCGGTGTAGACGCGCAGGCCGGCCTCGTAGATCCTGTCACCATATTTCTTCTCGAGATCTTCGCGAATCTCCTCGACGAAATACGGTGCGATGTCGTTGGGCTCGGCCGCCAGCTTGAGCACCAGCGGCGCGCTCTTGGCGCGCTCGGCTTCGGCGGCGGTGATCTTGCCGTCCTCCAGCATGTTGTTGATGACCAGATTGCGGCGGTGCAGCGCGCGCTCCGGCGCGTTGATGGGCGAATAGTAATTGGGCGCCTTGGGCAGGCCGGCGAGAACGGCAGCCTCCTCCAGCGTCAGGTCCTTGGCCTTCTTGCTGAAGTAGTAATTCGCGCCGGCCTCGAAGCCGTAGACGCCGTGGCCGAGGTAAATCTGGTTGGCGTAGAGCGCGAAGATCTGGTCTTTGGTGAAGCGGCGCTCGATCTGAATGGAAAGCAGGACCTCCTGCATCTTGCGGCGGAAGTTGCGATCGGGCGACAGGAAGAGATTGCGCGCCAGCTGCATGGTCAGCGTAGATGCGCCCTGGGCACGGCTTTCCAGCATCACGTCGCGCCAGGCAGCGCCGAAGACTCGCCAGACGTCGACGCCCCAGTGGCCTTCGAAATCTTTGTCCTCGGTGGAGATCAGCGCGTCGCGGAGGACTTTGGGGAAATCGCTGTAGCTGTCGATGACGCGGCGCTGCAGCGCGAATTGGCCGATGACGCGGTTCTGGTCGTCGTAAAGCTGGGTGATGGTCGCGGGGCGATAGTGCTCGAGTTCGTTGACCTGCGGCAGGTCGGTGGAGTAGACGAAGACCATGCCGGTGGCAGCGCCGGCGATGGCGGCGATAATGATGAGCAGGACGAAGAAGGCATTGCCGACGAGCTTCAGTCCGACGCGGCGCGGGGGCGCGGGATCGGTGGCAATGGGAGGGTCGACAACGCGATTCATGTGGGGCTAGGGTCAGGATAGCACTGAAGATTCAGCCATTGTTCCTTACTGTGCGGATGCCGGTGAAGTTTTCCGGAGAATTGCAGGTAGAGTCCATCCGAGTACTGCACCCCAGAACAGCGCGTTCCCGATCATGAAGATATCGAAATGCGCCGTGCTTCGTGGCAAAAGGTAAAAGAGCGGGAACCTCATTACCGCCCACATTATTCGGGCAAAAGTTAGGCCGTGCCCAGGGACGGCGTTCCCGGGAGCTGCTGCCCAACTCAGGAAAGCAAGCACGTACTGGGCGAACGCAATCCCTAACACGCAAGCTAGGGTCTTCAATCTCATCGGGTTTGCCCACCACCTTCTATCGTGCAGGACCTGTTGTGGTAGAGGCATTGGATATTCAGCCAGAACTCGGCGGTTGTACCGAAGAAATGGGCGAGGCGCAAGGCCGTGTCGCCGGTGATGGAGCGTCGGCCGTTCATTATCTCGGTAATGTGATTGGCGGGAACCTTGAGCCGGCGAGCCAGTTCCGCGGCGCTCATCTGGAGTTGGTGAAGTTCTTCGGCCAGGTGCTCGCCGGGATGGATTGGGATTATGGGCATAACGGTCGCAGCCTGCGTAACTTTAGCATGCAGGGCGTGGTTCGGCGCGGGGTGATTCTTTCGTGATTTACAATCATCTATTTGCCAGATGTAAGTAATAAGGTTAGGCGGGCGGAGGCGTCCCTGCCGGGACGCAAAGCAGATCCCTCGGTCGGGCTGAAGCCCTCGGTCGGGATGACAAGTTTGGAAAAAGGGTCCGGCGGACGCGGGCCTGAAGGCCCGCTCTACCTGGCAACAGCAGGCGGGACGCGGCGCTGAAGCGCCGCACTACCCGATCGAGGCAGTGGGCCTTCCGATTCGGACGGACAGCAGGTCCCTCCACTCGGGCTGAAGCCCTCGGTCGGGATGACAATTTGGAAGAGGGTCCGGCGGACGCGGGCCTGAAGGTCCGCGCTCTACCTGGCAACAGCAGGCGGGACGCGGCGTTGAAGCGCCGCACTACCCGGCCCGAATCCTTCGGAGGCGTGATCCGTAACAGCGGCGCGGCAGTGACGATAATCTTTGCATTCATTCTTAGCAGAATTGGAGCACGAACTTGGCAGACACAATTTATGACGTAGTCATCATCGGCAGCGGACCTGCCGGATACACTGCGGCTTTTCGCGCTGGGCAAGTGGGGTTGAAGGCCGCCATGATCGAGAAAGACGAGAAGCTGGGCGGGACTTGCCTCAACGTCGGATGCATCCCGACCAAGTCTCTGCTGTTTAACGCCGAGGTTTGGGACCATGTGCAGGAAGGTCTCGAGCTGGGCATGGAGAATACGGCCGGCGTGAAGCTGAACTGGGACGCGGTCCAGAAGCGCAAGCAGGGCGTGGTCGACAAGCACATCAAGGGGCTGAGCTTCCTGGCGCGCAAGAACAAGGTCGACGTGGTGCGCGGCCGCGGCAAGCTGACTGGACCGGCGCAGGGCGGCGTCCACACCGTTGCCATTGAGGGCGGGCAGGTGAAGGAGATCAAGGCGAAGGCGGTGGTGCTGGCGACGGGATCGACGGCGCGCATGCTGCCGGGGTTGAAGCCGGATTCGCAGGTGCTGAGCAACATCGAGGTGTTGGCGCTGGGCGCGATACCCAAGTCGCTGATCGTGATTGGCTCGGGCGCGGTGGGCGTGGAGTTCGCCAGCATCTACAAGTCGTTTGGCGCGGACGTCACGATCCTGGAGATGCTGCCGCGGTACGTGCCCGTCGAGGACGAGGAAGTGTCGAAGGAGCTGATGCGCGTGTATCGCAAGCGCGGCATCAATGGCTTCGTCAATGCGAAGGTGGAGAAGGTCGACGAGAAGAAGAACGGCGTTGCGGTGACGTTTACCGTTGACGGCAAGGCGCAGACGATCGAGGCGGAGAAGGTGCTGGTTGCGGTGGGGCGCGCGCCGGTGACGGACAACATTGGGCTGGAGAACACGAAGATTCAAGTCGAGCGCGGGTTCATCAAAGTTGACGAATACATGCGGACCGCCGAGCCCGGGATTTATGCGGCCGGCGACATCGTTGCGGGATTTCCGCAGCTGGCGCACGCGGGATTCGCGGAAGGGATTGTTGCGGTGACGCACCTTGCCGGCAAGCCGACGAAGAAGCTGAATCCGCTGCGCATTCCGAATGCGACGTATTGTCATCCGGAGATTGGGAGCGTGGGGCTGACGGAAGCGAAGGCGAAGGAAGCGGGCTACGAGGTTAAGGTTGGGAAGTTTCCGTTTACGGCGAACTCGCGCGCGTCGATCGTTGGGCAGCATGAAGGGTTCGTCAAGATCGTGACGGACGCGAAGCACGGCGAGATTCTGGGCGTGCATATCATTGGGCCGAATGCTACCGAGTTGATTGCGGAGATGGTGGTGGCGCTGGAGCTGGAGTGTACCGCCGAGGAGCTGGCGAACATAGTGCATGCGCATCCGACGTTGTCGGAGGCGGTGCTGGATGCGGCGAATTCGGTGTTTGGGATGGCGATTAACATCTAGCTGTCGGCTGTCGGCTATCGGCTTTGAGCTGCGAAGACCCAGGTTGGCGTCCAAAGGACCCGAACCTGGGGCAGCAGCTAGTGGCCAGTGGGCGGAGAAACACGGGAGAGTCACCATGAAGCTGGCTGAAGCACTGGCAGAGCGCAGCGATTGCCAGAACAGAATCGAAGAGTTGAGGAAGCGGCTGCTGCGGTCGGCGCGTGTGCAGGAGGGCGAGCAGCCGGCGGAGGACACCACGGAGCTTCTTGCGGAGGCGGGGCGCGGATTCGCGCGTCTGCTGGAACTCGTCAGCGCAATCAACCGCACCAATGCAAAGGCGGAGTTCGATAGTGGGCGTTCGATTTCGGATGCCATTGCCGAGCGTGACGTGGTAGGTAAGCGTCGTGATTTCCTCGCTGGAATCGCGGAGGCTGCCAGCACTCGTCAGGACCGCTACTCGAAGTCGGAAGTGCGGTTTGTGGCGACGGTGTCGGTTGGGAAACTGCAGACGGAAGTGGATCAGCTCGCGAAGAGGTATCGCGAACTGGACACTCGGCTCCAGGAACTGAACTGGAAAACGGAATTGATCTGAGTCGTTGGTAACTCTTGTTTGCAGCGAGCACGGGCCCAGTCGGGGGCAAAGCCGACACTCGGTGACTTTGAAGAGCCAGAGTCAGTGGGTTCGATCCCCACACAGAACATCGCAGGCTCCGCACGGTCACAAGCGCACGGCGTATTGAGCACAGATTACTACTGCGTGCTGGGTAAATGAGAGTGAGGGAGGGACAGGGGACACTCAGATCGTTTTACTGTGCGGTCAACGCGGGCCGGAGGCCCGCATTACAGCCGGGCCGGGAGGCCGGCGCTACAAAGCAAAAGAAAAAGCCGGAGACGGTGCTCCGGCTTTTTGCTTGGGTGACGAAGCGATTATTTCTTCAGCTTGCGGCGGATGCTGCCGAAAGCCGCGACAAATCCGGTGCCCAGCAAGAGCAGCGACGATGGCTCAGGAACGGTCTGGCCGGTGCTGCCGATGACGTCGAAGGCACCCAAAGTAGAACCGCTAAAGCTGCTCCAGTTGCAGCCCGCGGCGCCGCCGTTAGAGCAGCCGCTGCTGGCCTGAAGCAGAAGGCCGTTAGCGCCGGTGCTGTTCAGGTTCCAGGCTCCCCAGAGGGTGGAATTGTTGTCGGTCGGGCCGATTACCAGGAAGTAGTCCTGGCCCGAGGTGAGGGTGATGCCGGTGATGCCAGTGATGCTAACCAAGCCGCAGCATCCGCCAAACTGCTGGCTGCTGCTGAGGTCGTTCCACTGTCCTAGTAAGGTACCCGGCAGGTTGTTCGTGTCGGAGTAGAGGGCAACAAAGAACGAGTTCGTACCCTCAACATAGCCGAGGCCGATGTCGATCTGGGTGAGACTGCCGGTGGCTCCGGCCATAAACTCGTTGGCGTCAAAAACATAGTTGCCAAGAGTCCCGCTTCCGGACATCGTCCAACCGGAGCAGCAGTTGTATACGTTGCTTCCAGTCCCGAGGTCACTGAAGAAAGTTGTTTGAGCCATCGCCGGCAGGCTGCCGAGGCAGAGCGCGAGGGCCAGGAGAGCTAGCGACCACGCCAATTTCCGCAAGGGTTCCTCCTCCGATTTACAACAAACATCTCAAGCTGTTCGATCAAGAACCCAAAGATTGGGCAAGGTGGAATGTAGAGCCATCCTGCCGGCGGCCTGTGCCCTGGAGCGTACCGGACGCAAGCCACCCGGGGGTTGATGTTGCAATCCGACTTCCGCAGTAACTGGCTGACAATACACGAGGTTCCGAAGCTTCGAGTGCAATCCGTTGCATTAGAGTGACCAAAGTCTCTCCCGATTTGGTATCCAAGCTGTGATTTGGCGGAGACGAAAACCTCCGTGGGTAGCTGGCGCGAGCAGCGTACTTCCCAGCTCTGGAAAAGAGCCAGACCTGGGGCAACCGCGTCGTCCTCCCATCCTCTTTGCCAACGGATGGCGAGAAGGATGGGGCACCCATAAGTTCAGAGCCAAAAGAAAAAAGCCGGAGACAGGCTCCGGCCTTTTGTTTGGGTGACGAAGTGTTATTTCATTAGCTTGCGACGGATGGTGCCGAAAGCCCCGACCAATCCGGTGCCCAGCAGGAGCAGGGAGGATGGCTCGGGAACAGTCTGGCCGGTGCTGCCGACGACGTCGAAGGCACCGAGCGACTGCGTGCCGTTGGAGTTCCAGGTGCAACCGTTGCCGCTGCCGTTCTGGCAGCCGCTGGTGGCATAGAGATCCAAGCCCGTAGCTCCGGTGCTGTTGAGGTTCCACGCTTCCCAAGTTGTGCTGCTGAGATTGGTGGGACCGACGACCAGGAAGTAGTCCTGGCCGGCCGTCAGGCTGACGCCGGTGATGCCGGTGATGCTAATCAGGCCGCAGCAGGAGCCGAAGTTCGTGGAGCTGCTGAGGTTATTCCACTGGTCGATGAGCGTACCCGGCTCGCCGCCGCTGGCGCTGTAGAGAGCGACGAAGAAGGAATTGACACCTTCCACATAGCCGACGCCGAGATCGATCTGGCTAACACTGCCAGTGGCTCCGGCCATGAATTCGTTAGCAGCGGTAAAGCTGGTGCCGACAGACCCCGTTCCGGAAACCGTCCAACCGGTGCAGCAGTTGTACACGTTGCTCCCAGTGCCGAGGTCACTGAAGAAAGTTGTTTGAGCCATCGCCGGCAGACTGCTGATGCAGAGCGCGAGGGCCAGGAGACAGAGCGACCACGCCAATTTCCTCAAGGGTTCCTCCTCCGATTCAATCAAACATCTCGAGCTGTTCGATCATGAACCCACAGACAAGACAAGATAGAAGGTAACGCCATCCTGCCGGGGGTTAGCGTCCAAGACGCGTACCCGGACGCAAAACCGTCCACGGCTTGGTAATGCAATCCGTATACCGCAGTAACTGGCTGATAACAAATAAGGTTTTTCAATTTCGAGTGCAATCTCTTGCATTAGAGTGGCCAATGTTTTCCCCGTTCAGAAGGGTTTGGCAAAGGAAATCTCCGGGTAAAGGTACTGTACATGCAAGGGTTTGTACTTGACCGTCGCCGGGAAGCCGGGCTTGGAAGCACGAAAAAGAACCCAGGTCTCGAAAACCGCGAGACCTGGGGCACCCGTCCAATAACCTTTACAATGAACGAAAGCTGCCGCATCTGACCTTTGAAGAGCCGACCTCCAAGCCTGACGATTCCGCCATTGAAGCCAGCGCCGGAGCCTTTTGTGGACGCGGAAGCCGGCAAGACGGGCGCGCTTACCCGGCGCGAGATGCTATCGCTGCTGGCGCGCGGTGCGCTCGCGGTTCCGCTGGTCCAGAGCCCGCTGTTTGCGGCCGCCTCCAGAGCGCACCTGCAGCAGTCGCAAGCGGCGCCGCCGGAAGTGAGCCTGACCGACGACGAGCTGCTGGAAGAGATCGTCAGCCGGGCATTCCAGTTTTTCTGGAATGAAGCGAGTCCCAAGACCGGGCTGGTGCGCGACCGGGCATTCGCCGATGGCGGGGCTGATCCGCGGAAGGTAGCCAGTATTGCCGCGACCGGCTTTGGCTTGGGCGCGTTGTGCATCGGACACCGGCGCGGCTACTTGCCACCACACGAGATCGGCGGCCGTGTGGTGAAGACGCTGATCGCACTGCGGGACCGGGTCGAGCAGATGAACGGCTTCTTCTTTCACTTCCTCGACATCGAGACCGGCAAGCGAGTGCGGCTGTCGGAGGTGTCGCCGATCGATACCACGATCCTGCTGTGCGGAGCGCTGATGGCGCGCGAGTATTTCCGCGATGCGCAGATCACGCAGCTGGTGAACGCGATTTACCGGCGAGTGAACTGGCAATGGATGCTGAATGGCGGCACGACCTTCGCCATGGGCTGGACGCCGGAGTACAAGTTTATCGGCGCGCGCTGGGACACCTATTGCGAGCTGCTGATGATGTATCTGCTGGCGATCGCGGCGCCGGTGTACAGCATTCCGGCCTCGTCGTGGAATGCGTTCTCACGGCCGACGATGGACTTTGAAGACTTCAGCTACATCAGCGGGCCCGATCCGCTGTTCGTGCATCAGTACTCGCACGCATGGTTCGATTTCCGCAACGTGCGCGATGCGTACGCCAATTATTTCGACAACTCGGCGACGGCCACGGCCGCGCACAAGCAGTTCTGCCTGTCGATCCGCTGGCGCTTTCCCGATTACGACGAGAACACGTGGGGGATCACGGCGTCGGATTCGCGGCTGGGCTACCAGGCGTGGGGAGGGCCGCCGGAGATCGGCTACATCGACGGAACGGTGGTGCCGTGCGCGACCGCGGGGTCGATGCCGTTCATGCCGAAGGAGACGATTGCGGTGCTGGCGAATCTCTACAACAAGTACAGCCAGCGGGCGTGGAAGAAATACGGCTTTGTGGACGCGTTCAATCCGCGGACGAAGTGGACCGATCTGGATGTGCTGGGTATCGACCAGGGGATCACGATGCTGATGGTGGAGAACTATCGCACGGCGTTCCTCTGGGATACCTTCATGCGCGGGCGGGAGGCGCAGCGCGCGATGAAGATGGTGGGCTTCCAGACGACGGCGGCAAAAGCGGCGACGCCGGGGTAAGGTTCTCAGATCCTCAAACAGCACCCGCCGGTTCAGTTGCAGCAGCACGAACGCGGTCGGAGTGAAGACCTAGTTGCGCAGACGAGTAGCGGCGCGGAACATAGCTCTGTCTTGCGCCGATGACTATACACTCGGAGATTCGGCTGTCAAAGGAAATAGGGCGGCCGGGTGCTGCGGGCACCCGAATCCTTCCGAATCGCAGATCCTTCGACTGCGCGGGCCGGAGGCCCGCGGTACAGCCGGCCCGGAGGCCGGCGCTACACCGGCGCTACACCGGCGCTAGTGCTTCGTTCCCAAGAAGACGTTCAAGACAGGATCATCGCCAGCCGGGAGGAAGATGAACTTGCTCTGGAACTGGATTGAGCCTGTAGGCGACACCACATAAAGGATGCCCACCGTCTTTCCGCCCTTCTGCACCACAGAGTGACCGGTGGTGTCGACGTTGTAGGTCCAGTTGAAGTTGGTTGGCCCGGCCGGCCCGCTGGGAGCGCTGGTGAATTGCGTGCCGATAATGTTGCCGCCTCCGTCAGCAAATAGCGAAGCAACGGAATCGGTGGCCGCGGAGATGGTGGGCGCGATGGTGCCTCCCCAATAACCGCCGCCGACGGCGGAGTTGGTGAAGGCGGAGCCATTCTGTGTTTCAACCGTGCCCGCGCTATTCGCCGTGTCCGTACCCACGACGGATCCTGGATCGTTGCCGGCAAGGTAGAAGACGGGAGGAGTTGAGGCCCATATGCCGTCGAACTTCTGCAGGGTGACACGCCCGGTGTTCTTATCGATGCAATACTGCCCCGCGACCTTTTGCCCCTGATTGAGCGTGCCGCCGGCGTTTTCGTCATAGTTGAAGGTGGCGGTGTCGAAGTCTCCGCTCTGGCAGGTGTGCGAACTGCTGCCCGTTCCGGTGAAGAATCCGGTGGTGACGTCGGAGGCGCCGCTGGTATCGCGGCCCTGCAGCTCGACTACGTTCGTCGTCGCCAGATTGGAGTTATTGAAGCCGGTGGCGCCCACGATCTGGCGCTCGAGAGACCATCGGGCCAAGTTGGCATTGTTGGTCCCGCCAAGAGGATTGGTCGACACGAGGTCCACTTCGTTCTGGGAAACGATATAGTAGGCGAAGACATAGGGCGGCAACTTGTGCGGGTTGCCGTCGAAGGTCATGTCGGCAAAACAGCCGCGTCCAAAGGGGTCAATCGTGGTCGACAAAGTTCCGGCGAAGGTATGCTGCGAGGCGGTGCCACCTTCATCGGCATCGAAGGCGGGCCCGGTGAAGTCGCCCTGGCCGTTTTCCATGGACAGCTGGCCGGCAGCCACATAACGGTTACCGCTGGGGTCGGAGCCATGCGCGCCGACGGCGAAGTTGGCCTGGAGCTGACCGGTGCCGATGTTGGGAGTCTGCACCTTGATGGTTCCCGAGCCTCGGGTGGCGGGGTCGGTATTGTCCTGAATCAGGTTGCCGCTGCCGTCCTGACGAATGGCAATGGTGAAGTTGTAGGTGCCGGCGCTGGTAACCAGAGTCAACTTCCCGAGTCCGGCTCCGGTGGTACCGATGGAGTAAGTGGAGCTGGGTGCGGCCATGATGAGCTGCTGCTGCGGGCCACCGGAGCAGCCGCTTGCCGGCTCGCCGGAACCGTCATTGAAGTCGAGTTCGCCGCCGGTGATGTTGCCATTGCCGTCGGCGGTAAAGGCTCCGGCCATGAAGACGGGACTGCCGTTGTTATATCCCGTGAAGTCGAAGACGTAAGGCCCGCTCAGCGCACCGTTGCCGATGCCGGCGATGCTCAAACTCAATGCCCCGGTGGTTACCGCCGGAGGCGTCTCCGAATCCGTGACCTGAACGGTGAAGTTGAAGGTTCCGGATACCGTGGGCGTGCCGCCGATGGCACAGGTAGTTTGCCGCGTGCTGGTACAGGTGGGGGCGAGCGTGATTCCCGCAGGCAAGGCGCCACCGGAGCCGTTGTCGCAGGAGCCGTTGCTCTCCATCACGCACCAGGAATAAGGCGAGGCGCCGCCGGCCAGCATCATCTGCTGGCTGTAGGCAACGTAGATTTCGCCGGATGAAAGGGAGGTGGTGCTCACGCCAAAGACGGAGATGGTGATCTGGGCGGTGCCGATCGATTGCGGCACCTCAGAGTCGTCGGCTTGTATGGTGAACGTCGTGGGGGCTTGCGGCGTGGTCGGGGTTCCGGAGATGGTGCCGGTAGAGGCGTTGATGGATAAGCCGGCGGGCAGCGTGCCGGAGGTGATGCTCCACGTGTAAGGAGCAATTCCACCCACGGCGGTGAAGGTTGCCATGTAAGGCGAGCCGGGCGTGCCGGCGGGCAACGTCGTGGTGCCGGCGAAGCAGGAATTGCAGGTGATGCCGATGGCACCGCTGACGTTCAGGGCTACCGCCTGGCTGGCAGTGTCGCCGGGCGTGTCCGTTACCTGTATGGTGAAATTGAACGTACCGGGCTGAGTGGTTGTGCCGCCGAGGACCGCGGTCTGACCGTCGAAGGTGATGCCCTTGGGCAGGGTTCCCTTGGTGATGGCCCAGGTGTAGGTGCCGGAACCGCCGGAAGCCTGAAAAATAAAGTTATAGGGAACGTTGACTGTGGCCTGCGGCAACACGGTGGAGATGACGGTCAGGGGCTGGGTAGGAGTGGTGTTCTTGCCGCCTCCACCTCCGCAAGCTGCCAGAAACACGCTGATTATGAGTGCTAAAGATAAGGCAAGAACCCTCGATGACCGCATCGTATCTCCTCGTGAAGGTAAGCAGTGTGTCTGGCCCAAGGCCAATCGGATCGCTGGGAAACGGTAACATCTCTGCGGCAAATTCAACAGGCCCGCTGGTGCGCGCTGCGGTCGTCACTCGGAATCGCAGGGCGCGGCCTATCGCCGTATCAGAGTTGGGGAACATCTTACATCCTGGCGGCGATTTCAGGCGAGGAGAAATTGGGGAATGACCGGGATGGGAGGGCGGAGGGACCGATGTGGGAGTGGGCCTGGGTTAGCACTTGTATCGAAGCGGAGACTTCAGGGTAGCGCCGGCGTCCCCGCCGGCTGTCCGGGCGGCGTCCTCGCCG
>Ga0335078_10004758_pt1 | contig 20102 bp, 16 predicted proteins | sample Lox_Sample_32_FD_206711 | JGI IMG/M metagenome (GOLD analysis project Ga0335078, IMG submission 206711) | Soil microbial communities from Loxahatchee National Wildlife Refuge, Florida, United States - Lox_Sample_3.2 | ecosystem: Environmental > Terrestrial > Soil > Wetlands | place: USA... | reverse complement strand
ACTGCGTCAGCATGAGCGGAGCCTTCGACATCAAACAGTTTCTCGACGGCTACTACGACAACGACTGCTACTTCAACAATCCCCCGGACTATGTCCCGAACATGACTGATGACTGGTTCCTGAGCCGCTACCGTCAGATGAAAATCGTGCTAGGCTCGGCGGACTGGGACATGTGTTTGGATCAGAACATCAAGTTTTCAGCGATTCTGAATGGCAAGGCGATCCCCCACTGGCTGGACGTCTGGGGGGACAACTCCAAGCACGATTGGCCGCTGTGGCAGAGAATGGCCGCGAAGTATTTTTGATCGCCCGGTCGCCGCTTGCCACGCACGGGAAAAAGGTGGAATCTTCAATGCGTTAAAAGCTCGCAAATCGTTTTCCTTCAGTACCCACGCCTCACTGGAGGGCCGTCATGAACAAGTACCCGACCGCTCAAGTAGTCCTGATCGTGACTCTCTTTGCATCTTCCGTGTTCGCAGGGGACACTCGACCGGGATTGGTTTCTTTCGATAACCAGCAACCCGCCGCAGCGTCAACCACGTCAACAACGCCCTCTGCCGCTCCGCAGCAGGCTCACCCCAAGGTCACGGCGTACACGCTGCCTCCGGATCTCTACAAAAAAGCGCGTGACCGTAGCCGCATCAACTTTCGCTTGGCGCTGATCGGCTTCGTTTACGGGCTCGCCGTTTTGTGGGTTATTTTGCGCTGGAAACTCGCCGCCACGTATCGCGACTGGGCGGAAAAGGTTTCGGCCCGTCGTTTTCTGCAAGCCCTGATCTTCTCGCCGCTGCTCGTCCTCACGATCGCGGTCTTCACACTGCCTCTCGACATTTATTCCGAGATAATCGAGAAGAGTTTTGGCATCTCGGTGCAGGGGTGGGGTTCGTGGAGCTGGGACTGGATCAAAGGAGAGCTCATCGCTCTCGTCATTTACACCCTACTGATCTGGATTCTTTACGTTGTGATTCGGCGTAGTCCCCGGCGATGGTGGTTTTACTTCTGGCTGGTATCGCTGCCCATCGGAGTATTTCTGTTTTTCATTGGACCTTGGGTCATCGATCCTCTGTTTCACAAGTTCGAGCCGTTGCAGCAAAAGGACCCCGCCCTCACCGTCGCTTTGGAACAAATGGTGCAGCGTGCCGGAGTCAACATTCCTCCCGAGCGCATGTTCTGGATGGGAGCGGCCGAAAAAACCACCGCTCTCAACGCCTATGTCACCGGCATAGGAGCATCCAAGCGCATCGTGGTCTGGGACACCACGATCGCCAAGATGAACACGCCCCAGATCGTGTTCGTAGCCGGCCACGAAACCGGCCACTATGTGCTGCAACACGTGTGGAAAGGTATAGCGTTCTTCGCGGGCCTTTTACTGCTGCTCTTCTACCTGGGGTATCGCCTGATCGGCTGGACTCTGGCGCGGTGGGGTGCTGCATGGCAAATTCGCGGGCTCGATGATTGGGCTTCATTGCCGGCCCTGCTGCTGCTCTTGTCGGTCTTCCTCTTTCTAACCAATCCCATCGGAAGCAGCTTCAGCCGGTACCAGGAACACCAGGCCGACCAGTTCGGACTGGAAGTGACCCATGGGCTGACGCCTGACTCCGGACAAATCGCCGCGCAGGCATTTCAAATACTGGGCGAAGTGGACCTCGCGGACCCCGATCCAAATCCGCTGAATGTTTTCCTGTTTTACTCTCACCCCAGTATTCCTGATCGCGTTCAGTTCAGTTTGACCTACGATCCCTGGTCGCATGGAGGGTCCGGCGAATTCGTCAAGTGAGATTCGCCTGCCCGTTGGAACAAGAAGCTAGCGAAGTTGATTACTGATTGGAGATGGAATGGTGAAGAAGATTGGTTTGCTGTTTGGCATGGAAAATACGTTTCCGCCGGCGGTCGTCGACAAGATCAACGCGATGAATCTTGATGACGTCCAAGCGGAGTTTGTGAAGGTCGGCGGCATCCGCATGGATGAGCCGAAGAAGTACGACGTCATCATCGACCGCATTTCGCAGGACATCGAGTTTTATCGCGCGTATTTGAAGAATGCCGCTCTGCACGGGACGATCGTCGTGAATAACCCGTTCTGGTGGACCGCCGACGACAAGTTTTTCAACTACGCGCTGGCTCACAAGATGGGTGTTGCAATCCCTCCGACGGTGATCCTGCCGCACAACAAGCACCCCGAAGGCACGACCGACCGCTCGATGCGCAATCTGATCTTCCCGCTGAACTGGCAGGAACTTTTCGACTATGTCGGCTTCCCGGCCTTCCTGAAGCCATATTCCGGCGGTGGATGGAAGCACGTCTACAAGGTGCATTCGCCGGAGGAATTTTTCCATCACTACAACCAGACCGGCGATCTGTGCATGACGCTGCAGCGCGGCGTCGAGTTCGAGGAGTACTACCGCTGCTACGTGGTCGGGCAGGACAAAGTCCACACCATGAAATACGACCCCAAAGCTCCGCATCATGAGCGGTATGTGAAGGGGAATCCACCGCCATCGTCGCCGGCGTTGCGAGATCGGATCGAGAAGGATGCTTTGAGCCTGTGCCGCGCGCTTGGCTATGACATGAACACGGTCGAGTTTGCCGTGGAGAAGGGCGTGCCGTATGCGATCGACTTTCTGAACCCGGCTCCGGATGCGGAGGTCACGTCGGTCGGACAGGAGAATTTCGACTGGATCGTGAATGCCGTCGCTGAGATGGCGGTCAAGCTGGCGCAGAGTGGGGAGAATCCGGTAAAAGAGTTGCGCTGGGCGGAATTCCTGGCCGGGCCGGATGCTCCGGTGGACAAACCCACACAGAAGCCGAGGAAATCAAAATAGCGGCGACGGCCAAGGCCGTCTGCTGGCCGACAGCTACTGCGTCGCGAAAAAAGCGCACTGCAAACGAACCGGGCACTGATCGCATTTCGGTCTCGTGCGCTTGCAAGTCTCCTGCCCATGTTTCTTCAGCAGCAGATAGGCTCGCGTGCGGACGTCGAATTTCTCCGGCAACTCCGCGGCCAGCGCGCGCTGTGCCTCGCGATACGCGGCTGAATAGTTCTTGGTTTCGGTCGCGTGGAGAATGCGGTCGAGCGCGTGCACGCAATTGGACGGCACCGCCGCAATGGGCGAGATTCCTGCAAAGAGCAGGATCCGGTCTGCACCCGGATCGCCGATCGAGTGAAACATCTTCAACTTCTTACGCGCTTGAGGAATCGGCCCGACCAAGCCAGCGCGCAGGTCACCACCGAATTCATCCTGAACTCGCATCGCAAGTTCCTTAAGCCGCTCGGCACGAAGTTCGGGAACCATGCCTCCGGCTTTAAGAGCGGCAGCAAGTCTCACAGGCTTCGCCCGCAGCAACTTCTCCGGTTCGATGCCAACCTCACGCGTCAGATTCGCCCATCCCTTGGAACAGGCCGCATCGCTGGCCGGATAGCCGCAGTACCACCACACCAGGAACTCATAGGGATCGACGGGAAAATCCGGCTCCTGCGGCCCGTAGAAAGCTTCCAGACGGTCCAACAGATCGGAAATGATATGCCGGGATAGAGACACAGCGGACGAGATGTTACTGTGGGTGCCACTGGAGCGCAAGGGCATGATGGTTTGTGAGGCTGCCACGTCGATTCCACGGGGACACGTGCGATGAAACCAGGGAAGAAACCGAAAACGGTAGATGAATATTTGGCGGGCATTCCAGAACCCGCGTGCAGCGCGCTGAAACACATCCGCACGGTGATCCGGTCTGTCGTCCCCAAAGAAACGGAAGAAGTCATCAGCTACCATATTCCGATGTTCAAGTACCACGGGATGCTGGTCGGCTACGCGGCTTTTGCCAAACACTGCAGCCTCTTTCCGACAGGCTCGGGTGTAATCGAGAAGTTTGCAAAGGAACTCAAGGGCTACTCCACGAACAGAGGCACGATCCGCTTTTCAGCCGACAAGCCGTTGCCGGACGCGCTGATCAAGAAAATCGTGAAGCAGCGTGTCAGGGAGAATCGGGAGTGGGATTGAGTCATCTTCGTTGGAGGCATTGATATACTAATAGAGCCTAGTTCCTTCCTCATCTGGCGATGAGGGCACAAGTTACAGACTTCCTGGCTGGATTCGCGGGCGTGGGTACCCGCTACAGACTCACACTTTTATGATGCCGACGTTCACCATCGGAATTGAAGAGGAATATCAGACCATAGACCCGCAAACGCGGGATCTGCGGTCGCACATTCAGGCCGAACTTCTGGAGAAGGGCAAGATGATTCTCCAGGAGCGGGTCAAGGCCGAGATGCATCAGTCCGTGGTTGAGGTTGGGACGTCGGTCTGCAAGAACATCAAGGACGCGAAAGCAGAAGTCAAGAAACTGCGGCGCGACATCATCCGCCTGGCGGGCGAGAACGGACTGAGGGTGGCGTCCGTGGCGACGCATCCGTTCTCGGATTGGCGCACGCAGGAGATTCATCCCGATCCGCGCTACAAAGACATTGTCGAGGACATGCAACTGGTGGCGCGCGCGAATCTGATTTTCGGCCTGCACGTGCACATCGGCATTGAGGATCGCGAGACCGCCATCCACATGATGAATCACGCGCGGTATTTCCTGCCGCATATTCTGGCGCTCTCGACGAATTCTCCTTTCTGGCTCGGCATGAACACCGGGCTGAAATCGTACCGCTGCAAGGTTTTCGACAAGTTCCCGCGGACCAACATTCCCGACTATTTTCCGAGCTGGGGCGAGTACGAGAATTTCATCAAGCTGCTGATCAAGACCAACTGCATCGACAACGCGAAGAAGATCTGGTGGGACATTCGCCCGCATCCGTTCTTCAACACCATCGAATTCCGCGTGTGCGACATTCCCATGCGGGCCGACGAGACGATCGCGCTCGCTGCTTTGATTCAGGCAACGGTGGCCAAGCTGTACAAGCTGTATACCGCGAATCAGGGATTCCGCCTCTACCGCCGGGCGCTGATCATGGAGAACAAGTGGCGCGCCGCCCGTTACGGGCTCGACGGTAAGCTGATCGATTTCGGCAAACAGAAAGAGGTTCCGGCGCGCGATCTGGTCAACGAGTACCTGGAATTTGTCGACGACGTGGTCGATGAACTCGACTCGCGTGAAGAACTGGAGTACATCCATAAGATTCTGGAAACGGGGAGTGGCGCCGACCGACAACTGCGCGTGTTCGAACAAACTGGGGACCTGAAGAAAGTGGTCGACTACATTATCGAGGAGACCGAAGCGGGGCTGGCAGAAGAGGAAGAGCCAGCCGCCGTCAGAAAAATCAGTTGATGAGCATTTCTGCAATTTCCAACCACGGACAATTCCATAAGATTGCTTTCGACGCCGAGTTCACTCCCGGCGCGCGCAATGCGGTGAACGTGTGCCTGCGTATTCAGCCTCACGAGAAAGTCTGTGTTATCACCGATCACGCGTCGCTTGAGATCGCGTCGGCGATTGTCGACGAACTCGAGAACCTCGGCGCTCCCTATCACGCATGGATTCTGGAGGAACTCGCGCCGCGCCCGCTCAAGAACTTGCCGCATGAAATTCTCGAGGACCTTGAGAACAGCCAAGTATCGATCTTCGCCGTACAGGCACAGACCAACGAACTGCGGTCGCGCATTCAGATGACCGATGTGGTCAACCGGCGGAAGATTCGCCACGCGCACATGGTCAACATCAACCGGCAAATCATGCTCGAAGGAATGCGAGCCGATTTCCAGCGCGTCGATCGGCTCAGCCAGAAGGTCGTTGAGATGGTCCGCAAGGCCTCAAAGATTCATGCCAAGACCGCGGCTGGAACCGATCTGACTGCCGATCTGAATCCGCACTACAAATGGCTGAAGACCAGCGGAATTATTTCGCCGGAAAAATGGGGAAATCTCCCCGGAGGCGAGATTTTCACTACGCCCGGCGAAGTGAACGGCACGTTTGTGATCGATGGCGTGGTCGGCGATTATCTGTGCGCGAAGTTTGGCAGCTTGAAAGAAAATCCTCTGACCGTCTGCATAAAGGGTAACCGCCTGACCGAAGCGCACTCCGAGAATCGCGAACTTGAGAGCGATTTCTGGAAGTACACGCACACCGACGAAAACAGTGACCGCGTCGGCGAATTCGCCATTGGCACCAACATCGATCTGAAGGATGTCATCGGCCAGATTCTGCAGGACGAGAAGTATCCCGGCGTGCACATCGCTTTTGGAAACCCCTACGGCGCGCATACCGGCGCCGATTGGGACTCGACGACGCACATCGATGTGGTCGGCCGAAAGTTCAACATCTGGGTCGATGACCAGCAGATCATGCGCGAGGGCAAGTTTCTCGTGGAAGTGTAGAGCTTCTTGATTCACAGTATGGAGTTTACTGAAACAGAAAGAATGACCTTCCGCGAGGTCAAGTCGAAATCCGAGTTATCAGAAATCCTGCGTTCCTCCTGCGGACACAGCATCGTGATCGGCACCGATGCGGAGCCACCTCGAACATGCTTCCTCTTGGAACTCGGTAACAAAGCGGGTGCGCACGTTAAGATCGGGATGACCATGGGCTGGCAGTGCATAAAGCCATCGTGGATTCTGTCCCCTGACGAAGACACGATTGCGATAGGACATGACCTCACGATCAGCTTCGTCGATTTGGCTGAGCCTCGTCTCGTGTCAAGCCAAGAACTAGAAAGCCCATTTCACAAGTTCTTGCCGCAAAAAGGTGAGGACCACCTCATGGCTTTGCATGAATTGGGAGCAGATCGATTCAACTTCTCCAGTACTCGACTCTGGTCGTTTTCTTCTCCAGACATTGTGCTGAGTGCATACTTTCGAGATGACAAGACGTTGGCAGTACAGTATTGGCCCGGTAACACTCTGTTGGTTGACATCGCGACCGGGAGATCTGAGACAGTACCGTCAGGCACTGTTACGCGCGAGATCGAGGCGCTTATCAATGCATATGCCGCCTTCAATAATCGCGACCTCGACGGTGCGCTGGCTACGATGAAGCCTGACGTCATCTGGCCCAACGGAATGGACGGCGGCGTGGTGCACGGCCACGAAGGCGTTCGCGCGTACTGGACCCGGCAGTGGGGCATGATCGATCCTCATGTCGATGCCGTCGGATTTACGGAAGATGAATCCGGACGAATCGCGGTCAGCGTTCATCAGGTGGTAAGCGACCTCTCCGGCAAGGTTCTTCTCGACCGCATGGTGGAGCACGTCTACACGCTGAAGGACGGACTCATCCAGAGCATGGACATCCGCGAGTAAGCCCTTCATACTGCCTCTCTATGATTCCTTCGTTGCGCCGGCAGTTCAACGCGAACTTCACAGCCGACAAGTATCAGAAGTTCCTGCGGCAGATCGACGACCTGTGCGGCACCCATGTGCAGTTCCGCCTGTCGGAAACACCATGTTTCTTCCCCAAGGAACTCATCGACCGGATGGCGCAGGACGGCGAGGAACTGATTCGGCAACTCGTCGACAACCCGCAGTACCGTGCCAAATCCGACGAAGCCGTGCCGGCGGAATTCAAAGTCCCGAACGAAGCGCCGCATCCGATGTTCATCCAGGTCGACTTCGGCTTGGTACGCGACAATCGTGGCGAACTCCAGCCGAAGCTGGTCGAGTTGCAGGCCTTTCCTTCTCTCTACGCGTATCAGGGGCCGTTGGCGCAAACGTACATCGACGTTTACGGGCTGCAGGCTTCCGGCTCCGGGCTTCCGGCTTCCGGCCGCCTCAAGTATTTGCTCAGTGGGCTGGAGACGGAATCGTACCGTGAACTGCTGGGGCGCGCGATTATGGGCGCGCATGATCCGGAGAACGTGATTCTGATGGAGATTGACCCTACGCATCAGAAAACATTGCCAGACTTCCTGCTGACCGAGAAACTGCTCGGAGTGCGCGCCGTCGACATTGTGGACATCAAGAAGGAAGGCTCTCGTCTCTACTACCAGCGCGGCGGGAAACGCATTCCGATTCGCCGCATATACAACCGCGCGATCGTTGACGAACTCGAGCGCAAGCATGTGAAGCTCAACTTCGACTGGCGTGACGATCTCGACGTCGAGTGGGCCGGACATCCCAACTGGTACTTCCGCATCAGCAAGTTCTCGATTCCTTACCTGAAGCATCCGTCCGTGCCCAAGACGTGGTTCCTCGACCAACTGAGCGAGATTCCATCGGACCTCGAAAACTACGCCCTTAAGCCGCTCTACTCATTCGCAGGCCTCGGCGTTGTGATCGCGCCGAAGAAAGAAGATATCGCGGCGATTCCGGCGGACAAGCGGCCTTACTACATCCTGCAGGAGCGGATGAACTTCGAACCGGTGATTGAAACTCCATTCGGAGGTACGAAGGCAGAGGTGCGCGTGATGTATATCTGGCTGGACAAGCTAACGCCGGTGCTGACCATCATCCGCATGGGGCGCGGGCTGATGATGGGCGTGGACCACAATAAGAACATGGAGTGGGTCGGAGCGTCGGCGGGACTGTTTGTAGAGTAGTTTCTGGGAGCCCCGGACGCCCTCATCCGGGGATGCAGCGTCACCGAACTCGAAGGACGATTCCGTGCCGTCCCCTCCCCGGACGGGGCGTCCGGGGCTCCACTCTCACTTCAGCTTCACGAACAGCAGCACGAAGATTGCCCAAATGCCGACGGTCATGGGGAATTGCACGACCGCGGTATCCCGGATCAGGCCCCCTCGGGGCAGCGCAAACGTCAGCAGCATCATCGCAAGAGCAGTCAATACTCCAACAAGGAATCTGCCTTTAGCGTTCATCAGTCGAACCTCGTTTTCGATTTCGGCGTGGGAGAGAAAGCCGTTTGCAGCCAGCGATTGTACACCGGATTCGCGGGCTTGACGCGACTTTTCCCGTCGCGTTCGGGAAGCAGCTCGTCAATCCGCGGGCACCGCTTCCAGGCGCCGGCTAGCCAGGATCCCACCCGCTAACAGCGCGATAGTCAGCGCTATGAAGACGGTCAGCCACCCCCAATGCTGAAGCGGATGACGCAATACACGCAGGAAATGCCGCCCGTAGTGTCCGGCCACGTAGGCAATGCCGAAATACCGCGCCGCCCTACAGGCGGTCACGATTGCCAGGAACCGCGTTTGCGGATAGTCCCCCGCTCCCGCCGCCGCGAAGAACATGCTGGTGGGCGATGGCAGGGGGATCGCTGTGGACGCAATCAATGTTCCAGTGCCCCAGTGCCGGAAGACCTTCAGAAACTTCGCCAGCTTGCCTTTCTTGAACTTCCTGTCGAGATAGGCTGAGCCAGCTTTGCGGGCGACGCGAAACGTTAGAAAAGCCCCAATCACCGATCCAGCGGTGGCCGAAGCCGCATACTCCCACCATAAAGGACGGTGCCCCGCAGCCAGCAGCGCGGTAACAATGTCGGGGCCTCCGAATGTGGGTAGGGGAGTGCTATCGAGAATCGCTAGAGCGAACAGGCCGGCCGCGCCCAGGTGCCGCAGCGTAGTGGTCAGGCTTGGACTGGAACGCCGTTTGACGGCCGGGGCGAGCAGGGTCCACATCTGGGCAATATATCAATATGTTCCTGCAGGAACATAACGTCATCACAGCGTGGGGCATACGATAGCGTCATGACAGCTAAACACAAGAAAGCAAAGCAGCAAAGTCACGATCGTGACCTGCAAATTCTCAGCCGATTCTCTGGACGATCGTGGTTTCAAGCTCCTTGCCATTCGACCGTTTGACGAACATCTTGTCGCCATCCAGTCGGACCGGAACGGATGCACCGGGGCCGAACTCGCCGGGAAGATAGCCTTCCGCAGCCTCGGGCTTGTACTCGCCGACATATTGCACGCCGTTCACCCGCACTACGACCGCCATGCGTCGGCTTGCCCGCTCCAACTCCTGCAGAACCTCGAACTCTGCCTGGCTCCAATTCTGCTCATCGCGGCCGTGAACCCGCCCGGACCGGATGTAAATCTCTTCGGCGCGACGGCGGATGGACTCCTGAAGGTCAGACGGTACTGGCCGTCCATGGGGCGGCTGCGGATCGAGCAAAGGGTTGGCATGCATCATGAACTCCTTGAGCCAAATGGGCGAGCTACGGTGTTTAAGCTGGTCACCATTTAGCGTCTATGGTAGTCTGCCGTGGCCTTAACGGCGCGATGGCAGGGGCGGCACGAAGGGCGCAGCCAGCTAATTTCGGAAACAGCGTCCCAAAGTGGCCCATTCGCGTCTCGCAGACCCAGCACGTTTCGATTTTCACCGGGCCCGGAACAAACTCAGGGGACATTCATCGAACTCGGCTCGCGCGGTCCCACAGAGTCGTTGCTCACACGTGATGACCGGGCGCTGACACGATCCATTCGCTTGTAGTGTCTCCAACCAGTCTGAGAGGAAAATTCTATGGCGCCACCATTACGTAAGACCGACAATGCCGTTTCTACCGCAACATATTTTGTCACCATCGACCTGCAGGCCAGCTCACAGACCAAACCGATCACAGGAATCTTTGTTCCGGACAAGTATCGCGTGACGGCGACTGCGGACATCATCTTGTGGTTGATGGGGCATCATCAAAATGCAGCGTATCCACCTACGCTAACGATCGACCAGTACTGGGTGAACTACCCACACTTCCGATTCCGTGAGTTTGTCAATACCAGCGGCAAGAACGTGATCCTCGTGGCCCCCAGCCTGGGTCCGTCTTCAGAAGCCGGGAAACTGCTGAACAAGGATGGACTCTCCTGGTACCTCGATCAGGTATTGGACGCGCTCCAGGCATACGGCCCCTTCCAGACGATTCCTTCATTGGGCAACCTGATTCTCGCCTGTCATTCCGGCGGAGGGTGGCCAATGCGACATATCGCCAACTCCTCTCAGCAGTATGTGGACAAGATTCAGCAATGTTGGGGCTTTGATTGTCTCTACAATACGGGCGACGAAGACGCGTGGATGAAATGGGCAAAACAGAATGGAACGAAGATGTTGTTTGTCCGCTATGGCGATGGGGGAACAGACGGCAAATCCCTCCACCTGCAAAAAATGGCTGCGAAGCAATCGAATATCGACGTTGATGGCAGGACTTCAACGCATCACAACGAAGTGCCCAAGACCTATTGGAACACTTTTCTGAGCAACGCATCATTTCTGAGCAATACGTAAGGCCGGCTTATGGCATCGAAAAAAGCAGAGGATGGCTCAGTTAAATTCCGCGTTTCAAGGGTGTCATCCCATAAGGGCCGCGCTTTGACCAGCGGGCGATGGGCCTCCCGTGGGCACACAGCCTCCTAGTGGGAGATCCCTTCGCCATGCGGCTCAGGGCAGGCTCTTCGCTCCGCCTGAAAAACGGCTCCGCTCAGGATGACGCCGTAACGAGAACAAGTATAAGATCGCGGTTCGAACTGAGCCCCTACTAAGAGCAAAGGGAGTTGACCCGAGGCCGCGGGCGTCCTAACATTACCGCGATTACCGCCGGGCAGGGTTTCACGCTCTCATGATCGGCCAGCAAGTATCCCATTACCGCATCCTCGGCAAGCTCGGGGGTGGTGGTATGGGCGTTGTCTATGAGGCCGAGGACTTGAAACTCGGCCGGCACGTCGCGCTGAAGTTCATCCCCGAGAACCTTGCCGGCGACCCCAAGTCGCTGGAGCGGTTTACGCGCGAGGCGCGAGCCGCGTCTCTTCTGAATCATCCCAACATCTGCACGATCCATGGCATTGAAGACAACAACGGGCATCCGTTCATCGTCATGGAGCGGCTGGAAGGCGAGAGCCTGAAGCAGCACATCGCCGGCCACGCCATGGAAGTCGACAAGGTCCTCGAGGTGGGAGTGCAGGTGGCGGATGCGCTCATGGCCTCGCATGCCAAGAACATCGTTCACCGCGACATCAAGCCTGCCAACATTTTCCTGACCCCGAGCGGACAGGTGAAAGTGCTCGACTTCGGACTGGCGAAACTGGTTCATCACCTCGGGACAGAAGACGATGCGGGTGCCGACAACTCGCTGACCGCCGTGGGCGTGATTCCTGGCACCGCTGTCTATATGTCGCCGGAACAAGCGCGCAGTGAGACCGTCGACGCGCGCAGCGATCTCTTCTCTTTCGGCGTCGTACTTTATGAGATGGCGACCGGCAAGAAGCCGTTTACGGGCGCCAACTCGCTCGTGACTCTGGATGCGGTGCTACACTCCAAACCCGTGCCGCCGCGCGACTTGAATCCCAAGATTCCTGTCGAACTGGAAGGCATCATCGGCAAGGCGATGGAGAAGGACCGTAACCATCGCTATCAGAGTGCGGCCGAGATGAAATCGGATCTGGCGCTGCTCAAGCGCGAGACCGAGTCGGGCCAAGTCAAGAGCGGCAGCCACACCGCGAAACTTCGCGCTGCCACCAAGACGTTCGGCAGAACGAACAGGTTGCAGACCTACCTGCTCATCGGCATCACCGGACTCCTGCTAACCGTACTCGTGGCTGTCGGAGCCTCGTACTACAAGCGCCGCGAAGCCGCCAATGCCGAGCAGCGCAACGCCATCGCCGTGCTGCCGCTGCAGAACATGAACGGCGACTTCAATGTCGACTATCTGCGCTTTGCCTTGTCGGATGAACTGACCAGCGTCCTCACGTATTCGCGGACGCTCGAAGTGCGGCCGTCATCCGTGACGCGAAAGTACGTCGCGCTGGATCTCGATCCCAAGAAAGTCGGCCAGGAGCTTCGAGTCGGGCGCCTGCTCACGGGATCGTTCCGCAAGCAGGGCGACCAGTTGCTGGTCACGCTGGAAGCCATTGATGTTCCCACGGACCGTCTGTTGTGGCAGACGACCGTCTCCGATCGCGCCGAGAATCTGATCGGCTTGCATGAGCAGTTGACCACACAAATACAGCATGGGCTGCTGCCGATTCTCGGCGGGGCTGCGGGGGCCTCGGAGGAGGGTGCATCGCGGCCGAAGAATCAGCAGGCCTACGATTTCTACCTGCGCAGCGTTGCCGTGCCGCACGATCCGGTGCCGAACAAGGAAGCCATCAAGATGCTGGAATGGGCCGTGGGCATCGACCCGAGTTATGCCCCTGCCTGGGAAGCGCTGGGACAGCGCTACTACTTCGATTCGCTGTTTGGCGGCGGTGGTGAAGATATGTTCCAGCGTTCGAACAACGCCTATGAGCGCGCCGTCACGCTTGACCCCAACCGTGTGATGGCGGCCAGCCTTTTGATCACCAACCGGGTTGAGCGCGGCGATCTTGGCCGCGCCTATGACGCCGCGACGAATCTCGTCCGCCACCGTCCGCAAAGTGCTGACGCCCATTTTGCGTTGAGCTTTGTCTATCGCTATGCCGGGATGCTGGAGCAATCGACCGAGGAGTGCAATGCCGCCCGCCAACTGGATCCCGGGAATTTTGCGTACCGTTCGTGTGCGTGGTCGTTCCTCGAAATGAACAAGACGGATCGTGCCATGGACTTCGTTCATCTCGACGCAGGCTCGGAATGGGCTGCCTGGGTGACTCCGTATGTCTACCTTGGCGAGGGCAACATCGCAGAAGCGCACGAGTCGGCCAAAAATATGGGGAAGGCTTCCACCTATCATCGCGATCTGATGGAAGCCTGCACCGCGCCGCAGCGTCCGGCGGACATGGCAAAGATCGTGCGCGAAGCAGAGTCGTCGGTCATGATGGAACCGGACGCCGAAGCCTGGTATCACGTGGGAGCGTTGATGGCCGCCTGCGGCCAGACGGAACCGGCGATGCGTCTTCTGCGGGCAGCCGTGCAGCAGAACTACTGCGCATATTCGGCCCTGCTCGATGATCCGCTGCTGAAAGACCTTCGGAAAGAGACGGCATTTAACGCGGTGCTGACCTCCGCGAGCAATTGCCAGGCAGTGTTGAAGGAAGGCAGGCAGTAACGGCGGCTGTCGATTTTGAGTTCTCCGGTTCCTCGACCTTCTCTATGCGAAAGCTCACGCGCCGCGCGCTGCTCCAGTCTTCGGTCGCAGGCGTGGCCGCTGTTGCCGCACCTTCTCTTGTGGCAACACCACCGCGGGCTCTCGACTCCATCCAACGCAAGGGACGCATCCGGCAATCGGTCTGCCAGTGGTGTTATCGTCAGATCCCTGTCGAGCAACTCGCGGAATATGCCGCCAAGATCGGCCTTCGCGGAGTTGACCTGCTTCAGCCGGAGCAATACGAGATCCCAAAGCGTTATGGCCTCGTCTGCACCATGGGATATGCGGGCGGGGGCGAAATCGGCAAGGCGCTCAACCGGGTTGAGAGTCACGCGGCCATCGAGCTGGCCTTCCGCACCAACATACCGCTCGCGGCAAAAGCTGGGGTCCCCAACGTCATTACGTTCTCAGGAAACCGGGCGGGCATGTCGGATGAGGAGGGCGCGCGCAATACAGTCATCGGCCTTGACCGCGTCAAGAAAATCGCGGAAGACCACGGAGTCACCATCTGCATGGAGCTGCTCAACAGCAAACGCGATCACCACGACTACATGTGCGACCACACAGCGTGGGGTGTGCGTGTCGTGGAGGAAGTAAATTCTCCGAATGTGAAGCTGCTCTACGACATCTACCACATGCAGATCATGGAGGGCGATTTGATTGAGACGATCCGCCAGAATATCCGGTGGATTGGACACTTTCACACCGGTGGCGTCCCGGGCAGGCATGAACTTGACGGCACGCAGGAAGTACTGTGGGAGGCCGTGATGAAGGCGATCGCGGACAGCGGCTTCAAGGGCTATGTCGCACACGAATTCGTGCCCACGACCGATCCATTGACATCGCTGCGGCAGGCGGCGGATCTTTGTGACGTGTGAGCTAACCGATGGCTTTTTCTGAAGTCTATCGATTCGTACTCAAAGAATTTGCGTCAAAACGGCCCTAGGCCCCATCCTTGTACCGTGACACATTCCGGAACCGCCAGACTGCCGCGGCCGCGCCGTGGCCTTTCCCAGATTTCACAGCAATTATTTTTCCTCAGCCTGAATCTTTTCTGCGTGGTGTTGACGCTGGCTCTCACGGGCGCGGCAAAAGCTCCGCTCGACAGCGCCGCGCCGCCGAACTCAAACCTTTCTGCGCTTCCGACCGCTCCAGCCGGCTTTTCCTCCGATCCTCCGGGACTGTTGTACCAGGGAGTTCCGGCTGAGATTCCACAAGATCAGGGACTCGCCGGCCTGCGTCTTGAGTTGCTGCGACTGGGCACGACTGCGCGGCTGATGCAGGTCGTCGCGCATCCTGACGACGAGGATGGCGGGCTTCTGACGCTCCAGGCCCGCGGCCACGGTGTGAGCACATTGCTGATGACACTGAATCGCGGCGAAGGCGGCCAGAACAAAATCGGCAGCAACCTGTCGGATGTGCTCGGCATTGTGCGCACCGAGGAATTGCTGGCATCTGATCAGCACTACGGTGTGCAGGACCGCTTCTCGCGCGTCGCCGATTTCGGATTTTCGAAGAGTGCCGACGAGACATTCGCAAAATGGGGCGGGCACGACGTTGCACTGGCAGACATGGTTCGCGTGATCCGCACGTTCCGTCCTGACGTGCTTGTCGCGCGCTTCTCGGGCACCGAGCGCGATGGGCATGGCAACCATCAGGCATCGGCCATCCTGACGAAAGAGGCATTCCGCGCCGCAGCTGATTCGAAGCGCTTTCCGGAGCAGATCGCGCAAGGGCTTCAGCCGTGGCAGCCCAAGAAGCTCTACATCGGTAACGTCTGCCCGTGGGGTTCAATGACCTGTCCTGACGCCGACTGGACTGTGAAGTTCAATACCGGCGAACGCAACGCGCAGTTAGGCATGTCCTACGTGCAGTTTGCGATGGAAGGGCTGCGGCATCAGCTTTCGCAGGGAGCGGCGAATTGGACCGTCGACGACGGTGACCGGTTCACGTTCTACCGGCTGGTGGATTCGGTGATCCCCTCAGCGGCCGGCAAAGATGGGCATGAGAAGGATTTTTTTGATGGAATCGACCGCAGCCTGCCGGGTCTAACGGATCGGTTGATGGTCGAGGGAAAGCTCGATCCACGAATTCTGCAATCACTGAAAGGGATTGTCGCGCATGTCGCGGAAGCCAGCAGCGCAAAGGACGCCTCTGGAACCATCGCGCCGATGATGGCTGCTTCGCGCGAACTCGACACCTGTCTGGAAATCCTGAAACGTGGCGGCATAGGCAACGCCTCTGATGTAATGTCTGTTCTTGAAGAGAAGCACCAGCAGGCCGAAACCGCGCTCAACCTTGCGCTCGGAGTCAGCCTCACGGCTAATGTTTCCGGCGACAGTCCAACAGCTCAGGCTCCAAAGGAGGCCGATGCGCTTACTGCGGTCTCGCCCGGACAGGAGTTCATGATCGGCGTGACGCTGCACAACGGATCGAAGCTTCCGCTGACCATCGATCACATCAAACTCGAAGTTCCTGCCGGGTGGAACACGATCAACGGCAAAACGCGTCCGGAAACACTGGCGCCGGGAAAGGATCTGCACGCTGACTTCCGCCTGCGCGTGCCCAATGATACGACGTATACGCGTCCCTATTGGCACCGGGATGATCCTGACACCGAGAGCCTGAATCACGTCGACAACGAGAAATATGCGACGCTTCCCTTCCCCCCGCCCGCGATGCGCGCGCGTGTCGAATACTCGGTGAGCGAAGGAAAGGTGGAGACCGGCGTCACGGTGCCGGTCGTCACACCCTATCTCGACGAAAACGGAAAGCAGCGTTCTCGCACTCTGGCAATCGTGCCGGCATTTTCGGTGATGCTCGAGCCAGGCACACAAATCATCCCTACGCACAATGGCGGGACGTCAACCGTCACGGTGGGAGTTACCAGCAATGTGTCTCGTTCGGTGGAAGGCGTGCTGCGGCTAGAGCTTCCGCAAGGCTGGCGATCGGAACCGGCGCAGGTCCCGGTGAATCTTTCGCATCGCGGGCAGAAGCAGGACTATCAGTTCAAGGTCATTCCTGCCGGATTGCAGCAGGGACGTTCAACAATTCGCGCCGTTCTTGATTCCGAAGGCGAAAAATATTCCGAAGGCTACACTCTCGTCACGCGCGAAGATCTCGGCAGCTTTTATTACTACCAGCCGGCACAGCAACGGGTCAGCATTGTTGACGTGAAAGTACCCCACGATCTGAAAGTCGGCTACATCATGGGCGCGGGAGACGATATCCCGACCATCCTGCGGCAGGTTGGGATGAACGTCACCGAGATTCCGGCTGAGCACCTGGCCAGCGAAGATCTCAGCCAATATGGAACGATCGTGCTCGGCATTCGGGCCTACGACACGCAGAAAGATGTTGTCGCGAACAACAAGAAGTTGCTCGATTTCGTTTCGGCGGGCGGAACGCTCGTCGTGCAATACAACACCGGAGTCGGCGACTTCAACTTGGGCCATTTCACGCCGTATCCAGCAGATTTGAGCCGGGCGAGAGTTTCGGTGGAAGAAGCTCCGGTGCAGATCCTCGCGCCGGACGATTCCGTCTTTCACTACCCGAACACGATCACTGCTGCAGATTTCGATGGTTGGGTGCAAGAACGCGGATTGTACTTCATGAGTAAGTGGGACGATCACTTTACGCCGCTCCTGGCCTGCAACGATCCAAAGGAAGATCCGCAGAAGGGTGGGCTGTTGCGCGCGCAATACGGCAAGGGGACGTACATCTATGCGGCTTACGCCTTCTTCCGCCAATTGCCTGCGGGAGTTCCGGGTGCAGTGCGGCTGTATGTGAACTTGTTGAGCGCTGGAAAGCAGTGACAAGTGGCCAGTGAACAGTGACCAGCAGATCGTTTCGGGCTGCTGCCCACTGATCACTGCCCACTGACCACTTACCACTCAATGCAACTCTCGAACCCCAAGCAAGACTCTCCCACCCTCATCCGCGGCATGGGCCTGTGGAGCGCCACCGCGCTCAACATGATCGATATGATCGGCGTGGGCCCGTTCATCACCATGCCTCTGGTTTTGAGCGCCATGGGCGGCCCACAAGCTTTGCTGGGATGGATCGCCGGGGCTGTGCTTGCCGTCTGCGACGGATTAGTGTCCGCAGAACTTGGTGCTGCGTTGCCGGCGTCGGGGGGATCATATCGCTACCTGCGCGAAATCTACGGCCCGCAGAAGTGGGGACGCCTGATTTCGTTTCTGTACATCTGGCAGGTTTCTTTCAGTGCGCCGCTCTCGATTGCAACGGGCTGCATCGGACTTGCCGGATACGCCGCGTACTACCGGCCTGAGTTGGATACGGTGTATGCGCATCACGAAGGCGCATTGCACATTCCTGCGGTTGGGACGCTGCAAGTAAACTGGGTCGTCACGCCGGGCACGGCACTCGCCGTCGTCATCTGCTTCTTTACCGTTTTGTTGCTCTACCGCCGAATCACTTCCATCGGCCGCCTGTCGAAGATTTTGTGGTTCGCCGTAATGGCCACGATTGGATGGATCATTTTCGCGGGCCTGACTCACTTCAACGCCGCTCGCGCATTTGATTTCCCGCCTGGCGCTTTCACGTTGTCCTACAAGTTTTGGACGGGGCTCGGATCGGCCCTGCTGGTCGCCACTTACGATTATTGGGGCTATTACAACGTGTGTTTCCTCGGGGATGAGATCGAGGACCCTGGCAAAAATATTCCCCGCGCCCTGTTGCTTTCCATTCTGCTCGTCGCCTGTCTATATCTATTGATGAACCTCTGCATTCTGGCCGTGGTGCCCTGGCGCGAGATGATTCATGCGGGGCAAGATAACACCGGCTTGTATGTCGTTTCGCTGTTTATGCAGAGGATCTACGGGGCATGGGCGGCACGGCTGGTCACAGGCCTGGTCATTGCCACTGCGTTTGCGTCGGTTTTTTCGCTGATGCTGGGGTACTCGCGGGTTCCCTACGCCGCCGCCAAAGACGGCAACTATTTCAAAGCCTTCGCGAAAGTGCATCCGGTCTACCGTTTCCCCCATGTTTCTTTGCTAGCGCTGGGTGTTGTGGCGGCCGCGTTCTGTTTTCTGCGGCTGAAAGATGCCATCGCGGCGCTGGTTGTGATTCGTCTTGTCTTGCAGTTTCTTGTGCAAGCGGTTGGTCTGATCGTCTTGCGCATTCGACAGCCCGAAATGCCGCGCCCATTCCGCATGTGGCTCTATCCCCTACCGGCGCTGGTAGCCAGCGCCGGATTTCTTTACATTCTGTTCGGCCGCCCGAACTGGCAGAAGGAAGTACGCTATGCGGCGCTCATCCTCGTGACCGGCGTCGCGATCTACATGATTCGCGCCTGGAAAGATTCTGAGTGGCCATTCCGAACAGAAAGACCTTTATCACCGAATTGAGGACGTAGGAGACGAGTTGGCAGACCAGATCACAATTCCCTCTCCCGGAAATCTGCGGCGCGCGGATTCCGCATTAGGGCCTCTCGGTGAGCCTCTCTTTCGGTCGTTGTGGATCGCGGCAGTAATCTCCTACACCGGCACCTGGATGCAGAATGTTGGCGCGGGCTGGCTCATGACGCAGCTCAGCGATTCTCCGCTGATGGTGGGACTGGTGCAAGCCGCGTCGGCGATCCCCGTCTTTCTTGTCGTACTTCCGGCGGGAGCACTGGCCGATATGGTGGATCGCCGTCGACTTCTGCTCTTCACGCAGAGCTGGATGGTCCTGGCCGCCGCCGCTCTCGGCGTACTCACGCTGCGGGGCGCAATGACTCCGTGGGTGTTGCTGCTGTTCACGTTCCTGATGGGCGTGGGCGCGGTGATGAACGATCCCGCATGGCAAGCGATTACACCCGAGGTCATCTCACCGCAAAGACATGCATCGGCCGTAGCGTTGAATTCTGCTGGTTTCAACGTCGCCCGCGCCGTCGGGCCGGCACTGGGAGGAATCGTCGTGGCGGCTGCAGGCTCCGGATGGTCGTTCTTGCTGAACGCGGCATCGTTCTTCGGCGTGATTCTGTTTTTGTACAAATGGAAATACACGCCGCAGCAGCCGCGGCCGAACAAGCGGGTGCGAGACGCGATCGTCGAGGGTTTCCGCTACGTTCGCGGCGCGCCGCAGGTGCGCTCGGTTCTGATTCGCACTGGCGCCTTCAGTTTTGGGGCGGCTTCTCTTCTTGCTTTGTTACCAGTGGTATGCCAGCCTCACGGAGCGCAAGGATATGGCTTCCTGCTCACTTGCTTCGGGCTGGGAGCGTGCGC
>Ga0335078_10004757_pt1 | contig 20104 bp, 18 predicted proteins | sample Lox_Sample_32_FD_206711 | JGI IMG/M metagenome (GOLD analysis project Ga0335078, IMG submission 206711) | Soil microbial communities from Loxahatchee National Wildlife Refuge, Florida, United States - Lox_Sample_3.2 | ecosystem: Environmental > Terrestrial > Soil > Wetlands | place: USA... | reverse complement strand
CAGAATCCGCCTTTCCGCGGGCGGGCGGATTTCTACATGGTTTACTACTCGCCCGCCGATCACAGTGAGCTGAAACGTGACCTGTATACCGCCAACTTCGTTTTTGTTTTCAAAAGTCAGGTTCCGAACGAGCTGATTCCGATCAATCCGCTCGGCCTGACGATTACCTACTTCCGCGAGGACGAGGCATTTAAGTAAGGGCCATGATTGCCAACGCTCTCATCGTCACCGTCGCCGTCCTGTTGGCGGTTGTGTTTTGGCTCATGAGCGATCTGAATTTTCTGGTTCCCTACAGGCACCTTCTCCTTCGTCAATATGGCGATGTTGTTCTCCTCTCGACCGGCATAATTTTCGTAAACGTTTTTGCCGCCGTCTATGCCATTGAACGCAAGTTCTTCCTCAAGGACACCGGACGCAAGCTCTCTCACATCGATACGCAAGCCCTGATTGGAGATTTTCGACTTCCGCATCCGGAAGCTCCTCGGGAGGCCGACTGAGATGTCGCGCGACCTCTTACCAGGGGATCCTCGCGAGCCGCGCCGTCAGAATCCCCATGCTCGCGAAATCGCGGATAGGATCCGCGAACGAGAGCGGGAAATCGAACTCGGACGGACCGGACGATCGTCCACCGCTCCCGAGCGTCCCAAGGAAAGTCCCCGTCCGCCGATCACGTTCGTTCACGGTCGAGCCGTTTTGTACGACCGGGACCACGGCTACCGGCTGACGGTGACTCAGATCCACACGATCGCGGAACTTGGGAAGTTCCGCGTCGTGGCCGCCTATGACCTCGGCCAGCATGCCTATCACGGTGAGCAGGAACTTGCCGAAAAAGACATCGCCTCCCTCATCGCTCATGGCTTGGCTCGGAGAGGAACCTTCGAGGGTCCCGAGGCGACTCCGCGAGAGCTTGTGACGCTCACCCGGCGCGGCCATCGCTTGCTGCGGTCGAACGTCCTCGTTCCATGCGATCAGGCGGTCTACCACGGTTTCCTCAAACCCAAAGAAGCCAACCACGACGCCGATCTCTATCGGCTGTACCAGAAGGAGGCCGCACGGATCGTTGCCGAAGGCGGCACCAACCTCCGCGTCACTCTCGATTACGAGCTCAAGCGAAAGATCAATCGTGATCTGGCGCGCTTCGGGACCTTGGCTAGGCCCGAGATCGCTGAGCGCCACGGTCTTCGCGTTGTGCGCAACAAGATTCCCGTGCCCGATCTCCGTCTTGAATACGAAACGCGCGATGGCGAGATGGCCCGCGTCAACCTCGAGCTCGTGACCGAGCACTACCGCGGCCGCAGCATCGCCGAAAAAGTTCGCGCCGGTTTCCGTCTCTTCACGCCCCACGGAGAAAACGATCGCCTGCGCCGCGTGCTCGATCAGCAGGAGCTGACCGCGGAGATTTTGTCGCTATGAAGATCGCAAACGAACACCTCGCTCGGCTCGAGTCGCTCGGCTACACGACGGACGAGGCGCGCTTCCTCTACGTCGTGGCCACGTTCTCCGGCTACTTCGTGCCCCGCCAATTCATCGCCTTCACGGGCGCCAAATGGGGGTCGCGATCGGCGAACCTTACTCGCAAGCTCGAGTGCCGCGGCCATGCGAGCTGGCGCGAATACCTGCAGGTCGATGGTGTGTACCATCTCTGCTCGAGGGTGCTTTACCGCGCGATTGACAAGGAGCATCTCAGCAACCGACGGCGTCACTCGCCCGATTTTATCCGCACCCGCCTGCTGGCCCTTGATTTCGTTCTCGCAAATCAGGAGTTCGAGTATCTGGAAACCGAAGCTGACAAAGTGCGCCATTTCCGTGAGGAACTTGGCATCGGTCAGGACATATTGCCGGTCAAGGAATTCGTGGGCTCCTCGCGCAAAGAACCCGTGCTCCGGTACTTTGTCGATCAGTTCCCCATATATATCGCTCCTGCGGTCGGGAACTCGGCTTCGCGGCTGACGTTTACCTATGTCGATCCAGGGCACGCAAGCCTGGCGGGCTTCCGACATCACTTGGGAGCCTACAAACGAATCTTCGCTGCGCTCGGGCCTTTTGACTTCGTCTACCTCTCGAATACCTCGGTGCATTTCGTGCGTGCCGAGCAGTGGTTTTCTTCGTTCCTCGAGCGCGAGTTTTCCCGTGACACATCGAAGGCGCTTTCGGGCTACTTCACACTTCGCGCGAAGTGGGACGCCAAGCGCTTTGCCGAACTCTCGCCAGAGGACGTTGAATCGCTTGAGCTGCTGAGCCAGCGCTTTCGGGGGCCCGACACCGAGCGGCTCTACAGCGCCTGGTGCGCCGAACAGAGGTTCGCCGACGGCCTCGGTACCTTTCCTGGCGACAAACACGACCCGCCCGACGTTCGTTTCAAGTGCCGGCTGATCTCGTCAGGTCGTGTGATCTCAAAGGAACCTGAATTGACGGGCTGACGTGTGGTGCGTCACGGGAATTCGTGGCGTTGCTCCCGCCCCTCGTGCAGTTAAGACGCGCCAGGGGATTTCGGCCGCGGCAAGACTTCGGATCACAGAAAAAATCACTCCGGGAGAAATCACCATGGCACTGGTCAAAAAGCCACCCGTTACGGTCGAACCGCACCTTCCACTGAAAGAGCCCGTCAGCCGGCTGCTCGACGATTACGGCAGGTTCGTCGATGGCACACCGGACTACGTCGCTTCTGCGCTGAAAAAGCTAGGCGCCCGTGACCCCGAACATAAGAAGTGGAAGGCATCGCAATCGGGCACATCCCCGGCGAAGGAAATGACTGCTCCGCCCCATGCCGCGAGAACAACATGATCCAGCGGCTGCTGCACTCAAGAAATTTCCTAGCTACCCTGTTCGCGGCCGCAACTGGGCTCGCGCTCTATCTCAAGTTCCCATTCCCGGAGCAAAATCTCTACCTCGAACTCGTTGATCTGAGGGCCCACGCTGTCTTTCTTGGTTTCAAGTGCTTCTATATCGTCTTTCTGTACACGACACCGTTCATCGCCTACTCGTTTATCCTGTCGGGCGTCTACATCCTCGCTCTCAAAGGTCCCGAGAAGCCGCGACCCGGCCGGCTCCCGCTGTATCCAGATCCGCGTAATCGTGACGATCTCTATCTTGTTATCGGCGAGATCCACAACCGTCGAACACCGGGCCCTTCGGAGGCTCCGCGATGGCTCGTTGTCCCCGAAAAAGGGCTCTTCACCGGGATCGCCATTTTCGGCGCGATCGGATCCGGCAAAACGAGTTGCTGCATATTGCCCTTTGCGGAACAGATTCTGGCCTATCGGGCCGCCGATGCGGACAAGAAAATTGGCGGGCTGGTGCTCGAGGTGAAAGGCGACTTCTGCCACAAGGTCAAACGCATCCTCTCCCGGAATAATCGACCCGAGGATTACATCGAGGTCAGCCTCGGCTCGAGCTACCGCTACAACCCTCTGCACAACGATCTCGATGCCTACGCACTCGCCTACAGCATCGCTTCGCTGCTGAGCAATCTGTTTGGCAAGGGCAAGGAGCCCTTCTGGCAGCAGGCTTACACGAACCTCGTAAAGTTCATCATCCTGCTCCACAAGATCGCCTACAACTACGTGACGCTTTTCGATGTCTACGAATGCGCGATTTCGCCCGATGTTCTGGAGAAGAAAATCCAGGATGCTGAACGGCGTCTGGAAGAACGCTACTTCCTGCTCGTGATTCCCGACGACTACCGAGTGCATGCGGCGGACCTCAAACTTTTCGAGTTCGCAATCGACGAGGAATTGGGCATGTATCGCACGAGAGAAACGCCTGGCGCACGCCGCTTTCTTGAGAGCCGCGACATTGCCTTTGAATGCTTGAGCGAAGCGGCCTCGGATCAAATCGAACAAGAGCGCTACGAGCAGCTCCAGGCGGTCAAGAGGTGGTTCTATGACGATTGGCGGCGCATCGAGCCTAAACTGCGGACTTCGATTATCGAAGGGATTTCTGTCTTCCTGTCTTTGTTCGATGACAATCCGACCGTCAAGCACACCTTCTGCCCCCCGGCCGAATGCTATGACCCGAACGCCAACGCCGACGAACGCTTTGGCAGGCCTCTACCCTCGTTCGCCTGGCTGATTGAGAGCGGGAAGGTTTGTGCCCTCAATTTTCCAGTGGCCATGAATCCGGGACTGGCCAGGGCTCTGGGCGTCATGATGAAGCTCGACTTTGAGCGCGCCGTCATCAACCGCATCCCTCAAATGGAGGCGCATCCGGAACAGTACTTTCGTCAGACGTTTCTTCTGTGCGATGAGTACCAGCATTTTGTCACGGTCGGTGAGAACGAGCCGACCGGCGACGAAAAATTCTTCAGTCTGTCCCGTCAGCCCAAATGCATTCCCATCATCGCCACGCAGAGTATCAGCTCGCTCAAATCCTCTGTGTCGGGCGAGTCCTGGCGCACCCTGCTGCAGACGTTCCGCACCAAGATCTTTCTGACGTTGTCGGATGACTTCTCGGCGAAGACTGCGAGCGAACTTTGCGGGCGCGACGATCGGGTCAAGGTGAGCTACAACCTGTCCGAGAGCGGCCACGACGCTCGCGTCAGCCTGCTTACGGGCAATGCTCTGTCGCACCGCGCCAATCTATCGGCATCGAAGAGCTACTACCCTCAATCGGACTACCGGTTCGACACGAAAACATTCACCGAGCTGAAGAATGCCCAGGCCGTCGTCATCGCCTATGACGGATTCAATCCAATGCCGCCCGCGTTCTGCTATCTCAAGCCGTATTACAACGACCCCAACATCAGCTACTTCGAGCAGCTTCAAAGCGGACAACTATCATGAACGGATTTGAGACGATTCTCCCGTTTCTGAAACCGATCGAGCATCTGATTCTCGACGAATCGATCAGCGAGGTCATGGTCAACAGTCCCGACTCGATCTTCATTGAAAAGAACGGGAGGCTCGAGCCGGTCGCCGATGTATCGCTTGAGGAAAAGGCTCTGATCGTCGCCGTGAAGAACATCGCCCGGCGGCTCGGCGATGATATCTCGGAAGCAAAGCCCATTCTGGATTCGCGCCTGCCGGACGGCAGCCGCGTGGCCGCCGTAATTCCACCCTGCAGCCTGCGAGGGGTGACGCTGACGATCCGCAAGTTCGGCAGCCGGCATTTCGCGATGGAGGATCTTGTCCGGGCAAGCATGCTCGACCGGATGCTCGCCGCACGCCTGGAACGCTATGTGCTCGGCCGGAAAAACATCCTGATCACCGGCGGCACCGGATGCGGTAAGACAACCGTGCTGAATTCGCTCGGCAGGCTGATCCCCGCCGACGAACGTGTGTTGCTCATCGAGGACACGGCGGAAATTGCTCTTCCGCACGCCAATCTCGTGCGCTTTGAGGCTCGCCAGGCTCAAGGCGGATTGCCGCCGGTCGCAATTCGCGACTTGCTCAAGGCCTCGCTCCGGCATCGTCCGGACCGCATAATTTTGGGTGAAATTCGCGGAGGGGAAGCGTTTGATCTCTTGCAACTCCTGAACACGGGCCATTCCGGAACGCTCTCGACCATTCACGCGAACTCCGCAAAGCAGGGTCTCTCTCGCTTTAGCAGTTGCGTGCTGCAGAGTGGGGTCGAGTTACCTTATCGATCGGTTCGGAGCAACATTGCAGATTCTCTTAACGCCGTGATTCACATCGAACGCCGGCCGGGCGAGAGATTCGTCGCCGAAGTGCTGGAAATCAACAGCTACGACCCAGACTCCGATCTCTTTGATTACTGCGCCATCTACCAGCGAGCACAAGCCAGGCCATGATCGACACCGATCGCACACCCCCACACCAGGCCGCAGTCGATTATCTGCGCGATGCCTTTTTGTCTTCTGATCGGCTCGCCATGTTGATTCGAACCCGCGATCGCCCGCAAACCATCCAGCGCATCTCGACTCTTGATCGAATCGTGGACCCATCGTTTCAGCGTTGGCTGCATTTCAAGAACGATCGCGAGCAGGCCGATGTGTATGTCGGCATGAATCCGCTCAAATCCAACTCCCATTCGCGGACCAAGGACGATATCTTGACGATCCGGCATCTCTATCTCGATCTCGACAACGACGGGCCGGCGGCGCTCGCGCTCATCGGCCGCTCAGGTCTGGTGCCGAAACCGAACTACGTCCTGACGACTTCTCCGGGAAAATTCCAAGTGGTTTGGAACGTCGAAGGAATATCTCAGGAACAAGCTGAATCGCTGTTACGAGTGATGGCGAGGAAGTTCGGAGCCGACCCCGCCGCAACTGATTCTACGCGGGTCCTGCGGTTGCCCGGGTTCTTCAACCGCAAATACGAGCAAGACATCTTGGTCCGATGGGAGAAGCAGTCGGACCGGGTCAATCATCTGGCGGACTTCAAACTCAGGATCGAACATTCCGACTCTCCTTATCAGCCGATGCGCCGCCCTCGATCGAATTCGGGTAGCGCCTCTTACCTGAGTCAATCCGAGCGCGATTGGGCTTTCGCCAAACGAGCCCTGGCCAGGGGAACTGATCCCCAAGAACTGATCGGACAAATCGCGCGTTTCCGCGAGGGCGAGAAAAGCGATCCTCTCGATTACGCACGCCGCACCGTCACCAAAGCCCAATATGCACTCGAGACCGAACGCGACGGGGTCGATTCGAACGCTTCTTCGGAGGAAAGCCCGAGTGATCCTGATCACGGCGTTACTGGATGGTGATCTGCGTTCATATCCTATCCTTCATGCCGTAGCTGATCGCTTTTTGTGCACATCCAGGTCGGTGCAATACAAATGTCCTCCCTCTTACCTCGATAGTAATTGAGGAAAACCGGTCGACCTCCGCCACTTCCAGCGCCCAAGTCAGCGCCGCGTTACATAAGTTGCTTAGATCTTGATTTTGGTACTGAACTTGTCCGGTCTGTCGCTTCTCACTGTCCCCACACTCATGTCTACGCAGCCGGGCTGCTGCGCACAGCTCTTCGTCTCAGGTCAAGGGTTCATTCCATTTCCGTTTCGGAAAATCCGACGAGACTGACTCGTTGAAAAGAAGTGGTGAGCCCTGGAGGACCACCGTTCACAAGAGTGCGAGTAACGGCAAACCGGAAGTTGACCCAGGCAAAATCAGACGGGCCAGAAGTCCGCTTGGAGGTCGTGAGTCGATATCAGATCTCCTCCAGTTCCACCTTATCGTTCACCGCGTGGTTGAGTTTCTGCTTGCAACCCGTCTCTAGCCAGCGAGTGGCACATGTGCGGCTGCCCGACTGATCAGGAGTTCGGCGATGATTGCGGCAAACCGATGATGAGGCTCGCCCCGGCGGGCGTGGAGATAATCTGCTCCATGTCGAATCCGGACTTGGTGTAGAGCTCCTGGTATTCGGCGGCGGTGCGTTCGCGACCTCCCGCAACTGCCAGCATGTGCAAGTCCAACCACTTGGCAGGAGCAAGCTCTGCCGTTTCCGGGACGACGCGTTCGATCAGCACCAGGCGGGAAGGCGGCTTCATCGCATGGCGCACATTCTTCAAGATGGCAAGCGCTTCTGGCTCAGCCCAGTCGTGGATGATCGAGCGCAGAACGTAGGCATCAGCTTCGACGGGAACGCTCTTAAAGAAATCGCCGCTCACGCGTTCCGTGCGATCATGCGGGATCGCCTGCGCGACGACGGACGGAGCGTCGAAAAGAATGCCGCGGACTGACGGATGCGCGTCAAGAATGGCTACCAACTGTGAGCCGATTCCTCCGCCGATATCGGCGACTACCGAAAATCGGCTCCAATCGTAGGCTTGAGCGACGGCGGGCGAGATCGCAGCATTCACCGACCGCATGGACTCGTTAAAAACCGCCCACACCTCCGGCTTGCTGTTAAAAAACTCCCAGGCTTCGCAGCCGTACACTTTCTGCAAGGCTGTCTTTCCAGTTTGGATGCTGTGCAAGATCTCAGCCCAGGAGTCGTACTGGCCGAAGCCGGTAGAAAGAGTCCCGCGGACAAGGGCCCACTGCGAGCCTGGCACGTTCTTGCGGAGCAGCTCGCTCGATGCTGTGTTGGCAAACACGCGCGGCGAAACCTGGGTGAAGTAGCCGATACTTTCTAACGCCCGCATCAAGCGGAACAGGCTAGGCGGGTGTGTCATAGTGCGTTCGGCCAAGACCTCGACAGACTGCGGCACGTCCGCGAGCAGGTCGGCCAGCTCGAGTTCGGCGGCGATTGCCAAGGCCCGGCTCTGCCAAAAGCCCAGAATGAGTGTGAGAACGTTGTACGGAGGCATCGGTAAAGCAGAAGGTTGGCTCCGAGCGGTTTCCGACATTTTCAGGTTCCCTTCGGCTTGCACATCGTACGCTTGTGCATCCCCGGCGCATATTGAAATCAAGGACGAATCGCAGCATTTCAGCGGCCAGGTCCCAATGCGCTTATCGGACATGTCAGCTCAGGGGCGGCGGCATGTCTTGCATGATGATTTTGATCGTCGCGAACTTTCCATCTCGCAAGCGGTAAAGAGCAACGACGCGGCCACGAAAGGTCTCTCCCTTCTTCAGCGGACCGAATAGAAACGTGGGCACGTCTACCAGCGCTCGTGACTCGAATGTGACGTCTGCCGCTATTCCATCTTCATCGGCAATTAACTGGTGCACGGTGAGGGTTTCGGGGGTCTGCTGGTAAATACGGCGATACGTATCGACGATCGCCCCCTTGCCGTCGAGCTTGATCGGCCCGAATTTGAACTGTACATCGTCGCAATAGTACCGAGCTGCAGAGTCGATGTCTGAGCGGTTGAGGCAGGCGATATAGTCAACAAAGTCTTGTTTCTTCATTGTGCGCCAGAGTCCTTTTCAATCGAGGGCGAGATCATAATTCGAATTCAGCTCACTGCTCGTATCCGAGGGAAGAAGATCAAACCGAAGGAAAGTACCTCGACTCAAAAGTCCGGTCCTTCGCTGCCCACTATAGACGCGATTTCGGTTGAACAGGAGTTCGTGCCTTTCTTATCTTTTCAACGCCTCCTGCCAATTCAATACGACATTGAACGGCGCGCTTCCTTGCTCGGTTCGTACCACGAACAGAAAGCGTTTACCATCTGGCGTTACGCTCCATGACTGCCGTAGCGGGCCACCTCCCAAATGTTGCGGCGTCTGGAAGAGAGCTTTGGGCACCGCCGCCCGGCACGCTTGTTCGGACCCAACCTCGACGGCCATAAGCGTCCCGTCCGGGGCCAAGTAATACAGAGTTTTTCCGTCCCCAGACCACCGGGGCTCAATTCCTCCTCCCGTGGAGATAAGCGACGTACCCTCGTCATCACTGATCGTTCCGTTGGGGCTCCGCGAAAACGTGCGGACATAGACCTCATCGCGACTGGACTCGTCTGAGACATAAGCCACCCAGCGCCCGTCAGGAGAGAACTGGCCTTCGTCGTTGTTAAACTGTGTTCGCACGAAGGGGATTGGTTTCTTTTCGCCTTCGAGTGGAAGCAGCCACAATTCGTTCTTTCTTGTCTCCGCGTCAGTCGTCGAATAAAGCAGGAAACGCCCATCGGGCGAGCAGCTTCTCGGCCGTTTGGCTTGATCCGAAGCTAGAAGCAGTTCCTCCTCCTTGCCGCCGCTCGTGCGCTTCCAATACAGATCGTAATTCCCGCTGAGGCCTGAACCCAGGATGATGCGGGTGCCGTCCGGAGACCATATGCCAACGGGGGAAATCGAGGGGCCGGATGTAAAGCGGGTGCTTGTGCCTCGCGTTAGATCCATTAACCAGAGACCCAAACGGGCAGTTTGGTGGTCGGGGCGACCCACGACGGCGCGGCTTCCGTCGAGCGACACAGCAACCGAGACGTAATAGCCGGCGTCCCCGACCGTTCCGAGGCGCTTCCCCTTTTGGTCAAACCAAGTCAATTGGCTGGTTCGGCCGCCGGTTCGATATACGAGAACACCATTTGCAGAGGCTGAGAAAAAGCCGTTCGTCAAGAGAGAACCAATCTGTTTCGCCAAAGAAACCGGCTCGCCGGTGAGTACGAGCCGTTCGTCGTCGAACGACTGAGCGATGAGCGACGCGTCCCGTACAAATAGCAATTGCCCCATGCCAGTGCCCACCGGCGGCACATAGGTCGCACCGAGGTGCGTCGACACGAGCAATCGCGAATCTTGGTCCTCAGGCTTGGAATCCAGGGAGCCAACGTAGAGGCCTGCGTTATCCGAGACCGCCGAACCGCGCAGATAGATGAAATGGCGCCCATCTGGGAGGAAAGATGGTTGAGCATGCCAGGTTTCTTTCCGCGAGGGGTCTAGCAAGGTAACAGGCAGAGCTTCTCCGCCGTTTTGCGATACCCGAAATAGACCGCCGGGCGCCTGGCCGAAAAGGATCGTTCCATCGCGGTTCCATGCACCGCCAACTACAAGCCCCGGGGAATCGCAGAGCGTTTGCGGTGGGCCGCCGGCGACATCGATTTTCTTGAGCTTTCCGAAAGAGCCGAACGCAATGAACCGGCTATCGGCGGACCAAAAAAACGGGGGAAACACCTGTGCTTCCGAACCGTACAGTGGTCGTGCATCGAGAGAGTCCAACGAACGTACCCACAGCCTCGCAACGGAATCGGCGCCATGTGCGGCGAAAGCTAGGTGGCACCCATCCGGTGATATGGCGAAAACGCCGGTTGAACCCAAGACCGTCTCGGCTGGCAAGGAAATTTCTAATCGCATCAAGGCAGACGGCGCCTGTGATCGTCCGCGCACATCGAGCAGCGGATCTGGGGCGCCGGAAAGGACTTCATCGAGCGCGATGCGGGCATCGCCGATGTCGCGGAGGCGTTGCTTTGGATCTTTCTGCAAGCTGCGCTGCAACAAAACGCGCACGCGCATGGGCGTAGCTTGTGGCAGCAGTGCCCAATCCGGCTCGGCGCGCATGATCGCTGCGAGCGTATCCGTAATCGTCTCGCCCTGAAATGCTCTGTGCCCGCTCAGCATTTCATACAGCACGCAGCCGAAGGCCCATATATCCGCGCGGCGATCAACTGGCTTCCCCCTCGCCTGCTCCGGTGACATATATGCGGCGGTGCCGAGCAGGACACCCGTCTGCGTGGCCATTTGGCTGAGCGTCGGAGAGTTCGCGATATCCGCTGCGGACGGATTGCTCTCCATGGCTTTCGCTAGACCAAAGTCGAGAATCTTGACGTTATCGTCGGCAGACACCTTCACGTTGGCAGGTTTTAAATCGCGATGGACGATGCCCTTTTCGTGGGCGTATTCCAGTGCGTCGCAAATGTGACGCGCAATCGGCAGCGCCTCATCGACGGGAATCGGACCCTGACGGATGCGGTCGGTCAGCGCGGGCCCCTCGGCCAATTCCATCACCAGACCACGAGTGCTGTCGGAATCTTCGAGGCCGTAGATCGACGCAATATTGGGGTGATTCAGCGCGGCAAGGAGTTTCGCTTCGCGCTGAAACCGGGCCATGCGGTCAGCATCGCGCGCGAACCTCCCAGGCAAAACTTTGATCGCCACGTCGCGCCCCAGCTTCGTATCCCGCGCACGGTACACCTCTCCCATCCCGCCAGCGCCAATCGGGGCGAGGATTTCGTAGGAGCCCAAGCGAGACCCTATCGATAGGGACATACAGTGGCGAGGATTTTACATCAAAAACGTTGCCAGTCTATTTGGTCGGGTGCGGCTCACGCACGTGGACGTAGCTCGAAGAACGCACGGCGTGTATACGCTCATTGTGGCCTCGCGCTGAGCAGGACGATTACGTTACCGGACCCAACTCCCGGCATCTCCTCGGTCACGACAAATCAGATCACAACACTCGGGGTGCCACCGGATGCTAGGGCGAGTCATTGAATTGTCCTGCGACGGTCATCGAGTCGCCGCGACCGACCGTCGAAACTGGTTACGTTCCTCGGCCACAAGGAGAACGCACTGCCGACCTTTTACCGTAATAGGCTCCGCGGACAGTGCGATTTCTATCAGTTCACCAGAGCGTTTACGCATTCGAACAGGGAAATTGCTGGCGCGACCAGTTTCTCGAAGTTCTCCGAGGGTTCGAGTTCTCTCAGAAGAGTCGGCCCAAATTCGTTCTACGTCAGCACTGCGGCCCGTGAGTTCATCCCGCGGGTAGCCATACATGTCGACCCATGCATCGTTTAGTTCGATGAAGCTTGAGTCATCGACCGCTATAAGGGCAAACGGAATGGGGCTGGCCTGGAACAGTCTGGTGAAATTTTCTTCGGAGAGCGTTTTGCGGGCCTCTGCTTCGCGCACGGCGCCCTCAATTTCGTCAAGATCGGCAAGACGCTTCTCTAGTTCGCTACCGTAAATCTCGGCTTTTTCATAAAGCCGCGCGTTTTGAATCGCCACTGCACCGGGAATCGCGAGCGACTTCGCCAGACGCAAATGCTCCTGCGTGAACACACAGGCCTCGAAATCTCCGAGCGAGAGGAGACCCAGCACGTCGCCCGAGGCGATTAAGGGAACGCCGATCCATGAATGGAAACTCGAGTGTCCCTTGAAGCGTTTCCAGGCTTCACGCTCCGCAGTGTTCCGGACCAGAACGACACTGCGAGTCAAAAGGACCTGCGCGAGAACATCGTGCTCATTCGTGTTCCAAGTGACGACCATCTTCGGCCCAACCGTTGACGGGCCCTCCGCGCGGCGCCGTTCTCTTGCCAAGAACAGACGATCTGCGGTTTCGGTCAACAGTACTTGAGCTGAGTCACACGGAATCAATTCCAGCAGGGAAGCGAGAAGGGTGTCGAGCACATGGTTCATTTCAGCCATCTATGACAAGAGCTTTACGGAGATCGCTTCCTACTTCGTGCGCTTTGCAGATTTGAACCGCGACCGCGCGTCGATGGGTTTCCCGAGAACGCATTTGATCGAGCGCGAGGCGGACGCCGAATCGGAGAAGGTCTCGCTGCCAGTGGAATTCAAGCCGGACTTTCGCTTGGAGAAGACCAATCTGCTTTCGCGAGTTGTTGCCAAGTGGGACGAACTTCCGGTGGGTCTGCTGCAGCACCTCGATCTGAAGAAGTCCATGTATGGCTACATCGGTCTTGAAGACTTCACTCTGGCGCCGCTGATCCGGCCCGGTTCGTTCGTGCAGATCGATCCGACGCAAAGAAAAATCAGCCCGCGCGACTGGACGTCGGAATTCGACCGACCCATCTACTTCCTGGAGCTTCGGGACGGATACGTTTGCAGCTGGTGTCAACTCGAGAGATCACGGCTCGTCGCCATCCCTCACCCACAATCGCCGCAGACGGTTCGCTATTTTGACTACCCGGCCCAAGCCGAAGTGGTTGGCCGCGTCACTGGAGTCGCGATGCGCATCGTCGCCAAAGGCGAACAGAATGAGCCAGAGCCGAATCGCTAAGGAACCTTTTTCTACCGCCGAGGTGTTAGCCGAATGATGTGCTTGGAGACGTGCATCTTTTCTCGCCTCCCGGCTTAGATCTAAACAGTGAATGTTCCCGAGACTCGCAAACAATCCTTATCGGTTGGTCCAAGAGATCGCGTCGCTCATCAAACGACAGCTGTTTTCTCGAACCCCTTCAGCGCGTCCAGAAAGTCGGTTTACAGCTTGACGAGCGTTCGGCCGGGCAAGTACGTGCTTGCGCACAGCGTTCGATAATATTCGTAGTTTCGAATATAATATATTACATGAACGATGCATTGCGGCGGTTCAAGAGTGAGATTTTTCAGGGCTTGGCAAATCCTACGCGAATCGCGATCGTCGAGCTCTTGCGCGACGGGGAGCTCTCGGCGGGACGGCTGATTGATAAGCTTGGCGTCGAGCAGGCCAACGCCTCTCAACACTTAGCCGTACTTCGAGCCAAACAGATCCTGGTAAGCCGGAAGGTAGGCAACCAAGTGTACTATTCGATCCGCGATCACGCGTTGATCGAGGTCCTCGACATCCTCCGTCGTTATTTCTACGCTCAGCTCAGCAGCACCCTACACATACTGAAGCAAGCGGCTAATGAACAGACGAAATCTCGTGCCAAAGGGCATCGATGATTGAAGCCGTTCCCGCCCAGGCGTCTCATGTGGAATATCTGTATTCGGTCGTCGAACAGGCCGCGCGCCTGCTCCCGCTGCAGGGTCCAATCGGGGTTTTCGTCCATCACAACACACTGCATGCCTTCGAACACCTGCCATTTGACGAAGCGGTGATACGGGCAGCGCATCTATTCGGCGCCGAGCCGTACATGAGCGAGGCCGCGTATCGCACTGAGTTGAACCGGGGGCGAATCCAGCTTGTCGATATCGATGCGATCCTCGATCGAGAACCGGATGCTCCTATCTTTGCGCGCCTGAGCCGAAGCTCGCTGCGCAGAGCGATGATCACGCCGGGTGTGAGGGAATTCGACGCAGCCACGGTTGTCTGGCGCATGGAGCAGGGTGATCTGGCGAAAGATTTCCAACGGCCCGCATTGCGCACACTGTTCGAAGCGTGCCTGGCGCGTGTTGTAGCTCACGATGAGGAACCCGCTGAGCCCCGGCCCGTGGACGACGCGATTCATCCCTGGTTGATCCGGCTCTGCTCGGTGTTTCTGGACCAGGGGACGGCCTATTGGCCCATGCCGAATCGAGACAAAGGCTTCTACAGAAGTGTTCGAGGGCTACTCTCGCGACCGGGCGGAATCTTCCCAAAGTATCTGGTTGGCCTGGACGAGGAGTTTGGAAGGCAAGAGTGGCTTCGCTTTTCCCCCGCGGATGCAGTCCTCGACTATCTGAACGGGCAGTGTTTTCGACAGGCTGAATGGTTGGAGGTGCTTCAAGGCGAACTTTTAGCTTTGCCCGGTTGGGCCGGCTTGATGCACAGACTTGAAAAAGATCCGGAATTAGCACCGCACAGAACACTACCGTGTTCGCTGATGGATTTTCTTGCCGTACGGATGACGATGGCCCGCGTCGCAGCGCGCAGGGGCGTGGCCGAAGCGGCCCCCGAGGAAACTCCTCTCAAGACGCAAGAGAAGCGACGCTTGAGCCGGAACGCACGCATTTATGACGCCGCTCGCGTCTTAAGACTCTCGACCGGAGAAATCAAACGGCTCTCGGAGTCCGAATTCGCGACGTTTTCGACTGAGGTGAAAGCATTCAACGGGCTGGAGCGCCGGCGAATCCTCCATCTTGCCTATGAGCGCTGGCATGAACGCGAGATTCTGCGCGGGCTGGCCAGTCATAGAAAATACCGGGGTCTGTTCGAGCGATCATCAAGGCCCCGAGCGCAGGTGTTCTTCTGCATCGATGAGCGCGAGGAATCCATGCGCCGTGCACTGGAGGAGGTAGAACCGCGGATCGAAACATACAGCGCTGCCGGTTACTTCGGAGTGGCCGTGGACTACCAGGGAATCGACGATGCGCATGGTGCCGCGTTCTGCCCCGTCGTCGTCAAGCCTGAACATGCGGTCGTGGAACAGCCGAAGCCCGAGGACAACGCCCTGTTGGAACGCCGCCGCTGGCGCAGAAAAATTCTCGGACTGCTCATGCGAAGTTCTCTGGTCTCATCGAAAACCCTGTTGCGCGGTTGGCTGTCAACCTCCGTTCTCGGCTTGCTCTCTGCAGTTCCTTTGATCGGCCAGCTGCTGGCGCCTCGACGTTTTGCCCTGTTGCGCGACTGCCTAAACAAGGCATTTCTTCCGGAACCGCGGACCGAACTCACTTTGATGAGGAACACGAAGCAGTCCCAAAGTGCAGTGGCCGGCCTATTGACGGGGTTCACTCCAGAGGAAAAAACGGAACGTGTGGCGAGTGTGCTCCGACCAGCTGGTCTCGTTCGAGGATTCAGCCGCCTGGTTGTCATCCTGGGTCATGGTTCGACGAGCCTCAACAATCCGCACGAATCAGCTCACGATTGCGGAGCCTGTGGCGGGCGCCGCGGCGGCCCGAACGCGCGCCTGTTTGCCTCGATGGCTAACCGGCCGGAAGTGCGCGAGCAGCTGCGGAACAGGGGCATCGACATCCCCGCCGACACATGGTTTGTTGGCGGCTATCACGATACTTGCAGTGATGACCTGGAATTGTTCGATGTCGACGCGGTTCCTTCAACGCATCGACCGGACCTAGAGTCGATTCGCAGCTCCTTGAATCTCGCCCGGGCACAGGATGCACTGGAACGTGTCCGGCGATTCGAATCTTGCGCCCCAGATTTGCGTGCGGATCTTGCGCTTCGTCACGTGGAGGAACGCAGCGAACATCTCGCCCAGCCGCGCCCCGAATACGGGCATTGCACCAATTCCGTCTGCATCGTCGGGCGACGCAGCCTAACGCGGGGACTGTTTCTCGATCGACGGGCGTTTCTTGTTTCCTATGACGCCGGCCAGGATGCCGATGACCAGAGCCTGTCAGAGCTGATGGCGGCCGTGGTGCCTGTCTGCGCGGGAATCAGCCTTGAGTACTACTTCTCGTTTGTCGACAACGTCCGATACGGCTGTGGCACAAAGCTTCCGCACAACGTCACGAGCTTGATGGGCGTCATGGACGGTCATGCCAGCGACCTGCGCACGGGATTGCCCTTGCAGATGGTCGAAATCCACGAGCCTGTCCGGATTTTGTTCGTGGTTGAGACGACGCCCGACAGAATGAGCAAGGTCATCAACGAGAGTGTTTCGTTGAGCCGACTCCTGAAAAACCGATGGATTCGCCTGGCCACCATCGACCCAGAGTCGGGCCGCATCCATGTGCTAAGAGATGGCGGCTTTGAAGATTTCCACGAAGCTTTGGAGCGCCTGCCGGTGGCGCTCCGCTCAAGCGAATGGTACGCCGGCAAGTTACAACATCTTCCTATGGCCTGGATTCAAACGCCTGAATTCGCGGCGGAGGATCGCGTGACGTGAGTCTCTGGCAAGCCATTCTGGCCTTTGTGGTGACGGCGCCGGGCATTGTCTTTGGAACATTTTCCTTACTGTGGTTGCTTGGCTGGGCCCCGACAGAGCGCCTCCTATCTCGGATCACCGGTTTGACCTTTTCTGCAAGCACGCTAGGAATTGCAGCCCTGGTTTGGAGGGTGACATCGCCGTTAAGCGGGCCTGCAGCCGTGACAGTCGCTTTCGGAAGCTGGTTTGCGGTCGGAGATTATCATTTTCCATTGGTCTTGATCGCGGATCGACTTTCTCTGCCTTTCCTCGCGCTCGCCGCTGTCTTATCAGGACTCATCGGGCAGTTTTCGGTGACTTACCTTCATCGAGAGGCAGGATTCCTGCGGTTCTTTCTTCTACTGCATCTGTTCGCGTTCGGATCCTTGCTTGCCTTTGCCGCAGGATCGTTTGACCTGCTGGCCGCAGGGTGGGAGATTGTCGGAATCACTTCGGTCCTGTTGATCGGTTTTTTCCAACTCAGGCCTGCTCCGGTCGAAAACGGACTTCGCGTGTTTGGGGTGTACCGCGCGTGTGACATCGGCTTGCTCGTCGGTATCTTCGCGATGCATCACTGGGCGGGAACGGCGTCGTTTTACGGAAGTTTCCCGGTGCTGACTGGCACGAGGGCCGTGATCGTCTGCCTTCTGTTGCTGCTTGCCGCTTCCGGAAAAGCAGCGCAGGTTCCTTTTTCAGGGTGGCTACCACGCGCCATGGAGGGCCCGACGCCCTCGAGCGCGATCTTCTACGGGGCGATTTCTATCCACGCCGGCGCATACCTTCTGCTCCGCGCCGCGCCGCTACTCGCGCGGTCGGCACTCGCGTCAGCGATCGTGATCCTGATTGGGTTGGCCACCGCCGTCCAGGGCGCAGCCGCGGGGCGCGTGAGCGCAGACGCCAAGACTTCTCTCGCCTACGCTACGCTGACGCAGGTTGGCATCGTGTTTATTGAAATTGGATGCGGATGGAGGTGGATCGCCGTGGCACATATTCTGGGAAATGCCACGGTTCGCACCATGCAGTTTCTGCGCGCACCGTCCATGCTGCACGACTATCACCAGATGCATTCCGCCATTGGCGACGATGTCTCCACAACGGATAAGCAAATCGAGGATCTGCTGCTGCCGGACCGACTCCAGCTATGGTTTTATCGTTGGGCCTTCGACCGAGGGCATCTGGACACCATTCTGGACCGATGGGTGGTCGATCCGCTCATTCAATGCTCCGCATACCTCGGGAAGCTCGATCGCACGGGAATCCGCTGGGCTACTGTGCGATTCCGCAACATGGCTCCCATTTCGTTTAAGGGGCGAGCAGGACAGAGGGGCGGCTAGTGTTCGTTCCCGAATCGATTTTCCGCACGCCGTTTCTGACCGCTATTTCTGTTGCCGTTCCATGGGCCGCTGCGGCTCTCGTGGTCGTTTATCGGCAGCACCTGCGCGTCATCGCTTGTGTGGCAGCACTCGTCTCGATTAGTGCCAGTGCAGTGCTCCTCGGTGAAGCGCCCAAGGGGAATTCTCTTTACCAGGCGTTAATGCTGTTATTTTCGTGTCTGACGTTCGGCGCGATGTTGTTACTGGCACGGCGCGACTGTACGGTGGGAACGATCGCTGGAATCCTCTTCCTCCTTGGTTCCACCCTCCTGGCCTACTCGAGTGAAAATCTACTTGTTTTGTTCGCCGCGTGGATTTTGACCGTCCTCCCCTTCATGTGGCCGGGGTGGTTCCGCGCGCGCACTTGGCGTCCGTTCGTTGGCCTGCTCGTCTCAAGCTGTGCCCTCGCGCTAGCCATCGGACTCATTTCATCGGCCACCGGCGTCGTGGCTATCGACGGTCTAAGAGGCCGAAGCCCAGGAAGTGTGGGCGCCTTTGCACTTCTGCTGATTGCCGTGATCTGCCGCAAGGGAATTCTTCCGGTTCAGGCCTGGGTGGCGGACGCCGCGGAGGGTGGCCCGGCTATCCCAACGGCTCTTCTCTTCAATGGTCACTTCGGAGCTTTGCTGGTGGCGAAGGTGATCGTGCCGTTTTTCCCGGATATGGACAGTCTGTTTCCCATCCTTTCTTATCTCGCGATCGGCACGGCGGTCTACGTCGCGATCCGAGCACTCGGTGAGAATTCACCGCGTCGATTGCTCTCCTTTGTTGCGCTTAGCCAGTCCGCATGCATCTTGAGCGGACTCGAGAGCCGGACGGCACAGGGCATTGCCGGAGCGCAGGTGCACTGGTTCGTGGTTACGGTCTCGACAGCCGCTCTGTTCGGAATTTTGCGACTGCTAGAGGTACGGTTCGGAGAGAACCTTACAGCGAGCAAGCATCTGGGGTTGGCCGAACATGCGCCGCGCCTCGCCGTATCGTTTGCCATTTTCGGTCTGGCCTTGGTAGGGTTGCCGGGTACGCTGGGCTTTTGTTCCCAGGATTTGCTGATTCATGGAATGCTCACGTCGCATCCTCTCACGGGATTGCTGCTACCCATTGCCACGGCAATGAACGCAGTCAGCATCTTCCGCTTGTTTACTCGTCTCTTCTTGGGCAAGCACCGAACAGGTTTTACGGTGATGGCGGACGCATTGCCCCGCGAACGCTGGATCCTTGCTGCTGGTATTCTCTTCGTCGTCTTGAGTGGCTTGTTCCCCAATGCGATCGTAGCCTACTGATTGTCTTGGGACGCCCGGCACAGTCGAAACTGCTGGTTGGAATTAGGGGCGCCGTTGCTTGTCTTGAATTTCAAACACGCCCTCCTGTTTATTGATCTCTTCGGCGCGTTAAGACCGCAAGCACAACTGCGATCAGCAGCAGCGCCGGTACGTCACCGTGCAAATGTCCGCGATGCTCAGGATAGACCAAAGCTTGTGCCGCCATGATTCCGCCATGCACAATACTTGACCAAACCGTGAACCAAATCAGACTTAAGTGCTTCATCGGGTCGCGCGCCGCGAGGAGCAGGAAAACCCCGAGCGTGGCGTAGATTCCCAGGATCATTTGCAGATACATGGAGGGACCGCCCATATGCCAGGCCCATCCCGATGGCCAGAGAACGGTCAATGGATAGATGCCGACAATAAAGATGATCCCAAATACCACCAGCGCCACGCGGAGAGCGACGAGCCGATTGTCACTAGCCATAGAATTCGTCCTTTCTGGTCAGCCCCGAGTTGATTTCGAAGGTTAAGTGCCAATGTCGCCGGCATTTAATCACGGAATCTCCGATTGGCCTATCCGCAGCGTCCTCGCCATTGTGCTCGCGCTACCATGTAGGTTGATTCTTGCGGGCGGTATCTTCGGGAAAAGGACACTCGCGGTAAGTTGAGGAAGCCAGTGATGAGCCG
>Ga0335078_10004756_pt1 | contig 20107 bp, 20 predicted proteins | sample Lox_Sample_32_FD_206711 | JGI IMG/M metagenome (GOLD analysis project Ga0335078, IMG submission 206711) | Soil microbial communities from Loxahatchee National Wildlife Refuge, Florida, United States - Lox_Sample_3.2 | ecosystem: Environmental > Terrestrial > Soil > Wetlands | place: USA... | reverse complement strand
TCGATGATGGCACAGGTCCGCTAAGGTTATATCCTGTCGAAGAATACGAGTCGCCGCTGCATTAGAATATGCGAGGGGGCATACAATACGAACATGTACGAGACATTTCCCCACGGCGGAGGTTGAGAGGCGCCGACTGCAGCCCAATGAGCCCCGAGGGGACTGAATAAGAGAAGACGTCGCCAATTCATTAAACGAAGGAATAGGGAGGATATGAACGGTAGGACTTCCCTCATTTATGATGGTCATTATCCGGGGGAGTTCTTGGCATGAAAGTTTATTTTTGGGAAGATTTGAATGACGTGGTGCAGATTGCTGATCAGATTCGATAAATGAAGTAACCAATTAAGGGGCAAAGATCGGTAGTTAAATAAACTATTTGTGACTAAAATGAGAAAATAATACTAAGCTTACGCTCGACGATTTTTGGCGAACCTCTGTTCAGAATGTGCAATTTGTTGCGTCAACAAATCCAAATCAACTTCATGAGGAAGATTCCATTCCTCCGGAGTCTTAAACTGTGGTCCCTTCGCCGAGATCAAGACCTCCGCAAATGCGCGTGACACCGAATCGAGGGCTCCCGCAACCCAAGCATGATGAGCGCTTGCAGCTTCACCGGCAATATGTAAGCGTCCTCCAGCGGCAGGTTGACACAATCCAGGGTAAAGGTCATTGAATTGGGAAGGTCCATAGAGCGCGAATGCTCCTTGCGTGTACTCATCACTGTACCAGCTGTGAGCGTACGCGGAGACGAATTGCTCTTGTAGGAAACTGAGAGAGACTTGGTGAATGACAGTGAGATCATTGAACAAGAGTACAATGAGTGGATCCTGAGCTTAGCGAGGTTACAAGAGGTTTTACCTTATCAGTCATAGGCCCGTTTTGGGGAATCATCGTGCCTTCACGACTGGCGTCTTGCGCCCAGGTATAACTCGTGATCATGACTCCAGGTGAATTTTGATCACCGTAAGATGGATAAACAATCGTACGAGAGGGACGGTCAGTGGAACTAGAACCGCCGATGATAGGAGATTCGCCTTGCTGCCACCAACGAGTAGCGAATTTGATTCCAACTTTGGTGGAGGAGTCGTAATGACAACACCTGATGGCAGTCTTTTGTTGGTAATTGAGATCTGCTTCGGTTAAATCGACAGTGCGAAGACAGCCAAGCGGAATCGTGCAGATGATGTGCTCGTATTTATGAGGTGTCGAATCTCCGTCGATCCAAACCGAGACCATCTCATCTCCAGCAAGGCGAGAAATCTTGTTAATGCGCGAGTCGAGTTTAATAGTCGGTTTGGATGGAATGTGATTCAACATTGCTTTAATGAGGATCTCGGAACCGCCGTCGATACACCACCAGTCTCCAAGGGACTTTGGCATATTTTTCGGAAAGTATGCTTTGTGGGATGGATCGGGAAAGCCGAAGTCAAGGTAGTCCAAAGACATCTCGGACATCGATTGATCAAAGAGGTTAGTCCCGGTATCCATAGTTTCCAACCAGGTAATAACGGGACTAGGGTACACCGGCGGATCGATAGTAGAGTCGTGGGTTTTCCGCCTTGCATGTAGGATCGAGCTGACAAAGGATCGATTGGTTTAAGAATCTCCAAAATTTCTTCTTCGGTCGTCGCTTTAGCGAGCTCGTCGACGATTGGGAGGAAAGCTTCGTCGAGCCATTTAGATGATCCGGCCTTCGCATAATCATCCGGAACCGTGCCTCCGTACGCTTCACCGACTTGAAAGATATCGACGTCTTGAGGTTGTTCACCCTGAACTCGAATATCGTTGAAAACTTGAATCGTATTGTCGCTGCTCAAGTAATAACGAATCAATGGACCCGAAACGCCAGGAATCCATCCCAATTCTTCGAACAAATCGAAAGTCGATTTCATAGGTGGAATTTCAGGGAATCGCATTGCGCCAACATCGAAATAATCATAAGGTTTGTCACTGAAACGATGGGTCAAAAGTCGACCGCCAACTCGAGGCGACGCTTCGATGATTTCGAATGGGATTTTTGCATCCGAAAGTAGCATGGCTGCTCTGATTCCAGCAACGCCGGCGCCGATAATTCCCACAGGACCGGACTCAGGCAAACGAAGTCGAATACCAGGGGGGATGCTTTCAGACGGGGGCTCGGGAATTGCGGGACCAGGAACCGTGCTTGGGGGCGGTCGTTCCTTGTGAAGGAACTCGCGCAAAACTGCTTTGGCGCGGAGAGAGTAGAAAGAAGGCTTCGACAAGTGGTTGTGGAATGAATTTGCGAGGAATTATCCCGACTTTATATGGCGTGGATATCCAGTACTTGAGCATCAGCTTTGCATAGTCTTTTATGCTCAGACCTATCTTCTACCTGATTCCCATCTCTGTGAAACAGGTTATTTGAGAGCGACAGATATCGCATGGGATCAATCTCAAAATACTTCCTTTATTATCATTTATGTATTATCAAAGTTTCTTTTCTACAGTATTTAATATGGCAGATGAATTGCAATTGAATTATTCTAGTACTTAGAGATTAGAAGCAATAGCGACTGAAACATTATACTTCTTCATCAGCTCCTTCACAGAGTTTTATAAACACATCATCCAAAGTAGGCTGACTCAAACTCCATTCAATCACTCCTAATTCTTCTTTTTTATTTTCAAGGTCTCCGACGAACTGAGCGATAGCCTCAGAACTTGACTGGATTTCATATGTGACCGATAGCTTATTCTCTGTGACTCGTTCGCAGTTGACATTGAAAGCAGAGAGGAGATAGCTACATGTTAGAAACGTCTCGTTTGGTTGTGTGCTTGTGAATTTGAATCCTCATACTGCTTGTCTCTGGACAACCAAGACTCAACTTAAATCCCTTCCCAAACCTGCTCTTGAGATCGGATGCGGTTCCAACACACCTGAGATGCCCCTGCACGATTATCCCAATTCGGTCAGCCAAAAAGTCAGCCTCATGCCTTCCATCAGCTAAGATAATAGGGTTCAAACATGGAATGCGTTGTGAGAACAATGCACATGTTCTTCGACTCTTTTGCCTTTTCGATGACTCGCCAAATACTTCTACACATAAGTCACAATATGCGAGGGTCATCCCTTCGGATATGTGGATCCAAACCTGGAGAGGTCAGCAAGAAGATGAATGAATTTACCAGTAGTTGGTTCGTCTAGAAAGACAACAGCCGGAGAGCCCACTAAAGCGATTGCAAGACACAGTCTTCTTCGTTGCCCACCGGAAAGTTGTTTTGCTAATTTTCTCCGTTCCTCTAACAATTGCACCTGCTCCAAGCAACGCGTTACCACCGCTTTCTCGTTCTTGGGACCAATGCCCTTTAGCCGCGCAAAAAAGAGCAGATGTTCCTCGGGCGTCAAATCAGGCCACAGAATCTCATGTTGCGGGCAAATTCCAACATGTCTGTAAACTTGGTCTTGTTCGCGCACTATATCAAATCCGCTGATCTTGGCAGTTCCGGATGACAGTCTGTAAAACCCAAGAACGCAATTTATCAGGGTAGTTTTGCCAGCGCCGTTAGGACCTAATAAGGCCAAAATCTCTCCTGATTTAACAGAGAGAGAAATATCTTTGATGGCTTCGTAACGTCCAAATGATTTGGTTGCACTGGCAATGACGAGGGGTGAATTTTTAGTCACTAATGTCTGCACCCCGGTTATTTGAAGCTTCGGTTCAGATCTGAAAGGGGCCGCCGTTGGAGCTGTTGCCGAGACTTCTTTTCTATTTGCCGGAGTGGCCTCGAGATCTCGAACTTGAGGATCTGTACTGTGATTTTTGCGGCGATTCCTCCAGATGTACAAAGGGGCTGTAAACGGCCAGTACCAGGGCCTACTTATCCCGTATTCAGTCTGGATGACAAGCTAAAAGAGCCATTAGAACAAATTAAAAGGAGCCATGCCTGCCCGTAAATTGCGAGAAGGCAACACATGAACCATTCGACGGTGAGATACGCAAGTGCTGTGACGAGCGTGTTATCGCTTCCCATAGTTTGAGCTGTGAGCGCTGGCGCATCGAGACTGACCGCCCTGGCATTCACTACAGCAATGGCAGTGTAACAGGCAAACGGCGGCCAAATGAAATAGGGTGCCGGAGGGTTGATATCCCAGATTGCCGCAGCTGCAACCGAAATGAAAATACTCATGAGCAGGACAATGAACGTCCCAATCAAGGCGTTCCTAGCGTTGCCAAATAAGGTCGATATGGCAAAAGATAAAGCGATGGCGGTATTTATCCAAACCAGCAATATGATGATGATTGGCCCGGGGCTGATGGAAACAATTTCAAGTCGGAAAGCCGCGGCCACGATTAAAAAGATTATCACAGCGACCCCGGCAGAGAGAAGAAAATCGCCGTACTGTGCCAGGAAATAAACGGAAGACTTCATCCCATTCATCTTCAATCAGCAGAGTCATCATAACTGGAGGGACCTTCATCATTATGAATACACGTGACTGTTTCTCGGCAGTCAAGACGTAAACGAACAGAGGAATGAAAAAGGATATGCCAAACGGAAACAAGACCCTGGCACTCAAAAGACTGGTGGGTATATGTAAAACTGGGCTGATATGTCGAGGCATAACTCGGTACACTGGCACAATCGTGACTGGAGATCCACTTTGTTTCACTGACTGTCAGCCGGTTTTGCAAGAACGAATTACACGCCGCCTTCATGAGCATCGTTTGAAGGGCCATCCTTCTCAGCCCTTCAGAGGGATAACTCACAATGTTGGACAACCTTGCGTCCATCCCTGCTTGAAACAAATACGCATAACTTCCATTCTTGGCTTCGCTGAACCGCACATTTCCCCATGGCATATTGCTGACACCTTGAATTGAGTTCGCAACACCAGGGAAAGAATAGATTGACCCGCTGCGATAACTCAAGTCGAACCCTAGGGAGGAATTCAGTTCATCCAGCGTCGCGGTGATGTCTGCTGCGATCTGGTTGTCCAAGTCGTCGTCAGCAACAGCGGAGCTGGCATTGTCAAACCATGGCAGGGGTTGCACCGCGTCCAAATTTATTCCAAGATCGATGAAATTCGCAATATCTGATAAATTTAAAGACGACACGAAAGACGCAGATAGGTTTTGTGAAAACTGAGGGAATTGAGACTGATTGACCGAGATATTCATGAAAAGACTCAACGTGAAGCTTCCTAATAATCCATCCCATGTCTTTATACTCTCCTTGGTCGAAGTGAGATTGAAAACCGTGTTTTGTACACTCAAGGAACTATTGAAGGTTGACGGGTTGTTCAAAGCGGTCGCGTTGGAACCGTTGAAACCCGAGAGAAACGACAAAGGTGTTTCTACGGGCATGGCCCTGGTGCGGCTGCCGAGATTTTGAACGTCCGATTCTCTCGCGGCGGGATCGATGGCAAGATGAAACCACGGGGCGGTCTGGAAGTAATCCAAAGCGATAAACGGTACGTCCAATGAAGAGTTGCCCAAACCAAACCATCCTTGGGGAGGGTCCGGGAGGAATGTAGAGTCGACTCGAAGGTAGCTGTTTTCTTCCACGGGAGGAACATAAGGGCTCGGGTAGGTGTCGTAGTCTTTATCGAAGACGTAGATACATGACAAGAGAGCGGAGCTGCCTGCCTGAGTGACCAGTTGGCGGTATACCGAACTTCCAAATCCGCCCAGAAATCCTGTGCCATTAGTCAATCAGTTTTATGAAACTCACCTTGGAAGAGATTGCCGATGCGGAAGGGCTCAATGTGGAAGTTTACATTTTGCACTTCGACACCGTCTAGAGTTGTATACACTGGATCCATATTCTGATTCGGAAAAAGAAATGGATTTGTTCGTGTATCAAGGTCGGAGCACGAAAGAGCATCTAAAATCAGCGAATTCAGGGCATCGGGTCAACCGCGACTGAGGAAAGTCTGGTTAGTCGAGGTGACGTTTGTGAAGTTTTGAGCCACGATTCCCAAAACACCAGCGATAATGACGGATAGTCTGTACATCAGCGAATAACAGAAAGAACTACCCAGGACAAAGACCTAGACAACAGAGATCCAATTTCCATTGGCGACGGTGTTGCGTAGCCATCCTGCGACTGAGGGCTCGGAATTGGAGTGTGCGGGGTGCAGAATGGGCCTGGCAGAGTTGGTTGGCTGTTTGAGAGGAGATTGCATCATCTCTGATGGCCTCCATCGTCGCGTGAAGCAATGAAATCTCTTTTCTGCTGCGAGTAAGACTGCAGGTCAACGGCGAACCGAAGTCAATCTAAAGCGGAAGGCGGCTCTTAAAACGGAACATTGAACGCAAAGGGGGGGGGAAGCAGATTACCAAGAATTTTATTGCTTGGTGTCTCCTGCTTTCCGCTCTCACATTTTTGGAACCAATCTTGACCGTCGCACGTGTCCTCGTTTTTCAAGAGCTTATTGTCTGCTGCATCAAAGATCCAACCACAACATTCAAACTCAAAGAAATCGAATTTATGTCGGTGTTAATTTATCCGACTCCCTAAATAAATAAGGTTTTGCTTGGCACTGTGTGACCAAGGAAAATAGAAGTGAAGCGGGAGTGGTCAAAACTTCAAAGAAGGTTTAAGACACAGCCTCAAAGATAGCATGTTGCTTCGCATACGCAATTCCAGCCGTGGCCTTGAGACATGAAAGAAATGGGGGGGAGGTCCCTTATCATTCAGAGAAGAGAACTGATTTTTCATTGGAAGGCCTAACCCTGCGCTGGCCCCAAGCCATTCGATAGCAAAGGATTATATCATGGCACAGTAATTCTAATGCGGCGATAAGCCAATAACATATTTCGCTATTAAAGCGACACTCTTCCTAATTTAACTTTGATCCCCCCACATTTTCCTAAATTTATTTTACCAGTATGTATTTAATATATATATTTAGGTTTACACCCGGTCTACTTTTTGCGGGTGACATCGTCCGTCTTCTCTCTTCATCGACTGGAAATGGCGGCGACACTCATCAATCGCAGCCCCTTCTTACGGCAGACTTGGTCTTTGCTCAAACGCAATACCCTCTTACACGTATCTGGCTCTTGTTGTTATCTTCTCATCCTCCAGATCAGATGGAATATATCCACCCTGTCGCAAATCATATTTGCGCCTGTCCTCTTGTCTTCCACCCACGCTTTTCAAGAATCACAACTCTGACAGTTAGTCTTCTTTTATTGCTTGCCCTTTCTAGAGCCTATATATCAAGCCAAACGGCTGGCCTCCTACACCCAATCACCACCAGCGTCGAAGAATACGCGTTGGCACCCTGTCAAGGCAGAGTCCCATGGGATACAAATTGGTGCGGAACTCTCGATTGGTCAGAAAAGCTTACTGGATAGCATCAACCTCATGTTTACTCCAGATACGCCTCCCGTTCGAGCGGTTCTCAATACGTTCTTGGCGGCTCATAAGGCGCGCACAGGATACGATTTGTCCATCGATAATGTCACCGACTCGTTTTACACAGAAATCCCGCCCCCTACGTCTAATTTGGGATTCATACCCGTCCCCTCTCGCGAATTTATCTACAGTTACGTGTTAAAATACCCCAATTCGACTCTTCTGGGAGTTTCTTTCAACATCACCGGTCAATCGTACAAATATGAAGTATGGTACAATGCTTCGCTCTTTACAGGGGCGGAAATCAACGATTTCTTCGGCCCTCAACTTCTTTACTTTGAGCGTACGCTCGAGGAAGCGATTTTCAATTCTTCCACCGATTCGCCTACTTATTTCGACCTGACGCTGCGACCATTCCCGACTTTGCCACTAACTCGCGTTCCAGACAGTTTGACTTCGTCCCTCGGTCCTTGTGTTTTCTTTATCGTCACCGCACTTCCGTCTGTTCTCATGGCAATGACAGCCCTGGTCGGGGAGAAGGAAAAGAATTTACGCCGATACATGATGTTAATGGGGCTCAGGAGAGAAAGTTGGTATGTCGCATGGTATCTTACCGTCGCAGCCACTTCAGGTTTGGTCGGAATTATCCTCGCAGCTTTGGGGAGAGCAATGCAGTTCGAATTCTTTGTGAATTGTAATTACGGCGTGATTTTCTTCACGTTCTGGCTGCATTCGATGGCCGAATTGAGTCTAAGTTTCTTTGTCGTCGTCTGGATGAGACGTCCGAGCGCCGCAGTATTGTTCGCTACTTTCTGGTACGCATGATTCATTAGCAGAGGGATGACGTTAGGTACATTCTTGGATTGCTCTTTATGTCCGTCATGTTTTCAAACGAGGCTTTTGCGTTTATCATGTGGTCTCCAGAAGTTTCTCCCGCAGGCCGATGGATTCTAATTTTCGTTCCCTTCTTCAACGTATGTCTTTCTCCAACAAGCCAAGTTCTAATCGGCAGTTTGGCGTTGTGTTGGCGAGTATTTCAATTCTGGCCACAGGCGACGTCAATCCGATATCTGAGGCGTATATTCCACCGCAGGGGTTTGCGTGGGCAGATCTCTACGAACCGCTTTCTTCGAATCTTATCAGGGGTGATGCGACTCCCCCAGCGCCGGTTAATAGCTGGTATTGGTTGTTGATGAATATGTTGGTATTCCTTGTTCTAGCATGGTTACCCCCTTTCCAATAACCCAAATCTTATTCAGGTATCTCGACTCCATTCTTCCCGACGAATACGGGGTCCGAGAAACACCCCTCTTTTTCCTGAGCCGGAACTATTGGGGATTCAACCAAGCTAATCAAGACGTCGATATTGCGACTGCGATCCGGAATGTTCAAAAAGAATACAAGCTGAAATCACATGCCTCGCTCAAAGGAAAGGGAATTGAAAGAGGGGGCCCTCCTGAATCGATCCGCGAAACAAACCCCACAATCGACACTGAGGTATCTGCCCTCACGGCGTCTGCCCTAGATCCCGATGTTTCGACCGCGGTCCGGATCGTCCACCTGCGAAAAGTGTTCAAGCATGGCTTAGTCGCAGTCGACGATTCTTCTTTCGTCATGCAAGACGGCGAGCTTCTGGCTATTCTGGGTGCCAATGGATCGGGAAAGAGCACCACGTGTCACATGCTCAGTGGCGTTATTCCACCCACTGCCGGCGATGCATTTATAAATGATAAATCGAGTCTATTTGAGAGTCACCAGCGAGATGGGCAGGGGCTCATCGGATGGTGTCCACAACATGATATCCTCTTTGATCAGTTGACGCCACTGGAACATGTTCATCCACATCATGTCTATGTAACTGTAGATTTCGTTATATTCCGCCATTCGAGGTGTACCGAATCACGAAGTCCCTACTCTTGCCGAAGAGAGATTGCGAAAAGTTCGACTATGGAATCGCAGGGTAAGTCGTGTCGGGACATTTTCTGGTGGTATGAGACGACGACTGAGTCTTGTATTGTCGACTATTGGGAATCCGAAATTGCTGATTTTGGATGAGGTTCAAATGCACTAACTATCGATGCTAACAACAGGTTACAACTGGGCTCGATCCGATTGGTGAGAACACAAATGTATCCTACTGAATTAAGGCACCCGTCATTGCTGGGACTTCATAAACTCCTTCAAACAAGGACGAACGATCATGTTGGTCACACATTCGATGGAAGAAGCCGAGTATCTTTACTTCTATTAGCTTGTATCTGACAATAGACTACTGGCGGACTCGATTATTGTCATGCAAAAGGGCAAAATTGTTGCGGGGGGGACGCCCCTGCATTTGAAAGCCAAGTACGGCTACGGTTACAGATTAATATTGAATTCCTCCGCCGATCCGCAAAGTGCGAAACCTCCGGTCGATTCTGTTACATTCGAAAGTTCTGCTGCATGCCAAATCGTCTGGCGCATCGAAGATGCTTCCGACCTAAGTCATGCGGTTCGATGGGCTGATGAAGGCGGTGCGGCGGTCAAAGAGGCGACGGGGGAAATTGAGGAGGAAGGGACTCAAAATGTTGCTCCCATTGAAGCTTGGGAGATTACTATGCCGACGCTTGAAGATGTGTTACTGGAGCAAAAGTTGTTCTAATTAAGGTAGACTCATCTCATGGATAGAGTTATAATTATGAAAGCAGTCACACTTGCCCTCTCGGCACATCATGCCTTCAGTTTTTTTGGCTTGGCCTCAATTTATCCCCAAATGGACTTTTTACCACGTTCCTTGCGGATAATTCTACATCCTTCGTGTGTCATGTATCCAAACAAAGGCTCTGCGAAATGCAAATTGTGGCCAGCACGTTGGATTGATACGTCATTCCAATCAAGGACAGCCGGTACTACTCTAGTATTTGACTCAACAAAGTAGTTGACAGAAGTCACGGCTAAATGTGCTAGGATAGTTGAAATGAGTTGACTATCCTGTTAGATGATTGATCAAACGGTGGACAAAAGTTTGTTACGATCGCCGCCGTTGGATTTCTCCCGACAATAAGTTAAGTTTTTTAGGTGGAAATGGTTGTGAATACAGTATGGCGGTCAACAGCTGAACTGGAAGATTACATTGGAATTGTGTAATAGGTGTTGCGAAATCTACGAAACCCTTGAAAAGCCGCCTCATATTACCATGGCGGGTTCCTTAGCAGGTACTACTACTCTTTCTCCAGAGACCTATAACAAAGTATCATTCATCATCTTATGATAAGATTCAGGAGTAGGTTCTCATTATATATAAAGTCTTCTTAGGTATTACATTTATTATTTTATTTCTGTTCAGTATAGTAATTATATAGTTTTAATATAATAGAGTTATTAATGATACTGTTTATAATATTATCAGCTGTTAGAGAAATTATAAGTAAGCTTTTAAGTACTAAAAAAAATAATGTAACATTGTGACATTTCATATCTCATACCTTGTTATTATATCTTATGTTTCGATATTATACTATACACCTCATTATCATATCTCATGTTTTATTATCACATCTTATATTTCACTATCACATTTTTACTCTCATAGATAAATAGCTTAATTGTAGCTTAAGGGAAAGCATCTTTGGTCCTATTGAATTTCTTGTCTGATTGTTCATAATATTATAACTTTTTATCATAAATCTCATATAGTACTTATGATATTATACCTTTAGACTTTTAAAGATCATAATGAAAAATAGAAACAAGCTAATCATTAGAAAGTTCTGAAAAGAATTATATAAAAAGATCAATATTTATTTATAAATATCTATAACTTATTACTTTGAAATAGATAAATCATTTAAGTAAATAAATAAGATGATCGTTAAAAGATTATCATGAGCTGGATAAATCCTATACATATATAAAGTACATAGACCTTTATCATACCTTTAGTTAATAACCCTTGTATTACTTTATATCATTTATATCATTATCGTTTCGGTCAATTTCTGTTCTAATTCTGAGTTTTCTGTTTGTATATGCCTTCCTTTCTTATTTTGAGATTCTATCCTTCTACTTTTAACAAAGATTATAATATTATATAAATGCCTAATAGTCAGACTAAGTGGACCACTTAATCTAAGTCAAATCAACTTTAAATAACACTATAAGTGTCAGAGAGCATGGGAACAAAATCTCAAACGAGAAAGAAAGATACATGCGAATAGGAAACTCGGAATTGGGACAGAAATCGGCCGGAACGATAAAAATACAGATGATGCAAGGTAATACAAGGTTGTTGACTAAAGGAGTAGAGGAGGTCTACGCGTTCTATATAGTATAGAAATGTCTGATCCGTGACAGTACCTCTCTCTTCAAGGGGCGAGTCCGCGAGCCTTATCGATACATGAAGTCTAAAATAAGAATGATCCGATGCGAAATGTTAATGCAAATACAGATACATGATGTAAATACAGAGATATCCAAGTGAATTTCCAAAACAACATAATAAGACAATGAAGCAAGGGAGGTGTTGGTGCTGCACTTGGTGGCACATGGTGTGCACTTAGTGTGCACGTACTTAGAAAGACAGAACAAGACAAGACAAAGCAAGACAGAGTTCACCAAGGTGCGATGAAGCTCAACTGAGGTAAAATGGAGACAGAATTTGCCAGAGTGAGATAGAACTCGACTGGGGCAAAACAGGAGCAGGATTCGACAGAGGGGAGACTAGGATCGATGGCAACGTGTTGTGCAAGTCGAGGCAAGAGCAGGAGCAGGAGTGAGAGCAGGTTTGACGGGGTGTTGCTCATGGAAGGTCTACGTGAGATCAAGGGAATGTTCTAGGTTCTCAGCAAGTTCCCATGAGTTGCCAGATATGGGGTAGGAGCAAGAGTAGAGGTAGGAGCAACGGTAAGGTGTTGTGCCAGTCGAAACAGGGACAGAAACAGGAGACGCTCGAGGAAGGGTTGAACAAACTGGGGAGCGTCAGTAGCTTTATTGAGGGAATCAGATGACACATCTTGGTGAGACGGTCGACAAAGACAAGGATGACATTGAAGCCACTGAATTTAGAAAGGTCGACGATGAAGTTGCAGGAAATACTCTTTCAAGGGGTATCGGGGACAGGAATCGGCGCTAGGTTGCCGGCACATTAGTGTCGAGGTGGCTTAGCTCGAGAACAGAGATCGCAAGAGGTAACATACTGTTTGACAAACTTGTACATACCAAGGAAACAATGGTTTCTAGAAAGCAGCTCTACGGTTTTCATTATACCGAGATGTCTTGCTAATGCTATATCGTGATGAATCCTCACCATGCGAAGGTGCAGATTATTGATGTCAAAGAGATACAGAAGTCCATTGTGAAAGAGATAACCGTCCTTCCAGGACCAGGGATGATGCGTTGGCTCATTCTTGAGCTTCAATGCTAAGAGATCAGATTCGAAGCCGGAGAGAATCTCATCACATAAGCCCTGTGAGATCCCCAAGTCGGTCTACAGTTCGACAAGGTTACTCAATAAGACGGGTGTTTCAGGGATTTCGTCCGCTCGAGGGGATTCAGATGGAGGTGAATTAACAGATTCAACTAGTTGTTCATGGGGGCTTTGAGCTTCTCGGCGAGATCTTAGACAGCTGGAACAACGGGAGTCGAGGGGAAGGTAGGAGCCGAAACCATGACATGAAGACGGAGCTACGATTGGAGACAAGAACAGAAACAAAAGGGGCCGTGGCAGGCTGATTAGAGTGATAGGATTTTCATTCCTTCCACTTGAAAGGAGGAATGAATCTGAGAGTAGCGACCTGAGAGTCACAGACAGGAGTAACAAGGACGACTTGGGAGTCATGGATAAGAGGGATGACCTGAGGGTCATCGACAAAAGGGCGACCTAGAGGTCATGAACGAGAGAAATGACTTGGGAGTCATCGACAGAAGAGCGACCTGGAAATCGCAAGTAAGGGGTAACTTGAGAGTCATCGACGGAAGGGACGACATGGGAGTCGTCAACAGAAAGGATAACCTGAAAGTCATTGACAGAAAGGCGACCTAAGAGTCATGGACAAGAGGGATGACTTAGGAGTCATCAATGGAAGGGCGACCTAGAAGTCGCAGATAAGGGTGACAAGGGCGACTTGGGAGTCATAGACAAAAGGGATGACCTAAGGGTCATCGACGGTAGGGTGACCTAGAAGTCACAGGCAAGGGTGATAAGGGCGACTTGGGTGTCATAGACAAAAGGGATGACCTGTGGGTCATTGACGGGAGGGCGACTTGGAAGTCGCGGATGAGAGGGATGATCTGAAAATCATCGATAAGAGGGACGACTTGAGAGTCGTCAACGGGTTCGAGAGCAGGGGCAGATTCGGGAGTGGCCATGGGCCATTGAGGACAATGTGATTTCCGTTTCTTTCGCTTGAAAGGAGGAACGGATCTGAGGGGGGCGACCTGGGAGTCACAAACAAAAGGGATGATCTGAAAGTCATCGGCAGGGGGCGACCTGGGAGTCGCAGATGAGGGGTGACAAGGACGACTTGGGAGTCGTGGACAAGAGGGATGACCTGAGGGTCATCGACCGAAGGGCAACCTGGAAGTCACAGGCAAAGGATGACCTGGGGGTCATCGATAGATTCGAGAGTCGGAGTAGATTCAGGAGTAGCCATAATAGGTCAATTGAAGCAACATGATTTCCATTTCTTTCACTTGGAAAGAGAAACGGATCTAGAGATGACGTCATAGACTCAGCTAAGAGGACGATGCGTGAATGGAAGATGAGGTGAGAGGCTGGATGACTCAGATGATGTAAAGCGCCCTTGCTTTACCAGGTTTAAAGTTTTAGCTTTGACTCAACAGGTGTCTAAGGTTCAGGGGGTCGAGGTTCAGGGTTCAAGGGGTGAGAAATCTGAATTGAGATCTAGGTAAACTCTTGATGAAATCTGAATCAACTCGTAACGAAATCTATCCACTTTCAGGGGAGTAGCCCGTCTATTTATACTTGTTTCAAACTCCTTTCGTATAACCATGATTATAAATCCAAACCTTCTAAGCATCTTCTGAAATCCTCTTTTTTCTTCCTTTTCTTCTTTAGAGTCCTTCCGGCATTTTCCATTTCTTTCTAGAATCCTTTCGGCACTTTCCATGGGATTCTTCCGGCATTTTCTGTAGAATTCCTTTGGCATTCTCCATTCATTTCTGTATTGTATACTTATGTATACTAGTACATTACAGATGATGATGACGAAAGGCCCTAAAGGGCGATAGGGACGGAGGAAGGAGGCCTTCAAATTGACCGTGAAGACTTCACAGGCTTGCATCCTCGATGGATGCCGAGGAACAGGGGCAAAATCAATGAATATCGACGGATTTGGTGGAAGTGAAAATTTTTCACTCAGGAGGTCTAAGCATGCTTCGTGGACACCAAGAAGGATTGAGTTAACAAAATTGTCAGAGAGCGCGAGACCAGAATCTCAAACGAGAAAGGAAGGTGCGTGTGAACAGAAAACTCAAAATTGGGACAGAAATCAGCTGGAACGATAAGAATACAGATGATGCAAGGTTATACAAGGTTATTGACTAAAGGAGTAGCAGGAGGTCTAGACACTCTATATAGTATAGAAATGTCCGGCCCGTGACAATAAGTATAACTATTGGCTTCAGTCTCAATGAGCTTGTATTTAGTATACCGCTATGACTGTTCCCATCTTTATCATAATATATTAACTTTAATAATTTTATATTTATAATAATTAACTATTTAATAATACTAGAGATTGATCTAAGTAACTGATTTAAGGTCAAAAATGACATCATAATAGATGACTGAAAGGTTATAACATTATGAATGCTCAAATACGAACTTATTCAATAGAACTAAAGATGCTTTCCTTTAAGTTATAGCTAAGTTATTTATTTATAAGAACAAAGATATAATAGTGATATATAGTATAATTTTTTTAATAGTTAATAATTTTATAGATAATATTATTAATAACTCTATTATAGATAACTTAATAATATAATCTTATTATAGTTCAGTTCAATAAGATTAATATTATTTAAAAATAAGGTTATTAACTTTACCACTCTGTTTCTTTATGAGTTTTTATCTATTTTATCTACTATTTGAAATTACCATAAAATAAAATTATGTCTTTCAAGTATTACTAAAAGCAGTTATAAAATTATATCAATATGACTTTAATTAATTTTTAAAAACTATAAATAAATAGATTCAAGTTTAAAACTGAAGGCTTTTAGCTTTATTCATTATATATAAACTTTAGAACTTTATAAAAAAGTAAATTTTACTAACTAAAAAGGCTCTAAGCTGACGAAGCAATTTAGTATGTATATCGCAGCAATTCTGTTTTTATCAGTTTAATTATTATAATTAATATTATCATTATTGTCATTTAATAGACATAGTTAATTTTTAATGACTTTTAAAATGTCAATAATTTAAAAGAGTTATTTTATTTATATTGATTATATTATCTAGTTTGAAGGTTCAAAAGTAAGAAGTTTAAACATGATAGTTTACTTAATTTATATTTTTTATTATTTTACTTTAACTTATGATGATGAGATATAAAGTAGAAGGAACTAATGATATAGCGAGTATAATTAATATATTCTTTTGTTAAATAATATTATGAATCATAGAGCTCAGATATCATAAAATATAAAACTAGTTATAGATATTTTAGTTCTTTAATACTTATAGACTATAGATTATCAATTTAAAGAATAAATCTTTGATTCTTTATTATGTTTCCTTTATTTCTTATGTACTTATATAGTTTATAGCTTCATTTCTCTTAATTCTATAATAAATGGTTTCTTAGAGAATAGACTAAATTAATAGTGATAAGGTAAGATCTTATTTAAACATATGCAATTAGACTTAGGAAAAAGAATTTAAAGTGTCTTCAGACTCATAATGTAATGAAATACAAGATGATGAATTACTAGGCAAAAATACAATATCTAAATGTTGTGACTGTCACACAGGGTTAACCCTACGTTCCAACAAGTACGATACTGTCCGCCGAATCACATGCGTAGAATAATACCCGTGGATGAAAAAGCTTTTACGTCTTCCGCGGATTTCTTTTGTGAGGGCGCAACCTAAATGCGCAAGGAAAGCTGAGGCTAAATCTACGCCGATCGGATTTCAAATATGGCGATTCATCACTATATGTAAGACGCGGCTTTTTCCGAACCGGGCAAATTTGCGCTGTCAGCTTTGTGCGACAGTGGATTACACAAGTTACAGACAGGAGAGCGAGATTAGTATCAACGAGAGCCTACAGGAATATTGACTCATGAAGATATATGAAGTAGAATTTCAAGAAATCTAACCGAATCGAAGGGCCACTTTTCATCGCCTTCCGCGGTCGATCTCATGACCATCCATGAGGTCAAGATCCCCGGCGAGGATGCCAGTCCCTGACAATGATATGAATTACTCTATTTACACTAGTACCTATCCTGTTTAAGTACTACACAGAGCAGCCCATGCGGCTGGAGCAGTATCAATTTGTTTCTGAAGCGCGACACTTCCGCCTACTAAAAAGGTCGCGAGCAATCCTGCTTCCATGTGCCATGTAATGTGACAATGCAATGCCCATGCGCCGGGATTATCAGTGATGAAACGTATTAACGTAAAACCGTAACCCTCTGCATTAGCGCCGTTTGAAGTGGACATACGGACGGCCACAGTATCTCTGAAAATCGGGTTTGGATCAAGGACGGTGGTGTTTTTGTAGTCTCCGTCGCCTTGAGCGAGGACCCAGAATTTGTGTCCGTGCAAGTGGAAGGGATGTGTTCCTTCGTCGAGATTATTCAGAAGGAGACTAGGATTCAGATAGGAAGATATAGGAGATACTCGACGGTTTGAATATTGGGGATAGAGTATACGAGTTGAGATGATATTGAAAAGTTCGGATCGACTCCGCTGACGGTCGATTGCGTTGCTCCTTTGGCCAGGATGTTTGTTCCATTCAAAGGAACCCATGAGGTGGAATTCATATATCCGAAATTGAGATCGCCAGCGCCAGTTTGAAAACTGACATCGATCCGGACGGAAAGATCGAACGTGGTTGGCATCGACGGTCCGTTCAAGGGAATGAGTTCAGTGAGATTGAGATCTTGACAAACAGGATCCATAGTACTGTCCCATGCGGTGGTATTTGGGAGACCGTTTGTATTATTGTATTGCAGAATTCCGAGGATGAGGGGGTTGTCCGGCGAGCCTTGCATGCAGTTTGTGTTCATTAGTGCGCGGATCCAATATTCTTGACTTGTTTGATTCGCTTCGAGGATGAAGGAGTATCGTTGTGCGACATGGATGGGAAAGGTGTGGACGTTGAGAGGTTGCAATTCAGTTCCGTCGGCTTCAATAAGCTGAATTAGCGATGAAGAAAAGGTCGTATACCTCCATGACGTGATTGTCGACAGAGAATTTGAAGTCAGTAAACGCGCCAGTATTTATGATGCGATAGCGATATCTCGAATTAGGATTGACGACAGAGACGTAATAGTCGGCGCTGGAGTTGTCACAGCTAGGTGAACCATCGCAAATATTCAAACTGAATTAGAATAAAGAAAGGAAGTACCCATTCAATAATCCGCTGTCGGGAATAGGTTCGACACCTTCATTGCCAGGAGCAAAGAAACCGGGCAGAAGCGTGGTTGAAAAGTTGTGATACCAATCATCAACCATCACCACAAAATCGCCTTGTACATTGTAATCCGTTTCATTGCGACCATGGATGATGAGGGGACCAAAGAGGCCGTCTTGATATATGGTAGAATAATGGGCATGATACCAATACGTGCCGTATTGTTGGAAGGTAAAGTTGTATGTGAAGGAGGTATTTGGCTGGATTGGACATTGAGTGATGGAAGAGCTGCCATCCATGAAATTGGTACCTACATAAGCAAAGAAGAGAATGAGAGACCATTCTGGTACTGTCCGTGCCAGTGAATTGTTGCGGGGAGTGTCATTTGATTGTTGACTGTGACGACAAGTCGATCGCCTTCGTTCGCTTCGACGACAGGACCTGGAAACTTGCCGTTGATGAGCAAGAGGGGTCGAATGTATCCATCTGGAGCGCCATCTTGTATTTCAGTGAGATTGAAGGTGAATGTTCTAGTGGTTGGCGCGGCTTGCTTATCGAAAGTCGGTGGCAAGACGTAGTCATTAGGATCGCGTTTCCATGTGATTGGTGTTCTGTCGGTGGTCAAGGATTCACTGGTAGACGAATGCTTCAGACCAAGTCCTAATCCCAGACCCAGTGTTAAGGCGATGACGCATATTGATGCTGCTAGCGATATCCACAGTGTGAGCGGCCGCCTGCGGGGCTTCGGTTCAGGGAGGTTGGGCGTTGCTTCTGGTTTCCTAGCCATGGGCGGCAAAGGTAGGATTCATTTCGACTTTGTAGCGAGTCTTGCGAACACGGTAGAACGGAAACCATGATTCGCTGTTATCTTTACAGAGCAGATGATTGGTGAGATGACGTGGGGCAGCCGACAGAAAAGGAGAAAAGCTTAAGATCACAAGCCGCTGTGGGCTCGCATTTTGTCAACGTGATATGCAAGTGGAGCTGATTGGCTCCTGATCAACCGGTTAACGTGATATTCAAGTGGAGCTGATTGGCTCCCGATCAACCGGTTATCCTCACCTTCGGAAGCAAATGGCATTTTGAACCTTTGGAATGTCCGAACCAATTCACGTGGGAAACACCAGGAAGCCATAAAAGGCAGCCTTAGAAGCCAATGGTCTGTATCTGCCATGTTTGCTCTTCTCGCTACCACCGCTTTAGCCATTGCCAGTGTCGCGGCCCAATCGACTGCGTCGACGACCACCTCGGGCTTGTCCCCTGCAGCGTCATCAGCTGCTCTCAGCGCATCCGCCGCAGCAGCGACAGCTTTGACTACCAGCGAGACGTCCAATGTCAACGGTGCTGTTTTCAATAATTTTTACCAAGTGTGGCTGGAGAACACGGTACGCTATCGCCGGTGGTGCTAATGCAGGATTATGACAAAGCGGCTGGAAACAGCGACCTCGCTTTCTTGGCTTCGCAGGGAATCTTGTTGACCAACTATTACGCTGTAACACATCCAAGCGAGCCCAATTACGTCTCTGTTGTTGGCGGTGATTATTTTGGCATTGGAGACGATAATTTGCATGCGATACCAGACCAGGTTGCGAGCGTCGTCGATCTTCTTGAGGCAGACGGTATCTCGTGGGCAGAGTACGAGGAAGATATGCCGTATACTGGATTCCCGGGATTCAATTATACCGATCCTGTAAACAACTACGTGGAGTATGTCCGCAAACATAATCCATTGGTATCTCTCTGTGAGAATTCTAATCCAGATCATTTACAATTCAGTGGCGAACAACCCGGCGAGGGCTGCGAATATCAAGAATTTTACTCTTTTCTACGATGATCTCGCCGCCGGGAAGCTTCCTCAATGGTACGTCCTGAGTGTTCAAGCTGATGCAATAGGTTTTTCATGACCCCGAATATGCAGAATGACGGTCATGATACCACGGTCGATTATGCTGGAAACTGGTCACGAACGATTTTGACGCCCCTCTTGAACAACACCTCGTTCATGAACAGGACATTGCTGCTCTTGACTTTTGACGAAGATGAGACCTATACGTTCCGAAACCAAGTCTGGGCGCTCCTTCTCGGCGACGTCATTCCCCCCAGTCTCCGCGGAACCACCGATTCCACCGTGTACACTCATTATTCTTGTCTCAGCACAGTCCAGAATAATTGGGGATTATACCATCTTG
>Ga0335078_10004755_pt1 | contig 20109 bp, 19 predicted proteins | sample Lox_Sample_32_FD_206711 | JGI IMG/M metagenome (GOLD analysis project Ga0335078, IMG submission 206711) | Soil microbial communities from Loxahatchee National Wildlife Refuge, Florida, United States - Lox_Sample_3.2 | ecosystem: Environmental > Terrestrial > Soil > Wetlands | place: USA... | reverse complement strand
CTCAGCCGGAACTCGTGCTGCTGGTGCTCGTTGCGCTCGGTGGCGCGCCAGGTGGAGCTGGGCGAGAAGCAGGTCGGCGTGAGAGTGGCGTCGTACGCCGTCGGGCCGTAGCACTGGTAGTAGTCGGCGTACTTGCCGCGGGCGTAATTGGTGTAGTCGCCCACCTGGTCGACGTGGCGCACCAGATAGCCGCCGGTGTACACGGCCTTGAGGTCTCCGAGCTTGCCGTTCACCGTCCAGGCGGTGCTCTCGAAGCGGTCGGAGTTGTAGTTGTTGTTGAATAGCGTGACCTGCAGCGGCTGCAACGGCTCGCCGTCGGAGCCGTTCGGCTGCTGGTAGAAGACGCCCTTCGATTCGAGGTCCTGGTATGACTGGGTGATCAGCAGGTCCCAGTCGTCGCTGAACTTGTAGAGTGCCTCTACACGGATTCCCTGGTAAGTCACCGGGTTGATGGCGCTCTCGGCAATGTTGTAGTTGTTGATGGCGGCGGCGCCGGGCGGCACGCAATAGCCCGTGATGTTGCTCGGCTGCCCGTTGGGGCAGATGCCGCTCGCCGGCACCGGATATTGCGCGTAATGGATGCCGACGTCGTCGTTGCTGCGCGTGAAGGTCGCGGGCACGTTGTCGATGTAGCCGCCGCGCCGGTCGTCGTAGATGACGCCGCGCACGGCCAGCTTGCCGGCGATGACCGGCAGATTGAGCACTGCGGTCACGTTACTGTTCGGGTCGCCGTGCGCGGTGGTGCCGTAGCCGGCCTTGAAGTTGGCCTCGGTCACGTCGAGCTTCGGCTCGTTGGTGATGTACCTGATGACGCCGGCCTCGGCGCCAGCGCCGAACAGCGTTCCCTGTGGCCCCTCGAGCACCTCGATACGGTTGAGATCGGCGGCGTAGATATCGAGATTGCGGTTCGGCAGCTGGGCGGACTGGTTATCGAGGTAGATGGCGACGTTCGGCCACAGCCCGGTCGAGCCTGAGCCCTGGCTCGCCTGCGACCCGGCGCTCAAGCCCCGCATGAAGACCTCGTTCTGGCCGGGACCGTTGCTCGCCGAAGTCACGTTCGGCAGCAGCTTGATGTAGTCGTCGAAGGTCGAGACGTTGAGCTGCTGCAGCGCCGCTGCCGTGAGCGCCTGCATCGAGATCGGCACGTCCTGGATGTTCTCCGTGCGACGCTGGGCGGTGACGGTGATTTCCGCCAGCGCATTGCCGCTCGTCTCACTCGCCTGGGCGCCGCCGGCGGGCGCGGGCTGCACCTGCGCGTTCACTGCGAGCGAGGCGCCGCCGAGGATGGCGGCGACCGCGTACGAGATCGGCGAGCGATGGTTGCGGGCGAGGGCAGGGTGCTTCGTATGCATGATCGACTCCCCTATCGACGTCAGGCCGCTCGATTAGAGCCTAGCGTTCCGACCTGCGATTGAACGGACACGTCAAGCGATTGTTATCAACACGCCTCGGTGCGTCATGGCTTTTTTCCGGCTGTAAACTCGCGTGCTGACGCGCGCACGCAACGGCCGCGCAGCTACTCGAAAACCCGGGCGCGCGCGGCGTCGCCGTTCACCGTGCGCTGGGGCTGCAGGCGGCGCGTGGAGGGCGACAGGCCGTAGGCATCCTTGAACTGGCGCGAGAAGTGCGCGCAGTCGGCGAATCCCGCTTCGTTCGCGATATCGGTGACCGAGCGATCGGTATTCTCGATGAGCCAGTTGGCGTAGCGCATGCGCAGCTGGCGGTAGAGCGACGCCGGTCCCATGCCGACGTGCTGCCGGCACAGCCTCTCGAGCTGCCTTGCCGAGAGCCCGAGCTCCGCGGCGACGGCGGCGATCGCAATCGGGCGCGCGAGATTCTGCTCCATGAGCAGCAGCGCCCGGCGCACGCGCGGCTCGGTCACCACTTCCGACATGGGCGGGTGGGGCTGAGTTTCGCTGCCCGAGCGCGGGCGGTCGAACAGCAGGACCTGGCTGGCCTTCTGCGCGAGCGCACGCCCCAGATGCTGCTCGATGAGGAACGTGGCGAGCGCAGCCGCTCCGGCACCTCCGGCACAAGTGATGCGCAGGCCGTCGACCAGGAACAGCCGGTCGGCGATCACCTCGTGGGTGGGGAAGGCCTCGAGGAAGTCCTGGTAGTGGTACCAGCTGACGCAGGAGCGCCGCCCCTTCATCAACCCCGCGCGGCATAGCACGAAGCTGCCCGTGCAGATGCCGATGAGCGGCACGTTGGTCGAGCCGACCTCGCGCAGGTAGCGCATGGTCGCCTCGTCAACCTGCGGACCGGCGTGCAGGATGCCGCCGATCACCACGACATAATCGAGAGAGTCGGGTGGCAGGAAGCCGCTGGTGGGCTGGAGGGAGACGCCGCAGCTCGCGGGCACCGACTCGGCCCGGCTCGCCATGATCGACCATTGCACGTGCAGCGGGCGGCTGCGGTCGCCTTCATCCGCGGCTAGCCGCAAGTGGTCGATGAAGACCGCGAAAGCCGACAGAGTGAAGTGGTGCGCGAGGATGACACCGACGCGCAGCGGCGGACGCGCGCCGCGCTCCACCCCGCTCACGCGCTGAGATCCGTTTGAGTGCGTCATTGAACGCTCACTCAATGGCTTGAGCCCCTCCCCTTTTCACTTATCTTCCGCCAAGCCAAAACGGGAAGCAAGAGCGCTCCATCTCGAGAAAAAGTCCAGCAAAAACAAAAAACGACACGCGAAGGCAAGAGCCTGGAAACCCACGAGGCCTCGCTGTACCACGCATTGAACGGCTGTTCAGGGGACGGGCGCCACCCGCCGAGGCGTGGCCGCGCGCCGCGCGTGCCGCCGCGCCGCCGGGTCGGAGGAAGAGGGCGTTTCAGTGCGCTGCTTCAGCGCAGAACGGCAAGCCTGGCGAGATTCGCCTGAACGATGGAGTTGTGACAGGCACTGCGCGCGTACCAGCGGCGCGCGGCGTCGATGAGCGCCGCGCAGATCTGCGCCCTCTCGCTGACCTCGGAGCCATCGGGCGGGTGCGACTCGTGAGAGAAGCCTCGTGGAGCGGTACGCACGTGGCGGCGCAACCGAAGACGCCGCAAGGCGCGCGCCGGAATCGACTTCGGCTCGATGGCATCCTGATGCTCGATGTGCTCGCAGACGGCACGACAGACGCGCTCGTAATCGAGGTGGTCGCTCGCGTCCTCCTCATCCGCCGGCCGGATCCACTGCTCGCACCAGCTCTTCTGCTCCTCACCCGAGCTTTGCAGCGTCGGGTCGGTCAGCGCGACCGCAATTCGCGGCAGGTCGTAAGCCTCGCAGAGGGCCGCGTCCCAGCGCTGCGCCTCGAGCAGCGTCTCGACATCGGTGAGGTAGCCAGCGACCATGCGCGAGCTCGAAGGCGGCGCGTGCGGCGCGCCGGCCGTCCCCGAACCGGGCTGAAGATCGGACATGAGCTTCAGGCCGCCCGTTCCGTGGTGGGCGTGCCAGCGTCGGCGGGCACCTCAGTTATCGATGCAGGCGGCCCAGCCGCGACTTCAGGAACGGATGTCGGCGCCACCGCCACGGGGACGCGCACTCGCGGCGGTCGCTTGACGGGCACGGGCGCCACGGGCGCACGCTTGCTGCGCTCCGGCCGCCGAGCGCGGACGGTCGATGCGTGCCTTTGGCGCCGGGCGCGTCGGACCCGAATCTTCGAGGAAGCGCGGGCGGGCGTGGGGCGGCGGGATGCGGCATGCCGGGAAGTGGCTGTGGTGCTCTTGGCGCCTTTGGTGGCCTTGGTGCTCTTCGTGGACTTTGCCGGCGCCGCGTCTTTCTGTGCGCGGCGGGCGCGCTTCCAGGCTTTGCGCGCGGCGGCGGACTGCTTGCGGGCGCGCTTCGCCTCGCGCTTGGCCTCCTTCAGGCGCTTGCGCGCGCGCTTCAGCTCGTCTTTCGCGATGCGTACCCGCTGCTTGGCGACCTCGGCCTGCAGGCGCGCTCTCTCAAGGGGCTCAGCGGGAAGGTCTGCCGGTTCGCTGCCGCTTTTCTTCATCTTGGCTGCCTGCGAAGCGCGAAGGGCGGCCAGTCTCACACAATCACCGGATCGTTTCCAGCCTCGATAGTTATCCACAGAATTTGTGCATAACCATGTGGACAGAGCGCGCGTCGCGAATGAAACGACGAGCGGCGGCAAGGGCTTGCGTCGCGGTGAGGGAGTTTTCGCCAGCTCTCAGGTGTTCGGCCCGTTGTAGCGCGTCGCGCTCACGCGATTGCGCCCGCCCTGCTTGCTGCGATAGAGCGCGGCGTCGGCGATCTTCAGGATGCGCCCGGCGAGCTCGCGCTCACCGCCCGGCACGCTGTCGAGCCCGCACAGCCCGAAGCTGGCGGTGACGCCGACGTCCTTGCCCTCGTGCGGGAAAGGCTGCCCGGCGACCGCGGCGCGGAGCTTGCGCGCGACTTCGAGGGCCTGCTCGTAGGCGGTCTCGGGCAGCACCACGGCGAATTCCTCGCCGCCGATCCGCGCCACCCAGTCCACCCCGCGGCGCAGCGCATCCTGCAGCCGCGTGCCGAATTGCCGCAGGATCTCGTCGCCGCAGCCATGACCCATGGTGTCGTTGATGTTCTTGAAGAAGTCGATGTCGCACAGGATCAGCGACAGGGCGCGCTGATAGCGCGCCGCGCGCTCGACCTCGCGCGGAAAGTGCTTGCCGAAGAAGCGCCGGCTCGCCACGCGCGTCAGGTCATCGGTCGCCGAGAGCTTGCGGTTCTCCTCGAGCGTGATCCGCAGCACCGCTTCGAGCTCGGCGATGCGGCGTGCGTTGGCGATACGCGCATCGATCTCGCGCTCCGGTGCGCGCCGTCCGACGCACTCGTCGGCGCCGGCATGGAGTCCGGACTCGCGCTCCGGTCCCTCGTCGAGCTCGGCGATGTAGAGCACGAAGGGATTGCGTGCCGTCTTGCGTGCGCGTAGCCGGCGGATGAGCTCGAGGCTGTCCGTGATCACGACCGGGCGGTACTCGGCCGAGAACTGCCGCAACGCTTCCTCGTCCGAGGCCAGGGACTCGATCTCGAAGACATCCGGCGCGATGCGGCGCATCAGTTGCGCGCGCAGCCCCGGATCGTGGCAGACGAGCAGCGCCTTAGGAGCGGGCAGTACGCGCAGCATCACCGCGACGGTCGCTGTGGTGCCCTCGTGTGCCTCGGCCGGGCGCTCGGCGCGCCGTTCGAGGATGCGTTGGATGACGGTGGTCTGGCCGCCGTACGCCATCAAGCCCCCTGCCTCAGGGTTTGCCGGCCCCACGCACAAGATTACTCGATACTGAGGGCAAAATACCCGTGCGCACGGCCGCCACACTATGATGACGGCCATGGAACCGCCGGGCATCACGCGACATCGACGCCCCTTCCTCGCGCCGCTGTGGCTGACCCTGCTCGCGTGGTTGATCGCGGCGGGCGTCGTGTACGCCGTGTACCGGGGGGCCGCGACCACGGTGGTGGTGCTGGCTTCTTCGGGCGAGAAGGATCCGGCGAGCATCGATGATCCGCCGATCTCCGCCGAGGGCGAGCGGCGGGCGCAGCGCCTGGCGCAGATGCTGGCGGCCGGGCCCGGACCGGGGCGGCTCGATGCGCTCTATGTGAGCGGCGAGCGGCGCGCGCAGCAGACGGCAGCTCCGGTGGCGGAGCTGCTGCATCTCACGCCCACTGGCTACGACGCGAAGGATGCCGCGGCGGTGGCGGCGGGCCTGACGCGCGCTCACGAGGGCGGCACGGTGCTGGTGATCGGCGGAGCCTGGGCCCTGCAGCAATTCCTGCGACAGCTCGCGGGCTCCGCCGGCGCAGGCCAGGCGGCCGCCGACCCTGACCTCTTATATATAGCGATCGTTCCGAGCTTCGGCCGGCCGCAGGTGCTGCGGCTCAGGTACTGAGCCGGCGCTCACCTACGGCTCGAGGCGCCGCGTGCGCGCGGTGGCGGGGCTCATCGCGACCGCCTTGCTGACGAAAGCCTCGTGCTGCGCGATGCGAAAGTCTGCCAGCACGGCATCCCGAATGTAGCGCGCCTGATCGATCAGGTAGGTGCCACGGCGGACGCTGATCCCGAGTGGCCCGCGCAGGTCGTACATGCGGATGACGGACTTGTCGCGGTCCGAGAGGAGCGTGAAGGGCAGCCGGTACTTTTCCCGGAAGGCGCGATGGCTCGCTGCGTCCTGGGGACTCACCCCCGCAACCTCGAGTCCTGCCTTCAGGATCTCGCCGTGCAGATCGCGCAGCGCGCAGGCCTCGCGGGTGCAGCCGGGGGTGAAATCCGCCGGATAGAAATAAAGGATCAGAGGGCCGTGCCGCAGCAGCGTGCTGAGCGACACGCTGTGGCCGTCCTGATCGGGCAACGTGAACTCCGGCGCTCGGGCGCCTATCGCCAGCATGCATGCTCCTCCCCGAGGGGCATCATAGCCGCATCGATGCTAGAATCGCGCGCCTTGCGGTGGGGCGGTAGCTCAGCTGGGAGAGCGTCGCGTTCGCAATGCGAAGGTCGAGGGTTCGATCCCCTTCCGCTCCATTTCCCCACCCTCTATCGACGTCCATGGCCTGCCATGGGCGTCCATCGCTGTTGCACTATCGTCAATCGCTTCAATAGGTTATAGTCAATAGGCGTTTACGGGCATCTCTCTCAGTCGATCGCAAGGCAAGCTCTAAACTGGGGTATCGGGTGGGGTATCGTGAAGTTCAAAAGACCGGTACCCCAATTTTTATGAGTCTCACCGAACTCGAAATTCGCGCTTCTAAACCGAGCACAAAGCCCTACAAGCTCTACGACGAAAAGGGATTGTTCCTCTTAGTGAAGCCGAGTGGCGTCCGTCTGTGGCGCTTTAAGTACGCGTACTCTGGTGTTGAGAAGCTTCTTTCATTGGGTGCTTATCCTGAAGTTCCGCTGAAGCGCGCGCGAGCCAAGCGCGACGAAGCGCGCAGACTTGTCGCCGATGCTGTAGACCCGAGTGCGAAGAGAAAGTCTGAAAGGTCTGTTCAGGCTGAAACCTTCGCTGCGGTGGCGGTGGAGTGGCTAGAGACAAAAAAGAAGACCCTCACGGAGAGTACCTGGGCGCGAGACCGCGACCAGCTCATGAAATTGGTCGGTCCCTATCTGGGTAACCGTCCGATTGCGCAGATCGAAGCGCCCGAGCTCCTAGCAGTTCTCAAGCGCCTCGAGAGGCGGGGTGTCTACGATACTGCCCATCGCGTCAGGGCCGTCTGTGGGCGCGTGTTTCGTTACGCGATTGCTACGGGACGCGCAAAGCGTGATCCCAGCGCGGATCTCAAAGGGGCGCTCGCACCCAAAGCGCCTAAGAACTACGCCGCGATCACTGATCCGACCAAGGTGGGGCAGCTGATGCGTGCGATCGCGGAATATGATGGACAGCGCGCGACACATGCTGCGCTGCGTCTCGCCCCTTATGTCTTCGTGCGTCCAGGCGAACTGCGCGCCGCGGAATGGTCCGAATTCGATCTGGAGAACGCTGAGTGGCGCATCCCGGCCGAGCGTATGAAGATGGGTGAGACGCACATCGTGCCGCTCTCCCGTCAGGCTGTTCTGATCTTGCGCGAAGTGCATCTCCTCACAGGCAACGGTCGCTACGTATTCCCAGCCATCGGCCGACAACCTCGGCCGCTGAGTGAGAACACGCTCGGCGCCGCGCTGCGGCGCATCGGGTACAGCAGCGAGGAGATGACAGCGCACGGATTTCGCACCTTGGCGAGCACGCTCCTGAACGAGCAGGGCTGGCATCCCGACCTCATCGAGCTGCAGCTTGCGCACAAGGAGCGCAACAAGGTACGGGCCGCTTATAACCGGGCCCAGCGGCTCGGTGAGCGACGCAAGATGATGCAAGCCTGGGCGGATTACCTCGACGGACTTCGCTCGGGCGGGAAGGTCATTCCGATTCGCGCGTATGCATAGGGTCGAGCTCTAGCTGCGGCCCGACTCGCATCGCGCTTTCACGGCGGTAACAGGGGTTCGAATCCCCTTGGGGACGCCATAAGATCAATAGCTTATGATCGCACGAATCACTAGTGTCCAATAAGTGTCCAAGGAAAATTAGGCTCTAAGACCACACAAACCCTAACGACCCAAGGCTGTACCGAAGTTGCAGCCTTGTCCCGCATACCTCGCCGACTTGCGACGACGGACGCCCCGAGGCGGCGAGTACCGGCCCGACATCACGTGGAATGCTGGCCCAGCATGCTGTGGAATTTGCAAGCGGCAGACCGAGGTCGAGGACTTTGTGGATTTCCTCAAGAGCCGCGAGGACGAGCAGCGCCTCACGCGCGCCGCCGCGCAGGCATCAGAACCGGCTTTCGCCAAGGTCTGGGACAACGAGGACGACGCCGAGTATGACCGCCTATAACTTCGGCGATGTCATCCTCGTCCCGTTTCCCTTCACCGATCAGCGTCAGAGCAAGCAGCGGCCCGCTGTCATCGTGAGTGGCGCGCGCTACCACGCCGAGCGTCCCGATCTCATCGTCATGGCGATCACCAGCCAAGTGCGCTCGCCGCCAGCCTTCGGCGAGGCCGCCGTGCGCGACTGGCAGGCCGCGGGCCTCCTCAAACCCTCCGTCATCAAGCCCGTCCTCGCCACCCTCGAGCAGCGCCTGGTCCGCAAAACCCTCGGCCGGCTCAGCGAGAGCGATCGCTCTGCGTTCCAAAGAGGCCCTCAAGGGCATCCTGGCTGATCCGCCCTCCAATCAGCTCAATCGCTGAGCCGTTTGTAGCTCCAGACCCGCTCCACCTTTACGCTTGAATCGACACGCACATCGTGCGGTTCGTCCTCATCTATTGAAGACCCTGGACATGCTGCGTCGGTGAGGAAAGCGAAATGCCGCATATCCGCCTGGTATACTGCCTGTACGTGCACGTGCTTTCCATCGAAGTCCGAGCCATGCTGGTTTAATTGGCAAACAGTGACATTATGCGGTTCTTGCACCGAAGCACCCCCAGAAACCAGTAGAGCCATGGTGCCCAGAAGAGATTTGCATGCTGCGCGCCAGGTACTCATCATTTGCACCCGCTTGGCGTTACTCCTAAACCTATTGTGAAGCGTTGCACCAGGCTGTTGCCGATTGCTCCGCGGCCCTTTGGATTGACCTAGGACCCGTTAGACCACTCTTGACCCCTAGGCCGTTGTAGGCACCCGCCTCGGTTTTGTAGGCGTTCTGCTCGGTACTCAACTCCGACTCCCTTGTCCTTGGCCAGCCAACCGTCCTGGCGTCAATCTCGTGCGTGGCTTCGTGAGCCAGACGCCCCCCACCCTGAGCATTTTGAAGATCGCTCAAGGGGACACCCGCTGACACAGGAGAATCTGCGAACCGCCCATTGCCCCATTGTCCCGACACCGTGGAAACTTGCTAAAGCGGCCGTTCGCCAATGCTCCATTCCGCTTTAAGCCTGGAGAAGTTAGTGACCAAGGCTACGAGCAAGGGGAACACGTAGGCCCCTGCTACGAAGTAGAAATTCATTGGGGACAGGACATGCCTGTACTCCACGTACCTCGATGAAGCTAGGATTGCTGACCCCACAAGAAGTGTCACCTCGACCAGCAAGAGCACCCGGCCGCTGAGCTTGATTGCGGCTGAGCTTAGTCTCGATGGCGATGGCCAAGAAGGGACGAAACCCATAAGCGCTGAGTAGAGGGTGACGGCAAACACTGATGTGAATACCACCGGCTTGCCGAGCTGACGCATCACAAGATCGAAAGTGACTTCAGCCAAGAACGATGCGACAGCTACAACCACGGCGAGCAATAGAGAACGCCATGCGAGTGTGGCCATTTGCATTAGGGGTCCCCAACTCTTTTACTGTAACACTGTATCTGAGAGCTTCTCGGCGGCTGCGCCCACAATGGCTCCAACGCGCTCGGCAGTCACAGTGTTGGCTCCTGGTGCGGCAACCCCGTTTGCGCTGCCAATGAAATTCCCGGTTGCATTTGCCAAATTCTGTCCACTGCTATTTAGTCCGTTGGTGATGCCCGAGCCCACAGCCCCTCCGATGGCACCGCCGACAGCAGCGCCCGTGGTCCCGGAAGATAACGGTTTCCCATCGACTGCGTTGTTGGCGGCCTGCGAAGCAGCGCCCAATCCAGCACCTGCGACGGCATTCCCAGTGGCATTAGTGGCAACGTTGACCGCCACCTTAACAGCACTGCTCGCTTCTATCGCTTTACTTGCAACTGCGGCGACCTCGGCCACCTTTGTTGCGATCCCTGCACCCGTTGCACCAGAGACCGCCGCTATTGCAACCTTGGCGAGCTCCGGGCCGGCGGCCCTCACGGCACCAGATACATCGCCGCGTGCCACAGCCGCTGCTGCGGCGCTGTAAGCGGCGCGACCCTCTGGAGTGGACAGCTGAACGATGACTTCAAGACCTGCGCCCAAGGCGGCGCCAACACATGATGGGCAGTTACCGGTAGGATCAGTTCTGTCTGTGGGATCGTTGTAGACGTAGGCGTAGAGGTTGAGGTCATCTTTTGTGTCTATTCCCCCAAGCCGCTTTCCTCTGTGACTACTCGGCGCCACCGTAATGGCCGTCTGGCACCGCGCTTCTGAAGGTACAACCGGTTCGGGTCGGTCAAGATCCTTAAGAGGCGCGAACACCCGTTGACGCCGCCGAGAAGAACGGTCGTCCGCGTGACTTGAAACTTACAAACACGTCTTGAGCAAACGGCCTGCGCCGCAGAGACAAGTAATAGCGGAGGATTGCATACGGGGCTATAAGATAGCCGACCAGTCTTCTCACTGGGCCGCACCTACCCCGGCGATATGTGTCGCAAATGAATAACAGCGCCGCCTTGTGCCCACGTTTGTGCGCACTCCACAGTAGACCAATTGCACGCGCAACATCAGGATGCCTGACACCAGCACCACTCAATACAAGACATCCCAGATCTGCCCAAGCAGGAAGAAAATCACCGGCAGTCGCCGCGCGGTTCATCCATCGAAAGGCTTCTTCGGGTCGCTGCTTCTCTAGCAGAGTCCACGCCAACACGTATTGCGCGTAAGAATCCCCCGCGCGAGCCGCTGGCAGACATCGTTGTTCTGCGCGGTCCAGCCGCACTCGCCCGTCGATTGCACCCTTGAGCTCTAGAAATCCCAGAATCGCCGCGGCCCAGTTTATCCCTAGGTCGGCTCGGCTGCCGAGGTCCGCAATAAATGGCTCTGTACCCTGCTTCGCCAATACCGCCAGCAAGTCGGAGCCATCGGGCGGGACAAAGAGCGGGTAGTTGAGGCGCTCCCATGCCTCCCGCTCAATGGACCCTTCAGTCTGCGATCGCATTTGTCATCGACGCGCCTGCGTAACGCTTTAGTTGATGACCCCGTCTATTGCACTCACGGAGGTGCACTCAGACGTCTTATCGCAGCCGTTCCCGATGCGTGTGCCGGTGCCGATCGAGTCGCGCTGCGTGGGCGTCCCCCTTGCGCAGGTGAACCAGTCTTTCCTGCACCTCCCGCACCTGCCGCACCTGCTCCTGCTGCCACTATGCTGCGGATTTTCGTCGGTAGCCTAGCAGCATCTGCTGCAATCTTGCGAGCTAGTGTACGGACACGCTTGGGGAAGTGGAGCGGCGAGACGACACCTGCGAAGTACGCACAAGTGCTTACCGCTCAATGTTCGCCTTCCTCAACGTTACACCCCCGGCAATTGCAAGGGTCGTGTACAAGGCGGCCGGGAGGAGCACCCAATAGCCAATGACGTCAGCGGGAAAAAGGAAACCAGAAGCGAGATACACTGGCCCCGCAAAAAGCGCAATCCGGGATATCGTAGGCCACTTGTTCAGACGATCGAACAGTCCTAGCCAGAATCTCGCGCCCAACATAAAAACCAAATAGAGACCCAACGCCAGCCAGTCGTAGTGCACGACGAATAACCCGTATGCCGCCGTGGTCGGGCCGTACACGACGTTGGCGACGGCAAGCGAAAGAGGGGTACGCTTCGGCGTGGTCAAGGGGCCGTTTCCGGGCCGTTTCCGGCACGTCAGTTAGTTACTAGATGCCCCGGAATTAGCAGATGTACCAGAATGGCAGGTCCCGTTTGTTTCGCACGTTATCTTTGTTGGAATCCGTGTCCCCGTTTGTGTCACGGAGCCCGTTGCGGAGCCGTTCGCGTTGACCTTCACCGAGTCGTATCCTTTCGCCGCCGCGACCGAGGTCGCTAGCGCCTTGGTCGTTTGCAACGCTTCGTTCCCCATATGGAGGCCTTCTTGTGCTGCCTTCACCGCCTGACCTATGGGCTTACCCTCTCTTGCTAGCACACCCGCTCCGGGGATTGTCGAGACTAGGTAGAGCCCGATGTCTGTCGCATCCAACGCACCGTTGTGAACAGCCGTGTCTGTAAGTGCAGCCAGCCCAATCAGCTGGGATAGTGGCTCCGTCACCTCACCCAACCCTGGTACCGGCGCGGTGGCCGCTAACGTCGTCGCCGCCCCATGAGCAATCACCTGACGGCCCTCGTAGGATACTGCGTACTTCGCAGCGTTTACTTCTGCATTTCGTTCGGCGATCGGAACTTGCGCCGTCTGCGCCATCGCATTTATATCTGCCCATGAGTAGCCTGTACCGAAAACGTCGGGGCCGTTACCGCTCGGATCCGTCTTGTCAGTTGGATCATTGTAGACATAGGCGTAGAGGTTGAGGTCATCCTTACCGCCGATCGGATCCGTCTGGAAAAATCTTCCCAGCTGCGGATCATAAACCCTGGCCTTGTAGTTATAGAGCTGAGCTTCGGGATGTGCGATCTGACCGGTGTAGCGGAACCGAGAGCCTGTCCAAGACGGGAGGGGCTCGCCATTCGGACCGTACGTGTAGATTGTGGGTGTCCCGCTGCTATTGGTCGTGGCGATCACGGATCCACGTTCGTCGGCATGGATCCAGTTTCGAGTGGTCATCGCGGAACCCTGATACCAGACCTCCGGATCGTCTGTCTTCGGTCCGTGGACGTAGCGCTGCAGAACTGTTGTACCTGAGTACTCCCCGACCAGGCGGCCTCCGTCGTAGAGGAACTGCGTGACGGTGCTCCCCGATGTCGTCTGCCAAACCCGTCCGAGTGGGTCGTACTGGAGGGTGAGCCCTGCGCCGCCCGCGACTGAGAGCAGGTGATTCTCCAGGTCGTAGGTCATGGTGCGGGCGCCGGCCGAGGTGAGGTTTCCGCGCGCATCGGAGCTGTAGCTCGTGCCCGCCACGCTCGTGTATTCGTTCAGGCCGTTCGCCGTATAGGCCGTGCTGCCCTCTGAAGGTGCCCAATCGTAGCTCGAGTTCGAGCTGGTGCGAGTTTGAAGCTGGCTCGCGGCCGTGTAGTTGAAGGATAGCGCCTCGCTCTGCGAGGCCATCGTGTGATTGAGCGAGGTCAGCCGCGAGGCGAGATCGTACTGAAGCGATGCACTGGTGCTGTTTCCGCGCGTCACACTCGTCAGGAGGGAAAGCGGGCTATAGGCATAAGTCACGAGCACTCCAACACCGGACGTCGCACCGTTCTCGCGAATGTCGTAGACGCGATCCAGCCCGTCAAAGTCGTAGTCCATGTAGTTGCCATCGGGCCAGGTCACGACCGTGCGATTACTCGCCTTGTCGTACTGGTATTTAGTTCGATTCCTGGGCCGGCCAAAGGCTGCTTGGAGGTTCGCATCACGAACTCTCGTTAGCCGGCATGAGGCTTGAGCGAGCCCTGACATGCTGCTCGATCGTATCCTGAGCGCTCGCGAAGTGCATCTTCCGTTCTTCTCGATCGCTTCCCGATCTCTTCAACCATAGGGAGACGTCGTGGCGGCGCGCAGCGCCGCCCGACGGAGCACGCAAGTTGTTCAGTGTGTTGGGTCATCCGCTGGCGCACCGAGCTCCTGGCCGCTGGAACGGCAAACGCACATCGGGGAGAAGGTGTTCGATGGTGCCGAGGAGCCGAGCGATCGGATGACGCTCGGCGGCGTTGCGCAGATCTTGCGCCGTCACATGCAAATAGATCTGAGTACTCGTGATCTGACGGTGTCCGAGGAGATCGCGAATCGTGACGAGGTTGATGCCTTCGCGCACCAGGTGCGAGGCAAAGGTGTGACGCAGCCGATGCGGACACAGCGGCTTCGCTAGTCTCGCCCGCCGCCCGAGTGTGCGAATGCGCTCGTAGAGGGTGCCGCGAGAAAGCGCCGCTCCGCGTCGTGACCGAAAGAATGGCGCTGCGGGCAGCTGTGCGCCGCGCACCTGGATGTACTCGCGAAGATAGGCTGCAACCTCCTCGTTGAAGGGAACGGTGCGTTCGTGTCCTCCTTTGCCGCGCACCGTGACGGTCAGCGCCCTCAGATCGACGCGCCCTTCACGCAGCCCTGCGCACTCGCCCGCACGAATGCCTGTGCCGTAAAGCAGCGCGACCATGGCGCGATCGCGGATCGCGACGACTGTGTCGGAACGGCAAGCGCTGAGTAGTCGCGTCATCTCCTCGGCATCGAGTGTGGTGGGGAGCTTGCGAGGTGCGGCCTTGATCCGTGGAAATCCGACCAAGGGGTTCGCCTGCGGCTCAAGATGTCCCATGGCGACGATCGCCCGGTAGAAGCTGCGAAGGATCGTCACGGTGCGGTTGACTGCCGAGGCGCCGTTGCCGCGTTCACTCCTCAGGTGCTCGAGGTACTCGAGCACGTGCCGCGCGGTCACGGCGTCGGGCCCCTGCGTGCCCTGCGCCTCGCTCCAGGCGCGGAATTGCGCGAGCGACGCCTGATATGCGGCAATCGAGAGTGGGCTCAAGCCGCGTGCGACACAATGCGTGCGCAGGTACAACGCCATCCAGTACGACCACTTCATGGTGACCTCCCGAGCCGCAGGGTGCGCACAGCCGCTGTCGCGCGCTTCGGTAGCACGTGCAGGTACACGCCCGTCTCCTGGGGGCTGCGATGTCCCATGAGGGAGGCGATGACGGCGAGATCGACGCCCCGATCCATCAAGTGAGTGGCGAAGCTGTGGCGCAGCGTCCGCGCCGTAACGCTCTCTGGCAGTGCGGCCCGCGCCACGGCCGCACGCATGACCTCGCAGACATCCTGGTCGCGGATGCGCCGTGCGAGATGCGCGGTGCGAAAGAGCGCGCCACGTCTGCTGTGTTCGAGGAGGTACGCGAGCAGCTCGCTGTACACCCCATCGGGGATCGGAAGCACGCGCGGCCGATCGCCCTTGGCGTGGCGAACGTTGAGCTCCTGGCGCTCGCGCACTACATCGGCAACATCCAGCGCACAAAGCTCTGCCGTGCGCAGCCCACAGCCGTAAAGCAGCAGGATCATGAGCCGATCGCGCCGTTCCTCAACGCTGCCGCGCGGACAGGAACGAACGAGCCGTTCGGCCTCTTCCACGGTGAGGAAGTTCGGCGCGCGTAGCTTCACCCGCGCGTGCAGGTTCAGCCCGTCGAGGACGTTGCGCTCGGCGCGACCGCTGCGCCAAGCGTACTCGAGGAGTCCGCGCAAGTGGCTCGCCTGCTTGGCGAGCGAGGCCTCGGATCGGCCACCCTCGCGCTCCGCCTCGAACCAGCGCAGGTAATCCTCGAGCGTGAGCCTCCACAGCGGCACCTCAGGCCGGCGGGAAGCGAATGCCTCCGCGGTACGTCTGAGCGTGCAGCGCACATCAACCACGGTGCGCGGGACCTTGCGGCCGACGTCGCGCAGGTAGCTGAGGTACCCCTCGATCAATGGGTCGAGCGCGTTCATGCGGCGAGCGCCTCCCGGTGGAGAAAGGTGTTGATCGGGTGGCGGGTCATGGCCTCGCGGCGTGCGGGGTCGGCGATGTGCGTGTAGCGCACGGTGGTCGCGATGCCCTGATGGCCCAAAATGCGCTGCACCTCGGCGATATGAACGCCCGCCTCGAGTAGGTCCGAAGCGCAGCTGTGGCGAAACTGATGCACGCTCACGAGCGGCACGCCGGCGCGCCGTGCCAGGGTGTGAATGCCGTTGCTGATCGCCTGCCCACTCAAGGGCTTCCCGCGGCGACTCACCAAGAGCGACTGCAGCGCCAGCTTCCCCGTGCGCTCGAGGAGGTTGTGTCGCGCTGGGAGGTAGCCCTCGAGGCACCGATACACCAGATCTGACACCGGCACACGCCGTTCGCGCCCGCTCTTGCGGCCATCGATCGTGAGCGTCGCGTGCGTGCGGTCGAACGCCGCGAGCTCCAGCCGCTCGAGCTCGCCGCGACGCAGTCCCGTGCCGTAGAGGAGCGCGAGCACGGTCACCCAAAGCCTGCGGCTGTACTCGCCCTGCATCGCCGCGGCCGCCCGCCACAGCGCCTCCATGTGCGCACGCTCGATCCGCCGCGGCAGATGGTTGTAGGGCCTCACCTTCGGACCCTTCATCCAGCGCAGTGGGTTCTGTCGCCACAGTCCTTGGCGCATCAGGTACTCGCCAAAGCAGCGCATCGTCGAGAGCGTCCCGTAGACCGTCGCCTTCGCCCGAAACGGCGAGCGGCTCGCGAGATACCGCACGTGTAGCTCCGCATCGATCGCCTCGAGGGCCGGCCGCGGCCGCCGGCTCCTGAGCCAGCTTCCCCACTGCCGCAACTTCGACTCCGTGTGCGCTACCGATGCAGCGCAGATCCCTCGCGCCCGGCACTCCTCGACGTACGCGTCCACCAGTCGGTCCCATCTCCTCATCGCTGATCCCCCCAAACGAAAAAGGACAGGTGGCTCACGCCGACCTGTCCTCTACGTTATAGAACTCAACAATATGACTCCCGATATGACGCTCTCAGGAGTCGGAAATGGCCCTGAACCGAACTAAATGGTGTTTACCAACGGTTGCTTTGATCTTCTGCACGCCGGGCATCTTTCCCTTTTGCGCCAGGCGGCTGGATTCGGAGACATTCTGGTGGTAGGGATCAACAGCGACGCGTCCGTGCGGCGCCTTAAGGGTTCGGCTCGCCCCCTCGTGCCCGAGGCGGAGCGCGCCGCGGTGCTCGCCGCACTTACCCATGTCGACGCGGTCACGGTCTTCGAGCATGACACACCGCTGGAGACCTTGCGGCTGCTGCGACCGCAGGTGCTTGCAAAGGGCGAGGACTACCAACTTGATGAAATTGTCGGTCGCGAGCTCGTGGAATCCACGGGCGGACGCGTGGTGCGGGTTCCCTTAGTGCCGCAGCGCTCCACGACATCTCTAGTTGAGCGCATTGCCAAGGCGAGCGCATCTGGCTGACGGGGGGCTGAGTCCTCCCGGTACTTGTGCAGATGGACTTGGTAGGCCGGGCACCGCACGAGCACTCAAAGTCAACGGTACGGATCTTCGCGAGACAGATAGTCGCCCATATATTCACGGACCCCGGTTTCCAGGTCGGTAAAGGGGTCGCAATACCCCGCTGCACGCAAGCGATTCATCTTTGCTTCGGTGAAATATTGGTATTTGCCAGTGAGTTGAGTTGGCATATCAATGAATTCGACCGCCGGCGGTCTATCTATTGCCGCAAACACCGCATGCGCCAGGTCTAACCAACTGCGCGCCGTCCCCGTGCCGACATTGAACAGTCCGCTGACTTTCGGGTTCTGCAGTAGCCAAGCCACGATATTCACGCAGTCCTTGACGTAGATGAAGTCTCTGAGCTGGCCTCCATCGACGTAAGACGGACGATAACTTCGGAATAAGCGAAGCGGTCGCCCAGCCAATACGGCGGCCGCGTTTTGCGAGACGACACTTTGCATCTCCCCTTTATGGTATTCGTTGGGTCCATACACGTTGAAGAACTTCAGTCCCACGCATTGCGGCGGCAAGGGCTTCCGTTGTTCGACCAGTCGGGCAATTCGACGATCAACGACGTGCTTGCTCCAGCCGTAGGCATTGAGCGGGCGTAGCGCTGCCAAGGCGGCTGGTGTGAATTCATCATCGAAGCCGCACCGACCATCCCCATAGGTGGCTGCCGACGACGCGTAGATAAACCGCGTTTGGGTTTTGGTGCACCAATCAAGCAGATCCAGGGTCGCCCGTATATTGTTGTCCGCGAGCTGATCAATATCGCTTTCCGTCGTCGCACTGATGGCACCCATGTGCACAACGGCAGTGAGCGCGCCCGAATTCCCTTCCAACCAAGTCGGCAGGTAGGGAGGGGCGAGGATCGCAGCTACCTCGTGTTTTGCCAGGTTCTCCCAGCGCCGATCGCGTTTTAGCCAATCACATACGGCGATTTCTTCACCCCGCTCCGATAGGTGCGCCACTATGTTTGAGCCGATAAAACCAGCTCCCCCGGTCACCAGATACATGTACACCCCCCGCCATTGTTAAAGGGCCGCTGGTCCCTGATGAGTGTAGTGAATTCGAGACGTCCCCGTCAGTGTCGCGAACGTCTCCTGGGATCGTCGTGTACGACTCGCCGCTCCGGGGCCCATTTTTCCGCGGCTGGGATTTAGCTGACGAACGGAGCGACGACGACCCACCGGTTGCACGGAGATTGCCAGGATGATCGCCAGGTTGAGCGGGAGCAAGGACTCGAGCGGCGCACCAAGACGCGTTCACAAAGGGGAGACGGACCACTTCGAACGCCAACAGGCCCTGTAGCACCACGCCGACGGCGGCACCAAGAAATACTAAGTACAACACAGGGTGCCGAAAGCCGAAGACACTGAAGAAAATCAGCGCCAAAACTACCCAGATGACGACGCCCTCGCAGAATTCCTTCACGTTCTTTGCATATCTGAGGGCATCCGCTGCGTCGCTCGATATGGAAATCTTCGATAGGTCCGCTTGCATCACGAGTTCCTCCGTCCCCATTGAGTGAAAAGTTAAGTGGTCTACCTCGAAGACGGAAGCCAAGGCTTTCGCAGTTTCCAGACTCGGCGTTTCACCGCGCTCGAGACGCTGAATGGTTCGAACGCTGAGGCCAGTCATAGTCGCAAGGTGGTCCTGCGTCCATCCGCGCTGAACTCGAAGTTTCCTAACAACCACGTTTCGCTTCTCCGCTTCGGGACCCATGGAATATGCCGACTATTGAAGGGGGTGCAAACGCCAGCGGGGCGACATGGACCCGACACCGTAATGACAGAGGTCGGATCCGATCAGGGCTCTTTCCAGCAGCCGCCCGGCCTGCAGTCCTCGATGGCTCGGGGAAGGCTCATTTTGCGGTTTTTAGGTTGTTTGGCGGTATAGCTCACGCAAGTGCGCGAGTCTCTTGAATTAACGGGACACTGGTTCTCCGAAAAAGAGCGGTATGCGGGCCAAACGACCCCGATTCTTCAAGTGACTTCCGTGGCCGGACTGGCCAAACATCTGGCATGGATGAGAACTTACCCCGGCGGATTCAGGTGCGCGAAGTCGCTCGATCTATACATGGCTCCCGCGTTCTCCCCGCATGTACCCCGATAAGGCCTGAACACGCGCCAAGCGAAGCGCGGGCGGACGGAGAATCACGCCCGCTCGGCACACTCCGGGCAGAGATCTCCTGAGGCGCTCACCGTGAAGTCCCCCGGTTTTCCGCCGCGTTTGTTGCGCTTTCGGTATGCCCCAGCGTATCTGGGAATGGACCGCAATCGCTTCAATCGTGAAGTGCGCCCATTTGTACGTGAGATACCGATTGGCGACCGGGGTGTCGCATTCGATCGACTGGAGCTGGACGCCTGGGCCGATGCATACTGTGCACGCAACGGCCGTCCCGCCCGTTTAACGGAGGGACGACAATGGCTAGACGTAGAACGCCAGGGCTCTATCGAAGGAAGCGGTCCGACGGCTCGGTCGAATGGCATATCGACAAGTTCGTTAAGCGGTTCGGCCGCCTTTGCGAGAGCACTGGAACTAACGATGAAGAGGAAGCCGAGCGGTACCTCGCGAGGCGGCTCGAGCAAATCCGGGAAGGAATCGTGTACGGTGTCAGGCCGCGTCGAAAGTGGCGCGACGCCGCAACTCGATACTTAACCGAATCCGCCGAGAAGAGAAGTGTCGAGCGCGCGGCCCGCGCGCTGAAGGATCTCGATCGCTACATCGGCGACCTATGGTTGGATCAAGTGCACAACGACAGCCTGCAGCGCTATCGCGTGGCGCGCAAGGCTTGGGCCATTGGTACTTTGAATCGCACGCTCGCCGTAGTGCGGAGGATCCTCAAGCTCTCAGCGGAGCTTTGGCGCGACGAGCAATCGGGGCTGACTTGGTTGGCTGTCGCGCCGATGATCAAACTCGAGTCGAAGTACAGGAAGCGACAACCCTATCCCC
>Ga0335078_10004754_pt1 | contig 20110 bp, 18 predicted proteins | sample Lox_Sample_32_FD_206711 | JGI IMG/M metagenome (GOLD analysis project Ga0335078, IMG submission 206711) | Soil microbial communities from Loxahatchee National Wildlife Refuge, Florida, United States - Lox_Sample_3.2 | ecosystem: Environmental > Terrestrial > Soil > Wetlands | place: USA... | reverse complement strand
TTTAACCCGAGAAACTTTCCGCGGCGGTTGTTGGTTGAGCGTGTCTGAAAGTGGCGACTGCGCATGCAACAACTCATTTTTGTGATCGATGGTGACATGGACATCTGCCAGGAGGCGCGCGCGTGCCTGGAAAGGGTCGGTTACGTCGTCCGTATTTTTTCCAACGATGAGGTCATTGCGGAGGCAGAGGCGACCCCGCCAGCGCTCATCTTACTTTCCCTGATGCTCCCCGGTGCCAGTGGGCTCAACCTGTGCCGTCGGATTCGCGAGAATCCCAATTTGATGGGCACGCCGCTGGTCTTCCTACTCGCGGATGCGGCGGAGGAGCATCGCATCCTGGCGCTTGAATCGGGCGGAGACGATTGCATTCTGAAGCCCTTCAGTTCCCGCGAACTGGTTGCCCGAGTGCAGGCGGTGCTGCGTCGCTTCGCGCCCGCGATCAGCGGAAAAGAGGCGGCCGATCTGGTCATCGATAGCCTGGCTATGAAGGTCTGCGTGCGTGGCAGCGAAGTGCCGACCACCAGTCTGGAGTTCCGCCTGATCGAATATTTGGCACGCCATCGCGGGCAGGTATTTACCCGCGACCTGCTGCTGGACGCGGTCTGGGGTGACATGCAATTTGTCACACCCCGCAGTGTCGATGCCTGCATCCGGCGCATCCGGGAGAAGATCGAACCGGACCGCGCCAAGCCAACCTACCTCAAGACGATTCGCGGCGTGGGATATCGGCTGGATGCGGTTGCCGCCTGGCAGTCTCCTTCTTATGACGGCTGTGACTGTATTCCCTGCACCACGACGGCAAGCGCTTCCCGGCTGTTGCATGTTGGCAGCGCGAAGCGTCGGCGGCCGGCAGTCTAGAAATGCTATGTTGTTCTGCATTGGATAAATTTACTCACCTTTAACAGTCACGTCATACCTGTGCCGCACAAGCCATCTAATCTTGTCTTTCCTCGGTCAGTCCGTTTTTTGGTGAGCAGTTCCGACAACTGGCCGCAGGAGGGAGGAAAAGAATGTTCAAAGCGATTCAAGCATGCGCCACCCCCAGGAAGTTGATGGCTTCTTTGATGGCCTTGACGATCGGCCTGGGACCAAGTGTTGCGCCCGCCTGGGCGGCATCACGTACCGCAACGCCTATCCAGCATCTGGTTGTGATCTTCCAAGAGAACGTCTCCTTTGACCACTATTTCGGAACCTATCCCAGCGCGACGAATCCTTCCCATGAGCCAAGGTTTCAAGCCCGGCCTGGAACGCCAACAGTGAATGGCCTGACCTTCGCCTTGCTGAACAACAATCCTAACTTGAATGCAGCGAACGGCAGTGGCGCTTCGAATCCGTTCCGCCTGGATCGGTCTCAGGCCGTGACCGCTGATCAGGATCACGATTACGCCGCCGAGCAGCAGGCTTTCGATGGCGGCCTCCTGGATTCGTTTCCTGAATTCACCGGCACCGCCGGGCCGCCTCCGGCAGGCGGTGGCGTGACCAGCACGAACGGCTTAGTCATGGGCTATTACGACGGCAACACCGTCACTGCACTGTGGAACTATGCGCAGCACTTCGCGATGAGCGACAACTCTTACGGCACGACATTTGGTCCCTCCACTCCCGGTGTCATCAACCTAGTTTCGGGCCAGACCAATGGTGTTGTTGCGACCCTGAACGGTACGGGGGACGAGGTGGATGGTGGCGACGGTTCCCTGACGATGATTAGTGACGCGGATCCGCTGGGTGACATGTGCTCGAGCCCAACCCGCGACCAAGGCCAGATGGGTGGAAAGAACATCGGCGATCTCCTGACTGCCGCGGGTGTGACGTGGGGATCGTTCATGGGCGGGTTCAACCTGCAGATTACTAATTCCAATGGCACCAGCGGTTGCAGCCGCAGTTCGAGCAACCTGGCGGGCACCACGGGCGACTACATTCCTCACCACTCTTTTTTCAATTACTGGAAGTCGACTTCGAATCTGAACCACACCCGGCCGAAATCCGTTTTCGAAATTGGGCACAATGGCCCCGCCAACCACAACTATGATATCGATGATTTCTATACCGCGGTGCGCGCGGGAAACTTCCCGGCAGTGAGCTTTATTAAGGCTCCAGCCATCCAGGACGGTCACGCTGGTTACTCCGATCCCCTGGATGAACAGGCGTTCCTGGTCAGGCTCATCAACTTCCTTGAAGAACAGCCGACCTGGAAGAGCACTGCTGTGGCGATTCTGTATGATGATTCCGACGGCTGGTATGACCACCAAATGGGCCCAATTGTGAATCAATCATCCGGTCCGGCCGATGCTCTGACCGGGCCCAACGCGTGCGGTACCGGCGCTCTGGCATTACCCGGCATCGATTCTGGCAACGCTCACGCGCTTGGCCGCTGCGGCTACGGCCCTCGTCTGCCCTTGCTGGTGGTTTCACCTTGGGCGAAGGAGAATTTCGTCGATCACTCCGTGACCGACCAAAGCTCTGTCATTCACTTCATCGAGGACAACTGGCTGGGCGGACAGCGCATCGGGCAGGGCTCGTTTGACGGAATTGCCAACTCGATTACGCAAATGTTCGACTTCAGCCATCCTCGATTCAACGGAACCTTGATTCTGAGCCCAAGTACGGGGCAGCAGATTCCGTAAGCTTTATATCAGCTCGAAGGAAGGCAGGCATGCGAGGCGGCAGTCGCATGCCTGTTTTTTCTGCTTCGTATAGTCTAAAGCGAAGCAGGGAGGCAAACGTTTGTCCATCAGTCGAAGGACGTTCCTGGGGCAGGGCGGGAAGGCCGCCGCAGCCATGATTTTGCAACGTACCGCCCGCCGGCAGCCGATGCCACTCGTGAAACCGGTTCTCGACCCGGCGACTCTGGCGAAGTTTGTGGATCCGCTTCCCATCCCGCCCGTTGCGCGGCCCCTCGAATTTCGCCCTGACCCAAGCGATTCTGCCCATAAGGTTCCGTATTATCGTCTTTCCATGCGTGCGTTGGAGGCAAGAGTACACCGCGATCTGAAAGCCACGCAGCTGTGGGGTATCAACTCCTCGTCGCCAGGGCCGACGCTCGAAACCCGCTCTGGCAAAGGGATGTTTGTCGATTGGGCGAACGAATTACCCGCTCGCCATTTTCTTCCCATCGATCACACTCTTCACGGTGCCGAGGCAAACAAGCCCGAGGTGCGCACCGTCGTTCATCTGCATGGGGCAAAGGTTCCAGCCGACAGCGACGGATATCCCGAGAGCTGGTACGTACCTGGCAAATCCTCTCTTTATCACTATCCCAATGAACAGGATGCCGCTCTGCTCTGGTATCACGATCACGCGCTGGGGATTAACCGCCTCAACGTCTACGCCGGCCTTTTCGGACTTTGCGTCATTCGCGACCCCTTGGAGGAGTCGCTGAACCTGCCAGCCGGACAATACGAAATTCCTGTCATCCTGTGCGATCGCATCTTTGACCAGTCCGGACAGCTCTACTATCCCATCGCGGTCCCTCCACGCTCGCCCTGGGTTCCGGAGGTGTTCGGCAACACGACCCTGGCAAACGGGAAGATATTTCCTTTCCTTGACGCCGATCCGCGGAAGTATCGGTTGCGCGTACTCAACGCCGCCAACGGTCGCTTTTTTCACCTGTCGTTGTCGAACGGGCAGACTTTTCAACAAATCGGGACCGACCAGGGCCTGCTGCCCGCGCCGGTTGGGCTGAAGCAGCTTACTCTCGCGCCGGCAGAACGCGCCGATCTGATCGTGGATTTCAGCGATCGTGCCGGAGAGAAAATCGTCCTTACCAACGACTTCACATTGCCGGTCATGCAATTCAGGATTGCGCGGTCGAAGCCTACCGACAATAGTTCTTTGCCATCCATGCTGCGGCCCATGCACAAAATCGCCGAATCGGAGGTAGTGAAGACCCGCACGCTTACCGTTGGCGAGATCGATGACATGCAGCAGAATCCAGTGACCATGCTCCTGAACAACGCGCACTGGAACATGCCGGTGACGGAGAATCCGCCGCTGAATTCGGTGGAAATATGGAACTTGCTGAATGTCACCGATGACTCCCACCCGATCCATCTTCACCTGGTGCGCTTTCAGATCCTCGACCGCCGCCGCTTCGACGCGTTCGCCTATCTGAACCAGGGGATTCTGCGCTACCGCGGAGATCCCGTCCCGCCCGAGCCCGGAGAGGCTGGCTGGAAAGACACCGTTCGTGTCGACTCAGGGATGATTACCCGTATTATTGTCCGCTTCGAAGGTTATGTCGGCCGCTACGTATGGCATTGTCACATTCTCGAACATGAGGATAATGAGATGATGCGGCCGTTCGATGTGATTGCGGCCGAGTGATCAATTGCGTCGGATCATCCAATGCAAATCACGATCCGCCCGGCAACTCTCGATGACGTGGCGGCATTGCAGGATTTGATCGCCAGGTCCGTGAGAATCCTGCAAGCCGGGTATTACACAACAGCGCAAATGGAAGGCGCTCTGGGCACGGTTTTCGGCGTCGATACGCAGCTGATTCGCGATGGAACTTATTTCGCCGCGAACGTGGGTTCAGTGATCGCGGGCTGCGGGGGATGGAGCCGTCGCAAAACCCTCTTCGGCAGCGATCACGTTTCCGGCAAAGATGACAGCTGGTTAGACCCGGCGCGGGAGGCGGCGAGAATTCGCGCGTTCTTTGTTCGTCCCGGATGGGAGCGGAAGGGAATCGGAAGCCGAATTCTCGAGGCTTGCGAATCCGCGGCGATGGCGCGCGGCTTCTCCCGTCTCGAACTCGCCGCCACGCTCTCGGGCGTGGCGATGTATGCCGCCCGTGGTTTCTCCCCAGGCGAAACGTTTGATGTTCCGCTGGCCAACGGGCTGAGTCTTCCGGTGATGAGAATGTTCAAGTCAATAGGACAAGCAAGACCTTCGAACGCATCAATTTCTTCGGGTGTCTGATTTCGTCTAGCTGCCGACGAGCGCCGTATCTGTAACTATCTTTAGGTCCTGATCGGTAGTCACTTCGAATTGCGCAGCTCGATTTGTTATCCTTTAAAGTTGCATCAGACTGCCCTTTCCTCTCCCGCTGTTTGTGCGGTGACTCGGTGTTTATTCCTGACGAGATCGCGTGTCCGACATTGAACAATCACGGACGGCTGTGCAGCAGATTCTGCAAAAGCCGATTTGCGAATTAGGCCTGAAGATCGAGGGCTCACCGGTTGAAAACTTCGTGCAGCGCCTGTACCGCGAACTGGAAGGCAAGAAGCTGACAAAGTTCCGGCCCGCGTGTTATCTCACCGACGAGTGGGGATGCCCCTCCGGTGAACCCGTCATCGGCATTCCTTTTTATTTGGCCGACCCGGAATTGGCAAAGCTCGAGAAGGAGACGAACGATCTGGAAGACGCGCGCGAAATCATGATGTACCTGCGCCACGAGGCCGGGCACGCGTTTAACTACGCCTACAGGCTGCACCGCACGCCGGAATGGAAGCAACTGTTCGGCTCATTTCGGCGTCCTTATCACGATAATTACCGCCCCATTCCATTTTCTCGGAATCATGTGCGCTACCTCGCTGGTTGGTATGCGCAGAAGCATCCGGACGAAGATTTTGCCGAAACCTTTGCGGTTTGGCTTACGCCGCGTTCGGCGTGGCGCACGCGCTACCGGGGTTGGGGCGCGATGACCAAATTGCGCTATATGGACCGCGTTGCTCGCGCCCTGCGCAATACCGATCCCATTCGCCGCCGCGGTCAGACCGACGTGACCGTGGAAGAGATGGAGATGACGGTTGGAGATTTTTATCGCCGGAATGGCGAAGGAATCTCCTTGGGAGATCTGGCCTTGGATACCGATCTGAAAGACATTTTCGACGCTTCCAGAAAGAGAAAAGGCGCACGCGCTGCCCATGAGGTGCTGCATGAGCACCGCAAGACCGTGATCGATAAAGTTGTTTATTGGACGGGCGCGCAGCGCCCGCTCATTAAGAAACTGGTCGAACTGATTGAGAAGCGGCTGGGGGAATTGAATCTGTTCGCGGACTCGCAACGGGAGCCGGAACACTTGATCCAGATCACCGTTTATGCGACCGCGCTGGCCATGAACTATATGACCAGGGGAAAGTTTGTGCAGACATGAACTCTTACAGCAGTGAGATGCGGCCTGTACGGAGCATATTCTTCCGAAGCTGGTGGCCGAGATGACCGGCGCCAAGCTGAAGGTCGCGGTACTCTACGACGTCTGGGGCGAAGACGAAGCCGCCCCTGAGGCCGAAGAGCCAAAACCGTCGGCCAGGAAAAAGAAAAAGCCGCGCAGCAAGACCAAGCGGGAGAAGGAAGACCGGGAAGAAATTTTCGAAGCCTTGGAGAAACTGGGGCACGAACCCTTTTATCAGGTGTTGGATGGTACCCCGCCTTGCCTGACCGCTCTAGCCAAGTGTGGCGCCGATCTGGTCTTCAATTTGACCGAATCCTTTGCCGGCGACGATACCAAAGAGATGAATGTCGCCGCATACATGGATCTGCTGGGCATGCGCTACACCGGCGGCGGCCCGCATGCCCATTTTCTGGCGCAGGATAAAGCCACCGCTAAGAAAATGTTTGCCTTCCACGGCATCAAGACGCCGTTTTTCGCCACCGCCTATCGCGGCCGCATCGAGCACGCCCACGATGTCGAATTTCCCTTGATCGTCAAGCCGGTTTGGGAGGATGGATCGATTGGCATCACCGCCGACGCGGTGGTCAACAGCGTGAAGGAGTTGATGGAGCGCGTCGAATATATTCAGAACGAGTTCGATTCTCCCGCCCTGATCGAAGAATACATTGAAGGCCGCGAGATCTATGCTGCTGTTCTGGGCAGCTATGAGCGGGCCCAGGCGTTGCCGCTGGTGGAACTCGACCTCTCGCGCCTGCCGGAAGGAACTCCCAAGATCGCCAGCTACGACGTGAAATTCGAGAAGGACACGCAAGCTCACAAACTCACCAAGTCGCACCTGGTGAGCGGTATGGATGACGAAACGGTGGTTAAACTACAGACTACTGGGCTCGCCGCTTACCATGCCGTCAAGCTGCGTGATTACGGACGCATTGATATGCGTCTGACGGCCAAGGGCGAAGTGTACGTCATTGAAGCCAACCCGAACCCCTGGCTTTCCAGCAAGCAGGAGTTCGCCATGGCGGCCAAGGCCTCCGGCCGCAACTATACCGACCTGATCAACGAAATCGTGGAATCCGCCATGGCGAGATACGCCGCCAGCGCCGAAAACGGATCGTAACGTTCAAAAAGGATTTTCCCAGCGAATCGCTCTAGGCCGCTTTTTTTCGGGCGATAGTTTGCAAAACCGGAAGCGGGATCCTCACCGTTCTCTCCGAAGATTCTGTTTTTGAAATCGCCCGTACGGCGATCCCGTTCCCTTCCGGAAATGGATTTGAAATGACGATAAATTCCTGGCCATAAATGCGTATATTTTTGGATTGCCGATAGCCCATGTCCTGCAACCGATTACACATCTCGTGGAGTTCGGGGGAATGCTGGCTGCTCATAAAAATAGTCCACCCTGCGATCTATTCTAACCAATCGGCAGAGATTAATCCTGTACAGGGATCACCCTAGTTTGTGATCCAGGGCAGATCGTCACTGGCGTGTAGGCGTGGATGGGCAAAGTAATGAAAAAAGACGACTTGCCCAAATTAAGCTACGCTGACCGAGGCAGAGAGGCAGTGCTTTTCAAGGCCGCCCGCCTTCTGGCGAGTTCGGCAATGCGGTGTTTCACATAGCCTTCTTCCGTCATGTGCGCCGAAGCTACGTCTTCCAACTTCGACTGGACCAGGCGGTCGATGGGCTGTCGCCTCAGAAAATCAGGATCCATGTTGCGGCAAAACTGGCATTCACGGCCGATGCGGGTGTCTTGTCCACCAGAGGGTCGGTGAAAGAGATCCATGGAACGTTCTCCTGGAAGTAGGCTGGGCTCAGGAAAGCGACCCTATGTATACACAAAAGCGGGTTGTGAAAGCAAGCCGGTACGGGGAATAAGGACGACAAGCAATCCAGGCGTTGAGGACGGATGTGCGCCCATGCTGAAACTAACCCGGCCCGCGCGCAAGGAGCGCGCAAGGCCGGGTACCTGCTTCCCTGATTCTTCTGCTGTTCTTTTTTCTACTGTTCTACCGCCCCGCGCGATCGGAGCACGAAGCTGACGTTGCGCTCGCGATTCACCCGCACCGTCTGGCCAAGATCGATCTTTTCCAGAGGGAAGTTTTGCCCCTTTGCATCGGCAGAAACGCAAAAGAGCCGCCCGTCCTGTACCCAATAGTCCTGTGCCAGAAACGCGCTGCCATCATTTAACGCGATGACCGTCGTCCGCCCGTTGGATTGCGCAGGTGCCGGACTCACCGATTGCGCCGGTTGGCTGTAGTAGGCCGCCGGGGTCACCGAGGCGGTTTGCGCCGAAGCAAGCCGCGGCTGTGCCTGGTTATTCCACGCGGGGGCCGAGTACGAAGAGTTATAGCTGCTGGGGTTGACCCACGGTGGCGCGGGCACGTACTTCGCCGTGGGGAATGGGACTTCCACGTCCTCCATCAGGCGCAAGGCGATATGGGTTTCGCCCTTGAGCGCCGGATACGGGCCACGGGCCGGCAAAGTGAGCAGCTTGATCGGCCACATCACCGGGATCATCCATTCGACGACATCGCGCTTGGGATGACCCTTCCCATGGATGTCTCCCTGGGCATCCACTTTCATATGGGGTGCGGAAATCACCTTGGCGGCCAGGGGCAGAACTTGATCCCCGGGCAGGATCATGCGATCAAACTCAAGTTGGATCCAGCCTTTGCCCACAAAATGGCCGGGGTCCTTATAGTCCACCAGGTGTCCGCCGAGCATGGCTCCGCGGGGAAATATGGAGTGGCCAAAGGAACCCAGGGGCCCGAGGTGACATAAAACGGGATCTCCTACCAGGGCTGTCTTGGAGGAAAAGTTCGGTTCATCAATCGTGCATTGTAGTAGCGTGCCGGCGGGAATCAGATCCCGGGCGGCCGCCAGCACACTGCACCACAGACAGATGCTGAGGGCTAGAAGCAAGAACTTTCGGGGCATGGAGCCTCCTCGTGGTCGATTGTTGAGGAGCACACCCCATGGACTCGGAAACCGAGTAAGGCCGCAATATAACATGACTTCACGTATTGCGCAGCAGGATTTTCGCGGGCCGAAGAATATAAGCGCCAATCCTCTACAGTCGGAAGACTCCGGAGCGGAAACCTCCTTCTCACTTGTTTTGTCACCCCCATGGGGTACAATTCCGCTGCAGTACTTCACGGCCGTGATTTCCAATTGGCCATGAGTCACTTAGCTTGTCCGCCACGTTGCGATCAAGTCGAATCTGAATGCGAAGCTTGGCATGACGACGTGGAAGTGTAGACAATTCTGGTTAAAGGGAGAAGGACCCATGAAATTGAAGCTGACCCTGGTGGCGGTGGTGTTGGCGGCGACGACACTGGTTGCGCAAACCTTTCGCGGAACCATTCTGGGCGTGGTGACTGACCCATCGGGCGCGGTGGTTTCCGGCGCCAGCGTGAAGGTCAAGAACATGAACACCGGCCTGGAACGCGTGACCCAGACCAGCGCCGATGGCAGCTATTCGGTCCCGGAATTGCCCATTGGAACCTACTCTGTGACCGTCTCGCAGAGCGGTTTCCAGACCTCGGTCACTAGCAACGTAACTGTTGACGTGGCGGGAGCGAGGCGTGTTGACGTGGGACTGAAACCGGGCAAGGTTTCGGAGCAGGTCCAGGTTGCGGGCGAAGAGTTGCCTCAGGTGGAGACAACCTCGACGGAGCTTGGCGGCACTTTTACCAGCGATGCGATCGAGAGCCTCCCGGTCAACGGGCGTGACTATCAGAAACTCATTTACCAGAATCCAGGTGTCGCCGGCTCGCCCGACCAGATCAGCGATTCTCCCGGCTCCTACGGGACATTTTCGATGAACGGATCACGCGGGCGCGCCAACAATTTTCTGCTGGACGGCACCGATATGAACGACGGCTATCGCAACGATCCGGCGATCAACGAAGCCGGTGTATTCGGCGATCCCGCTACCATCCTGCCTCTCGACGCGGTGGCGGAGCTGCGCGTTCTTTCGAATTACGACGCGGAGTACGGGCGTAACAGCGGCGCCGTGATCAACATCGTGACCAAGAGCGGCACCAACACCTGGCATGGTTCCGCGCTTGAGTACTTCCGCAGCGGAAAATTGGGAGCGAGAAACTATTTCAATTTCGCTCCCGACCCGAAGAGCCCCTTTAACAACAACCAATTCGGTGGCGCCCTGGGCGGCGCCCTTATCAAAGATAAGACGTTCTTCTACGCCGACTACGAAGGCCAGCGGGAAAACGGCGCCCAGTCCGGCACCACCTGCGTACCCGATCCGGCGGTGATAACCGCGACAGAGGCTGCCATCACCGGATCCGGCGGCACCGTTAATCCCGTCACCACCGCGCTGTTAGCGCGCCATCCCTGGCCCACACCAAACATCGCTGGCGCGGCGAGCGACACGGCCGGTTGCACGACAAACAATCTCTCGACCTCTACCAGCTTCTTCAACCGCGTCGACAGCATGATTGCCAAGATTGATGAGAGCATTAATCCCAATAACCAGCTGACTGGGCGGTACTATTTTGGTGACAGCAATCAGAGTTTTCCTTTCGCGCAGTTGTCGGGCGGGCTCTTGCCCGGCTTCAATACGGTGACCCCCACCCGGGTACAGCTGATCGCGCTTTCCTGGGTGAAAGTAGTGAACTCTAAGCAGGTGAACGAAGCCCGCCTCGGCTGGAACCGGTTTGCGGAGGGATTCTTCCCGGAAGACAAGACATTCCTGCCTTCCTCCATCGGCCTGGATACTGGGGTAGGAGCCTATGACGGCGGCCTGCCCGCCACTACGGTTGGCGGTTTCTCGCAGATCGGCGCTACTTCATCGATACCGCGTAACCGTGTGGATTCCAACTGGCACTTTGTGGATAACTACTCCTGGAAAACCGGCAAGCACGACATCAAGTTCGGCTACGAGTTCCGGCGTACCACCATCATGCAGGTCATCGACCATAACTTCCGCGGAACTCTCGATTTTCCCGACCTCACCGCGTTCCTGGAGGGAATCCCCGATGACGGCGCCCAGGTCACAGGCGACTCGCGCCGGCACACCTTCCAGAACAGCCATGGAGCCTTCGTGCAGGACGATTTCCATGCAACTTCGCGCTTGACTTTCAACCTCGGCGTGCGCTGGGATTATTTCGGTGTGACCGGCGAGAAGAACGGGTTGTTATGGACCTTCGATCCCGCAGGCGGGGGCAACAACGTTCCCACTGGCCAGTTATACGACAAAGACTACAACAACTTCGCTCCTCGCCTGGGATTCGCTTATAACGTCGCCGGCAACGGCAAAACCGTGGTTCGCGGCGGATGGGGCTTATACTATGACGCTTTCTCCCAGGACATGTTCCTCGGCCACCTCCCGTGGAACTGCGTCTTCTGCCCCGGCCCGGCATACCCCGGTCTCGGATCGCAGGCTCTGGCTACGGGAAGTGTCAGTGGCGCGGCCCTGGCATCGGGGACGCCCGTCTACTCAGGTTACGGACCAGAGGGCGACTTTTTCTCCGTTGACCCCAACATGCGCACTCCGTATATCCAGAACTTCAATTTGAACGTGCAGCAGCAGCTCGGCAGCCGGGCGGTGTTCGAATTGGGATATGTCGGCGCCAAAGGCACCAAGTTGTTTCAATTCCTGGACATCAATCAACCAAGCCAGGCGCAGATTACGGCCTACGACTTGGCCAACGCGCCCGATATTCAGGAATATGGCGTCGCCCGAACCTATCCGAACCTTTTCTATGTCAACCAGGAGAAATCCTCGGCAAACTCGATCTATAACTCGCTGCAGGCGAGTTTCCGCACCAACTCCTGGCACGGTCTGACTTCGCAGACGAACTTTGTGTGGTCGCACTCGATCGACGATGCCAGTGACCTGGAAGATTTCGAGCCGAACGAGGCGCAGCCGCAGAATAGTACCAATCCAGCGGGGGACCGCGGCAACTCCAGCTTTGACATCCGTCGCCGCTTTACCTGGAACTTCACTTACCAGTTTCCCAAGTGGGGTGGGAACTATGCGCGCCTAAAAGATGGATGGGGCTTTGATGGTGTGATCAACCTGCAGGATGGTCAGCCCTGGCACCTCAACTACGAGTTCGAGGGCGATTACTCGGGAGCGGGTGAAGGATTCGACCGTCCTGATGTCATCGCGCCGCTTCAGTACTCCAGCAACCCGGCGCAGTATCTGAATCTGGATTCGTTTGCCGCGCCTTGCACCTGGGGAAATCCGGCCAACGATGGAGGTCCAGACGCGACCAACTGCATTCCCGGAACGCGGCACTTCGGGAACCTGGGGCGCAACTCGCTGCAAGGGCCTACCTTCAAGGAATTCAACTATTCCGTTTTCAAGGATACGGCCATCACCGAGCGTGTGATGCTGTCTCTACGGGCGGAGTTCTTCAATATTTTCAACCATCCCAACTTCTCCAACCCGTTTTTGCCGAATTTCATCGCCGACATTGGCTCTCCGGATATGGCTACGGGTCGTCACAGCGGCTACTATCAGCTGACGGCTACCGGGGACGTAGGAATCGGCAATCCCTTTCTTGGCGGCGGCGGGCCACGCGGTGTTCAGTTTGTGGCCAAAGTTACGTTCTAGGGAAAACTGCGCTCTGCAAATCCTCCTGCACCCGCGGGAGGATTTTTTTGTGCGGAGAGGTCATGCACTACACGAGCCTCACTCATTTTCCGAGCCCGCCTCCCCGAGAGGCACGATTTTCGTACCGGTGCGGAATTTCTTATAGTCGCGGTAGGTGATGTCGTCGGCGAGGTTGTATTCCTTGAGCAGAGCGACGCGGGCATCGAGCTTCAACACGATACGCTGCGGCAGCCAGACTTCGTCGTTGACGCGGGTCTGCTGGTAGATGACGTCGGTTCCTTTGTGAATCCGCGCCAGGAAAAGCCCAAAGGAAATCGTATCGATGCACCGGATGTCGAACTTCGTGAGTTGCGATTCGTCCTTGTCGATCCAGATTCGGCCCCGGACTTTGCTGAGAAATTTGGCTTCCCTCATGTGGGGTTGGTAGCCCGGGCGCGGCTCGGCATCAATTACGTAGTTGTCGCGCCCATCGATCGATTCCACGCCGGCAAGGTGAAAATTGTAAGCATCGGCTACTTCGGTTACAAACTTGCGGCTGTCTTCCCGGTCTTTCTCTTCACGCTCTTCCCGTTTTCTGCGATCTTCGGCGGATTCATTTTTGCGTTTGTCGATCAGCTTCTGGATCTTCTCGTCTTCTTTGCGAGCGTCTCTTTCTGAGAGTGGCTGGTCGTCTTTAGAAATCAGGCGTTCCACGGGCTCGCCGTAGATCTCCAGAATCTCCGAGGTTTTGATCTCGGTCGAAGTTACTTTACCTTTGCCGTCGAGTTTGTGCTCTTCCTCGCGTTGCACATAAGTGTAGTCGCGCTGCATCTTGTCGTTGGCCAGGTCGTTGTCGGCAACCTTGCGGATGAGGCGCTGAATGTCCTCTTGCGTGAGCGGGGACGTACGGTCGGGAGGCTCCGGTGGAAGTTGCTGCGCCCAGGCCAAGGGAAGGACAAAGGCGAGCAAGATGAATTTGCCAGGCCGCATACGGAGGATACGTAGTTGGATGCGGTTCGGTTCCCCTCCCGCTCCAGGAATCGTGGAATCGGTCAATCAACTCGCTTTTCCGCGCGTCCCACGCAACCGGCACGAAATGAGCGGTCGTCGAGGCGGTGCAGGTTGCGGATCATAGCCGGGTTCAGCAAACGGTAGTGATGAATGGTAAACAGGTATTCCGCGACAAACCACAAGTGTTCGCCCGTGGTCATCCATTGCCGGCGGTCAAAGCGGGCAAGGTTGACTGGGCGGGAGAAAGTGCGCAAGGATCGCTCGCGGCGCAGATTGAAGTAAACATCAAAGTAGCTGAGGGCAAGTTCCCGCAGCGAACGGTAAACCGGCTCCCGGTAGCGGCAACCGGTGTAGTTCGATTTTGCGACAGCCCCCCAATGTCCGCGATGGCGGTAGATGGCGATGACATGGTCGGTATCGTGCTCGGCCTCGAGATCGAGAACCAGCGGCGGGTAGCCCAGCGCCCGGAGCGCGGCAGCGGCGAAGGTTGCTCCCTCGAAGCAGTGAGAAGTATTCTCCTGCAAAACCCGGCGCGGAGACCAGGCGGTATCCGCCAGATGATAGGGCATGTCGTCGAGGAAGCGCTGAACTCCGTGTGGATCCTTGAGGCTGCGTAGCTTGCGCTGTTCGACAGCCGTGAGGCCGTGATTCAGACTCTGCATCTGTGGAGCAGTCTAAACGAGGCAGAGCGGAAGCAGGTTTACCACAGAGGACACACACTTCAGCGCAAAAAGGAGGAGAGGTCGCCTACGCCTTCGACGGCTTGCCTTTCCGGCCCCCGCCGCGGATCGCATCCAGGGCGATCGGGCCGGCGCCGAAGAAGATCAGGGCAAAGGCGATGGTGGCGAGCGTCAATACCAGCTCATATCCTCCCTTGCCAAACATGCCGTTGTTCCAGTGCACCTTCCACATGGCGACCAGCATGTCGATCATAATGGCCAGGCAGACGCAGCGGCTGAACAGGCCTGCAATCAGCAGCATGCCTCCGAAAAACTCAGTGAAGGCGGAAAAATAGGCCAGCCAGCCCGGCAGGCCCAGGTTGCTCACCCTTGCCACGTGCTGCGCCAGACCGCCGTGAAACACTTTGCCGTAGCCGTGGCCGATCATGATGGTGCCCACGACCAGGCGCAATGCCAGCAAGCCGAGAGGCTGCATACGGTCCAGAAGCCGCAAGGTCTCCTCCTTGGATTGCACCATAGATTAGCAGCAAAGGCTGGCCTTGATGGATGAAGCCATGGTTTCTAGCCGAAATCGCCCGTGGCGGTCTGGCTGTTTCGGCTGCTCGTCCTACTACTTTGGTACCGTCTCTAGTACTTTGGTTATGCGTTTTGAGCAGGGCTTGGTTTAGGTCCCACCTATTGCGTTCAGTATATAGTGAACCACAATATATAGTTGCACCTGGAAATCCGACTCCGGTTACTTTCCAGAAAACCGGCATAAAACGCGGTAAAACACGGAAATTGCCCGCACTGCGAGGAATTTCACGGTTGATATATGCTCTGGACACCGGAATTCACTCGAATGCAGTTTTGGCGAGGAATTCTCTCTCCCAAAGATGCCCTGCGGCCACTGACCCCGGCCACGAAGAGGGCTCCAAAAGATTCTGTGGCCAAGGAAAAGGAACTATGGCCGACTCGCGTGAAGTCATGAACATTCGCCAGGCTTCGCAGTACCTGGGAGTGAGTCCGGACACGCTGTACAAGTACGTCGGAGAGCAAAAAATTCCGGCTTTCAAGCTGGGCAATCGCTGGCGCTTCAAGAAATCGAGGCTCGACCAGTGGATGGAAGAGAAGTCGACCCAGACGGAAGCCAGGAGCAAGAAGAAGGCGGCGGCTAAGGCTGCCGGATCGCTATAAGGCGAAAACCAGAGCCGGCGCAGCGCCGGCCCTACAAGGTGGGCACATGTTTGGATTCGGATCGAAAGCGATTGTTGGTCTGGATGTGGGCTCCTCCAGCATCAAGGCGGTGGAGCTGCGGAAGGGGCGCAACGGAATTGAAGTCGCGCACCTCGGGCTGGAACCGCTGGCTCCGGATATCGTCGTGGACTCGATGATCGTAGATTCGGGCACAGTTTCGACTGCCATTGCGAAACTGTTTACCGATAATCAAATCAAGACGCGCGCGGTGGCCACCGCAGTCAGCGGCCACTCGGTGATCGTGAAGAAGATCTCGCTGCCCTCCATGAGCGATCAGGAGTTGGCCGAGACCATCCAGAAGGAAGCGGCGCAACACATCCCCTTTGACCTCGCCGACGTGAATCTCGACTATCAGATTCTCTCCGAGGATGCCGGCAGCCCGCAAATGGATGTGCTGCTGGTGGCGGTCAAGAAGGACAAGATTCTCAACTACACCAACGTACTCTCGATGGCGGGAAAGACCCCGGCTATCGTAGACATTGACGCATTGGCCCTGCAGAACTGCTACGAGTACAACTACGAGCCGGCGCCGGGACAGGTAGTCGCCCTGTTGAACCTGGGCGCCAGCGTCATGAACATCAACATCGTGAAGGGCACGACGCCGCTGTTCCCGCGCGATGTCAGCGTGGGCGGGCATCAGTACACCGATTCGCTGCAGAAGGAACTGGATCTCAGCTTTGAAGATGCCGAGTCGTTGAAGCTGGGTAATAAGGTAGGCACGGTCAGCGAGGATGCCAAGACGCCGATCCTGCAGCAGGTGACCGAAATCATCGTGCTGGAGATTCAGAAGACCTTCGATTTCTTCCGGGCCAGCGCGGCGGGTGAGCATATCGAGAAGATTTATCTGGCCGGTGGATCGTCGAAAGTACCGGGATTGATCGAGGCCCTGCGCCAGGAATTTTCGCTTCCAGTCGAGATCTTCAATCCCTTCCAGAAAATTGCGCCGCCGGCGGACGGAGCGGGCACGATGCTGATCGAACAGAACGCCGGACAGTTGGCAGTAGCGGTGGGTTTGGCGCTAAGGAGTTTTGAAAACCTATGATTCGAATCAACCTGCTGGGCGCACCGAAGCCGAAAAACAAGCGCAGCGCCGTTCCCTCAGTCAATCTCGAAATGAATATGGGGGAGCCAGGCTCGCCCAAAATCAAGATTCTGGTGGTGCTGGCACTGGCCGTGGGCTGGAATTACGTGTTTTGGCATCGCCTTGAAAAACAGGCGCAGACCATCGCCACCAATATGCAGTTGGCCGAGCGCAAGAACCGGGAATTGGCCGATGTCAAGGCGCAGTATTTGGAACGGCAACGCGAAGCGGACAACTACAAGCGGCGGGTCGATGTGATCGACCAGCTGCGGGCCAACCAGTCCGGCCCGGTGGAACTGCTGAACACGGTCGGTGAGACTGTAAACAACACCGAAGCCGTGTGGCTGAACACCATGAAGGATCAAGGCGCAAGCGTGGACATTACGGGCACAGCCCTGAGTGCGGACGCAGTGGCCGAGCTGATTCAGAATTTGCAGAAGACCGGCCACTTCACGACCATTGAGATCAAAGAGACCTATCAGGACGAGAGCATCAAGGACATGCAGGCTTTTCAGTTCACACTGACTTGCCAGAAAGCCAAGTCCTAAGGGCAGGGAGACTATGGGGAACTTCAGCGAACTACCAAGCCTCAAGCAATGGGCGATTCTGGTGCTGGGGGCCGTACTGGTGAGCGTGGGCTTGAACTATACCGTGTTCAAGACCAAGCGAGACGCGAACGCAAAGGCGCAGACAACTCTCAACGCCAAAGTCCGCGAAAACGCCGAACTGGAATCCTACCGGCCCAAGCTTAAGGATATGGAGCGCCAGGTCGCCAACCTGAAACAACAGTTGGATATCGAGCGCCGCATCGTGCCCGATGAGAAACAGGTCGACGGCTTCATCAAGATGATGGACGCGGAAGCGCTCAAGACAGGAATTGAAATCCGGCGCTATTCATCCAAGCCGGTGGCGACCCACGAGTACTACACGGAAGTGCCTTTCGAGATCGAAATTGATGGCCCGTACTATTCGGTGCTGAACTTTTTTGATCGGGTGGGCAAGCTGGACCGGATCGTCAACATCTCCAATGTGCTGATTGCCAGCACCAAGAAGGCGTCAGAGGCCAAGGTCAAGCACACCTACCAGTACGCCGCGAACGAGAGCATCGTGGCCACCTGCCAGGCGTCGACGTTCTTCAGTCACGATACCGCCCCGCCGGCGGTGAGCCCGGTTCCCAAGGCGGGCAAGGCCACCAGAGGAGGGTTATGAGGCTGCAAACTGCAATTCTGATGCTGGGCATCACGGTGGGCGTAGCGTACGCGCAGAACCCTGACGTCATCCAGGACACCCGCAGCACGCTGCAAAACGTGCAGAAGAAGCAGACCATCGATCAGAATGCCGTGTTGTCGGTGGCCGGACAGGCGCCTGCCAAAACGGCCAGCAAGCCCGCGCCAACGGTGCCGTCAACTGCTGCGGTGAAAGTTGCACCCAGCGCTGCAGCCAAGATCGCTGCCAAACCGGCAGCCGCCAAGAGCAAGGCAAAAGCAAAGGTCAGCGTGGTGCATGTCAACCAGCCGGTGACGCCCAAGCCAGCGGTCGCGGTGGAAGATAAAAAGACCCCGCCAGACTCGAAGAAGCCCGAAAAGACCTATAGCTCAGTGGGAAAGCGCGACCCGTTTGTCAGTCCGGTGGTGAGCCGCAGCGTCGGGGGCAGCGGCTGCAGCGCGGGTAAGCGCTGCCTGGCCATCGATCAGATTGCCCTGACCGGCATTGTGAAGTCGGATTCGGGGATGATCGCGGTCGTGGTCAATGCACTGAACAAGGCCTATTTCCTGCGTGAGAACGACCCGGTCTTCAACGGATACGTGGTCAAGATCACGGGCGACTCGATCGTGTTTAAAGAGACGATCCAGGACAAGTTGGGCAAGCCGTTTGAACGCGAAGTGACCAAAAGAATCTTTACCCCGGCTGTGTAGTCCGGGAGGGGATGCCGCCGCTGCAAAGCGGCGCGCAAGAACGAACTTGAAGAGATCACGAGGCGAGCTGATCGCAAGCCCGTGGGGAGAAGGGAAATGCGAAAGCAACTGCTGGTTCTGCTACCGCTGCTGATTCTCGGCCTGATCGCAGCCGGTGAGACACAGAGCACGACGACTGACACCACCCATCATGCCACCCTGCAACGGGTGGACGTGATGCGCGTGTCCGATGGGATCAACGTGGAGATTACCGGCCACGGATCCCTGGCGCCTAAGGTGAGCACGCTGGCCTCGCCGGCACGTGTTCTGGTCACGCTCGCCAATACTGTGGCCACGACTTCCCGGAACCACCTGAGCGTGGGAAGCGATGGAATCAAGGGCGTGCGCATCGGCACCGACGGACAAACCCCGCCGACCACCAGCGTGGTGATTGATCTGCTCGATGCCTGCACCTACGAGGTCGCGCCCAGCGGAGACGGCAAGTTCGTGCTCAAACTCCACCCCGTTGCCCCAACCGCTCCCGCCGCCAAGCCGGCGGTGGTGGTGCCGACCGCAGGCAAGGTCCCAGCCTCCATGCATCGCACTGCTCTGCAGGTCGCGCCGGCGCCGACGCCAGTGGCGTTGAACGCCCCCGCTGTCGCGTCCGCGACGCCCGCAGCCGAGACCAAGGCCGCTTCCTCTGCGCCTAACGACTTTGTCGTTCTCGAGCCTAGTTATAAGGCGAAGCCGGCGGCCGAGGAGAATTCGCCTGCCGCCGACCCGACCGCCCGGGCTGCCGAAGCTGCCGCCAAGTTTGTGGGAACGCCAGAAGGTAATCTGCTCCCCACCCCCAGCGCTTCCATGCAGCCTCAGGCTTCGCAACCGGCCTCAACCACCGTCATGCAGCCGGCGGAAAACCTGGCCGCTGAACAGAAGCACGGGGGGATGACCCAGATCTCACCGCCCGCGGAACCGAAGTACACGGGCGAGCCGATTTCTGTCAACCTGAAAGATGTTGACTTGAAGGACTTCTTCCGCCTGATTCATGAGATCAGCGGCTTGAACGTGGTTCTGGACCCGAACGTGAAAGGTTCCTTGACCATAGTGCTTGACGATGTGCCGTGGGATCAGGCCCTGGACATAGTACTCAAGAACAATGACCTGGCGCGGCAACTGGACGGCAACGTTCTGCGCATCGCCACCATTGAAACTCTTCGCCACGAAGCCGAAGCGCGCCGTGCGCAACACGACGCCGAAGCGCTGGCGGTGGACAAGGTAACCTTTACCCGCTTCCTCAGCTATGCTCACGCCAAGGACCTGGTTATTACCTGCAAGAAGTTCGCCTCGCAGCGTGGTGACGTGATTGCCGATGAGCGCACTAACGCCATCATCGTGCACGACGTGCCTTCGGTGATGCCGGTGATCGACCGCCTTCTGACCCAGTTGGACCGCAAGACCCAACAGGTTGAAATCGAGGCGCGGGTCGTGGCCGCAACCCGCAGCTTTGCCCGCGACCTGGGTACGCAGTTTGGC
>Ga0335078_10004753_pt1 | contig 20113 bp, 10 predicted proteins | sample Lox_Sample_32_FD_206711 | JGI IMG/M metagenome (GOLD analysis project Ga0335078, IMG submission 206711) | Soil microbial communities from Loxahatchee National Wildlife Refuge, Florida, United States - Lox_Sample_3.2 | ecosystem: Environmental > Terrestrial > Soil > Wetlands | place: USA... | reverse complement strand
TCCCGCGCCGCTTCCCGACGGCGACACGCGCGTGATTTTTGAGTCCCGCGCGCATCAGGTCTTCATCGGCTCCGACGATTTCCTGTATACCATACCGGACAATGGCGTACCGCGCGTCATTCGCCAGCACACCGGCTGGATCAACGGCTTGCTGGAGGATGCGAACGGCGACATCTGGGTCGCGGGTGGCACGGCGCTCATGGTCTACGCGGATGGCCGCCTGTCGCAGTTTGGCGGAAACCTGTTTAACAGCATAGCCCTGATGCGGGATCGGGAGGGTCTATGGATCGGGGCCAGTCAGGGGCTATTCCTCATGGAGGGGCGCAATCCGTCTCTGCGGCGCGTCGCGCGCCAGGCGATCCAGGGGGAAGTGAACGCGGTTCTCAAGGACCATGATGGCAACGTGTGGGCCGGGACCACCGCCGCGGGGCTGATCCGCTTCACCGCGGGCGTGGCTTCGTCGTTTACCTCCGCCGACCACTTGAGCGACGACCGAGTTCTCTCGCTTTATGAAGACCCGGAAGGCAGCCTGTGGGCCGGCACGGCCGCCGGATTGGACCGCTTCCGGCAGACCAAGCTGACCACGCTTACCCGCAAAGAGGGTCTCCCCGCCGATCGGACCGGATTGGCCATGGAGGCCAGGGACGGCAGCGTGTGGGTGCTCTGCCCGGGCGGCGGACTGGCGCGCATCCACAACGGCTCCGTCACCGCCCTCACCCCTAAAGACGGCTTGCCCGAAACGAATGGCAATGGCTTGCTGGAGAGCCAGGACGGCAGCTTGTGGATGGGCAGCGCCGGCTTGATCCGTTACCGGCAGGGAAAGTTCACCCGGTACAGCGGCGGGCGCCTGGCCCACCATTGGGTTTCGGCCATCGCGGAAGACGACGAGAGCCTGATTGTCACCACCGATGAAACGGTGGCCCTCCGTTTCAGCCACGATGTGGTCCGGCCGTTCACCATCCGCGGACAAATGACGCCGCTCTCGACGCCCGGCAATTACACCTTCACCATCTACCGCGATCCGGCCGGCACGCTGTGGTTCGGCACCGTGAAAGGACTGTTCAAGTTCGCCCGGGGCGAATCTCCCGCGCGCGCCCGGCAGAAGCAGATCGGCTTCGCGGTCACGTCCATCTCCGGCGATGGCCGGGGCAGCCTGTGGCTGGGCGGCAGGATCCCCGGGCTGGTGCGCTTCGACCTGCGCGACGGCAGGGTCACGCGTTACACGAAAAAGGATGGCCTGTTCGACTACTACACCACGCGTGCCCTGCCTGACGACGAGGGCAACCTGTGGATCAGCACCGCCGACGGCATCCACATGGCGCCGCGCGGGGACCTGGATGGCTTCCGCGACGGACGCATCTCCACGGTGCGCGCGGTGCACTACGACACCACGGACGGCATGAAAACCAGCGAGGCTTCCAACCCGGGCGCGCAGCCCGGCGGCTGCCGCACACGGGATGGCAAGCTCTGGTTCACCACGCAGAAAGGGATTGTGGTAGTGGATCCGCGACGCTTGACGCACAATAAGCGCGTTCCGCCAGTGGTCATCGAGGAAGTGGTGGCCGATGGCGCCAGTCTCGCGCCGGTTCCGGATCTGCGCATCGGCGCCGGAAAAGACAAGGTGGAGTTCCATTACACCAGCCTGAGCCTGTCGGTTCCTTCCCGCGTGCGCTTCCAGGTGCAACTGGAGGGTTATGACCGCGATTGGGTGGATGCCGATTCGCGCCGCGCGGCGTATTATACGAACCTGCCCCCCGGCCCTTACCGCTTCCGGGTGATCGCCGCCAACGACGATGGTGTATGGAACCGGGAGGGCGCGTCGCTCTCTTTCGTTCTGCTCCCGCATTTCTACCAGACGGCCTGGTTTCGCAGCGCGCTGGGCATAGCCTTCCTGCTGATGGCCTTCGCCGGGCAACGGCTATACACCCGCCGGTTCCGCGCGCGCGCGGCCGAATTGGCGTGGATGGTCGCCGAACGCACGCGGGACTTGCAGGCGCAAAAGAGCTTCCTGCAGCAGGTCATCGATATAACCCCGAATCACATTTTCGTGAAGGATCTTAGGGGACGCTTCACGCTGGTGAACCGGGCTCTGGCCGAATCGCACGGCAAGCCGATGCCGGATCTGATTGGAAAAACCGCCGGGGACCTCCTTCCGGAGGACCAGGCGAAGGCGCTCGTCCGCGAAGACCTGGAAGTAGTACGCACGGCTTGTCAACAGTTCCTGCCCGAGACGAAGCTGACCACCGCCACGGGACAAGTCCGCTGGCTGCAGTTGGTCAAGTGCCCGCTGTTCGATCAAGACGGCAAGGTGAGCCATGTCCTGGGCGTGGGAGCGGACATTACCCAACTGCGCGCCGCCAAAGAAGCCGCCGAAAGCGCCAGCCGCGCCAAGAGCGAATTCCTGGCGAATATGAGCCACGAGATCCGCACGCCCATGAACGGCATCCTGGGGATGACGGAACTGGCTTTGGATACCCAACTCAGCGCCGAGCAGCGCGAGTATCTGGAACTGGTCCGCGGCTCGGGCGAGGCTCTGCTGGGCGTCATTGGCGACGTCCTGGACTTCTCCAAGATCGAAGCCGGCAAGCTGGATCTCGATCCGGTCCCGTTCCCGTTGCGCGAGCGCCTGGCGGACTCCATCCGGCCGCTGGGGGTGCGGGCCGCGCAGAAGGGGCTGGAGCTCACCTGCGACATCCAGCCCGATGTGCCGGAGGTGGTAGTCGCCGACGCCGGCCGCCTGCGCCAGATCGTGGTCAACCTGGTGGGCAACGCCGTCAAGTTCACCGCGTCGGGCGAGGTGGCGATGGCCGTCGCGGTGGAGTCCGCCACGCTGGACGAAGCCGTGCTGCACTTCACGGTCCGCGACACAGGCATCGGCATCGCGCCTGAGAAACAGGCGACCGTCTTTGAGGCCTTCTCCCAAGCGGACGGATCCATGACGCGCAGGTTCGGCGGCACGGGGCTGGGCCTCACCATCTCCGCGCGGCTGGTGGGCATGATGGGCGGCCGCATCTGGCTGGAGAGCCAGCCCGGCCAGGGCAGTTTCTTCCATTTCACCGCGCGGGTCGGGCTGGCTCCCGGCTGCGCCGGCCGCGAACCTGTCGCACAGGTCCGATTGGACGGCTTGCGCGCGCTGGTGGTGGACGACAACGCCACCAACCGCCGTATTCTGGGAACCATGCTGCAGCGGTGGGGTATGCTGCCGGTCCTGGCCGCGGGCGGCGCGGAAGCCATGGATTTGTTCCGCCAGTCCGATCCTCTGGCCAGCCCCTTTCGCCTGATTCTGGTCGACGCCCAGATGCCGGGCGTGGACGGCTTCGCGCTGGTCGAATGGCTGCTGAAACAGGCGGACCTGCGCCGCACCACCGTGATGATGCTGGCCTCGTCGGCGCGCAATGGGGACGCCGCGCGCTGCCGTGAGTTGGGCGTGGCGGCCTATCTGACCAAGCCGATCCTGCAAGCTCAACTGCTGGACGCGGTGCGGGTGTCGCTGGGAACCCAGGCGGCGCCAGAAACGCCTCGCCCGGCCGCCGGCCCCGCGGCAGGGCCAAACGCCCCCGGCTTGCGCATCCTGCTGGCCGAAGACAACCCCGTCAACCAGAAGCTGGCCTCCCGGCTCCTGGAACGCCGCGGCCACCGCGTGGCCGTCGCCGGCAACGGACGCCAGGCGCTGGAAATGATGGACACGGGTGTGTTCGACCTGGTGGTGCTGGATGTCTCCATGCCCGAGATGAACGGCTTTGAAGCCACGGCCGCCATTCGCGCCCGCGAAAAATCCACCGGCGGGCATGTCCCGATTCTGGCCATGACCGCGCATGCCATGAAGGGCGACCGGGAGAAGTGCCTGGCTGCGGGCATGGATGGCTACGTGGCCAAACCGGTGCAAGCCGCGCAGCTCTTCGCGGCCATCGAGTCTGTCACGGCAACGCTGGTTTGACCGACACCGGCTGGCCGCAGGCGGGCAGGTGCGCCAGCGACGTTTCGAAATTGTCCCCCCGCTCCGGGCGCCGCAAGGGCCTCGCCGGCCGGCCGCGGCCGTCCCAGCAGATACCCCTGCACCTGGTCGCATCCCGTCGCCGCCACCGCCGCCCACTGCTCCGCCGTCTCTACCCCCTCGGCCACCGTCTCCAACCCCAGGTTGTGCGCCAGCGTCACGATCCCCCGCACCAGCGGCAACACCCCCCGGTGCTGCCCGATGTCCTGCACAAACTCGCGCGCGATCTTGATGGTCGACACCGGCAGCCGGTGCAGGTAACTGAAACACGAGTACCCCGTCCCGAAATCGTCCACCCACATCTCAATCCCCATCCCCCGCAGTTGCTCCAGCGTGGCCGCCACCTTGGCAAAGTCCCGCATCAGCACCGTCTCGGTCACTTCCAGCTTCAGCCGCCGCGCATCCAGCCCGCTGGCGCGCAGCACCCCCTCCACCCGGCGCCCGAACCCGGGCTCGGCCAGTTGCATCGCCGATACGTTCACCGTGACCGCCTGCCGCCGCCCCGCCAGCGCCCACTGCTGCGCCTGCCGGCAGGCCTCCCCCAGCACCCAGGCCCCCAACTCCACGATCTGCCCGGTCTCCTCCGCCAGCCCCACGAATACCCCCGGCGGCACGCTCCCCAGCGCCGGATTGTGCCAGCGCGCCAGCGCCTCCAGCGCCGCGATGCGCCCGTCCCCCATCCCGTACACCGGTTGGTAGTGCAGCGTGATCTCGCCCTTCTCCACCGCGCAGGCCAGCTTCTGTTCCATATCCAACTGCCGCCGCGAGGCCTGCCCCAGCCCCGCGTGAAACAACTGGAAGCCGTTGCGCGCCCGCCGCTTGGACTCGTACATGGCCGCATCCGCGTTCTGCTGCAGGCTGCTCGAATCCGCCCCATCCTGCGGATACAGCGTGGCCCCCACGCTGGCGGTCACCCGCAGCCCCCGCCCGGCGATTTCAAAGGGCGCCTCCAGCGCGCTCAGGATGCGCCCCGAAATCAACGCCGCTTCCGCCGGGTTGGCCAGGCCGGTGGCCACCAGCGCGAATTCGTCGCCGCCCACCCGCGCCAGCGTGTCGCACTCCCGCACGCAGCTCCCCAGGCGCACCGCCAGGGCCGCCAGCAGGGCATCCCCGGCGGCGTGCCCCAGGCTGTCGTTGACCACCTTGAAGCGGTCCAGGTCGATGTAAAAGAAACCCACCAGTTCGGTGTGCCGGTGCGCCCGCCGCAGGGCCTGCTCCAGCCGGTCGGCCAGCAGCACGCGGTTGGGCAAGCCGGTCAGCGCATCGTAGTGCGCCTGGCGCAACAGGCTTTCCTCCAACTGCACCACGCGCACCGCCGAGCGCATGCGCGCGCGCAGTTCCCCGGCGTGGAACGGCTTGGTGATGTAGTCGTCGGCCCCCGCCTCCAGCGCCTGCACAATGTCTTCCTGCTCGGCCCGCGCCGACAGCAGAATCACGTACACGTAGCGGTTGCCCGCCTGCGCCCGCAGTCGCCGGCAGACTTCGATGCCGTCCAGGCCCGGCATCATCCAGTCCAGAATCGCCAGGCGCAGGCCGCCGTCCTGCTGCAGCACCTCCCAGGCCTCCGCCCCGCTGCCCGCCAGCACCACTTCGTAGCTCCACTTGCGCAGCAGGCTGCGCAGCAGGCTGCGCACCACCGGGTTGTCCTCCGCCACCAGAACCTTCATTTCGCCCAGGCGGCCCCAGAGCCGCTATACCCTAATCGGCGGGGGTGGGCCGCGCCAGGAGGGAACTAAAGTACTGCCGCATTCCGCCGATTGAAAAGCTGATGAAGGACGATAAGCTCGGTATGCCTCCGGTTTTCGACGCCGCTGAAGCCCTGTCCATCGTGGATGGCGACAAGGACCTGTTTCAGGAACTGGTGCACTTGTTCCGCGACAGTTACGCGGCGGAGCTTCGAGCCATTCGGGAGGCCATCGGCCGGCGCGATTCCGAGGCGCTGCGGCGGGCTTCGCACCACCTCAAGGGGACCCTGGGCACGCTGGCGGCGGTCCAGGCCCGGCATACCGCGCGGCGCCTGGAGGATCTGGGCAACTGCGCCGACTTCGACCCGGCCCCGGCGGTCTACGTGGAGATGGAGCAGCAACTGCGCGCGCTCGACCAGGCCCTATCGGCCTGGTAGTGGGGCAGGTTGTCAACCTGCAGGCCGATTGTCAATCGGCCGTACTACTCCTCTTTCCCGACCGGAATCAGCACCGTTCCCATTTCCGAAGACTGCACGCGTATGGTGCCGGCCGGCGGAGGAGGCAGGCCGCTCGAAGGCGCCGCCAGCGGTGTCTGCTTCGCGGCCGCCACCCGAGCCGGCCTGACCGGCCGGGCCGGCTGGCCCGACTGGACCGCTTGCATCGTGCGCATCTGCCGCAATCCCGCCCGGATCTGCTCTTCCGGCACGTGCAGAGATAGCAGAATGCGCTTGCCGTTCACCTGGTACTTCAACCCCTCCAGGCCGCTCCCCGCCTTGCCCGCGCTCTTAGCCTGGGCTTCGACCGCGCTGGTCAGCCAGCGCAGCCCTTCGCCCATTTCCGCGGCCGCTTTTTCCGTGCGCGCTTCAATGTCGGCGGAAAGCTCAAAATCGGGGCTGAAACGCAGCCCGCCATTCACATTTGCGACCTTCGCCAGGTACTGCGCCGCCTCCGCGCCGGCCCGCGATTGTGCCGTCGGACCGGCCATCGGCGCCATAAACGTCCCCGTCGCGGCCGCCCACACATCAAAGCCGTTGTACCTGGCTACTTGCGCCGCCAGGGCCGCCGGCAATGCCGTGTGCTGCTTGCGGCGGCTTATGGCAGACTTCACGTCGCTCATTTGTCCGGCGACCACGATGCCGTCGCTCAGGAACGCGATGACCCCGTTGCCGGGCTTGGACGACGTCAGGATCGACGCGCCTTCGTACTCTTCCATATCGCCGGTGAATGCCTGGAGAGCTCGCAGCCGGGCCGGGTCGAGCGAGGTTCGCGCGATCATCAGCATCGGCGGCGTTTTACCGTTTCCGGCGGCGACTACGACATCCCGCACCTCGCGGCTCCAATCGATGTTGCTGAGCAACGCGATTTGCTCCCGGAACTGCGGCTTGGATTTCGCCAGATCGGCTTGCGATTGCGCCGCGATCCCCTGATGAAGTGCGTCCGCCATGGCTAATCCGATGGGCGAGGCCATGATCTGGGCAATATTGACCTCCATCACCACGCCTGCGTCCGGCATGATCAGGTTCATCATCTCGGGATCGGCGGCGGTCGCCAGACCGGGTAGCCCGGCCGCCAGCGCCAACAGCTTGCAACTAAGAGTCACACACTACTCCTTTCGTCTTCCTTATCGGCTCATTTAACACTGCCGGCGATAAACAGCGCAAGTGTTCCAAGGTTAACCGGCCCGATCCCCGTCTATAATAGGATCAACAGGTATGTCTATCCCGAATCCCGGCACGTGGCGGTGGCGCTATCGCCGCGTCCGCTTGCTCTCCCTCGCGCTCGCGATGCTCGCCGTTTCTTGCAACCACGCGCCCAAGACCGCGGCGGTCCGGAAGGCCTCCGCAGACCGCTTCTCGGTTGCCACTCCCCGGGATCGGTACGCCGACGACCTGGGCCGGTTTCTGGCCGGCTTGCCCGAGCGGACCGGTGGCCCGTTCGGCGAGCTCGAAAAACAGCCGGCGTGGATCCAGCACCGCCACGACCTGGATCGAGCCTGGAGCCGGATTGACGGCGATTCCCTCGCGGCTATGAGAAGCTTCCAGAAGCGGGAATTGTGCGCCACGCCCATTGCCAAAGCGCCGGTTTTCTATCCTTTCAGCGGGCCGGACGCACTCATGGTCACCCTCCTGTTCCCCGACAATCCCGTGTATGTGATGGTGGGGCTGGAACCCGCCGGCACCTTGTCGCCGCCCAGGCAACTCGAGCGCCAGAACCTCGATGAATACCTGGCGCGCATCCGGGCCACCGTCGCTTCGGAACTGGGCCGCAGCTTTTTCGTCACCCGGCAAATGGACCGGCAGTTTCGCGGGCAGATCAACGACGGGCTGTTCCTGCCCATTCTCGAGCTTCTGGTCCGCTCTCATCACACCATTCTCGGGTTTCGCTACGTCCGGCTGGACGATACCGGACAGGTCATAGAGCGGCCGGCCGGTTACAAGGCGCCAGGCAAGATCGGCAACAAGGGCTTGGAGATCGATTTCCGCCGGGACGACGACGAGTCCGTGCACAAGCTGATGTACTTCTCGGTGAACCTTTCCGACCAGCGCCTGCGCCAGAACCAGCCGTTCCTGGCTTTTCTCGACAGCCTGAAAGGGGCGGCTACGCTTCTCAAGGCCACCTCCTACATGGTCCACAAACAGGAGTTTTCGATCATACGCGAGCGGGTGCTCACCGAAAGTGTTGCCGTGCTGCAAGACGATTCCGGTATCCCGTACCGCTTCTTCACCGCGGCCCCGTGGACCGTGCAGTTGTATGGCGCCTATCTTCGGCCGTACGGCAGCTTCCGCTGGCTCGAGCAGGCCGATTTGCGAAGAGCCTATCTGTCATCCGCGCCTAAGCCACTCAGCTTCCGCATTGGTTACGGATACGGAAGAATTCCGTCCAACCTCTTGTTCGCCCGCAAGCCGGTCTGATTGTGTTCCTCCCCTAGCCGCCCCGGGCCGCCAGATGTGCTGCAGTCGGTCGTTCCAAGGGCTTCCCCTGGCACCGGCGGCCCAGCCGCGCGCAACTCGCTGCTTCCCGTCCCGGGACTCGTCTTCGGCGTGGCCGTGACCACTGGAGCCACGCTCGGCATGGGCATTCTGCGCCAGCCGGGACCGGTGGCCTCCTGCCTGCGCGCGCCCTGGCTGATCATGCTGATGTGGTTTGTCGGAGCCATTTACGCGGCGTGCGCCGCTTCCAACCTTTCCGAACTGGCCACCATGATCCCGCGTGCCGGCGGCTTTTTTGTCCACGCCCACGAGGCCATGGGCGACTATGCCGGGTTCGCCGTCGGCTGGTCCGATTTCCTGGCCAAAGCGGCCCCTGCCTCTTACTGCGCCATGGCTGCCTTCGAGTTTCTCCAACGTCTGGTTCCCGCCGTCGCGCTATTCGCGCCCTGGCTGGACACCGGCGCCATTCTGGCCTTCGCCGCCATGCAATGGTTCGGCGTTCGCCGCAGCGCGCGCGTGCAGCAAGTCGCATCCGCCAGCACCGCCCGCCGGGAGCCTCCTGGCGGCGTTGGCGCTGGCGATTTAGTCCGTCACGGTGACCTACCCTGGCGAGTACGAATCCATCGATTTCGCCGAAGAAACCCGCCATCCCACCCGCCAGCTCACGCGCGCGATGTTTGGCGGACTGGCGCTGGCGGCGGGCATTTACCTGCTCCTCAACGCCGCCCTCCCGCGCGCCCTCGGACCCGCGGGCCTGGCCGCCTCCAAATTCGCGGCGGCCGACGCTGCCCGGCTGATCTTCGGACGCGCCAGCGAGATCCACCCGCATCCTGTTCGCTCTCAGCCGCGATGGCCTGTTCTGGCGGCGCGCCGCCCTGGTCGCGGATAACGGCACACCCCGTCCCGCGCTGGCTCTGGCTACGCTCGTCGCCGTCGGGCTTCGCCGCGCGGCCGTTCCGCGTTTTCGCCTATCCCGCGCTGACTTTACTCACTCTCGCCGGCAGCCTCGCCTTCTCTGGTGGGCGCGGTGGTCAACGACCGGCGCAACAGCGTCTATGAGCTGCTGCCGTTGATGGCCAGCATCCCGGTGCGCTGACTGATTCGCGCCACCCGCTAAGATAGGTTCCATGCCGCTCACCGCCATCACCCGCGCCGTCAGCCCTTCTATGAACAGTTGCCAATTGGCGTTTGTGGAACGGCAGCCCATCGATATTGCCAAAGCCGTCGCGCAACACGACCAGTACGAAGCCTGCCTGGCGTCGCTGGGCATCGCCGTGGTTTCCCTCCCGGCCGTTCCGGACCAGCCGGACGCGGTCTTTGTCGAGGATCCCGCGATTGTTCTGGATGAAGTCGCCATCATGACGCGCATGGGCGCGGAGTCCCGGCGCGGCGAATCGGCCAGCCTGGCCGAGGCGGTGGCGCGCTTCCGTCCGCTGCGCTGGATCGCCGCGCCCGGAACGCTCGAGGGCGGAGACGTGGTGCGCATCGGCTCCACGCTGTTCGTGGGGCGATCAGCGCGCAGCAACGACGCGGGCATTGCCCAGTTGGCGTACGAGCTGGCGCCGTTCGGCTATACCGTCCAGGCCGTGGAAATGCGAGGCTGTTTGCACCTCAAGTCGGCGTGCACCTATCTGGGACGGGACACCGTACTGGCCAATCGCGCCTGGGCCGGCCTCGCGCCATTCGGCGATGTTCGTGTGATCGATGTGGCGCCGGGCGAGCCGGCGGCAGCGGATGTGCTGGCGATCGCCGATACCGCAATCGTTCCGGCATCCTTCCCGGAAACCGCGCTTGCGCTGGACCGCGCCGGCTGGCACGTGCTCCCGATCGACGTTTCCGAATTGCAGAAAGCCGAGGCAGGAGTCACCTGCATGGGCCTGATCTTCGAAGGCCCTATTGCACCACGCTGACCGTAACGGTAGTGGTGTGCGTCAACCCGCCGCCCTTACCCGTCACCGTAATCGTGTGATTCCCAAGCGCGGCGGACCTGCTCGCCTTGACTGTCATGGTTGACTTCCCCGCACCCGGCGCCGCTATGGAGGTGGGCGCGAAGGTCACGCTAAGGGTGCTTCCCAATAACGAATTCGACAACCCAATCGCCGCGTTGAAACCACCGGAAACCGTGGTGGTGATGGTGCTGGTTCCGGAGCTGTTCCTGGCAACGGTAATCGTGGAGGGCGATGCGCTGATGGTGAAGTTCGGATTCGGTCCCTTCACGGTCAGCGAAACCGTGGTGGTTTCGGTGGTGCTGCCCGCGGTTCCCGTCACCGTGATCGGATACGTGCCGGGGACCGTGGAGGAGGCTACGGTCATCGTCATCGTCGAAGTCCCCGTCCCCGTTATCGAGGCGGGGCTGAAGCCTACCGTCACGCCCGTTGGCTGTCCGCTGGCGGATAACACAACAGCCGTATTAAAGCCACCCGTCGCCGTGCTGGTAATGGTGGAGTTTCCCGAGCTGCCCTGCGACACCGTTACCGAAGCGGGCGCGGCGGAAAGGAAGAAACCGGGGGGTGGCGGGGGCCCATTGAGGGCGTTGATCAGGCCGCTCCCGTTCGGACTGCCCCAGCCGCTCGCCAGATCGAAGCCGGCGGTCGCCAAATAGCCGTTGCTGCCGCTGACGATGTCGTGGAAATCGGTGGCATAGCCCGATCCCAGGCCGATGGCATAAAGCATCGGATTGATGAAACCGAGCGTTGTGCCGCCGCTCGTAACTGCCTGTTCGTTGGCCAGCGCCAGATAACCGGCCCACATGGGCGCGGCAAAACTGGTTCCGCCATAGTCGTTGGCGGTGCAGGTGGTTTGGTCGGCGCAAACGTAAAACGTGAAATTCGCGTTAGCCGAAACATCCGGGGCGTTGCGATAGGTCTTGGAACACTTCGCGCATCCCGCGGCCGCCGCCGTCTGCCAAGAGGGAATCGCAAACCGATCCGGCGAAATACCGCCGCCGCCATCGACCCAGACGGTTTCCGAACTCCAGGGGCCACCCGCGCCGCTGGTGGCTAAGTCCGTTCCGCCCACCGAGGTGAGATATACGTCGTCCGCCGGGAAAACCGCGGAAGCCGCCCTCCAGGCGCCGCTATCGCCCGCCGCTTGAAACAGATTCTGACCGTGCGCCGCGAACTCCTCGAAGTATGGGTTGTCTGTAGCGGGGTCCGACGGGCTCCACGTCCACGAAGAGCTTAATTGCGCGTTCAGCGGACTGGCCGTAGCCATGGCGTTGAACATGGCGGCATCGGTGGATCCTACGTAAACCACCAGGCTGGCCAAGCCGGGGGCCATGCCCAGCGCCTGAGTCATGTCTAAAGTTTGTTCGGTGTCGTCGCAGCCAGCCGATGCCAGGCAGCTCGTGCTGGTCCCGTCCGTGGATAGCAGGGTGATCGGAACGGTGTTGGTTTGGCCCGCGTTCGTGTAGTATGTGTTCAGGTCGGCCAGATCGGTGCCGGCATACTCCAGCAATCCAAGCGACTGGCCGGCGCCGGTCAAAGCTGTTCCGCCGTAGTATGCCGCCCGCATGTCGCTGCCGCAGAAGGATGCCGACGGGCACGAACCGGTGGTGGCCTCCGGCGTGACGTTTGAATTCCGCCGCACCAGCGCGGGACGCGGAATCGAATAATTGTCCAGGCCCGCGATGTGCCACAGACCCACGGCCAGGTCCGGTGTGGGCTCCCGGTCCGGAGCGTAGAAGGTGCGGTTTTCCGTGGGGTGCCGGTAGACGCCCATGGTTACATGAAAGGCCTCTTCCACACTCGCCACCGGTCCCTCGATATCCACGTTCAGGCGGTTGCGCGAAGTTCCCACCACTCGTAACCCGTGCGTTCCGGCGAAACGCATCACTGCGTCGTAATCTTCCTGGCTGGGACCAAACCGGTCGGTGAACTCTTCCACGGTAAGAAAATGGCGGTAAGACGGGCTGGAGGGATCGTAGAGTTCTTTCAAAAAACTGTCTAACGCCGGCTGGTTGCGATGCGGCAAAACCAGCACCAGGCGCATCGCCTGCGTGGCGGGAAGCCGCCCGGCGGCCTTGGCCCGCCCATTGGCGACCACCTCGCGCACGTGCCGTGTCGAAAGAGGCGCCGCCGCAAGTGCGGCGACCGCCAACAAAACTACACTGAGTTTCCGTATCATGATTTCTCCTCCAGAACTCCGGCTAGTATAACACCAACTGCTCTTACTGCACCGCGCTGGAATAGATACGCACTGGTCCGAGCAGCCCCGAAGGCAACAATGGCGAATTCGCCTTATAGGGCTTCACCGTGGTGAATGTGTACTTCGTCGTCTCCCCCGGCTGTTGATCGCCGATCAGCCGGTTGACCCACGCATTCGTAACCTTGATCGTTACTTCGTTCATGCCCGCCTTCAGCGCGCCGGTCGCCTCCACGCGATACGGCGCGTGCCACACGATTCCCAGCGGCTTGCCGTTCACGCTGACCTCCGCCAGGTTCCGCACGTCGCCCAAGTCCACCCATAGCCTGGCCCCCGGCTTGAACCAGTCTGCCCCGGCATGAATCGTCTTGGTGTATATGCCCGTCCCGGAGAAGTATTTCACGCCTTGATCCGGGCTATCGCTCCACGACGCCAATTTGCCGAACTGAGCCGATGGCGGGGCACCGCGTCCCGGCTGGAAGCTCACGGTCCACGGGCCGGTTACCGTCGCCAGTTCTGTGTCCACAACCTTGGGCAGTACGCGGGACGCTTCCTTCGCGGGGGACCGGAATACCACGAACACCGTTCCCCATGGCTCGAGATGCAGCGGCACGGTGGTGCGGCCTCCGGCGATCCGGTAGGATGCGGGTTCCATTTTGCCGGTCTCCGCGTGCCACAACTCGGGCGCCTTGCCCGTCACCCGGAAGGTCGCATCCACCGTCTCGTCGCGGTCGTGGCGGTTGTCCACGAAGTAGATGTCGCCGTCAGCCAGTTTGCGATGCACAAACAGAATCCGCGTGTCGTCGTGCGGCTTGCTGTGGTCGAAGTCGGGAGCCACTCCCAGCGCCCGCAACACCGCTCCGGCATTCTGCCCGGCGTACACTGTGCCCTTTCCCACAATGTGCGTGCCGGTCCCGTCGCCGAACAGTTCATCGTTCAGCTTGCTGAACTCCGCCTCGTCGTCCGCCAGGCTGGGCGTGCCCGCCGGTTTCGCGCCCGCGACCACCGCCCCGCCCTCCACCAGCCTGTGAATCGCGCGCAGCACCGGGAGCGACATGTGTTTACTGTACGGGTCCAAAACCAGCACCCGGTAACTCATGCGGCTTGACGTCGTGATGCGCCCATCGGCCGCGTTCAGCCGGTGAATCAGCCCGTCCGCGTTGATGTAGTCGAACCCGTAACCCGCGGGCACATCCGGCGATTTGTTGGCAAACAACGCCGTCAGGTTCGAGTCCTCGCCATAGAAGTAGATCACGTCCGCGGCGAAGCGCCCCTGCTGCAGCAGGTAGGAACTGCGGGCCAGGTAGTCGATCCACACGCCCGCCTGCTCCGCCCAGGTCTCGTTGCGATTGAACCACTGCCCGAATGGTCCCAGCGTCAAGCCCGGCGCCTTGCCCACCAGGGGCTGATGCGCCGATTCGTGAATCACAATCCGGTTGATGCCGTTCAGCAGTTCCTGGTCCGCCGTGGGCTTCAGGGTTGCCGGCGACCACGCCCACGGCGCGGCGGCCGCCGTCATGGATTCCGCCGCGGCCAGGTTCTGGCCGTAAATATGCGCCACCGACGCCGATTCCCGATCGTCGGCGTTGTAGCCGTATTGCTCCCGATTCACGCCCGGAGACTGGGTCCACATGGCGGCCATCGGAATATCGTCCAGCTTCTTCACTTCCATGCCGTCGCCCACGAAGGCGCGCCCGCTCTCGTGAGATTCGCCGTAGTGCCCCATCCCCCGCTGTTTGAGCGATGCCTGCACCTGCCCGTAATGTTCATCGGCGATTAAATCCGCAATCGTCTTGCGAAAGTCCCACAGGAATTTATCGCTGGCCTCGGCGCTTTCGACCACTTGCCCGGTGAGCACCGGCATCCACGGCAGCGGATCGTAGCCGCGCCGTTTCTTAAACTGCGCAATCATATCGTCGGTCCAGTTCTGCGAACCGGCCTCCCAACTGTCGGTAATCACGTAGCGGATGCCGCGCTTTCCCATGAAGTCCGCGCCCACCGTCCGCTTATAACTGTCCAGGTAGCCGTCCATGTACTTCTTCACGTAGCCGCCGTTCAGCTTGTCCACCTCCAGGCCGGTGGCTTCCGCCGTCGCCGGATGGTTGGTGATTCCTAACAGCGAATAGCCAAACCGAAGCACCACCCAGTGGCCGGCCGGAGGCGTCCAGTCGAGCGTGCCGTCCGCGCGTAATTGCGAAGTCAGGTCGATCACGTCGGCCTTTGAAACCGCCTCGCCGGCCCCCACTGGAGGCGTCGCAAACTGATAAAGGTCCGCGACGGGACTAAATGCGGCCTTGTCTTCAAACCTGTTGACCCGCACTCCGGGGTAGAGCACCAGTTCGGCTATCTCGTAGTCGGTAGGGTGCGCAATCTTCATCCCGAGTGAACTGGCATCCAAGCCGCTGGCCCACGCGGGCGGCGGCGGGGGCGGTGTCCGCTTGAAAACGACGCGGAAGAATTTTGCCCGCACCCCGGGGAACGAAACGGTATGCTCCGGGGCGCCATTCTCGGGAAGTTTCGCAATGACGCGAAACTCCTGCCCGTCGTCGCTGGCCTCGAGGGATTTCTCCGGATTGGCGATGCCGGCCACCAGCGCGGCAAACTCATCCAAATCCTTCGTCACGATGGAGACCGCGTGTATCGTCTGCGGCTCCGCGAATTCGTACTGGATCCACGAGCTTTCGCCGGCCTTGGGGATCGGCAGTTTGGTGGTCTTTTGCAGGTCCCCGTCGCTGAGCATGGCCCAGTCGGGCGCGCCCGCGCTGGCCGTCATTTTCGGGTGCAGCGATTCGACTGGCACATCGCGCGCCGGCCTGCGGTAGGCGACCACCACGCTATCGGCGTAAAACTGCGGCGTCTTCTGCGTTCCGTCCGGCGAAGGCATGAGGTCGTGAATCCCTATATTCTGGAAAGCCCCGGTCGCCGATGGCGGCTTCGCCAGCACTCCCTGGAACGGCTTGCCTCCCTCGACCCGGGTCTCGCTCCACACGTACTTCTTCATCCCCTGCGATGGCGGTACCCACGGCCCGCCCGTCTCGCTCCAGCCCGGCGACCCTGCGATCGCCTCTTCCAAGCCCAGTTGATCCGCGAGCGTCGTCGCATACTTGAAGGCATCCTTCCAATCCGGCGTCATGTAGGCCAGACGTTTGGCCACCACCTTCGGCGTGGAGAGGGCCGCGTCGAAATTCTGGAAGCCTCCCAGCCCGATGCGGTGCATCCATTCCAGATCCAGCTTGATTCCCTCTTTAGTGATGTTTCCGTTCATCCAGTGCCACCACACCCGTGGGCGGGCGCTGGCCGGCGGATTCTCGAATCCGCTCTTGACGGGATCGGAGGTGCCCTGTGCCGCGGCGCTAACCCCCACTAACAGCGCAATGCCTGCGCCAATCAGCTTGTTCGATGGACGATCCATGCTAGCTTCCTTGTTCCCTTTCGCTGCTCTTGACTGCTACTACCGTTTGCCACTCTGCGCCAGGCATTCTGTGTGCCCCGCCCGGCGGCCCCTATCATGGTCTAAATCTGAACCAGGCCTCATTATCATTTAAACCGAAATCGTGGCGAGCGGATGCACCCGGCACAAACACGAAGCCCGGAACGCAATGCGCCTACGCAAAAGTGAGTCCGCTCCTCGGGCGGCTTTGCCAACAGCCGGCGGACCCGATCGCGCACCGCCCGGTCCCGCAGCCGGGAGGCCCGTCCCACCACAGCGATTCGATGGGAGTTCCGGGTTGGGCAGAATTGGGCAGGATTGTGCAGTGCTGGCCGTGGCGACCAAATCTGCCGAGCGAAACCAATTCGCAAATCTTGAGATGGAACTTATTTTTTTACTGTAAGTTACGGGGATTAGTTCAAGGTTTACCCTCAAATGGGATTCCGGGGTTGGCGGAACTGTAGCGGTCATGGCGGGCTGGGTTAAATCGTGGTTGATTTTGGCCGCAGTAACCGTGGAGGCATCCGTTTTTCCATGTCTGTTCGCGGACGCACCGGTGGGCTTTCCTTTCGCTTATAGGTTAACTGGGCGGATTGTGGGGATTTGGGAGCGACTCGGCTATGTTGTTGAAAACGGGGGGAAGTTTCTTTGGCGTGGGCTGTGACCGAAAACCGGCCAATCCCCGGAAACATAGCCCAGGCCGGTGATGTGATTCTTTTTCAGGCGGATCTGATATAAGGTGCGAAGGTCCCAGGCCGAACGAACCTTGGCGGGTGTCCTCGGCGGGGCCTTCGCGCGGGATGATCGTATTTATCCCACAAAGCGCGCCGCAGAGCAACTGGGCGGCGGAAGTATGTGCGCCGGAGTGGCTGCCACGCATCTGCCCCCGCTGCGGACAGGCCGCCGTCATCGGGCACGGACGGCGCAGTAAGGCGGCGCATGATGAGCGGAGACGATCACGGTGCTGCCGGTCTGGCCGGTGCCGTACGCGCATTACACTTTGCGCGCTCGCGCGCATGCGGTACACCGCTTTCTGGAGGAAGGCCGGCGGCTGGAGGCCTGCGCGCCGCCTACCCGGGATGTCCGGCGCGTTGCGGATCCGGCCACCCTGCGCCGCTGGTTTCAACGCGGCGTTCCCCGGTTATCCGCCCAAATGGGGGCCATGAACGGACGAAAACTCTTCCCTTTGTTCTTTGCATAGCGGCCGCATCCTGCTCCGCGCAGACGCTGGTCATCGGGCTTCGACGATTGCGCGGACCTTTCTGCCAAAGAAACCACACGTCTCACCGAGACCGCCTGTCTGGCGTTGGCCGACGCGGGCATCCAGATCGTCTGGGCCCACTGCCGGGGAGCGCTGGCCCTGGCGCACACAACCGCGTGCGAAACAGGGCTGCAAGCCAACCAAATCGTGATGCGGCTCAATTCAGCCGGAACCCAGAACTCCAAGGGCGGCAAGGTGCAGCATCTGGTTCAGTTTGAGAGGCTCTTGGCGGCGTCGCCCTGATTCCCGAGCCTGATTGCGGATTGGGTTCGCCCTGTCGTCATGCGCGCCGACCGGCGGCACGGTGATGCGCAGGGTGCGTCCCGTGGCTTGCGAACCGCGCCGCCGCAGCGTCAGGGTATCGCAACTGCCACACGAGTGTTGCCGCGCTTGTGCCTCCGTCTCGAACAGGAGGAAACCGAAGCCCTGGCAGTCAACCGGGTCCACCTAGTATCCGGTGACGAACCCTGGTGCGGCCCGCACTCTTGGCAAGATCTCGTTAGTGAACGCGGCGGCGGCGGGCGCCAGCGCCGGATCAATCGTCAAATGTATAAGTGCTGCGTGCACAGGCGCTCTTATTTCGTGTCCTGGTGGTTCTCAGCGGTTTGCGACGGGTGCTTATCGCGCCGGCCCATGAACTGATGCAGGGCGAAGGGGACCTCGTCGGGATGCGACGCACACCAGGCAATGATGCGCTCCAATTTGAGGGTATCGTCGGCGATAGCGCCGATTTCCATCAACTCGGTTTCGATGATCTCCGGGTCTCGCATAGCAACTCCAGCATGGCACATCGCGGAGTCGCTATACGAGGCGGTGGCGCAGGCCCGGGCGTGCTGCGCGGCACACGCGGGTGGAGGAGATCGGGGAGGGCCTGACGGAGTTGAACGTGCGCGTCAAGCAGCCCGCCGTCGAGCGGCGGGTGAGGATGCAGGATTCCAAGACGGCGGCTGGATTCAAACGGGACAAGCGCTGTGATCTCGGCGGGGGCCTGGTCAGGCGTTCTTCCGAACGACCCAGGTGGTCATGCAACGTTGATTCTGCACGAGGGTAGTTTTCAACGGGTCGGCCAATTGCCCACCCAACTCTGCGGTGAAGCGCAGCAAGAGCGCCTCGTCCACCAGATAGCGCTCCGAACCGTCAGGCAACCGGAAGCGGCGTCCCGCCACGCGCTGGACATGGTGTTCCATTCCAATTGAAGATGCAAGCCGGCTGAAGAACAGTCCGCCCGGTTTCAAAACACGCCATGTCTCGCGCAGCATGGTTTCAAAATGGTCGTCGTCGCGCGCAAAATGGAGCACGGCGCTGCTGAGAACAACGTCCGCGAATGCATTTGGAAAGGTCATTTCTTCGATGGCCTCCAGCCGAAAGTTGTCCGCGGGAAGAGCCGGTGCGAGGGATGCGGCGAGGCGGCGCGTGCACTCAATCGCGTTAGGGTCGGTGTCCACACCGAATACCGCATACCCCGCCCGGAGAAAGTAGACCAGGTTGCGCCCGGAACCGCAGCCTGTATCGAGCACCCGCACCCCCGGCCTGATACGATCCCGGAGGAGCTGATCGAACAGGTAGATGTCGATCTGGCCGAGTTGCTGTTGAAGATCTGGCATAGGTTCTCACCCGATCATACACGCGACGGCGCTATATCGCGGCTCACGAGCATGTGGCGGTAGCGGTGTCCGGCGTTGGCGGTGCGTCCTGGCTGTCGAGTTAAGATCGGTAATGGGTTTCCAGAAAGGAGATGCTAAATGTTCCGTCTTCTGAGCATCGCGTGGCTAAGCAGCTTTATGACAGGTTTCGTTCCAGCAATGGCCCAAGCTCCGCCGGCTACGGTCGCACGCCCGGCGCGGCCGACTCTGCGCCCGACGCCGCCGACCCGCGATCCCAACACGCCCGGTTATGTCACGGCGAAAGTCCTACCGGACGGCGCCAACCCTCCAGCAAACTCCGACGGAAACTTCATACTCGGTCCCACCCACAACCCCGCACCGGAGATGACCGTGCAGGAAGGGGTGCCGCAGGGAGCGGTCTTCACCTTCACCATGGAATCGTCCGACAGCAAGATCTACCCCGGAATCGCGCGCGAGGCCGGCACTTTTGGCCAGCCAGACCCCACCGACCCCGCCAAGTTGATCGTCACCACCAGCCATCCCGCTCCCTACAGCCGCCGAGTCGCTGTGTATGTCCCGAAACAGTACGTCCCCGGCACGGCCGCGCCGTTCATCGTCGGGGCGGACGGACCAGACCGCGCGTTGTTCACGGCCCTGGATAATCTGATTGCCGGGCACCGCGTGCCGGTTATGATTGCCATCTCCATAGGCAACGGCAGCGGCGATGCCCAGGGAAGCGAACGCGGCCTGGAATACGACACGATGTCAGGCCTGTACGCGGAGTTCGTCGAGAAAGAAGTGCTGCCTCTGGTGGAGAAGCAATACAACGTGAAACTGACCAAGGATCCCGAGGGCCGCGCGACGATGGGCGGCAGCTCCGGCGGCTCCTGCGCCTTGATCATGGCGTGGTATCACCCGGAGCTTTACCACCGCGTTCTCACCTACTCCGGCACTTACGTGAACCAGCAGTGGCCGTCGAACCCGCAGACCCCCCACGGCGCATGGGAGTTCCATGAGCACCTCATTCCAAACACTCCAGCCAAGCCGCTACGCATCTGGATGGAAG
>Ga0335078_10004752_pt1 | contig 20114 bp, 32 predicted proteins | sample Lox_Sample_32_FD_206711 | JGI IMG/M metagenome (GOLD analysis project Ga0335078, IMG submission 206711) | Soil microbial communities from Loxahatchee National Wildlife Refuge, Florida, United States - Lox_Sample_3.2 | ecosystem: Environmental > Terrestrial > Soil > Wetlands | place: USA... | reverse complement strand
CCGCCCCGACGCTGGGCCGGTGGAAGCACATCGAGAGCCGCAGCCAGGACGCGGCGCCGCTGACCGTCGCCGAACTGTTTCCCGCGAAGTTCTCGGCGCAGGGCGCCGCCGGGACGCTGACCGTGACCAGGTCCGGCACGAAGTGCTCCCGCGAGGTGATCGGGAAGTCGCTGGCCGCCGCGGTGCGCAAGGCCAACTGCACCCAGGTGCTCCGGGCCAGTTACCTGTCCACCGACCACACGATGATGGCCACCATCGGGGTGCTGAACCTGGGGGATTCGGCGGCGGCCGAGAAGGCGGGGAAGGTGGCCGGCGCCACCGAGTTCATCAAGCAACTGGCCGCCGCGCACGGTCCCACCCGCAACCTGTCCAAGGGAACGGGCATCGAAGAGGCGGCGGTCAAGGGCCACTACCTGATCCTGATCTGGACTGAGTTCGCCAACCTGCACGCGCCGTCCGGCGGCAGCCAGCGCACGAAGCTGGAGGGGTTCTCCACCGGGCTCGTCGCGGGGACGGCCAACGTCAGCCTGACGCGCCGGATGGTGACCGGGCACCCGTAGCCGGGGCGCCGCGCAGGTTCCGGGCCGCGGCGGCGCGGGCGGCAAGTCCGGCTTCGGCGGGATAGCCGACCTCCTCCAGGCACAGCCCGTGCGCCGCGACCACAGGCGCGGCCGGGTCCCGGGCCCGCGCCGCGAGCACCTGGGCCGGCCAGCCGGGGGGGCGGCTGGCGTCACCGACCTTCAGCAGGGCGCCCACCAGCGCACGGACCATGTTGTGGCAGAACGCGTCCGCCACGACCGTGGCCTCGATCACGGCCGGCCCGGCCCGGGCCCAGTCCAGGCGCAGCAGGGTACGGACGGTGCTCGCCCCGGCACGGCGGCGGCAGAACGCGGCGAAGTCATGCTCGCCCAGGCACTGCCGCGCCGCCTCGTTCATGGCCGCGACGTCCAGCGGCCCCCGGTACCAGAGCGTGACGTGCCGGGTCAGCGGGTCGGCCAGCGCGGGATCGTCGCAGACCCGGTAGGCGTACCGCCGCCAGATCGCGGAGAACCGCGCGTCGAAGCCGGGCGGGGCGGGCCCGAGGCGGTGGACGCGCACGTCGGGCGGAAGCAGCCGGGCCAGCCGCCGGGCCGCGGCCAGGCCGTCGGCGGCCCAGCGGCTGGCGGGGATGTCGGCGTGTGCGACCTGGCCGCGCGCGTGCACGCCCGCGTCGGTACGTCCCGCCACCGTCAGCGCCGCCGGCTCCGGCAGCCGCAGCACCAGGGCCAGGGCGTCTTCCAGGGTCTCCTGGACGGTTCGCCGGCCAGGCTGGCGCGCCCAGCCGGAGAAGGCCGTCCCGTCGTAGCCGAGGTCGAGCCGGACCCGGATCAGCTCAGCGGACCCGGTACCGCGACCGCCAGGCTCCGCGCCCGCCGCCCCGGTACCGGCGTCCGTGGCGTTACTCAGCGTCCCCCTCGGCCGCGTCGGCCTCAGCCCCGCCGGTCTCGGCAGCCCGGCCGGTCTCGGCAGCCGCGTCCTCGGCCGCGGCGTCCTCGGCCACGGCGTCGTCCGCCACCGTGTCCCCGGCAACCGCGTCGGCGGCGACTGCGTCGGCGGCGGCCGCGTCCTCAGCCACGGCCGGAGCGGCTGCCTCGTCCGCGGCTGCCTCGGGCTCCGCGGCCTCCTCAGCCGCCGGCCGCGCCGCCCGGGCCGGTGCGGCCTGGGCGCGGCGGGGACGCCGCCGCCGCGAGGCCGTCGCGGCGGCCTCCTCCTCGACCAGCTCGATGACGGCCAGCGGTGCGTTGTCGCCCTTGCGCGGGCCAACCTTGGTGATCCGGGTGTAGCCGCCCGCCCGGGTGGCGTACCGCGGGCCGATCTCGGTGAACAACGTGTGCACCACGCCCCTGTCGGTGACCACGGTGAGCACCTGGCGGCGCGCGTGCAGGTCACCGCGCTTGGCGAAGGTGATCAGGCGCTCCGCGAACGGCCGCAGCCGCCGAGCCTTCGCCTCGGTCGTGGTGATCTTGCCGTGCTCGAACAGGGCGGTGGCGAGGTTCGCCATGATGTGCCGCTGATGGGCCGCACTGCCACCCAACCGTGGGCCCTTGGTGGGCGTGGGCATGGAAACTTCTCTCCTCGGGTTCTACTGCGGGCCGGCCAGACCCGTCAGTACTGCTCGGTCTCGACGTAGCTCTCGTCGTCGTCCGCGCTGTAGTTGTCCACGGCGCTGCCGGGGTCGAAGCCAGGCGGGGAGTCCTTGAGCGTCAGCCCCATGTCGGCCAGCTTCTGCTTGACCTCCTCGATCGACTTGGCGCCGAAGTTGCGGATGTCCAGCAGGTCCTGCTCGCTGCGGGCGACAAGCTCGCCCACCGTGTGGATGCCCTCGCGCTTCAGGCAGTTGTAGGACCGGACGGTGAGGTTCAGCTCCTCGATCGGCAGCGCCAGGTCCGCGGCCAGCGCGGCATCCGTGGGCGACGGGCCGATGTCGATGCCCTCCGCGTCGAGGTTGAGCTCCCGCGCCAGGCCGAACAGCTCGACCAGGGTCTTGCCCGCGCTCGCGACCGCGTCCCGCGGGCGCATCGAGGGCTTGGTCTCGACGTCGATGATCAGCCGGTCGAAGTCGGTCCGCTGCTCGACCCGGGTCGCCTCGACCTTGTAGGTGACGCGCAGCACCGGCGAGTAGATCGAGTCGATCGGGATCCGGCCGATCTCCTGCCCGGGCTGCTTGTTCTGGGCGGCCGACACGTAGCCGCGGCCACGCTCGACCGTCAGCTCCATCTCGAGCTTGCCCTTGCCGTTGAGCGCGGCGACGTGCAGGTCGGGGTTGTGCACCTCGACGCCCGCCGGAGGGGCGATGTCGGCCGCGGTGACCTCACCGGGCCCCTGCTTGCGCAGGTACATGACGACCGGCTCGTCCTGCTCGGAGGAGACGACGAGCTCCTTCAGGTTCAGGATGATGTCGGTGACGTCCTCGGTCATCCCGGCCACGGTGGAGAACTCGTGCAGCACGCCCTCGATCCGGATGCTGGTGACCGCGGCGCCGGGGATCGAGGACAACAGGGTCCGCCGCAGGGAGTTGCCGATGGTGTACCCGAATCCCGGCTCCAGCGGCTCGATGACGAACCTGGACCGGAACTCGTCCACCGTCTCTTCGGTCAGGGTGGGACGCTGGGCGATGAGCATTGCTACCCCTTTCCGCGGCGCCCGCTATATGACGCCGCGATCTTCGGTGACGGCCATCTCGCCGCCACCGGCCCGCAGCCGGGCTGCGGGCCTGGTGCTGGTGTTACTTCGAGTACAGCTCGACGATGAGCTGCTCTTGGACCTGCGTGTCGATCTGTGCCCGGGACGGCATGGCGTGCACCAGCACGCGCATCCTGTCCGGGATGACCTCCAGCCAGGCCGGCACCTGGCGCTCGCCGGCCTCGGCGCGGGCGACGATGAACGGTGTCATCTCCAGTGACTTGGGCGCCACCTCGACGATGTCGGCCTCGCTCACCCGGTAGGAGGGAATGTCCACCTTCCGGCCGTTGACCAGGAAGTGCCCGTGCCGGACCAGCTGGCGGGCCATGTCCCTGCTCTTGGCGAACCCCGCGCGGTAGACCACGTTGTCCAGCCGGCTCTCCAGGATCTGGAGCAGGTTGTCACCGGTCTTGCCGCGCCTGCGGGACGCCTCTTCGTAGTAGCCGTGGAACTGCCGCTCCAGGACGCCGTAGATCCGGCGCGCCTTCTGCTTCTCCCTGGTCTGGAGCAGGTACTCGCTCTCCTTGGGCCGGTTGCGGCCGTGCTCCCCCGGCGGGTAGGGCCGGATCTCGATCGGGCACTTCGGCGAGTCGCACTTGGCGCCCTTGAGGAACAGCTTCATCTTCTCGCGGCGGCACCGCTTGCAGTCCGGTCCCGTATACCGAGCCATGTGTCAGTTCCTCTCAGACCCGGCGCCGCTTCGGCGGGCGGCAGCCGTTGTGTGGGACCGGCGTGACGTCCTGGATGGAGCCCACCTCCAAGCCGGTCGCCTGCAATGACCGGATGGCGGTTTCCCGGCCCGAGCCGGGGCCTTTCACGAAGACGTCCACCTTCCGCATGCCGTGCTCCATGGCGCGGCGTGCCGCCGCCTCCGCCGCCATTTGCGCGGCGTACGGCGTCGACTTCCGCGATCCCTTGAAGCCGACCTGGCCCGAGGAGGCCCACGAGATGACGTTGCCGACGGGGTCGGTGATCGAGACGATCGTGTTGTTGAAGGTGCTGCGGATATGAGCGTGCCCGTGGGCTATGTTCTTGCGTTCTTTGCGGCGCACCTTCTTGGCGCCGGTGCGGCTCTTAGGCGGCATCTGCTTCCTGTTCGCGAGGTCGTCGGTCCGGAACGCGGACTACTTCTTGCCGGCCTTCTTCTTGCCGGCCACGGTCTTCTTCCTGCCCTTGCGGGTCCGTGCGTTGGTCTGGGTCCGCTGACCGTGGACCGGCAGCCCACGGCGGTGGCGGATGCCCTGATAGCAGCCGATCTCCACCTTGCGGCGGATGTCCCCCTGCACTTCGCGGCGGAGGTCACCTTCGACCCGGTAGGTGGCGTCGATCCAGTCACGGAGCTTCACCAGTTCGTCGTCGGCCAGGTCGTACACCCGGGTGTCACCGCTGACGCCGGTGGCCTCCAGGGTCTCGCGGGCGCGGGTGCGCCCGATCCCGTAGATGTAGGTGAGGGCGACCTCAAGGCGCTTCTCGCGCGGGAGGTCAACGCCAACCAGACGTGCCATGTGCGGGCAGTTCTCCTTCTGTTCTCGGAGGTCTCACCCACCGCGTCCCGCCCCTGCCCAGGACGGGCCCCGGCCTCCTTCCGGGGGCTGCCGCTGCCGGGCGGAGCCTGGCGGCGGCTGCGGTGCGCCTGATGTCGCCGTTACCCCTGGCGCTGCTTGTGCCTGGGGTCGGTGCAGATGACCATGACGCGGCCATGCCGGCGAATGATCCGGCATTTGCTGCAGATCTTCTTGACGCTCGGCTTGACCTTCATCCCGGTCTCCTTAGGGCGCCGGGCGGCTGCCCGGCGGGGTTCGTTCGTGCCTGTCTCGCAGCGGCTGCCGGCCGCGGCGGCCGGAGCATTCCGCTTGTCCGTTACTTGTACCGGTAGACGATGCGTCCACGGCTCAGGTCGTAGGGGCTCAGCTCCACGACCACCCGGTCATCGGGAAGGATCCGGATGTAGTGCATGCGCATCTTCCCGCTGATATGAGCCAGGACCTTGTGCCCGTTGTCCAGCTCCACCCGGAAGAAGGCATTCGGTAGTGACTCGACGATTCTGCCCTCGATCTCGATGGCGCCATCCTTCTTGGGCATGTCCTCGCACTTCGCTCTGGGCCGCGGCGCCGGACACTGTCCGGTCACGCGCGGCACGTTACTGTCCGTGTCTTGCCGCGGTAGCTCATTCCTCGGGCTTTCCCGCAACCCGGCACATACTCAGATAATCACCGGATACGGTCGGCCCGCCCCACGGCTGCCTCCGCACCTTCGGCCAGAACCGGGCAGGAGAAACTCACGGGCCGCAGGAGAGTCTACGCGACATCGACCGACAATGCGAACGCACGCAGCGGCCCCGGCATTCCCGGAACACCTAGCGGTCCCGGCGGCGGCCGCGGCCGCCGTGCGGCGGCCCGCCGGACAGCCACCGGCCGCACAGGATGATGCCGTAGCCACCGGCCACCCAGAGGAACCAGGGATTGCCGGGGTGCCCGGCCAGCAGCCACGCCAGGAAGGCGATGAGGCTCACCGACGCCCACGAGACCCAGGCCCGTCGCGTGGCCGGTGAGATGGTGCGCCCCTGCCGGGGGGCCAGCAGCCAGGGGAGGCCCGGGAGGCCGCTGCCCGGCCGGCCGCGCTGCCGTTGCAGCGACGCGTCCGGCAGCTCGTACAGGTCGATCCCGGGCAGGTCGGACAGCAGCTGGTCCAGCTCGCCCAGGGTCTTGGCCGCATAGGCCTGGTCCAGGCGCTCGTTGAACTCATCGGCGCTCAGCCGGCCTGCCGCGTGGTGCTCGCGCAGCAGCGCGGCGGTACGGTCACGGTCCGCGTCAGACGCGCGGATCCTGGGATCGCTGGCCATGAGTCACCTCCTCAGCCGGCCGGTGCCGTTGCGCAGCCGCGGGGCGGCAATGACCTGGTCCCCATTTCACGGTACCCGCGCCGCGGGCGGAGAACTCGGCACACCGGGGCACTCTCAGCGCATGAACCGGCGCAGCGCACTGAGCGCCCGCTCGGTGATCTCGTCCACCGGCCCGGTGGCGTCCAGGCCGAGCAGGGTGCCCTCGTCGGCGTAGAAGGAGACCAGCGGCGAGGTCTGCTGCTGGTAGACCTCGAGCCGGTGCCTGATCGTCTCCTCGCGGTCGTCGTCCCGCTGGAACAGCTCCCCGCCGCAGTCGTCGCAGACCCCCGCCACCACCGGCGGGTCGAAGGTCAGGTGCCACACCCGCCCGCAGCGCCGGCAGGTCCGCCGCCCGGACAGCCGCCGGACCACCTCGTCGTCGTCCACCACGAGCTCCAGCACCACGTCCAGCCTGGTGTCCCACGACATCAGCATCTTCTTGAGCGTCTCCGCCTGCGGCACGTTGCGCGGGAAGCCGTCGAGCAGGAAGCCCGCCTGCGCGTCGTCATCCGCGAGCCGGTCGGTGACCATCGCGATCGTTACCTCGTCGGGCACCAGGTCACCACGCTCCATGTAGGCCTGCGCCCGGCGGCCGAGCGCGGTGCCATGGCTCACGTTGTCGCGAAATATGTCACCTGTCGAGATCTTCGGGATGGACAGGTGCGACGCGAGGAACTGGGCCTGTGTCCCCTTGCCCGCACCAGGGGGGCCCACGAGGACGACACGCACTACCGAAGGAAGCCCTCGTAGTTGCGCTGCTGAAGCTGGCTCTCGATCTGCTTCACCGTGTCTAGGCCCACCCCCACCGCGATCAGGATGCTTGTCCCGCCGAACGGGAAGTTCGACGTCGCCCCGACGAGCGCCAGCGCGATCATCGGGATCAGGGCGATGGTCGCCAGGTACACCGAGCCGGGGGCGGTGAGCCGGGTCAGCACGTAGTTGAGGTACTCGGCTGTCGGCCGGCCCGGCCGGATCCCGGGGATGAACCCGCCGTACTTCTTCATGTTGTCGGCGACCTCGGTCGGGTTGAAGGTGATCGCCACGTAGAAGTACGTGAAGAAGAGGATCAGCAGGAAGAAGCTGAGCATGTAGAGCGGCGAGTCCCCGCGCACCAGGTAGGTCTGCACCCAGGCGACCCAGCCCGTCGGGTTGTTCTGGCTCCCGAACAGCGACGCGGCGAGCTGTGGGATGTACAGCAATGACGAGGCGAAGATGACGGGGATGACCCCGGCCATGTTCACCTTCAGCGGGATGTAGGTCGACGTCCCGCCGTACATCCTCCGGCCGACCATGCGCTTTGCGTATTGCACCGGAATCCGCCGCTGCGCCTGCTCCATGAACACCACGAAGGCGACGATCGCGACGCCCACGGCAAGTACCACCGCGAACACGAACGTGTGCCGGGACTTGTAGATGTTGAGCATCTCGCCGGGGATCACGGAGATGACCGTGGTGAAGATCAGCAGCGACATGCCGTTGCCGACACCGCGGTCGGTGATCAGCTCGCCCAGCCACATGATGACCGCGGTCCCGGCGGTCATGCAGATCACCATCGTGGTGATGGTGAAGATGGAGTCGTTGGGCACCAGCGGCCTGGTGCAGTTGACGCCCTGGAACAGCTTGCCGGACCGGGCGAGGGCCACGATGCCGGTGGACTGCAGGATGGCCAGGCCCACGGTGAGGTACCGGGTGTACTGCGTGATCTTGTTCTGCCCGGCCTGGCCCTCCTGGCGGAGGGTCTCCAGCCGGGGAATGACCACCGCGAGAAGCTGCAGGATGATGCTCGCGGTGATGTAGGGCATGATGCCGAGCGCGAACACCGACAGCTTCAGCAGCGCGCCACCGCTGAACAGGTTGACAAGCTGGTAGACACTGCCGCCGCTCTTGGTGGCGAGGCCGGTGCAGAAGTGTACGTTCTGCTCGGAGATCCCGGGGGTTGGCAGCGCCGCGCCCAGCCGGAAGACGCCGATCATGCACAGCGTGAAGAGCAGCTTCCGGCGCAGGTCTGGCGTCCGGAACGCCCGGAGGAACCCGGTGAGCATGCGCCGTCCTAGGTCTAGAAGGAGCCAGGTTTACGCGCGGCGGCCGCCCGGCGGGCGGTGCCGCGCCCAGCCACCGCGATGTCACGCGCTCGCTGCACTGTAACAGCCAGCACAGAGTGCCGGAACCCGCGCCGAGTTCCCCGGGAGCCGGGGCAGGCTTCCCGGGGACAGGGCCTGGGCTGGGCAGCCAGCACGGTGCCCGCAGGGCCGGTCACAGTGTGGTAACGGTTCCCCCCGCCGCGGTGATCTTCTCCCGGGCGGTCGCGGAAAAGGCATGCGCGGTTACCCGGAGCGCCACGGCCACGTCACCGTTGCCGAGCACCTTGACCGGCTCACCGGGGCGCACCGCGCCCCTGGCGGCCAGGGTCTCCGGGGTGACGTCGCCGCCCTCGGGGAACAGCCCGGCCAGCCGGCCGGTGTTGACCACCTGGTAGGTGGTCTTGAACCGCAGGTTGGAGAAGCCGGGAAGCTGCGGCACCCGCCGGTGCAGCGGCATCTGGCCGCCCTCGAAGCTGGCCGGCACCTGCGCCCTGGCCTTGGTGCCCTTGGTGCCCCGGCCGGCCGTCTTCCCCTTGGATGCCTCACCCCGGCCCACCCTGGTGCGCGCGGTGCGCGCGCCCGGTGCCGGGCGCAGGTGGTGGAGCCGAAGGCCGGCGCCGCCGGACTTCCCGCGGCTCTCGCCTGCCATGATCAGTCCACCTCCTCGACGGTGACCAGGTGGCGCACCGCCTGAATCATGCCCCGGAACTCGGGCCTGTCGTCCTTGACGACCACGTCACCGATCCGCCGCAGCCCCAGCGACCGCAGCGAGGCCCGCTGCTGCCTGGTGCCGCCGATCTTCGACTTGGTCTGGGTTACCTTCAGCTGCGACATCGGCCTGCCCTGCTCAGCTCGTCCCGGTCGCGGCGCTGGCCGCCGCGGCCGCGCGAGCGCGCAGCATGGCGGCGGGGGCCACGTCCTCGATCGGCAGCCCGCGCCGGGCGGCGATCTCCTCGGGCCGGTTCAGGCCCTTGAGCGCCGCGACGGTGGCGTGCACCACATTGATCGCGTTGGAGGAACCGAGCGAGCGCGACAGCACGTCGTGCACTCCGGCGCACTCCAGCACGGCGCGCACCGGGCCGCCGGCGATCACGCCGGTCCCGGGGCTGGCGGGCTTGAGCAGCACCACGCCGGCCGCCGCCTCACCCTGGACGGTGTGCGGGATCGTGCCGCCGATGCGCGGCACCCGGAAGAAGTGCTTCTTCGCCGCCTCGACGCCCTTGGCGATCGCCGCGGGCACCTCCTTGGCCTTGCCGTAGCCGACACCGACCATGCCGTTGCCGTCGCCGACGACCACCAGCGCGGTGAAGCTGAACCGGCGGCCACCCTGGACCACCTTGGCCACCCGGTTGATGGTCACGACTCGCTCGAGGTATGCGGTGCCCTTGTCCGCGCCGCCGCGCCGGTCGTCGCGGCGCTCGCGGCGCTCGCCGCCGCCTCCCCGCCGGGGAGCTGCCATCACTTCGTCCTTTCGGTGTTGGCCCGGGCGGGCGACCCGCCGGACCCTCCCGGTGCGGCGTTCGCCCCGGGGTAACTGCTTCGGGAGCGCGTCACAGGGCCAGCCCGCCTTCCCTGGCGCCGTCGGCCAGCGCGGCCACCCGGCCGTGGTAGGCGTAACCGGCCCGGTCGAAGACCGCGGCGGTGACCCCCGCCGCGGCCGCCCGGCTCGCCAGCAGCTCGCCGACGGCGTGCGCCCGGGCCTTCTTGTCGCCCTCGGTGCCGCGCACATCGGCGTCCAGGGTCGATGCCGACGCGAGCGTGCGGCCCGCGCCGTCGTCGATGAGCTGCGCGAAGATGTGGCGGGCGGACCTGTTCACGGCGAGCCGCGGGCGCTCCGCGGTGCCGGTGATCTTCTTGCGCACGCGCAGGTGGCGCTGCGCCCGCGCGGACGCGCGTGCCCCGGCCCGGCCGCGCCCCCTGCTCTTGGTGACAGCCATGACTTACTTCCCAGCCTTCCCGACCTTGCGGCGGATCTGCTCGCCGGCGTAGCGCACGCCCTTGCCCTTGTAGGGGTCGGGCTTGCGGAGCTTACGGATGTTGGCGGCGACCTCGCCGACCTGCTGCTTGTCGATCCCCTCCACGACGAGCCTGGTGGGGGTCTCGACCCGCAGGGTGATCCCCTCCGGCGCGCTGACCGGCACGGGATGGCTGTAGCCGAGCGAGAACTCCACCCCGCTGCCCTTGGCCTGCACCCGGTAGCCGACGCCGACGATCTCCAGCGTCTTGCGGTATCCCTCGGTCACCCCGGTCACCATGTTCGCGACCAGCGTGCGCGACAGGCCGTGCAGCGCCCGGACCCTGCCCTCGTCGCTGGGCCTGGTCACGGTGATGACACCGTCGTTCTGGGTGACCTCGATGGGCTCGGCGACCGCCAGCGACAACTGGCCCTTGGGGCCGCGCACGGACACCTCGCGCCCGTTGATCGTGACGTCGACGCCCTTGGGGACCTCGATCGGAAGCCGTCCGATTCGTGACATCTAAGGTCTCCTCACCACACGAAGGCGAGGACTTCCCCGCCCACGCCGCGACGGACGGCCTGCCTGTCGGTCATCAGCCCACCGGAGGTGGAGATGATGGCGATGCCCAGCCCGCCAAGCACCCGCGGCAGGTTGTCCTTCTTCGCGTACACCCGCAGGCCCGGCTTGGACACGCGCTTGAGCCCGGCGATCGAGCGCTCCCTGGCCGGGCCGTACTTCAGCGCGACCACCAGGTTCTTGCCGACCTCTGCGTCGGCGACGCTCCACTCCTGGATGTACCCCTCCTGCTGGAGGATCTGGGCGATATTCACTTTGATCTTGGAATGCGGCATGGTCACTGTGTCCTGGTATGCCGCGTTCGCGTTCCGCAGACGCGTGAGCATGTCTGCGATCGGGTCGGTCATCGTCATGGCCTGGTGGCCCTCCTCACCGCGGTATCCGGGCCCGGACCTTCGGTGTGGTCAGTGGGCGCCGGGGCGCCCAGGTTGGTCGGCAGGCGCGCGGCCGGCGCGCGCCCTGGTTGTCGCTGGCAGGCGATGGTGCCCTACCAGCTCGATTTGGTGATGCCAGGCAGTTCGCCGCGGTGGGCCATGGTCCGGAAGCAGATCCGGCACAGCCCGAACCTCCGGTACACCGCGCGGGGGCGCCCGCAGCGCGCGCACCTGGTGTAGGCGCGCACCCCGAACTTGGGCGTCCGCTTCGCCTTGGCGACTAGCGACTTCTTCGCCACTGGGTCAGTTCTCCTTGAACGGGAAGCCGAGCCGGCGCAGCAGCGCACGGCCCTCGTCGTCGGTGGTGGCGGTCGTGACCACGGTCACGTCCATGCCGCGCTGGCGGTCCACCTGGTCCGGGTTGATCTCGTGGAACATCAGTTGCTCGGTCAGGCCGAACGTGTAGTTGCCCCGGCCGTCGAACTGCCGGTCGGACAGCCCCCGGAAGTCCCGGATCCGCGGCAGCGCGAGGGTGAGCAGCCGGTCGAGGAACTCCCACATCCGGTCGCCCCGCAGCGTCACGTGCGCGCCGATCGGCATGCCGGTCCGGAGCTTGAACTGGGCGATCGACTTCTTCGCCCGGGCCACCGCGGGCTTCTGCCCGGTGATGATGCCCAGGTCCTTCACCGCGCCCTCGATGAGCTTGGCGTCCCGTGCGGCCTCCCCCACGCCCATGTTGACCGCGATCTTCACCAGGGACGGGACCTGCATGACGTTGGCGTAGCCGAACTCATCCCGCAGGGCGGGCGCTATCTCGGCGTGGTAACGCTGCTTGAGGCGGGGCGTCACCCGCTCGGCGGTGCCCTGCTCGGTTGTCGTGGCAGCCATCAGATTTCCTTACCGTCCGGGCGCGCGACCCGCGTCTTCTTGGCGCCGTCCGCCAGCCGGTAGCCCGCCCGGACCGCCTTCTTGGTGTCCGGGTGGACCAGCGCCACGTTGCTCACGTGGATCGGCGCCTCCTGGGTGGTGATGCCGCCCTCCTTGGCGCCCCGGGCGCCCTGGAAGTTGACCTTCTTGTTCTTGCGGATGATGTTCACGCCGTGCACTAGGACGCGCTGCTGGTCGGGGTAGGCGACGATGACCTTGCCCTCGCGGCCGCGGTCGCGCCCCGCGATCACCACGACGTCGTCGCCCTTCTTGATCTTCATCGCGGGGGCCTTCCCCTTCGGGGCCGGCCTTGCCTTCTTCGCCATCTAGAGCACCTCCGGCGCGAGCGAGATGATCCGCATGAACCGCTTCTCCCGCAGCTCACGGCCGACCGGGCCGAAGATGCGGGTGCCGCGCGGGTCGCCGCCGTCCCGGATCAGGACGGCCGCGTTCTCATCGAAGCGGATATAGGAGCCATCGCCGCGGCGGCGCTCCTTGCGCGTGCGCACCACCACCGCCTTGACCACGTCACCTTTGCGCACCCCCGCGCCGGGCAGGGCGTCCTTCACCGTAGCCACGATGACATCGCCGATGCCCGCGTATCGCCGGCCGGAGCCGCCGAGCACACGGATGCACAAGATCTCCTTGGCACCGGTGTTGTCGGCGACCTTGAGCCGCGACTCCTGCTGGATCACGTCAACTCCTGCTTCTGCGACGCCGGCCCGTGCAGCGGCCTGGCGGGGGTGGTCCCGGGGCGGGGCCCCGGCGGGTTTACTTGGCCTTCTCCAGGATTTCGATGACCCGCCAGCGCTTGGTCGCCGACAGCGGCCGGGTCTCCATGAGCCGGACGCGGTCGCCGACGCCGCAGGCGTTCTCGCCGTCGTGTGCCTGGTACTTCTTGGTACGGCGGATGACCTTGGCGTACTTGGGGTGCTTCACCCGGTCCTCGACCTCGACCACGACGGTCTTGTCCATCTTGTCGCTGATGACGAGGCCTTCCCTGATCTTGCGGTAGCCGCGCGCGGGCGCGCTGTCGCTGGGCTCACTCACTGTCTTCCTCCACCTCCTCCGCCACGGTCACGATGCCGAGCTCGCGCTCCCGCTTCACCGTGTAGATGCGGGCGATCTCCTTGCGCACGGCGCGCAGCCGCCCGTGGCTCTCCAGCTGGCCGGTGGCGGCCTGGAACCGGAGGTTGAACAGCTCGATCTTCGCGTCGGCGAGCTTGCTGTCGAGCTCTTCCTCGGTCGCGTTCCGCAGATCAACGGCGGTCAAGCCCTTAGCCATCAGCCCTCACCCGTTTCCCGCGTGACGAATCCTGCCTTAGCCAACAGAGCATCGGCAGCCTGTGCTTTCCGCATCAGCCCTCACCCGTCTCGCGAGTGACGAACCGGCATTTCATCGGCAGCTTGTGCATGGCCCGGCGGAGTGCCTCCCTGGCCACCGGCTCCGCCACGCCGGACAGCTCGAACATGACCCGTCCCGGCTTGACGTTGGCGACCCACCACTCCGGGGAGCCCTTGCCCGAGCCCATCCGGGTCTCGGCGGGCTTCTTGGTCAGCGGGCGGTCCGGGTAGATGTTGATCCAGACCTTGCCGCCACGGCGAATGTGCCGGGTCATCGCGATACGTGCGGCCTCGATCTGCCGGTTGGTCACGTAGGCGTGCTCCAGCGCCTGGATGCCGTACTCGCCGAACGACACCCTGGTGCCGCCGGTCGCGTTGCCGTGCCGGTCCGGCCGGTGCTGCTTGCGGTGCGCGATCCTGCGCGGGATGAGCATTCCTCAGCCCTCCTCGCCCGCTCCGGCCGCGACCTCGGCGGGCGCGGCGGCCGCAGCGGCCGGCGCGGCCGCGGCGCCGCGCCCCTCGTCGGGGCCCTCGCCGCCACGGCGGCCGCGGCGCGGCGGCCGGCCGGAGTCCGGGCGGCCGGAGTCGCGGTCGCGCCGCTGGCCGGCGCGCAGCGCGGCCTGGTAGGCCTCGCGCTCGGCCCGGGTCTGCGGCGCTTCGCCCTTGTAGATCCAGACCTTGACGCCGATCCGGCCGAACGTCGTGCGGGCCTCGTAGAAGCCGTAGTCGATGTCGGCGCGCAGCGTGTGCAGCGGCACCCGGCCCTCGCGGTAGAACTCCGACCGCGACATCTCCGCGCCGCCGAGCCGTCCCGAGCACTGCACCCGGATCCCCCGGGCGCCGCCCTTCATGGCCGTCTGCATGGCCTTGCGCATGGCCCGCCGGAAGGAGACCCGGCTGGACAGCTGCTCGGCCACGCCCTGCGCGACGAGCTGGGCGTCGGCCTCGGGGTTCTTCACCTCGAGGATGTTGAGCTGGATCTGCTTGCCGGTGAGCTTCTCCAGGTCGCTGCGGATCCGGTCGGCCTCGGCGCCGCGCCGGCCGATGACGATGCCAGGCCGGGCGGTGTGGATGTCCACCCGCACCCGGTCCCTGGTCCGCTCGATCTCGACCTTGGAGATGCCCGCGCGCTCCATGCCGCGCTGCAGCATCCGGCGGATGGCCACGTCCTCCGCGACGTAGTCCTTGTACAGCTTGTCGGCGTACCAGCGGCTCTTGAAGTCGGTGGTGATGCCTAGCCGGAACCCGTGCGGGTTCACTTTCTGCCCCACTAGCGGGTCCTCCCCGTGCTCTTGGCAGCACTTTCGTCGGAAACGATGACGGTGATGTGGCTGGTCCGCTTCAAGATCCGGTAGCCGCGGCCCTGGGCACGGGGCCGGAACCGCTTGAGCGTCGGCCCCTCGTCCACCCAGGCCCGGCTCACCACGAGGGCGCCGGGGTCGGGCGAACCGGCCTGGCCGGCGTTCGCGACGGCGCTGACCAGCACCTTGCGCACCGGCGCGCTCGCCGCCTGGGGCGCGAACTGCAGGACGGCCTGCGCCTCCTCGGCGGGCATGCCGCGAATCATGTCCACCACACGGCGGGCCTTTCGCGGCGTCACGCGGACGTACCGCGCCATCGCCCTAGCCTCCATCGCTTCTTCTCCAGTCTCTGTCCGGGCAGGCGCGGCTTAACGCCGGCTCCGGCGGTCGTCCTTGACATGGCTGCGGAACGTGCGGGTGGGCGCGAACTCGCCGAGCTTGTGGCCGACCATGGCCTCGGTGATGAACACCGGGACATGCTTACGGCCGTCGTGCACCGCGATCGTGTGGCCCAGCATCGCCGGGACGATCATGGAGCGGCGTGACCACGTCTTGATGACGTTCCGCGTCCCCTTGTCGTTCTGACCGTCCACCTTCTTGAGCAGGTGGTCGTCTACGAAGGGGCCCTTCTTCAGGCTACGAGGCATTGTCGGGTGCTCCTACCGCTTCTTCTTGCTGCGCCTGCGGACGATCAGGCGATCGCTCGGCTTGTGCTCGGCCCTGGTCCGGCCTTCCGGCTTGCCCCAGGGGCTGACCGGGTGCCGCCCGCCGGAGCTCTTGCCCTCACCGCCGCCCAGCGGGTGGTCGACCGGGTTCATGGCGACGCCGCGGACGGAGGGCCGCTTGCCCTTCCACCGGTTGCGTCCCGCCTTGCCGAGCTTGATGTTGCCCTGCTCGGCGTTGCCCACCTCGCCGACGGTGGCACGGCAGCCGGCGTCCACCCGGCGGATCTCACCCGAGGGCATCCGGAGCTGGGCGTAGCCGCTTTCCTTGGCGAGCAGCTGCACGCTCGCACCGGCCGACCGGGCGATCTTGGCGCCGCCGCCGGGCCGCAGCTCGATGGCGTGCACCATGGTGCCGGTGGGGATGTTGCGCAGCGGCAGGCAGTTCCCCGGCCGGATGTCGGCGCCGGGGCCGTTCTCCACCCGGTCCCCCTGGCGCAGGCCCTGCGGGCACAAGATGTAGCGCTTCTCACCGTCGGCGTAGTGCAGCAGCGCGATCCGCGAGGTGCGGTTCGGGTCGTACTCCACGTGCGCCACCTTGGCGGGCACGCCGTCCTTGTCGGCACGGCGGAAGTCGATCAGCCGGTAGGCGCGCTTGTGGCCCCCGCCCTGATGCCGCGCGGTGATCCGGCCGTGCACATTCCTCCCGCCCCGGGAGTGCAGCGGGCGGACCAGCGACTTCTCCGGCTCGCCGCGGGTGATCTCGGCGAAGTCCGGGCCGCTCGCGCCCCGCCTGCCCGGGGTGGTGGGCTTGTACTTGCGGATGGCCATGTGTGCTCAAGCTCCTGTCAGTGTGTTCGGCCGGCCTAGCTGACTGGCCCGCCGAAGACGTCGATCCGCTCGCCCGCAGCCAGCGTCACGATGGCGCGCTTGGTGTCGGCCCGCTTGCCCCAGCCGTACCGGGTGCGGCGGCGCTTGCCGGGCCGGTTGATCGTGTTCACCCCGGCCACCTTGACGTGGAAGACCTGCTCGACCGCCTGCCTGATCTGCGTCTTGTTGGCCTCGGGGGCCACCAGGAAGGTGTACTTGCCGTCGTCGACGAGCCGGTAGCTCTTCTCCGAGATCACCGGCTTGATCAGGACGTCCCGGGGGTTGGCGAGCTTGCTCACGCCTGCTCCTCCTTCTGCGGTTCGCCGGTTTCGGAGGAAGCGGCCTTGCCCGGCGTTCGAGCACTTCGCGGCCGAACGGCCACTGCCTCGGCAGCGCCGTCCGGACCGTCAGCGGGCTCCGCGGCGGCCGCCGTGGCGGGCTTGCGCGCCCGGCTGGCGGCAGCCTTGGCTGGCTTGGCAGGCGCGTCGTCCGCGGCCGGCTCCCCGGCAGCGGCCGTGGCGGCCTTCTCGGCCGTGGCGGCCTTCTCGGCCGTGGCGCCCTTCTCCGTGGCAGCCTTCTCGGCCGTGGCAGCCTTCTTCGGCCGGGCCGCGGGCTTGTCCACGGTCACGAGTTCCGCGCCGCTCACCCGGTGCACGAACTCGGCCAGCGCCGCCTGGGTGAACACGATGTGATCGCTGGCCAGGACGTCGTAGGTGTTGAGCTGGCCGGAGCGGAGCACCCGCACCCGGTCGACGTTGCGCAGGCTCTTGGCCGACAGCGCGTCGCCGTCGTGCACGACCACCAGCACCGGCCGGGACAGCCGCGCCGTCGTCAGGCCCACCGCGCCGCGCAGCACGGTCAGCGCGTCCCTGGTGCTGGGCTCCGTGCCCTGGACGAACGCGCTGACCACCGCGACGCGGCCGTGGCTGGTCCGGTCCGAGAGCGCGCCCGCCAGCGCCGCGGCCTTCATCTTCTTGGGCGTGCGCTGAGCGTAGGAGCGGGGCACCGGACCGTGCACGGTACCGCCGCCGGCGTATTGCGGTGCGCGGAGCGAGCCCTGCCGGGCCCGCCCGGTGCCCTTCTGGCGGTAGGGCTTCTTGCCGCCGCCGCTGACCATCCCGCGCGTCTTGGTGGCGTGCGTGCCCTGCCGGGCCGCCGCCTCCTGGGCCACCACGACCTGGTGGATGAGCGGGATGTTCACCTTCGCGTCGAAGATGTCCCCGGGGAGTTCGACGTCCGCGCCGCCCTTGCCCGTGGGGGTGATGACGCTGACCGTGGTCACTTGGCCTCCCTCGTCGCCAGCTGCTTGGCCGCGCTCCGGACGAGGACCAGGCCGCCGCGCGGGCCGGGCACGGCGCCGCTGATGAGCAGCAGCCCGCGCTCCGCGTCCACCGCGTGCACGGTGAGCCGGGGGACGGTGGTCCGGGCGTTGCCCATCCGGCCCGCCATCCGCAGGCCCTTGAACACCCGCCCGGGGGTGGCACAGCCGCCGATCGAGCCGGGCGAGCGGTGCTTGCGCTGGGTGCCGTGCGAGGACCCCAGGCCCTTGAATCCGTGCCGCTTCATCACGCCCGCGGTGCCCTTGCCCTTGCTGCGCCCGGTCACGTCCACCAGGTCACCCGCGCCGAACGTCTCGGCAGTCAGCTCCTGGCCGAGGGTGTACTGGTCGGCATCGTCGGTGCGCAGCTCGACCAGGTACCGGCGCGGGGTCACCCCGGCCTTGGCGAAGTGGCCCGCCACCGGCTTGGTGACCTTGCGGGGGTCGATCTCGCCGTACCCGAGCTGGACGGCCGCGTAGCCGTCCTGCGGCGCCGTGCGCACGGCGGTCACGACGCAGGGGCCCGCCGCCACCACGGTGACGGGGACTACCTTCCCCTCGTCGTTGAAGACCTGGGTCATGCCGAGCTTGGTGCCCAGCACGCCTTTGATCTGCTTGGCCATGTCCGTCGTGTCCCTCTACAGCTTGATCTCGATGTCGACGCCGGCCGGCAGGTCAAGCCGCATCAGCGAGTCGACCGTCTTCGGCGTGGGGTCGATGATGTCGATCAGGCGCTTGTGCGTACGCATCTCGAAGTGCTCGCGCGAGTCCTTGTACTTGTGCGGCGACCTGATGACGCAGTACACGTTCTTCTCCGTGGGCAGCGGCACCGGCCCGGCCACCCGTGCGCCGGTACGGGTGACCGTGTCCACGATCTTCCGTGCCGAGCTATCGATGACCTCGTGGTCATAAGCCTTGAGCCGAATGCGGATCTTCTGTCCCGCCATGTGGCCTCGTTGTCCTTCGCTTCGGGTGCTGCCCGCGGTGGGGCGGGGTGGTGGGGCCGGAACTGTTGCCTGCTTGCCCGGGGCCCGGGGGCCCTGGCGGTCGGGTTTTGAGCGAGCGCCAGGGTTCCCCCGGGATCCGGGCCCTACGTCACTTGACGATCTTGGTCACTCGCCCGGAGCCGACCGTGCGGCCACCCTCGCGGATGGCGAACAGCAGCCCTTCCTCCATGGCGATCGGCTGGATCAGGTCCACCTTCATCTCGGTGTTGTCACCGGGCATGACCATCTCGGTGCCTTCCGGCAGGTGGACGACGCCGGTCACGTCGGTGGTGCGGAAGTAGAACTGCGGCCGGTAGTTGTTGAAGAACGGCGTGTGCCTCCCACCCTCGTCCTTGGACAGGATGTAGACCTGGCCCTCGAACTCGGTGTGCGGGGTGTTGGTGCCCGGCTTGATCACGACCTGGCCGCGCTCCACCTCCTCGCGCTTGATGCCACGCAGCAGCAGCCCGACGTTGTCGCCGGCCATGCCGTCGTCGAGGATCTTGCGGAACATCTCCACCCCGGTGACCGTGGTGGTCTGCGCCTTGTCCTTGATCCCGATGATCTCGACCGACTCGCCGGTGTGGATCTTGCCACGCTCGATCCGGCCGGTCACCACGGTGCCGCGGCCGGTGATCGAGAACACGTCCTCGACCGGCATCAGGAACGGCTTGTCGATCTCCCGGGTCGGCTCGGGGATGGACTCGTCACAGGCGTCGAGCAGCTCCATGACCTTCTCGCCCCAGGCCGCGTCACCCTCCAGCGCCTTGAGCGCGGAGACGCGGATCACCGGCACGTCGTCGCCGGGGAACTCGTACTGCGTGAGCAGCTCGCGTACCTCCAGCTCGACGAGCTCGAGGATCTCCTCGTCGTCGACCATGTCGGCCTTGTTGAGCGCCACCACGATGTAGGGCACGCCGACCTGGCGGGCGAGCAGCACGTGCTCGCGCGTCTGCGGCATCGGCCCGTCGGTGGCGGCGACCACCAGGATCGCGCCGTCCATCTGGGCGGCACCGGTGATCATGTTCTTGATGTAGTCGGCGTGACCCGGGCAGTCCACGTGCGCGTAGTGCCGGTGCTCCGTCTGGTACTCGACGTGCGAGATCGAGATGGTGATCCCGCGCTCCTTCTCTTCCTTCGCGTTGTCGATCTGGTCGAAGGGCGTGAAGGGGTTCACCTCCGGCATCTTGTCGTGCAGCACCTTGGTGATCGCCGCGGTCAGCGTCGTCTTGCCGTGGTCGATGTGCCCGATGGTGCCGATGTTCACGTGCGGCTTGGTCCGCTCGAACTTGGCCTTGGCCACTGAAATCTCCTCGTTGTTCTCCCCCCGCCGGGGGGGCCAGGCCCCCTGCCCGGGGGCCTTGCTCCTGACGTTGTGTGTTGCTACTCGCCTCGAGCCTTCGCGATGATCTCCTTGGCGATATTCGGCGGCACTTCGACATACGAGTCGAACTGCATGGTGTAATCCGCCCGGCCTTGCGTCCTGCTGCGCAGGTCGCCGACGTAGCCGAACATCTCCGACAGCGGCACGTTCGCCCGGACGACCCGTACCCCGGACTGCTCCTCCATCGCCTGGATCTGGCCGCGGCGGCTGTTCAGGTCGCCGATGACGTC
>Ga0335078_10004751_pt1 | contig 20115 bp, 14 predicted proteins | sample Lox_Sample_32_FD_206711 | JGI IMG/M metagenome (GOLD analysis project Ga0335078, IMG submission 206711) | Soil microbial communities from Loxahatchee National Wildlife Refuge, Florida, United States - Lox_Sample_3.2 | ecosystem: Environmental > Terrestrial > Soil > Wetlands | place: USA... | reverse complement strand
GCGCCACCGCCTGGCAGCAAAGTCACCCGCGGATTCTGCTGATCCCCGGCACTTTGCACATTTACACGGAAAGAACTGCCCGACCCGGAAAGCGTGCCGTTAAGCTGCATGGCACTCACCCCCCAGCCGTTACCGTCGGTGATGTTGTCCTGCCAGACGGTAAAGCCGCCGCTGGTCGTCACCGCCAGATCCGGATAAACCTGGTCGCCCGGCAGCGATCCGACAATGGCATATTCCGTCCCGTTCGTGGCGTAATAGTTTGTCTGGCCCCAAACGACGGCAGGCAGCACGAGCATCCACCCCCAGCAAAGGCAAACCACCGCCTGACGGCTGAAAAATCCCGATTGGATGGCGGTACTCATGATATGAATCTATTGCGAACCGGCCGTATTTGTCTGTCAGTTGGGATACGACTATTGTTATAGTGTTTGACACTACAAAGGGCAGTCCGGCGGCTAAAGAACGATGGCATAATTAATTCTTCCCATTCTAAACAGGTGCGGCGTTTTTGTCCAAAGATTACTTCGGCAAATCCGGTCCAATGCGGTCCGCCTTCGGCGCCTGGGAACAAATTTTCAAGTTTGCTTCGCGCTTTCATTTTTCTAAATCAAAACCGCCTGGCACTCCTGCGCTTCTTCCCCCAGCGCCGCCAGGAGCGTCTTGAAGCCCCAACGCCGGTACAGGACACGCAGCCGGCCGGCGTCTGCCGGTTTTTCCGCCAACGCCTCCGGTGACCAGGCGCACGGCAAATCATCACGCAATCGCACCAACTCCTGGTTGCGCCGCACGGCGGCCTCGGCCGCGCGGAGATTCGCAGCGAGTTTTTCCGACTTCACTTCACTCACCCGCTCAAAGAGGGCGTCCACCGATCCAAATCGGTTGAGTAATTCGGTGGCCGTCTTGGGGCCAACCCCGGGCACACCGGGAATATTGTCCACACTGTCTCCCGTCAGGCTCAACCAATCCACCACCTGCGACGGCCTTACACCCGTCTTCCCCCGCACCTGTTCCTCCGTCCAGATCGTTTCTGTCTTGTCGTTCGGATTCAACAACCCGATCTGCCCGGACACTAATTGCATGAAATCCTTGTCGGAACTGGCGATGACCACCGCCAGACCGGCCTCGGCCGCCCGGCGCGCCAGGCCCGCGATGTAATCATCCGCCTCCACGCCTTCCTGGCAAAATGAGGCGATTCTCGCCGCCTGCAAATAACCCGTCATCCCGTCCAACTGCGGCTTCAAATCCGCGGGCATTTCCGGCCGCTGCGCCTTGTATTCGGGCAGGGCGGCGAGGCGCTCGGCACTCAGGCCACCGTCCCAGACCACCATTAAATGGGTCGGCTCCACCACCGCCCGCATCTTGGCCAGCATTTTGACAAACCCAAAAATCGCATTGGTGGGCTGGCCAGTCGGCGAACGCAATTCGCGAATCGCGTGAAACGCGCGATAGGCGTAAGCGTGTCCGTCCACAATCAGCAACCGGCCCGTATTCATCTGGCTATCAAGGTTCACCCCTGGTTTCAGTGGCATGCTCAACCGATGGAGCGGATTGAAACCATTATTGCGCCGGCAACGTCACCTTTTTGTCGGTTTCAATTGCTTGCCCGGCTCCCGGCGGTTGCGGAGGAATCGTGGTCTGAGCAAAAGGCAGCTCATCGTCTGAATGAATGCGGTTGCCTGCGGGATCCACAATCGTCGCGGTCACAAATATCATCAAATTCTTTTTGACGGCGGTCTTCATCTGACTCTGAAAGAGACGGCCGACGATTGGCAAATCACCTACCACCGGGACCTGGTCCTTTTCCGTCTGGGTCTGGGAGGTGACCAACCCCCCCAGTATAACCGTCTGGCCATCCCAAACGTTCACCGTGGTGATGACCTGGCGCACGGTGAAACTCGGCAAAATGACCGGCAACTGCACCACATTCAGACCCCCAGTCACGTTCGCGATATCGGGAGGTGTGGTATATCCGGCGAATTCCGTCACCGACGGAATCAGCGTCAGGTTGATCGTGTAACCGTCGGACAGAACGTACGGCACCACATCCAGCAACGGGCCGGTTTCGATGGCTTGGGTGGTCGGCGTAATGGCGGACACGCCGGGCGTAAAGGTGTTGTTTTGTGCCTGGGCCATTTCGGTGGCGCCCAGCGTGGCCAGCAGGCCCAGCATCAGTTGGGAAATTTTGTTTTGAGTATTCATAATCATCTTTCGTTGCCAGAAGCGTCCTTAAGGAGTTGAGCCGGTGGTCGTGGTAGCGGCCGTTCCCTGCTGGAAGCTAAAGCCCGTAATGACCGTTATGATTTCCGTTGCCCGCATCTCGGTCTGCCGGCCGCTGGTGGTGGTCACCTCCGGCTCAGCCAGTTCTTCAAAGCCGCTGCGTTGCTGCAAGGCATGGAGCACTACCCGGAAGTTGGGATTGGTCAAAATCCCGGTGATGGTGGCCAGCGTGGGAAGAGTTGCATTCGCGGGCGCGTTGGGAGTGCTGCCGTTGGGACCGAATATTTGCTGATCGGAACCCGAAGATGGCTGTGTATTGGCGCCCGTCGGCCCGGGGAAAGGCACCACACTGTTTCCCGGCCCGGGAACATTGAGAGACCCCGAACTGCCGCCTTGAGCCACAACGGAATGCCCGATGTTAAACTGACCCAAATACCAATCGAGCCCCAAACCGGCACTGTCGTCCTGTTCAACCTGAACGAAACGGGCCTTGATATGAACCTCGGGGGCCACCTGGTTCAAAGCCTGGATGGCACTTTCAATCGTGTCCAAATCCTGCATGGTGGCGCGAACAAACAACACGCCCAGACGGTCATTGAAAAAAATGCTTTTAGGCGGAAACAAATTCACCCCCAACGTCGTGAAAAAGTTCCGCGCGGCCAGGCTGACATCCACCGTGTTGTTGGTAACCGTCACAAAGCGCAATCCGCCGTTGCCCTGACCGCCGCCGCCGCCACCACCACCGCCACCACCGCCGCCGCCACCGCCACCGCTGCTGGAGCGATTGCCCGAACCCGGCGCAGAGTTAACCACCGCCAGCAACCCCACCGTCGTATTCTGTCCGCCGCCGCTGTTACCGCCACCGCCGCCACCGCCGCCGCCACCGCCGCCACCGCCACCGCCAGAGCCGCCACTGCTGCCGGTATTGTTGACAAACTCGAGGGAACCGACACTTTCCAGACCCTGCTCGAACGTATTGGGATCGATTTTGAAAGTTCGCGAGTACAACTGGGGTGACCGCGGTCCTTTGGCCGAGAAGACAACGGCATAATCGCTAATGGAATATTCAATGGGATGATCCGCCACTTGCACAATGGCGTCCAACGCATCCGCCATGCGCACATCACTGAGAGCCGGATTGATCCTCACAATCACCGAATTGATATCCACCGACTCTGCTCCAGCGGTAGGCGTCGTGGCAATGGGCAAACCGGTTGCCGGATCAATTTGCTGAGCGCCGCCGCCACCCGCCCCGGGAGGGACGGCCCCGGCTCCGCCGAATGGCGAACCTTCGCCGCCGGCAGGAGTGGTGGTGGCGACTGACGCGGAATTGTCCACATTGGGATTAATCAGAAAGTTGATGCCGACCTTGTCCGGATCGCGCAGTTTGGCCTGTTCGCTCAAGTTGCGAACCACTTCACTCAATGGCAGCCCGTCGTAAAACACATGGTCAAGCCGGATGCGGTTCAGTTTGCTCATGATCGCTTCCCGACCGGGACCTGTGTGGATGAGATTGGTGGTGGCATACGGATTGGGTATGGGCAAATTTGCGCTCTTTCTCAAACCGGAATCCGACCACGATTTCGTCACGTCCACAATACGGGTCTCGTTGTCGACGTCCTTGATTCGTTCCTGACGGGCGTAAATGCCTTGTTTGACCAGGCTCAAATAATAAAAGGCGCCCTGATTGACAGGATCCAGCTTCACCGCCTGCTGTAATTTAGCCTCCGCTTCTTCAAACTTGCCCATCTCATACAGCAATTTGCCATCCCGAACCAGCGTGTCCGCGTCGGTTTTATTGTTGGCGATGACTTGAGCCTGCTGGACCGTCGCGTCGTCCGGCACCTGCCCGCGCATCGCGGCGATCATCTGGTCATTTTGTTTCTTGAAAGCCATGGCAGCGGGATTCTGGGGGTCCACCTTCAAAACGCGGTTAATCTGCGTGTCGGCATCCCGATAATCACCTTTCCGCTCCGCCTCCCGGGCCAGTTCGAACCTGACCGAGACCAGTCCCGAAATGGTCTGCGCGGATTCGGCGTCAATGCCAGAACCAATTTGTTGCACCAGCGAATAGGCATCCTCATAGAGCCGTGCGGCGGCCGACAAATCGCCGCGGGCGGCGGCGTCTTTGGCTTCCACCAGTTTCTGGCGCAGAACCACGGTGTTGGCCTGTCGCAAAACCGCCTCGCTGACCGCCAGGTCAGCAGCATTGTTGGTTTGGGCCGGCGACAGGAGGGTGCCGGCCACTATGAAGAAGATGCCGAGTAGGACAGAAACTGCTTTTGTCATGGATGAATTCGGGTTGATCAGTGTCAGCGTCGCTGGTCGCTGGAATGGGAACTCGCACGCGTCATTTCGAATTATAAATCAACGTTGTTTTTTTCTGGTTTGATTTGGCGGATAATACCACCTCGTTCTGGTTTATGGCAACGATAATGTAATCATCGCCGTAAAATTTCAGGTCGTCACCCACCCGCTGTCCGCTCCAGGTTTTTCCCTCGGGACCGTATTTCAAATCCGCCATGTACGCGTCCACACGCCGGAATGGTTTGGCTTTGGACAGGCTCACCGTTTCGCCGGTATCCGTCAGCTGCAAAATCAATTGCGTAGGGTCAGCCGGCGGCCCTTGGACGGAAGTGATGGTGAACGCATCGTTCTTGTCGCCCAAAGAGGCATAATGCTGGCGTTTGGTCCGTTTCCACGCCACCGGTTCGGCCTGGCGCTCCACACCCACGATGTAGCGCGCGCCAAATTCATTGGTCTGCACCGCATCCAACGTCAGGATGAAGTACAAGGGGCTGATGCGGGTCACCACCACGGCGCCGGGGCCGACTTCGTTGCCACTCTCAATCTTGATCAGGCTTCCATCCACGGCTTTTTGCCACTGGACGGGATTGAACAGCCGGTTGGTCGTCTCCAGATCCAGCCGGGCCGGCAGTTGCATTCGCCGGATGGTGTTGCTTTCTGCCGTCAGATCCAACGGAGCCAGCGGTTTGACCGGACGGATGATAATTTCCGTGCGGGTTTCGTCCAGTTGGTTGCGATCATGCAAAATCATGAACGGCAAAAACACCATGGCCCCCACCAGGCCGAGCAACACGACTCCCAGCAGAATTTTTTCGTAATGTTTTTTGAGGAAATCCATGCGCTTAATTTCCCGATGACAATTTCACGATCTCGAGCTGCAGCGTGATGCTCAAAAGCTGCTCGTCGAGCACCGTCTGCAAGCCGCCCCGGGTCGGGGGTGCCGCGGGCCGGCCATAGGCCGGCGCCGGTGCATACCCGTAAGGAGCTCCATAACCCGGCTGCCCCGGACCGCCGGCCATGGGTGAACCGGGAAGCGGCGATGTGGCGGTTGACCCGGCCGCCGGTTGCACATTTATGGCTTTGACAATGAATCCATGCGGCGAGGAGGCGAAACTCGTCAGCACCACCGCCAGGTCCTGGCTGAAACAACGAAAACTGATTTCATAAGGCGTAAAAACCGCCAGATCATTGGTGACCGCCGACTGATCGACATAATCGGCTTGCTGCCCGCCGACATCATCTTCCGAAACCCGCGCCCGGCGAATACTGTCCAGGGAATTGATTCTGGCCGCGTAAAGAATTTCACAAATCATTTTCACTTCCCCCAGCTGCTGGGCCAGCGCCGTCAGGGCGCCGGGCGCGAATCTAACCGAGGTTCGTTCCGCATTAAACGAGAAGCCGTATTGGGGCGGCAAGGTGACGCTGGCATCGTCCGCCTCCACCTGCAACTGGTTGAGCGTATGGTCCCGCGCGGCGGCGAACCGGGCATCGGTTATGGCGCCTTTCGCCGGGTCAGGTATGGGGGGAATCGGCTGGAAGTATTGTCCCGCCTGCCGGATCCAATCCCGCAACTGTTGTTCCTGTTCCCGGGCGGTCTGGATATTGTCAATCTTGTCGTTGCCGGGTGACGGGGATTGCGTTTCCAACCGTTTCAGGACGGTGTAGGTTTGATTCAACGCGTCCAACGCCGCATTGTTGCGCTGCCAGTTCTGATAGTCATAAACCCCCGCCGCCGCCAGCAATCCCACGGCAATGACGGCGCCGATGACAAAAAACAGATTTCGCTTGATCCAGGCCATGCTACAAATTCAAAGGGTTGCTCAGCTGTGCGGAAACTCCAAAGGTGAACGTGCCGGAGGCATCTTCCGGATTGATCTGACCGGTCAGCTGCGTCGCCTTGGGATCAAAATCAGGGCTCGCCTGCAATTCATTCTCCAGCGTGTAGGCAATATCACTGTTCGCCGCCGGGTCAATCTTGGACAGACTCACCGCCCGGCAAAGCAGGCTGATGGCGCCCGGCTTGTTGGTCGTGGATTGACTCGAGTTCATCGCCATGCCGGCCAGCTCGCCGTTGGGCGGCCCCCCCCCGGGTGGCATTCCTTCCCGCGGCGGCCCTCCCAGGGCATTGGGCGCAGAGACCGCCGTCTGCGTGGTGATAAACTGTTCAATCCAAATCCCCGCCTGCACCCCCGCCCGCTGCGCAGACATTTTCTTTTGAACGTCGTTCTCGGCGCGAATGAGCACTCGCCGCAGTTCCGCCAGCACGTCACTCCAGTAATAGCGATCATTCATCCAGGTGCTGATTTGATCGGCTTGCTGCCGGGTCGCATTGACTTCCCCATAAACCTTGCTGAACTGGTCGGCTTTCGACTGCAATTTTTGAACCTCTGGCTTGAGCCGTTCCAGCTCGGCCTCCTTAGACATGGCGAGTTTTTCGAAGAGAAACCCGACCGCAAACGCCACCGCCACCAGACTGAATACCGTCGCGGTGAAATACGGTTTTTTTTCGTTGAAGGTGCGCCAGCGCAGCGTGCTCTCCGGCATCAGATTCATTTCCACCGGACAATTGGCCAGATTGCGCAGGCCCAGGCCGACAACCTCACCCAGGGAATGGGCCACGCGTGCCAGTTCCTCCAGATTGACCGCCGGATCGATCTGCACATTTCGGAACGGGTTGAAGTATTCGACCGGCGCGTTGAGTTTTTCGGCGAAAAATTGCGCCGTGTACGGCATGATGGAAGCCCCGCCGGCCAGGAAAAGCCGTTGGGGCGCCGCCCCGCCCATCTGGCCGCGATAAAACTGAATCGTCTGGTTGACCTGGATGTGCAACTTGGTCATGAACTGCCGGGCAATCTTGGAAATGGCCGCCTGATTGGGATTTTCCGGCTCTTCATACGCGCCCCCGAGACTGACGAAACCCTCGGCCACCTTGATTTGCTCGGCGATTTCAAATTTCAATTTCGCCTCGTTCGCAAAATCCTGGGTAATAGAATTGGCCCCCAGGCTGATGCTCCGGGAAAAAACCTTGCCCTTCTCAAAAAAGAGCAGGTTGCTGGTTTTGGCGCCGATGTCCAACAGCATCGTGCAATCTTCCAGATCACCGTAGTTGTAACGGAACGCATTGCACAGGGCCGCCGGCGATACGTCGCACAATTGCAACCGCAGTTTCGACTCCTCCGCGATCCGGAACAATCCCTCGACGATCTCCGACTTGATGGCCACCAACAGTACTTCCAGTTCCCCCGTCGGGCTCGAGCCGAGAATTTGGTAGTCCCACACCACTTCCGCCAGGGGGAAGGGCACGTTCTGCTGGGCCTCGTACTGAATGATTTGCGTCACCTTGCCCGCGTCCACGGGCGGGAGCTTGACGAATTTGGAGAAGACCTGGAACCCCGGCGCACAGACGTTAATGCTTCGGGCCGCGCCGCCGGCTTCGGCCAGCGTTTCCCGCAGCACCTTGAGCAAAGCCGTTTCCCGCGTGGCGTCGGCTGCGCCTTCCGGCCCCAACGATTTCAAAGTATAGCTTTTCAGGCACAACCCCCCAATCTCGTTGATCTCGAAGGTTGCCAATTTGAGGCTGCCCGCCCCAAAATCCACCGCCAAAAATGACTTTGTGTTCAGCATCGCTGTGTTGGCGCCGTGCACTGCAGACAAAAGGCGCTGGAACATTTACCATTGGTAATTGCAGCCCGTGATGGGTACTGTAAATTTTATGGACGGTCAAATACAAAACTTGGAAAATTCTCCCTGGTAATTCTTGCATTAAAATATTGCGCCCCGGCGCAAGCTTTGGCTTTATCCCCTCGTGTCCGGACAACCGCCGGTCAACAACCCGGAATGAAGCGTTGGCGCATGTGTGTGTTTTACTCGGGCGACGTGCAAGGTGTCGGTTTTCGTTATACCGCGAAATCCGTGGCAACGGGATTTGAAGTGACCGGCACCGTGCGCAACCTGGCGGATGGTCGCGTGGAGTTGATCGCCGAAGGCGCGCGCGCGGAGCTGGAGGGCTTTCGTGCGGCCATTCGTGACGCGGGACTTTCCGGGCTGATCCGGGACGAAACTGTCGCCTGGAGTGACGCGCAGGAGACATTAAATGGATTTGAGATCGTTCGATAGACGCAAATGAAATTCGCCATCATCGCCGACATTCACGGCAATCTGGAAGCGTTCCGCACTGTCCTGGCGGACGCCGAGCAACAGAAGCCCACCCATTATGTCTGCCTGGGCGACGTCGTCGGCTACAACGCCAACCCCAGGGAATGCCTCGAAATCGTCCGCAAGATGGATATCCCCTGCGTAAAAGGCAACCACGACGAATACTGTTCCACCGACGATCACCTGGAAGGGTTCAATCCCAACGCCGCCGAAGCGGTTCGTTGGACGCGTGCCCAGCTTTCCGATGAGGAACGCCAGTGGCTGCGCGATCTGAAATACACCAAGCTGGTCCACAACTTTACCATCGTCCACGCCACGCTCGACGCCCCCCAGCGCTGGGGTTACGTCTTTGACAAGCTGGCCGCCGCGGCCAGTTTTCCCTATCAAAACACCCAGCTTTGCTTCTTCGGCCACACGCACGTGCCGGTCGCTTTCATGCGCGACACCGTGGTGCGCGGAGGCACTTATTCCAAATTCAAAATTGATCCTGCCAAAAAATATTTTATCAACGTCGGCGCCGTCGGCCAGCCGCGCGACAATAATCCCAAGGCCGCCTATGTCATTTACGACGCGGACGCCGGCACCATCGAATTGCGCCGGCTGGAATACGATATCGCCACCGCGCAGAAAAAAATCCGCGCCGCCGGCTTGCCCGAACGCCTCGCCGAACGCCTCGAAGTCGGAAGGTAGAATGAAGAATGCGGAATTCAGAAAAAGACCCGGCGGCGCGCACCAAAAGTTTTCCCCGCCGAATAATTCGGCTTTATATTGCCTTGCCGAAAGAAACGGTTGCGCAGGTTCTCGGTAAACAAGCATTGCGGTCGGGGACTTCGGTTGGGGCAAATCATCGGGAAGCCAGCCGCGCCCGCTCCAAAGCGGAATTCATTTCAAAAGTTGGCGATTGTCTTAAAGAAGCCGACGAAACCGCCCATGGGTTGGAGCTATTGGCAGATGAAGAAATCGTGTCAAGCAAACGGCTGGAGCCTTTATTGCAGGAAACCAACGAATCGATTTCCATACTCGTAACCAATTCCAACAAGGCGCGCGGTGACTAATCTTTTCTACATTCTGCATTCTTCCTTCTGCCTTTGAAAATCTTGATCCTCAAACCCAGCTCGCTGGGCGACGTGATCCAGGCGTTGCCCGTCCTGCGGCTCCTCAAATGCCATCTGCCCGCAAGTGAAATATTCTGGTGGATTGATTCCAGCCTGGCCCCGTTGCTGGCAGACGATCCCGACCTGGCCGGGATTGTCCACTTTGAACGCCGGCGCTGGGGGGCGCCCCGGTATTGGCCGGAAATGTTTTACAGCGTCCGCTGGCTGCGGGACCAGCATTTCGACTGGGTGATTGACCTCCAATGTCTGGCGCGCAGCGGGGCATTCGCGTGGCTCGCCAACGGGAAATTCCTCATCGGCCTCGACGAAATCCGCGAAGGGGCGCGCGGTTTTTACGACGTGGCCGTAAGGCGCGCCTCGTTCCATACGCACGCCGTGGACTGGTATCTGGCGGTGCTGCCCTGCCTCGGCATCCCCATTCACAACCATTTCCAATGGCTGCCGGAACGACGGCAAGTCGCCGCCGAAGTAAAACGCAAATGGCTTGACCAATTCCGAATTCCGAATTCCGAATTCCGATCTCCGAAATGGATTGCGATTCAACCCGGAGCCCGCTGGCCCAACAAACGCTGGCCGTCTGAATATTTTGCCGGGCTGGTCGGGAAGTTGGTCCGGAAATTTCCCGAGGCCCGTTTTGCCATACTGGGGAATCGGGAGGACAAACCGCTTGGGGAAATCATTGGCCGCGCCGAACCGGAACGTTGTTTCAATTTGTGCGGCCAGACCTCGCTCCCGGAAATGGTCGAATGGCTGAGGCTCTGTGATTTGATGATCACCAATGACACCGGCCCCATGCACGTGGCCGCGGCGCTGGGTAAAGCCGTGGTCGCACTCTTTGGTCCGACCGAACCCCGCCGCACCGGCCCTTATCATCAACTCCACAATGTGCTGCGAATTGATTTGCCCTGCTCGCCCTGCCTCAAATCGCATTGCACTTACGTAATGCCGAACGAATGCCTGAACGCCCTTTCGCCGACGGCGGTTTTTGAGTTCGTGTGCAAAACATTTCAGGGTTAAGCAGGCTTGCGCTTCGGCCGGTTCGAGTTAGCCTCGCCACCAGTGAGCACTTCCACCCCAGCGACACCACCGGAAACCACTTCACCCGGAAATCATTCCCCCCCGCGGTCGGTGTTTGTCACCACCCACTGGTCGGTCGTGCTGGCCGCGGCGCGCAGCGACACCACCCGCGCGCGCGCCGCGCTCGAAAATCTTTGCCAGACTTACTGGCATCCTCTCTACGCCTATGTGCGGCGGCGCGGTCATTCACCCGAAGACGCCCAGGACCTCACCCAGGAATTCTTTGCGCGGTTGCTGGAGCGCAGTGCCGTGGCCACGGTCGCGCCGGAGAAAGGGCGGTTTCGCTCCTTCCTGCTGGCAAGCATGAACCATTTTCTCGCCGACGAATGGGACAAGGCCCGCGCCCAAAAACGCGGTGGCGGAAAAGTAATGCCGCTCGACCTGCAAAGCGCCGAAACGCGGCTGGGCGAAATCCCGGTGGAAAACTTCACGCCGGAGAGGGCCTTTGAACATCGTTGGGCCATCACCTTGCTCGAAGAGGTTTACCAAAAGCTCGGAGAGGAATACCGCACCCATGGCAAAGCGGAACTGTTCAACACGCTGCGTGTCACGCTGGCCGGCAAGAGCGAGGCTGCGCCCTACGCGGAACTGGCACGGAAATTGGGCATGAACGAAGGCGCGATTAAAGTGGCCGTGCACCGGTTGCGCCAGCGCTACCGCGCCCTCCTGCGCGACACCATCGCCGATACCGTGTCGAGCCCGGACGAAATCGAGGACGAACTGCGCTACCTGTTCCGAACATTGGCTGGATAAGGACGTTGCGTCGCTAAAACCTTGGATTGCTGAACCGGCGGCAGGCGTAAATGGCCTCATTTTAACGAGTCAACCATTTAACAATTTAACGGACTCCTGTAACCTTTCGCCGCTAATCCCTTTGTAGTTGGTGAATGAACAGTCTTAACGTGAAAATCCTTGAATCGGGAGAACGGTTATGATGCCGCATCCTTTGCTTGCCGCGCTCCTTGGCGGATGGGAAATAGCGACAGTTTTTCTATTCTTGCTCGCCCTGGCAGTGGTCTTGGCGGTAGCAGTCATTGTCGTCGCAGCCATCTCCCTCCTGCTTCGGCGGCGTCAGCCGCCAAAGCCGCCAGCCATCTCATCGGCTTCATCGACCGTTGAAACCACCAAAGCAGTTCCCGGGAACTGTCCTCATTGCGGGAAGCCGGTGCCGCCGTCAGCACCGGGCGGTATCTGCCCCGAATGCATGCTGAAGGCCGGGTTGGCCACCCAAACGGAGGGCGCCACCGCCGCTGGCCCGCATGGAACCAAAGTCGTGCAGCCCCCGCCCGCGCCGGCCGAAATCGCGGCGTTGTTTCCCCATCTGGAAATTCTCGAATGTCTTGGGCGCGGCGGCATGGGCGTGGTTTACAAGGCGCGTCAGCCGCGCTTGAACCGCTATGTCGCCCTGAAAATCCTGGCGCGCGAAAAGGAGCAGGACGCGCAGTTCGCCGAGCGGTTCACGCGCGAAGCCCAGGCGCTCGCACGGTTGAATCATCCGAACATCGTCACCGTCCACGACTTTGGCACCGTGGAACAGGCTTCCAGCCCGCCTTTATCTGAAGGGCAAAGCGAGAAATCGGAGACAGGCAAGCTGCCTGTCCTGCACTATTTGCTGATGGAATTCGTGGACGGCCTGAATCTGCGACAATTGTTGCAGGCTCGAAAGATGCCGTCGGACCAGGCGCTGATGATTGTGCCAAAAATCTGCGAAGCCCTCCAATACGCGCATGAGCAAGGCGTCGTCCACCGCGACATCAAGCCCGAAAACATTCTGCTCGATAAATCGGGCCGGGTGAAAATCGCGGATTTCGGAATCGCCAAGATGTTGGGTGACGAGCCCGGCCAACAGACGCTCACCGGCGCCAAAGAGGCAGTGGGCACACCACATTACATGGCGCCGGAGCAGATTGAAAAACCGCTGTCGGTGGATCATCGTGCGGACATTTATTCACTCGGCGTTGTGTTCTACGAAATGCTCACCGGCGAACTGCCGCTGGGAAAATTCCAGCCACCGTCGAGCAAAGTTCAGATTGATGTGCGCCTGGATGAAGTGGTCCTGCACGCGCTGGAAAAAGAGCCGGAACGCCGTTACCAGCAGGCCAGCCAGGTTCGAACCGCCGTGGAGACAATCGCGGCCACGTTACCGGGCGGCAGCCCTTCGAATCAGAATATCCCAGTCCAAACGGCAGCGGAAATCGAGGCGGTTCGTAAACGCCTGAAAATTCCGGCCCGCGGATTGATCGCCTCAGCCGTGTTGCAACTGCTCTTCGCCCTGGGGTTGCTGATCTTCGCCGTTCCGGGGGTGGCCCGCGAAAGCGGCGGCTTGATCGGGGTTGCGGTCATTGGCTTCATCGTCGTCGGTTTCCTGATTCCAACCGCGGTGGTTCTGGCCGGGGTGACGAACATGTTGAAACTGCGCCGTTACACCTTCACCGTAGTGGCGAGCGTGGTGGCGGCGGTCGCCGGGCCGGGTGCGATTCTGGGTCTGCCATTTGGAATCTGGGCGTGCGTGGAACTGTTCCGCCCCGAGGTGCGGGCGGCCTTCGCGTCAAATCGCGTGCCTACGGGATTTGCGGCCACGTCGGATTCCGGGAAAATGAATTTGGCGCGATCCCAGGTTAAACGCCCGGCCATCGGGCTGGCGATTACCGGCGCACTGAACTGGGCGGTCTTCACCTTGGTCCTCGTCGTTTCCAAACTGAAGCCTGCCGGCTCGATGGTGCCGGCCGCGGTGGTCAATACGCCGATCGCGCTTTTATTGGTTTGTCTCCTGGCGATGGCCCTTAGCGGTTTCATCATTTACGGCGCTTTGAAAGTAATGCGGCTGGAGCGGTGGAGCGCAGGAGTTGCCGGCGGCATTCTGGCCATGATTGTCGCGCCGTCCAATATCCTCGGTTTGCCGATCGGGATTTGGGCGCTGGTAGTGTTGAACCGTCGCGAGGTGCGGGCGGCCTTCGAGGCGAATCGTCAGGCGGACGACAAAAGAACCTCGCTCCCCGTTGAAAATCAGGAACCGCCGCCAGCCATTCCCATGTCCGCTGTGGAATCCTGGCTGGCACAGATGGACGATGGCAACTATGCCGGGAGCTGGGAAACGGCCGCGCCATATTTTCAACGCGCCATGGCGAAAGAAGAATGGATTGGCCGCTTGAAAAAAGTCCGTTACCCTCTCGGCCAGGTCATTTCCCGCAAATTTGCCTCAAGTCAGTTCAGCGTTTCGGGAACCCGATTGGTTTTGAAGTTTGCCGCGGCTTTCGACGGCCTGCTGGCGGCGACGGAAACGGTAACCTTCGCCCGGCAAGCCGGTGGCGAATGGCGGGCGATTGGCTATCTCGTTCGTCCCGCAGAAGATAAGAAGTCAAAGCCCGACCATTTCTGGCGCTTCATCGTCATTGTTTTTCTCGTGATTCCAACCCTCGGTGTGTTGAGCAGCATCGCCCTCCAAAATTTCCTCAAAACCGGCGGCAACCCACAACCTGCCTTCAAATCCGATTACGTTGGCCAGGCCTGGTTTCCAGAAGGCGATTCGATTGAACTCACTTCGGTGGAACGAACCCCGGAACACATGACGGTCAGGGGCCATTATAATCTGGTCAGCCACGACGGTGCGAAATTGGCGTTTTACGTCACAACGACAAATAAAAATGTTCCCGGAGGCAACGGTGAAGAGCGGCCGATTTCCAAAGGGCGTGGAGATTTTACCTTGTTTTATTTACCTCCTATTTCCGGTCTGCCTCACGTCTCGATGTATAGTGCCGACGGTCATTGTTTCGCCAGTCTCTATTTCGGCAGCCAGGCCGAAGCGCTGGAAGAAAGCAAGGCTGGTTGGATCACTAATGCGTCCTCCGCTTCCACTCTCCAGTTTCGGCTTGTTCTGCCAACCGATTCCACTGAACCGGCGGACTGGCTGTCGTCAGTTTCCAGCCGCGAGCGGCTGCAACTTTCGCGCCAGGTCCTGCTCGATGACACCGCCATCGCCCAGGCCGGTGTGGATTTTGATCCATTCGGAGTGCGGATGATTGAAATCCGTTTCACCGACGCAGGTGCAAAACAATTTGAAGCCATCACGGCGACCAACATTGGACACCAACTGGCAATCGTTTTTCGCGGCCGGGTGCTTTCCGCCCCGGTGATTCAATCGGTTATCCCCGGCGGCGAGTGCCAGGTTACCGGTCTCACGAATGCCAGCAATGTCAATAGCATCGTGGATTACCTGAACCGGACGACAACGCCAACGGCTGAGGCCTGGAAATTTTCCATGCCTCATGAACGAGTCCTTCCTTTCAAGCCCTTTCCGAGTGCCTGTTATGGCTGGCTGGATTTGGATTCCGGGATGATCTTGACCAACTCATCGGTGGATTGGGTGACGCGCATTGGTTACGAATGGCTTCGCACCAACGGCCTGGATGTGGTCGCCAGCGAATCATCCAAACATTATCCGACATTAATTGGTTTTGACTTGGCTATTGCACCTGCACCCACCAACGGCTGGGACATCGTTACCACGGCTGACGTGGCGAACAACTGGGCACTACTCCGGGATGAACCACGTCAGAAGCAAGTTTTTGGGGCACTGCCTGGACAATCTGATACGTTCTTTTTCCAAACCCGGGAAGCCGGGAAAGGTATTTTGCAAATTCTCGGTGTTACCGATAACCCGCGCGGTGTGAAGGTCCGCTATAAACTGGTGCAGGCTACCCAACCCGGTGAGATCATCGATCCGGCCACCGGCCTGCCAACTGTTCGTGGCAACACGAATCTTAATCCCAACACTGGACTCCCGCTTCCCGCCGGCGCAACCAACACCGCAATCGATTCGGTCACCGGCCTGCCAATGTCTCCTGGCGAAAGTGGAGCCATTGACCCTGTTACTGGACTCCCCGTGACTCCCGCCGCAACTAAGGGGCGATAAACACCGTCGTCGCAGAAGACTCGCCGGCGCTGATTGACTACGGCGATGGAAAAAGATGGTCATTGGCGCGCAGCGAGGTATTACATCAAATGATTCGGTCAACTTAAACATCAACCAAAGAATGAGTATGAAAGGTCCACTGCTGGTTGCATTTGTCACCGTCATCATCCTGCTGGCCATCTGGGATGGTGTCTGGAAACTGATCGCCCTGTGGAAAAGCGCGCGCCACGATCAACTGGCCTGGTTTATCTGCCTGGCCATCTTCAACACCGTCGGCATCCTGCCCATCCTCTATATACTATTCTTCCAGAAGAACGACACAGAGCCGCCGCAGATCCGAGATTCGGCAGGATGATGTCATTAAAAAATTGACAACTCGCCATAGTTTTGCTAAAAAACGTCACGTCGGATACGACAATAATACCAAGAATTGCAGCAATCGGGCCTGCTACACAAACAAAGGTTCAATCATGAAAGTAACAATCAAAACCATCGCCGGTTTAACGGGTCTCGCGGGACTCTTAATTGGAAACTCGGTATTCGCGACAAATTTGATTCTCAACCCTGGGTTCGAAACTGGCAATTTGGCGGATTGGACCACACTGGGTGCAGGCTCCGGAGCATCGAATACAATGTCGTTCGACAACGGTCCGTCAGCCCCTGGAACATACAGCGTGCTTATGGTTAATTCGATGCCGGCCAACAATCTTGCCCTCCAGCAGAGTACAGCCTTGGGCGATGCGGTTCCGGGCTTGGTGAACTATTCATTCGATCTGAAAGGTTTCGTTTCGATAAACGGCGGGGTGGCCTTTGTTCATATCTGGGACATCAACGCCACGGGCGGGGTCATTGATCAGGGACCGGGACTGCTGGGCCCTTACTTCCCCTCGACTTCCAGTTGGACCACAATCAGCGGTTCGTTCACCGCGCCCGCCAGTGTGAATCACTTTGAAATCGAGTTTGATTGCACGACTGGCGCGGCCAATGGCAGTACCGAAGCCATCGAAGTTGACAATGTGTCGCTGACCCAGGTTCCGGAGCCGGCCACCCTTTCTTTGGCCGCGCTGGGGCTGCTTGGGGTCTGGACAATTCGCCGCAGCCGGAAAGCCTGAGGCACTTTTGGAACCACTTAATAGCAGATGGGAACAAAGAGCCTGTGGTAGCAGGCTCTTTTCTTTGTCTCTGGCCGACAGCCGGGTGCCATTGAGGTAATTATGTCCGTTAAAAGAATCGCAGTGTATTTAATGAATCGTTCAGTGCGCCATGTGCGAGCGTTGGTGGGCGTCCTGGCGTTTGTTACCAGTATGGGCGTGGTCAACGCTCAAGTTCATCTCGGCGTTCAGCCCGGTATGCAATTAAGCTGGCTCACGAACACGAAGGACACCTATCACCTGCAATGGTCCTCCAATCCCTTAAGTACCTGGACGGACCTCATCATAGTGGGCGGCAATGGCATGACGAATACGGTTTATGATCCCGTTCCGAGCGGGACACGTCTTTACCGGGTCCTGGACATCGTTCCGGGTACGCCTGCGGTTTCCGCCAACCAGGTGGTAAATGGAGGATTTGAAAACGGGAGCGGAGCCGGCGCCAGCAATTGGACCGTGGATACGGCTGCGGGCGGCCCGGTGTACGGAGTCCGCACGAACGACGACCCCCACGGCAGCGGCTCGTTTGATTTCCAGGTTTATCTGGCCAGCACGGGGGCGGGTCCGGTCGTTCAGTTTAATCAAGTGGTCCCGGTGACGGGAGGAACGGTCTACCCGTTCACTTTCTATGCCGACCGGTTGATGGGAAGCGCCGGAGATAGCGACCAGTGGCGAATTCTGTGGAATGCCGGAGGAGACACCGGTTACCAAACTTTCAATCCCGGAAACAATTCCTACGGTTTGATCAGCAACTCCGTTACCGCTCCGGCCGCCGCCACGTCCGGAACAATCTATTTCCATTGTGCAGGCGCAGCGAGTCCGAGCCTGTCGGCCACGATAGATATCGATGACGTCACGCTCGGGAGCGGGGTTTCCAGCCCGGGAACCCCCGCCGTAACCAACATCTCACAGCCAACCACGTTACCCGTCGCGCAAATCAGTTGGCCCAGCATCTCCGGTATGGAGTATCAGCCCGAGTCCACCACCAACCTTGGAGCGGGACCTTGGCGCACCAACTTCCCCATGATCGTGGGCGATGGCACCACCAAGTCCTTCCTGACCCCGATGACCAACAGCGCGATGTTCGTGCGTCTGCTCATTCCGCCGGTCGTTGTCCTGCCCCCGTCAAATCTGCAACAGGTTCCGTCGGGAACCACCAATGCCATCGGCCTGACCTGGAACGCCAGCACGTCACCGGGGGTGACCGGCTACGAAGTTTTCTATAGCGATACCAACGGTACGACAACCAATTCCATCAACGTTGGCCTGGTGACCAGCACCGTCATCTCCGGATTGACTTCCGGCGATACGTATTGGGTATGGATTATTACCCTCAGTTCCAATGGTCCGAGCAATCCGTCCGCCCCCATCCAGGCTCAAGTGACCAACAACAGTGGTGGCGTGGTGTGGTCCACTGACTTCAGCAGCGGCGTGATCGATCCCGGCACGTGGACTTATGACGTTGGCGGCGGCGGTTGGGGCAATGGCCAATTTGAATATGACACCGCGCAACACGGGAACACTTACATCACCAACGGAAATCTTGTAATTGAGGCCGACCGCACGAATTATTGGGGAAACTCTTTTACGTCCGCGCGCATGCTCACCCAGGGACGATTCGCATTCAAATACGGTAATATCGAAGCCCGGATCAAAGTCCCGGATACGGCCAACGGTTTGTGGCCGGCCTTTTGGATGATGGGCAACAATTCCGGCGCCATCGTTTGGCCCAACTGCGGGGAGCTGGACATTATGGAGTTGGGCGCCGCCGCCGGCATCACCTCGAATATTCAGCAGGAACTGATTGACTGCGCTTTGCACTACTCGGATATCAACACGAATCCCGTCAATGTCGCCGCCTGGCTCACGGCCCCGGAAAACCTGTCCCTCGATTATCATCTCTACCAGATGTCATGGACGCCGACCAACATCACATTTTCGCTCGACAATGTTCCCTACGGATCCTGGGATACCACAAGCATCAGCATGTTTCAGCAGCCGATGTTTCTGATTCTGAACATTGCCATCGGCGGGTATAATCCGTCCTACACGGGGATCTACAGTCCGGGCGCAGTGACGGCCTCTTTTCCGGCCACGATGGACGTTGATTACGTCAAGGTGACCGACAACGGGTTTACGCAACTGTATTTCGGCGATAATTATGCTGAAAACGGTAACTTTGGAGTTTTTACCGAAACCACGCCAATCAACGACTCCCTGACTTATGGAACCGGCCTGGAGCCGGGGTTTGTCTACGGAACCAATGCCGCACTGTACATCTGGAATAACATGACCCCGAGCGCCACCCCGCCGGCGCCTTCCGAAGGAACCAACTGCTGGTCATTCGATATTGCCGGAGGTAACTGGTTCGGCATGGGAGTCTTTCTGCCGAATTTCCGCAATATGAAGAACTACTCCGACGGGTATCTGCACTTTGACATTCGCACCACCGCGGGGGACGCCACGCCCATGCAAGTGGGAATCCAAAGTTGCGTGGCCGGCCAGCTGGCCGGTGATGCCGCCAACTTCACCCTGCCGTTGGGAACCGACCAGACCTCGGAGTTCGGTTTTGCTCATGACGGCCAATGGCATTCGCTGAAAATCCCCTTGAACCGGTTCGCCAACATCGATTTCCGCACCGTGAATCAGTTGTTCCAGATCTCAAGCATCGGCAACACGACTTCTCCCCTGAACCTGTCCATTGACAATGTCTGGTGGGAACCCAGCGCCACCCGGGTGACCCCTCAGAATGGTGATTTCGGCGTCTTCACCGAGACAGCGTCACACATGAACGCGGGATCATTTTCTCTGGGCACCCAGGGCAACTTTTTCGTCTGGGCAAACACGATGGTGCCGGCCACGCAACATCCGTATGAAGGCACCAACGACATCAGCCTTGCCTCGGCCGGGGCCGGTTGGACGGGAATGGCCTTCACGCCAAACATAAAATACAACCTGACCGCGTTCAGTTACCCGGGTTGTAATTTGGAATTTGCCATGAAGACCACCTCCGCCACCGCGTTCATGATTGGCATGAAGAGTGGCAACCTCGATGGGGTTGGTCAGAAATGGATCACGTTTTCGGGACAGGGGAGTGACCCGTACGGGTTTGTTCGCGATGGTGCCTGGCATCTGGTGAACATACCGATGTCCGATTTCGGCCCGGAAGTGGATCTGTCTGCGG
>Ga0335078_10004750_pt1 | contig 20115 bp, 16 predicted proteins | sample Lox_Sample_32_FD_206711 | JGI IMG/M metagenome (GOLD analysis project Ga0335078, IMG submission 206711) | Soil microbial communities from Loxahatchee National Wildlife Refuge, Florida, United States - Lox_Sample_3.2 | ecosystem: Environmental > Terrestrial > Soil > Wetlands | place: USA... | reverse complement strand
TGGCTAACTGCTCTCGACTATGGATGGTCAGTCGGGCATTCTGGTGATAGTCCATTCGATCCCTCCGGGAAATCTGATTCGTCGCAGAACCAGCTTCTCGAAGTCAGATCGAATGGACAACCTGTTGAAACTTCACAGCTAGTGCGCCGGCGCAGGTGTGAGAATTGATGGGAGAGGTGAAAGGCTGCAGGTGGCCGAGGTACCATTCGTCATATAGAAGCTTGGAGTAAAATTGAGGGTTTTCCCTGCCGTTATACTGCACTTACAGCTTGGGGAAGAACCAGCGAATGCCATTTCGATAGAATTATCACCAGGCCGGCAGGCAAAGCTCAAGCCCGTGCTTCCTTTTGCGCCAACCGTAAACGAACCGACAGACATATCATTCACCTTAACCAAAATCTGCCCCCCGGGATTCCAGGTTTCCGTTGTTGGCAAGATTTGGCACTTCAGCGCTTTCGCATTCGAGCCACTTGTGGATCCGGTCAATGTCTTACCTGAGGCTGCGCTAGCAGCCGACGTTGCCGGTGTTGCGGCGTTTGGAGTTGGAGCGCTCGATTTGTATGCCAACGAGTTCGCTTCCGCCAGTTCGCTCCTCAGTTGCGCAACCAGGGCCTGTTGTGCGGCCGCGGCCTGTTGTGCAGCCGCGACCTGTTGTGCAATCGCGGCCTTCTGTTGGGCTTCTTGATTTCGCTGATAATAATAAAAAAGAGCTGCAATTGCTGCGGCCAACACCAGTGCTACCGCCAAGATCATCGTCGTGGATAAGTACCACTTGCTCTTTCTTGCAGTAATGTTTGTGGACGATAACTCGCTTTTAAGGTGAGCTAACTGAAGCTTCAGCGCCTCTTCATTGGCGCGGCTCAGCTCATCAAGCGTGCGGCGCTGCTCGTCCCGCTCGACGCTCTCTGATAAATAATCTCTTTCGTCGGTGTTGAGCTCGCCGGCTCGCGTCCGTAAATAGCCCTTTGCCTCCTCCAGCTCTTCGCCGTGCAGAAGAGTGCTCTCGCTTTGGTTCCTCCGACGCCAGGACAGGGCCGCAGAATTGATCGATTGTCTCCATTGCAAGAATTCCATGTCATTCTGAATGCAGTCGGCGTACCTCGGCCAAGTTCGAAGAAGAGAGGGATCCGCCAGCTGCACCGCCTGGCCGCCCTCCACAGACTGAAGGATGCGCGCTCTCACCAATGCGTCCGTTGCCGCGGACAACCCTCGTTGCAGCTCTTCACGGTAAAACGGCCGCGGTGAACTCCCGTTTGCGCTAAATTGAACGAGCCTGAGAAGCACCTGGATCGATTGATGCCTAAGATCCTCTGATAATCGCTGGAATGCTTCCTCTGCGAGTTGCGCGGGGTCCTGCGGTGTCTCGCTTGGCCGTTGGAACCAGCCCAGCGCTTCCAGGCGGCGTTCCTCCTGAAGAGCTTCGAGTGAGATGGATTCGTTTCTTGTCAAAACCTTGGCAAGCCGCCCAATAAACGCGCAGATAGAAAGCTGGTCGTAGTACAGGTCTCCAAAAACGGCAGGAACTTCCTCAAACGCATAGATGGGTACATAGGGCATTTGGAGATCTCCCCAATACTTGCGAAGGTCATCTTTACTGACATCTCCCAGATAGCGCGAAAAAGTCTTTTGAACTAACGCGAGCCCGATCTGCTTTTTGGTGTTTTCGCTTTGCTCTATTCTTGTTGGAATTGGGTATATCTTGAACCTGCCACCTTCCTCATTCGCCGCACCCTCAGCTTTTTCTCCGGGCTCACTGGGCGCGCTACGCTGGGCGATGATTGATTCCGCGACATTTGCCGCTCCCCGGATACTCTGTTCATTTAGGGTGAAGCAAACCACAACTGTGTCGGGGAGTTCTACCGTACAAATTCCCGAGGTGTCGCTTACGCCAGTGCGGCTATCGATCAGAATGTAGTCATAAATTGACTTAAGTTGCGATGCCATATGAAATAGAAATCGGCGCCCGCCAAGCTTCGTATAAAACGAAGTCCAATCGAAAGAATTAAGCTTTGTGGAGTAGCCCGCATTCTGTTGGCCAGCCACGATCAGATCGATTCCAGCACGGTCACCAAATTCGGCCCAGTTCCAACCTGTGCGATCCAAGCTCACGACATAAGAGGAAACATCCGCCTCTTCAGGAGGGAGAGGCTGCGGAGAGGCTGCGGCACGTGCAGCCAAGTCCTCAACAAAGTCCATTAGGCCTCGTGTCGACTGAAGTTCCTTGTCATCGATAAATGGGTGAAAGTATCGATGGACTCCAGGAGCCTCAAGGTCCCAGTCAATTACCAATACTTGCTTATTATTCATGGCCAGCATCCATGCCAGGTTCGCCAAGGCCATCGAGCGCCCAGTCCCACCTTTGAAAGAGTAAAAGGTGATAATTCTACCGTCGGCAAGGCGAGTGGGCTTGTCTGTCGCTTGCATTGGAATGGTCGTCATGAGGGCGCAGTCCCTGAAACCGTAGCCGGCCCCAAATCACTCAGTGGTTTGCTGCTCGCCCCTAGCTTTGTCAAACTACCGCGAATTTCAACAAGAGTTGTATCCAAGGTATTGCGCATTTGATCGACAGAGAGAATCGGTGCACGATAACAGGAGGGTGTGCGAGACTTCACTGGAAATACCCGCTCGATGCCCTCTTGCAGTTCTTTCCTTTGCCATGGACTCTGCTGCGACTCATCCCATGGGATTAACAGCGCGGTGCCTTCCGGCTTCAGGGGATCAAACTCACTTAGCTTGGAGTTTTCCTCGTCCGAAATGCTTGCGGGGTCTGCAATCATCAGTATGAGATTCTTGCGCTCTTGGGCGGAAATTAATTCAGTCTCCAAATTGTCGTCTACAGGTATTTCGCGATACCTCAACGCCTGCCCATGTATTACGGCCTTTGCCAGGTCGGCGACGGTGTGCGGCGAAGGCGGAAGATATGGCTTCCAATCTCTTGGGGAATCGCCGTACTTCGGTGCCATGCCCAAGGATGGAACGGCATGCCGAGTGCCCGCCCCGTAGATCACATTTGCTACCTCGGGTCCGAGGACCCAGCCTTCGGCGTTAGCCGCTTCGTCTATTACCCCGCCAAAGGCATTTGGTATTTGATCAAATTCAAGCGCGACATCAGATGCCAGCTCTGCTTGCTTCTCCCTTTTTTTCCAGATGTCGACAATTCTTCGTCCAATCGCCGCTACTATCTTCTTATAATGCGCGGACTTGAGCCATCTCAACTCCTTGAGCCCCTTTTCCTCATATTCTCTTGGAAAGTCGGCCTGCCAAACATAAGTCTCCAGAATGGGCGGCATTGGGTGAGGCGCCCAAATCACTGGAATGATGGCAGGAGGTTGAAGCCCATTGACCCCTTCATATTTCTTGACACGCTGGTCGAATATATAGAATTCTCTTCCGCAGAAAGCCCGACTGAAATATCCGGGCGATGTGAGGCACAAGAATACTGAACTTACCTCAAGGGCCTCCCGAAGCTCAGACTCCCATTTCTCGCCAATTTTCAGATTCTTCCGATCTCGAAATGCGAGTTCATCATCATCGGGTCCAAATATGGTATTTGTCGCTATGAATTGACATAGATCCTTCAAGAAACCCCTGAATTGGGAATCCTGGGCATCTTTACTGGTGTAGCTGAGGAAAAGAATGTGTCGCATTTGGCGCCGATTATACAGTGAGTTTAAGTGCTACCGCGAGCGTTTTCTGCCTTGCAAAGAACCCGCCCCCTCTCATCTTCTCCAGCGTCTTTTTTCTGGAAGCGATTGTCGCAAAAGGTGTCTCCGACGGCAATATTCACCAACCGGAGTTTGGCAAATGTAAATTCGCACTCATTCGCCATCGATGTCCTCACACCAGGTGCGAAGTATGCCTTTCAATGTTTAGGAGCATCAGAGACAGAACACACATCTGATGATTGCTTGTCTGCCTCCGCCTTCACCAACCAACCCATCGCGTCGCTCACTGCCTGGTCCGTTCCAACGATTCCATGCGACGGGTCTCCATGTGACTGGTCCCCATTCGCCACCGAGGAAATCCAGGCGAGTTGGCTCGCCGTCAGTTTCCAACTGAGCGGCGCTGACTTCAGCTTGTTGTTACCGTAAGGCTGCTGTGGGATCGGGAACACCACGTGGTGGATGAACAACTTGCCCTGATACGCGGTCTCCAGCACGCACAGCTCGCGGCGATTGCGGCGCGTCACGCTTTCGTGGCCGGCGTTCCAAAGCCCCTCCAGCGGCCCGAGCAGTTGATTCAGTGTCCACCAGGGGGCGGGCAAATGGCCGTATCCGGATTGATCTTCCAAGCTATCCTGCTTAAGGGTCGGGTGCAGGTCATCGCCGTCGCGGATTTCCACCAGTAGCACCTTCAGCGGCTTCGCATTCGGGTCAGCTTTTCGCCGGTCCATCACTGAGTACAAGAACTCGATCGCCGACCCTGTGCCATCGTTGTCGAAGTAACCACCGTCGAGGAAATGCGATGCGGCCTTCGCGTACTTCGGCGGAATCCTCGTCGCCGACGAGACCACAGGAAACGTCGCGCTCATCCGCGCCGCCGTCGATAGCGGCAGGTCGGCATAGAGCTCTTTGCCTTGCGGACCATTCGCGCAGTTGGCGCAGGTCTCCTGCGCATACGCCTGCAGAAACGATTCGGCAGGAAGGAAGTCCGTGTTGGGTTTTGCCGGCGAGGGCAGTGTTGCCGCAGGGGGCACCATGTAATTCGAAAGCAGAAACCGCCCGCCGCTCTCGGCCACTGTGGTGTTGAGTGTAAACGCCGGCATGGTACCTTTTTGGAGATTCACAGCGGCCTGGTCGAGCGTGAACTTCTCCGCATCTGGCACAATCGCCATATTCGGCGAGACGCCGCACTGTATGTCGTTCAGGTTGCGGTTAAACGCACGGCTTAACGCCCACGTGCGGTCGGGTGCAACCATCGTCGCCTTGTCATCGGGCGAGTCCTGTGCCGACTGCAGAATGGGGAAACGGAAGGTCAGCGCCAGTCGCTGCAGGTCGTAATACTCCAGCCCCCACGCCACCGCCTCCAGGCTGGAACAGCCGGGCCCGATGGTTAGCCTTTTGCGCAAGTCGTCTGTTGCGAGGAACGCAGTCCCCGGCGGCCTAGTGTACTCCAGCAGATAGGGCACTAACCCCACGCTGCCGCCAGAGACGCCGCTGGCCAGCAGCAAGTGGTCATGCAGCGAGTAGCCGTCGGTTTGCTTTTGCTTGTCCTCGCGAAAATCCTTCTCCAGCCGCGCCATAACCTGAGCCGTCCACTCTGCGGCCTGGATGCCTCCGCCCGTGGCTGTGACCACCACCAGCGGCTCATCATCGGGATTCGGGTGTCCGGCGGTCTTGAGGCGTGCGAATGTTTTTTCCACCGCAATAGTCGGATTCGGCAGATCCGTCACCTGATTAATCTGCCGGACTTCGAAGTAGTGATCTGCATCCCAATCAACAACGTGTGTTTGCGCCCACTCTATACAGTTGCAGCCATACGCCGGATGCGTAAAACTGAGTGCGAGCTTCGGCAAGAAAACAATCAAGACCGCCGACGTCAGCACAGGCACACGGTACCGGTCGAAGAAGAAGCTCGCTCCGTTAATCCCCCACTGCATAAAGATCAAGATCACGGTTACGGACGCCAGCACCGGAAAACTGCGTCCAAGTCCCACGTTCTGATTGCAAATGTCGCTGATCAGAAAATATAGAAAGGACCCCAGCAGAGTCAGGAACACTAAAGAGAAGAAGACACCCGCCTTCTCCATCTTCCAGCGGCTTCCTGTCTGCCGGGCTCCGAGCAGGACGCAGAAGCAGATCGCCGCCGCGAAAGCGATCTCCGCCATCGGATTTGTCGTCGTCACCACAGGGGCCATGATTGGATAGAGAAACAGATAAAGCAGCACGAACGCGATCAGCGAAACCGTGGTAAGAAAGTGCAGTTCCCACAACGGTCCATCGCTGCTCGGCGCGTAACCGATATGCGTGAACTTGAGCGGCAGGCGCATCGCGCGCTCCAGCCATTCAGCCAACTGCGGCTTGCTCGCGCCCTGCATCGCATCTTCCACCTTCGGCAGGAGGGATGGAAAGATCAGCGCGCGCGGACCATCGCCCTCAACCCACTCGTGCGTCCACAGATAGAACAAAGTGACCAGGTACCAGAACAAGAACGCTGCCGCCAGCCCTCCGGCGTAACAGCCCCAAAAGCTAAAGTGCCATCCCACATACGGCCAAGTGCCGGGGTCCCTTCCCAAGAACCCCACTTGTTCGCTGATGGTGGTGCTGGCCACATACCACAGCGTGATGATGGCCGGTATCTGCGCCACGCCGAGCACCGTCCACAGCGCGCTTGGCTTGCATTCGGTCAACCAGTCATAGAGCCGCACGGGCGGCTGGCTGGCAAAGCGAAAGCTGCCGTTCATCACGATGTTGCGCGCACAAACCAACGTGGTCGTGGCAAGAGTCACCACGAAGAACGCCGCGTGGAAGGCCTGCCATCCCGTATTGAGCGTCATGATGCCACGACTGAGCGCGCTCACGCCGGTCTTGGCATCCAGCAGGCACATCAACGGCAGCAGCAGCCAACCGAACAGGCAAAAGCGCAGAAAATACAGGTACTGGAACCTGCGCGACCATCTCTCCCTGCTCGTCAGGGGCGCGACAGGACGATATTCCTGCTTGGGCCTTATATACATTCACTGCCTCGACAGTAAGAGGAATCGTAGACCGCCCCGTGGCAGGCAAAAACTAGGTTTTGGTCCACGCGGAGGCCAGTGGTGCAAGTCAGTCTGACACCATAATTGGTCTCGGAAATGCGGATCGCACAAAAACGCTGCGGTCCGCCAATTGACATGGTGGATGGCGCCGGTGCTGCGGATGGAAATGTCTGTGTAAGTACGCCGGCGCCGCGCACGCAGCTAAACCGGAAAACCCTACTCCAAGCTCTTCTCAAAGTCTGACTTAAGGCATCGAGCGCCATGAGGATCTCCTTCGCTCTCGGAGCCATCGACGAATCTTCCTTTGGCGCGAGGGTACGAGTTGGAGCGCGCTGTCACATTATCAGGACGGCACACAATCCTGAAAAGGGCAGACCACTGCTCATTCAACTTTGGGGGAGCTTCCGAGTCAGTTAGTTCAACGCAGAGAAGTGAGGAGAAAATGTGGGACGCTTTGTTAGTCTGTACGGTCACGGTAATCCAACCCAATTACCTTGTCAATAGACAATTCAACCTAGTTGGCCTGTTTTGTGGAAATAACCTTTATTGGCACGATCAAAGATCGAACAGCTTTTCGCGATCTCGAATCATAAAACATGTCTGCCGCGTCTCCAGTAGACCTATACTCCAAGACGCTTCCAACCATGCCAGACACCTGCAATTTGTCCGTGCGATCTGCTCATGTTAAGAGCCGAATCCTCGTCGGCAAGTCGCTATTCGGATGAAGCTCGAGCGAATCGGCCATCGATTCTCAAGGAGCGCGCTGAGATTTAAAGGGTGTCTTCTATCTGACTTTTCATTCAGATTCTTATTTACTTTTCTTCTCGCATTGGGGTAACCTCCATCCATTCCCCGGTTCACTGGACGAACGGATTTCGGAAAGTGCTTCTCAGGAAGGACCGCTATTCCCTGAGATCATCCCTGACACGCTTCGTTTAGGTGTGAATTTCTCCGCGTCCAAGCCACTCAAATCGAACATACATCTTGAACCTTGCCGATTCTTGAAGGAGAATTGCCTTGAGATATACCGCGGCACTTTTGAAAGCGACCCTTATCGTCACATTTGCAATGCAAATGGGCGGTCTTAATTCTCAACAACCTGCGGCAACGTCGGTGACCCCGCCGGCCGAGACACCGCAGAAGCCAATGCCACCAGTGCCAAAAGATAAAGCGAATACTTCTGAACCCTCGTTGAAGTCTGCGGCACCTCCAGCCGCCGCTCCATCCGAGACTCCACAAAAACCGATGACAGAAGGTTCGGCCAGCGCTTCCGAGCCCGCCTCGAACACTGACACAGGACCAGCAACGTCAACAGGAGAAACACCACAGGGACAAATGTCCGAAGTTCCGGCCACTGCTGGTGAGTCTTCCTTACTTGAGTCGGCAACCAATGCAGCAAACTCTGCAGTCGCATCCGCTAAGTCTGCTGTCGCCGCGGCCGCCGCCGCCGCGGTCGCTACCGATGCTAAATCGGCTCAAGATGCAGCGAATACTGCAGCTAACGATGCGGCTCAGGCTGAAGTTGCCGCTAAGTACACTACATTCGCGGTCGGACAGGCCAAGCTGAACGATACCGCGGACGCTGCTGCGATCGCTGCTTTAGATAAGCAAGCCGCGGACTCAGCCAAAGCCGCGCGGAGTGCGAGTACGATGGCCGCCAAGCTTGCTGCGGCCAGGGCAAAGCCAAACAGGAGTTACTTGTGCACATTCAATTGGAACGACTGCGATTGGCAGTATTGGGTGATCGGCGGCGGGGAGGAATCGGAGTCAAGTTCACAAGACAGCCAAACGAATCCGTTCATAAGCCTGTTCGTCCGTGCCCCCTCTGACAACCGTCATGGAAACGTTTGGCTTCTGGCACGATTTCTCGGAGCGGCGAACGCGAATAATACTAATAATGTTGTTGCCGCGACTCAATCTGCAACTGGATCAAGCTCAACTTCGGGACTTCCCCAGGTAGGAACGGCAGTCGATTACACAGTCGGACTTGAGCACGACTGGTTTATGCCTTCGGACGATTGGCCAGACAGAGGTGGATTCACGATCGGTGGAATCGTCGGATTTGGTGCAACGACTCCGTTGAGTGCCCAGCACGCAACGGCTGCATATGTGGTGCCAGCTTACGGCACAAATGAATGCAACGAATTGATTGCGCGCTTCCCTACAAACGGTGGTATTACCGGACTGCCCGCTCAGCCAAGCACGCCATACATCACCACTACGACAACGCCTATGGCCGGCACTTCAACATCTACAACTTCCGGTCCCTTCTGCATCATCAATCCGGTGCCGATCACGACGACCACAAATTCGAATGGATCGACTTCCACCGTGACAGTCTCTGGGACCGCCCAAACGAATATCGCCTTTGCCCCCGAAGACCGAAATAGTTTCTTGCTGAAATATTTCGCGGGTGTTCGGCTAATTAACCGATGGCACAATAACAGCAATGACGCTCGTTGTGCGCCCTCCACTCCTTGTACTCGGACAATGGTCGATCTCACAGTAGGTCAAGATGAAACGATTACAGGAGGAATGCTACGGCACTTCGTCGGCAAGGCTGAAGCTGCGTTTCCGGTTCCAAAGGCTACCAGTATTTGTTTCTTCGGTTCAGCGGCATGGCGGTTTTCACGCAATCAGAACTTGTCTCCTCTTATTCTGCAGCCGGCCACGATCGTGACGTCGTCGCCCAACCCTCCGGCTACGATCACTTTGCCATCGACTTCAACCTGGATCTTGCCACTTACGCAGCCCAACCGAGATTTTTATCGAATTGGCATTGGCATCGATCTCACAGATCTCATAGCAAAGGCCTTTTCATCCAAGAGCGGCTAATCTTTGTGAGTTGGTGGGAGAGGTATTCAGGCGGGTACAGCTCGTAAGGCCGCTTCAAACTGGCGGCTGCTGTCTTGGACATCGCACGGGCGAGCAGAATCGAACCGCGCGGAGGTTGTGGGAGGCGCGCCTTCAGGCTTCGATGTCGCACAAGCTCCCGATGTGGTGCAGTTATGCAACTGAACTGACGCGAAATGTCGCGTACACCGCATCTCGATCCAATTCGACCAGTCAGATAGAGCCAACCTTTCGCCAATTGTGCCGCCAAAGTAACGATCAAGATAATTGATTTCCACAGCACGAAATCTCATAAACAAAAAATATCTTGACACTGTCGCTTTGCATTCGATAATTTGGTCGCGCGATTTTCTTGCTTCACGTCACAGTCGTTGACATAGATTTCCCCGGTTCGACCGGTATTTTCACTTCTCCCCAAATTTAGTTTGCTTGTCGGAAGCACTCTCGCGCCAAGCTATTTCTGCGTTATTTCCATATGGCATGCCATCGCGGCAAGGACCTTTCGCCCCGGTCCGCTGCAGTGCTGCGCATGTCAGGGGTCTTGCTCATTACGAGCATTGGGGGATTTGTGCGCCACACTTGGTTCTCGTGTTACGTTTCCGTTTTCCTGTTTCTTGCAACCTCTGCCAACCAGGCAAGAGCACGGCCGCGTAAACATCAACTGGAAGTGCGCGTTCTGTTTCTGCCGACGAGCACGCCAATTTGCGGCCCATTCGGCAGAACCAAAATACCTTCCTCGCGCAGATGCTCATCGCACATGGAACTGAATTCTCTTTGATTCAGCTCGGAGATGCCTACCCGAATGAAACTTCTCCGCTATCGGCAACAGTTCTGCCGTCAGACACGCGAAGGCTTATGCGAATCCAACGCGCCCCGCAGTGCGACAGGCTTTTTCGAGGAAATACTGCTTCGCACCGCGTCTGGCGACCCGATACATATCTTGCCCGAACGGCTTGAGTGTGGGCCGCTGTTAAATCTGACAGTTAGCTAAGAAGCCTTGATTCCTTGTTCCTAAACAGTGAGGTACTTATGAAGCAGCTACTCAAATGCAGGCATACATCAGCTGAAAAGAGTATCGCGATTCCGCCGCTGAGAATCAGCCGAAGGATAAAGTGTGTTCACTTTCTCAACTCGTATTCAGCCATCGTGTCAGGACCTTTCAAGGACATTTGGCCAGCCCTCGAGATTCGACAACTAGCTATCCACATCGCAGTCGGGTTGGCCGTATGCCCCACCTTTGCGCAACAACTTCCGTTCCAGCGAGCGCAGGAACCGCTCACATTGTTGCCTCAGAACGCAACAAGCGATTCTAGCGCTGTGGCTGCGATGCAGGCTGTCCTCAAGCGCCTTGGAGGGGCCAGTGCCTGGACAACGATTAGATCCGCAGAAACCCATGCCACAATCTTTTCCTTAGATGGCAAGAAGAGTGTGCCTCTTTATCTCCTCGATGATTGGTCAACAGACGTGACGAAATTCCGGAGGCGTTTGCCTGCTAGTTCACAAAAACCAGTGGATCATATCGGAACGCCGGCCAGAATGGTTCACACCCCCAACGGCGATAAGGCTATGCCTGAGTTTGACCAGGCAAGAGTGCTGCTTGAGCATCTTCCTGGAGCCGCGATCGAGATCATGCTTCGCAAGCCTGAGTACATTTTCAAAAGTGGAAGCAACGGGCGCTGCGGGCCCAGCGAACAGTGCGTTGATGTCTATCGCAAAGGGCAGAACGGTCTGATCGTCAAAGAACAAGAGTGGACCATTTCGGCCGCCACCGACCTCCCAAGTTGCGTCCGCTACACATCCCCAAACATCCTCGGCCCGTCGACACAGACTTGGCAGAGAATCGACTTTGACGGCTTTCGCTCTGTAGGCAATGTAGTTGTTCCCAGCCAAGTCGACCTCGGGGCGCCAAATGGGAGTCACGCGAGGCTGTCCTACCGGGTTCCTACCTTCAATCTGCAATACGACACGAGCGCCTTTGATGCGGAGGGTCTCCAATGAAACATCTCACTCCTGCACTAGTAATCTTCGCCTCCTTAAGTGCCGCCCCCCTCAGCTATACACAGGGAATGATGTCGGGTCCCGGACTTGGTCTGATTCCCAACAATGCCTACACCCAAGGCGACATCGATTCGGTCAACATCTCGAATCAAAACCTTGTTGTCGACATTCCCCTGGTCTCTTTGCCTCAGCGAGGCAAGTTGCCTCCTTTGACGTTTTCGATAGCCGCCAATTCACAAACGTTTCAAGAGTACGAAACCTGTGATCCTAATGACTTCTGTGTGACTTATAACGACTATACCGGTGCTACCGGAGCACCGTGGCCGACGATTTCGTCTAATGTGAACGGCACGGCCGTCTACAATACTCCGACAGAATATGACACGATGGTTCAGGATGCTGGTGATCCATACGAAGCATGCTCAAACTTAACGGGTGATCCCAATGATCCCTATTGGGTGGGCTGCGCAGAACTCCAGAGATGGTATTGGAGCTATTCGGTACCTGACAACACCGGCGCAATCCATAACATGCTGGTCGATAGCGCCTATTTGAGCGCTCCCCCTTATGTAATTCGCGCTACAGATGGCTCTGGATACTCCTTCGTTACGACCTTTCCAGTGACAAATCCGTGGAACGAACTGGGGGACAAGGTGAGCGGATCTCTTTATGATACAAATGGTGTTTCGTATACCGAGACTCCCATATCAAATGCTTGCCAATATGGATGTCTTCAGCAGACAACGATTGTGAAGGACCCATCGGGGCAGAACAGCATCTCGTATTACAGCTATAACGCGAATCCGGCGAGCCCAATTTCGAATTCTAATCCGGGTTCTTACTACGTCGACTCTCTCAACCGAACAATTCAAGACCCAAACGACCTCGTGTCAAACGCCTTATGGCAATACGATGGACACGGCACTACCGGCCCTGTGAGCCAGTGCCCCAATCTCGGAATTCCAAGTCAACCCGCGTTGTTCGCTGTCGCGTGGAGCGCTCCAGGGCCAAATGGTAGTCAAGAGCCATATGTGTTTTGCTACACGTTTGTCCTATATCACACGGGATTCTATTACAACTCCGCCATCGACCAATGCGACGCGCCGTATTTCATGAATTGTGATGGCGACACCTATTACACTCCGGTGACTGTGTCTTATGACAGCGCTCCGGGCAATGGAATCGACGGAACAGAAGTCACGAACGAGGGACTTGGACTCCAGGCAGTCGTGTTACCAAACGGCAAATCGTGGAAATTTGTTTACGACTCCGCCGGGTATGACTGTTGCGGCGCGACAATGGAAGACGTTTACCAGACCGAATTGACTACCGGAGTACCGGTCACCTATGGAGACATCATAGAGATTCAATATCCTACGGGCGCGAAGATCGATTATACACATGAGAACATCGGCCCATCTGGTGCCGGTGCTTCTGCCACACGCGGAATCCTGGCGCGGACAGTGAGCGATGGCAATGGCGGTACTTCGACAACAGCTTACGCGCAGACAGGCGTCCAGACTTTCTATAGTGAAGGTTACACTTGCCCATCGGGAAACACATGTGCTGTGGAAACGAGCGCTCTGGGGACTCCGCTGCAACATGACACGATGCATGTGTTCACGTGGTACGTAACGGACACGAGCGTCTACGATGCTCTCATCGGAGGCGGTGCCTCAGGTGGGCCCGCGGGCGGGCAGTATGAGACGCAGGATATCCAATATAGCGGCACGGCAGGAAATTCCACGGTGCTTCAGACCACGGCGACACAGTACCAGAGCTCGCCGCTGATGGTGCCGGGTCCAGGGCATTATGTGTCCGCTGGAGTGAATGTTGACCCATTGGCGACCACAATTTCTGCTTCTACGCCTGCGGGAACGACGAGCACTGAGCACCGAAGCTACGCGGTACAGTTCACGGGGAATGAATATTATTGTTACTTCGTGGGGTATTCGAGCGGCGCTTCTGAGGGCTGTCTCCAGGACGCCCAGGTCCCAAATGTGGCATTGCATCTGGCAGAAAATGACAGCGTTACCGATGGGTCAGGAAATCTGCTGAGAAACATTGCGACCACCTATCAGTATCAGAACGCTTCTGCTTACGCTTCGGCCAACATGTTCACTCTGCCCTATTCGGTCACAGTGACCGGACCAGGGACCGATTCCAGTGAAACTATCTACGGCTACGATGAGAACAATGGGAGCCCGCAAGGAGTTTACGGGAATCAGACGTCAATGCGCCAAGTAGTCAACAGCAGTGGAAGCACTCTTAACACAAGCATTGTCTACAACAACCAGGGAATGCCTACTTCGGTCGTGGATCCAAGGGGAAATACGACAACGACGATCTATGACGGCACCGGCATCTTCCCAAGCGAAATTCAGCATCCAACCACCAACGGGATCCCGCATAACGACTTCTATTCCTACGACGCAAATACCGGGCACCTCCTCTACCACACGGATTGGAACGGGAGTGGAGCGAACGATCCAGCCCACACGACTACCTACACATACAACGATCCGCTCGGACGGCTCACGCAGGTCACGTATCCGCCCACGCAAAGCGGCCAAGGGCAGGTGAACCTTTCCTACAATGACTCCGCGCTGACGGTGACAGCGACAACATTGGCAACGCCCGATCCGACCATTACAGCAAGCGAGGCATTCGACGGATTAGGGCGTATCATTCAAACCACAGCGGCAAATGGCGCCACTTCTGAAACGACCTACGACGCACTGGGCCGGGTGGCCAGCGTTACAAATCCTCATTTCACTTCCTCGTCGGGCACCGACGGCACTACCAAATACACCTACGATGCGCTCGGACGAATGCTCACGGAGATACTACCGGACAGCACGTCGCTCGAATGGTCGTACAACGGAACCACAACTACGGCCACCGACGAGTCCGGTAATGCGACAAAGCTGACTACGGATGGGCTCGGTCAACTGATCCAGGTAGTTGAGCCGGGCTCATTAACGACGAATTACACGTATGACGGTCTGGGAAACCTCTTGACCGTCGGTCAGCTGGGCAACGGTACGACAGACACGCCGCGAAACAGGACCTTCTACTACGACATGCTCTCCCGGCTCACGAGCGCAATAAATCCCGAGACTGGGACGGCCAGTTACACCTACTCCATGCCCGGGTCGATCTGCGCCGGAGACGTGAGCTTGCCATGCAGCAAAACCGATTCACGCAGCATTACGATCGATTACTCTTATGATGCGCTGAACCGGCCAACATTGAAGAATTATTCGGGTGGAAGCGTTGGATTCGGCTATGACGGGATGGACGAGCACGGAAACACCTTGAACCCTGCTCCTTCGAATCCCAACGGAATGTTGACGCGCGCCAATAACGAAGTGAATGCGGCGCAGAATTATTCGTACGACGCCATGGGCCGACTAACCAAGGAGACATATTGCACTCCGCAGAACTGCAGCTATGACAATTCTGTGCAGGGCGTGTACGACGTGGCTGGAAGCCTGGATTCCTTAACTTACCCGGATGGCAATGTCGCCACGCAGGGGTTCGATGCGGCGAGCAGGCTCACTTCCGTGAAGTTTGGAACCGGCGGTGGCACCAACTACGTGACGGTCAATGCTTTCGATCCCGTCAGCCATGTGACTTCGTTGACGATGGGCAACGAATACACGATGGCAGCGGGATATAATTCGCGCATGGAGATCGGCTCTCTTTCTTACGCGAGCCCATCGTCCACCGTATGGGCCCGGCAATACACGTGGACGCCGAACGGGAATCTCCAACAGGCGGTCAATTCAGTAAACGGGACTACCCGCCAGTACACCAACGACGCGTTGAGTCGGATCACAGCTGCCCAGGACGTTACTACGGGAACACAGAATGCGGCTCCAGGCGGGTTAGGCGAGAGTTTTAGCTACGACTCGTTCGGAAACATGTACGAGTCAGGCAACTTCAGTTTTCAGCCAACTTCGTATTCAGTGCAGAACCAGCCGTTGCCCACAACGGACTGGCACTTTGATGCTGCAGGGAACCTTTTGAGTGATTGGCTCGGCAATGCGTACACATGGGACGCAGAGGGCAGGGTCGAGACGGCAAATGGAGTCAACTATGCTTACGATGCTGGAGGCGACCGCGTGGGGAAGTTAGGTTCGTCGCCAACTGACTATTTCTACTTCAATGGAGAGCAGGTGGCGCGGCTCACGAGCGGCGCGTGGACCGACTTGGTATACGGTACGGGCGGCCTCCTTGCCGAGGTGCCGCAGGGTGGTTCTCCCACCTATCGGTTAACCGATCATCTCGGCTCCGGCGTGGCCACGGTTTCGGGTACAGTGGCCATTCAGGATTACGCTCCGTTCGGGCAATTGTTCAATGGCAGCGCTACCAGCGACCCGTACAAGTTCACCGGCAAAGAATGGGACTCCGAATCAGGAAATGACTATTTGGGGGCCAGGTACTACGGGTCGAGCATGGGAAGGTTCATAAGTCCCGATCCGTCGCAGCTGTACTACGCCAACCCGATGTACCCGCAGAGCCTCAATCTTTACTCCTACGTGACGAACAACCCGCTTATCTTTACGGATCCGAACGGATTAGATTGTATTTATACGAGCAACCAAACATCGAGATCCGTAACCGTAACCATCAAAACCGGCGATTGCAACAAGGACACTGACAACGGTGTATTTGTAGACGGAACGGTCGATCCAAGCAGCATTCATTATTACGTAGACCGAAGCAACGGAGATTCGAGTCTAGAGTATACAGTTCAGAACGACGACGATCCCAATGATGCCTCAGTTGGGGTCACTGCTCTTGACAAGGTTTCCCCGCCTAACACCGATGGGCTTATAGCGCCATCCGTTCAGAACGAATTCATTCCCACAGTTGCAAATATGGATAAAGCATTCTTGCGCTCAATTCCGGTTCCGTGTGGAGCCGGAGGAACGCTGAGCCTGGGCTTTGGGAAAAACCGATTCGGTGTCGACCTAAGTTCTGATAAAGGCCTCCGTGGCGCGTATTCTAGGACGATTGTCAATACTCCATTCGCCTCAGCTAGTTATTCTGTCAAAGGTTCTTTTAGTTCCAGTGTTAGCGATAGCGTGAACCTCAGCGTGAGAATCCCAGAGGCCCCACTTTACACTGCTAACGTTGGTCTGAGCGGAGGAGGGATAACAAAACTCGGCGCTGGGGAGAATGCTGGAATTGTCAACTCGCAGCTCTATGTAGAGACGGGAAACGGCCTGACCGGATGCAGGGCTCGCTGAGTAATCAAGGAGATCTGAAATTGCGGAACTGGGATGGATGGATCTTTATTGTTGGTGGCTGTCTCTTGGCGATCGGGGCGTTGAGGGCCGAGCACGCCCTAAATGAAGTTGACTACCCTGTCAGTAAGGAAGAAAGGGAAAGATATCCGGCACCAACCTCTTGGCAAAGGTTGCTGGGTATCGTTGCAGGCTGCTGCTGCACTCTGTTTGGAGTTTTCCGGCTGATATTTGGGCACTGAGAATTGTGAAACTGGTGGGCTGGCTCCGAGAAGCAAGTTCAGTGTAAAGGAGGAGCTCGGGTCTGGGTTTTCGGACTCGGAATATCACTATGAAGGGGGAAGCGCCGATATGATGACCCCGGCCGTATGCGCAACTGAAATGTTTTCGGAGCCATACCATACCATCCTTCCGGCAAAGAACGAGACACGGAACCAGGAAACGGTTACTTCGGGTCCAGGTATTACGCATCCAGCATGGGAAGGTTCTTCCTTTCAATCCGTCGAGGCGTGCAACTCTCAATTCAAAGCTACGCCCAGACCTAGAGAATGTGGGGTTACGCTGCAAACAATCCCCTCATCGACACCGTTCCAACAAGAAGTTAAGCGGATAGTGCGAGAAGACTTCTAAAATCGTCCTCTTAAGCCAAGGTTGAGGCTGCTTATTTTATTGACGGGCATGGCATCCGAAACCCACATTGTCCCTTCAAAACAAGAAACCCCAAGGCCGAATCGAATTCTAGCGAAGGATGCGGGCTTGTGGCGCAGTGAATGGAGGTTGTGGCGAATGGGACAGCAGAATGACTTTGCAACAGAAGGCAAAGACTCTGCCGGCTAATTGAGAGATCGGTTGAGCCGGTGGCGGGAACGGAGCCGCGAACGGCTCCGTTATCTGTCCTTAACTGTCCTTTTGAGGCTTGAATCAACTTGGCGTATATTGTTGATTCTAAATGGTTGCGGGGGCTGGATTTGAACCAGCGACCTTTGGGTTATGAGCGACCTGAGATTTCGGTAAGTATCGGACAACAGGGCACGAGTGGAAACCCTGAGATACCCCTGGGAATGGCTGGGAACCGGGTATTGGGGACTTAATGGGGACCGATTTTCGGGCCGCCCAACGAGGTCCCCAACGATCCGCCCAACGACCTGCTCTTGGTCGTGAGCCGGCGATTTGATCGCCCTGCGGGGTAGCAATGCATCCTCTTCCTTCCGCCACGATGACTGACCCTCAAGTCGTTCTTGAGAGATTTTCCGATCTCCCTCCCAAACCTCCACGCTCCAAGCTGGAGCCCCATCGCGACCTGATCAGGGAACTCCGTCGCAAAGGGCAAACTTACCGTGACGTGGCTCGCCTCTTTCAGGAGAGGCTCGGATTGTACGTTGCGCCGAGCACGCTCCACTCCTTCGTAAAAGTTCGTGCGAAGCATCGCAAGCGCACGCAGTTCGAATTGCCCCCTCTGGAGGCCGCGGCGGCTGACTCACCGGCACTACAGCGAGTGGCGGTTCTCAGGTCGAAGCCAACCGTACTGAATGCGAAACCTGCCCGCTTCGTGTTCCGCGAGAACGAACCGTTGACCCTGACAGACAACGGGGGTAAGCAATGACCGAGTTTTCAAAGCGCGTTGTCTTTACCATGGGCGGCAAAGGTGGCGTCGGTAAAACCGGCGTCGTGGTCGCCCTGGCCGAATGGTTTCAGGCCAACGAGATTCCCGTCACTCTCCTCGATCTCGATACCGAGAATAAAGCTCGTGGATCTCTGAAACACTTTTTCAACGGGACTGTGACCAAGGTCGATGTTCATTCCCCAGCGGGTCTGGATGCCTTCGTCGATCATCTCGACAACGGCACTCCAATCATCCTTGCCGACATGGGAGCTGGTGCCGGCCAGGTTGCTGCGGGTTGGTTCGATTCCATGTATGAGGATGTCGCGGCGACCGGTGTCCGATTCACGGCGGTTGGAATCGTAACGCCAGACCCGGCCAGCGTCGAGAGTGTTCTGGCTTGGGCGAATCGTCTACAGGAGCGGGTGGAGTATGTCATCGTCGAGAATGCCACGAGTGCGCTGGCAGATTTCACCTACTGGCGTTCAACGAAGCAGGCCAACCAGTTCCGTCAAGTCTTTACGCCTGCCATTTTGCAGATGGAATTTCGCCTGGCCGAACTCGAAAACCCTCTCCGGCAGCATGGCATTCAACTCGGTCAGGTGGCAGACCGCAAAACAGCCGTTGACGAACTGAAGCGAGCATCGCTCATCATGCGCGCACAAAGCTATCGGCGGCGGCTGTTTTCGGAATTCGACCGCACAAGAGAGGCGTTCTTGCCATGAGCGCCGCGCCATCCCCACAGAATGTCGAAGTCAATGTAGCGGGGGAGCCGACGATGTTCGACTCTCTCGCTACGCTTGTGCCGGATGAATTGCAGACCGCGTACTATCGTGTTCTTGCCCACACCCGTACGCTGAGCCCCGACGATGAAATGCTGCGCATTCTCGAAGCGATGGGGATTCTGGCGCTGCTCACGCGCCATACTCCGAAGGATATTGCGGAAGAGCGCGAGCGCTTTCAGGAGTTACTGGATATTCATCGGCAGTTTTCAGACGAGGCCCAGCAGAAGATGCTGGGCTACGTCCACGAACTAGAGGAGCGGATTGCCGACCTGCCCAGCGAGATTGAAGCTGGCCTCGATCCGAAGCAAGTTTCCAAGATGCTCGGTGAAAGCCTGCGTCAGCATTTTCTCCGTTCCGGCGTGCAGGACACTGTGAGCGCGCTGCAGACCACGAGCGCGGCCATGACGGGCGCACAGAAGGAACTCTCAACCGCTCTGCGCGCACTATCCGATTCGCATGGCGGTGTGGTCGCGCAAGTGGAGCGCGCCAACAATCGCATTGAGTATTCACTGGAGAGCCGGGCAAAAACAATGGATGCGCTCCTGCATGAGTGGAAGAGCGATCTGCTGCGAATATGGATTCCGATGGTGGCCGGGGCTTGTATGTTGATCGGGCTGTTCGGTGGCATGGAAATACAGGGCTGCCGCGATGCGCCTGCGGTTACACCACCAAATACAGTGGCAGTGCCAGCAGTTCCGTCTGTGGCTCCTCAAGCTCCGGCTAAGATTCCCAGACACGCCAAGGGGAAAATATAAGGCACAAAAAATGAACACGTTAGCTCACGCATAATCTCCTCTTCTTGAGTTGTCGACTCATAGGTTGACATCTTATGAGTTGACAACTCAAAGGTGCTCCAGTTCACCAAATATGATTTATATATCAATTTTAGCTTGCAAACAGCGTTTTATTGATGTATACATCAATTCA
>Ga0335078_10004749_pt1 | contig 20117 bp, 20 predicted proteins | sample Lox_Sample_32_FD_206711 | JGI IMG/M metagenome (GOLD analysis project Ga0335078, IMG submission 206711) | Soil microbial communities from Loxahatchee National Wildlife Refuge, Florida, United States - Lox_Sample_3.2 | ecosystem: Environmental > Terrestrial > Soil > Wetlands | place: USA... | reverse complement strand
GTACCGGCGGGCCGGGACCGTGATGGTGATGTTAGCCGTCGCGCCGGAGGCGGCGGTTGACCGGCGCGGGTTTGACCGGGCGGTGGCCGCGGCCGAAAGACGGCTGAGCGAGGTAGAGGAGTGAGGATGAGGGTCTCGGAGATGACCAGCCACGACACTGCGGTGGCCGAAGAACTGGAGCGCGACCCTGCGTTCCGCCGCGAGTGGGAGCGCACAGCACTCGCCCGGGAGGTGGCTGTGGCGATCATCGCATACCGGGCGGCGAACAAGATGTCCCAGCGCGCGCTAGCCGACCAGCTCGGCTGGAAGCCCTCAGTGGTGAGCCGCCTGGAAGCAGCCGAGCACAACCCCTCTATCGAAACCCTGCTCGACCTGTCCCGCAAGCTGGGCCTGAAGATGCGGATCGAGGTCTCGCCCGAACCCGGCGTCTCCGTCAAGGTAACCAAAGCCAGAGCCGCCTAATGGGGGCAGCCCCCATCACCCATACACAACCGGTCGCCGCTTACCGGCCAGGTAGTCAAAGAGCACGGATCAGGGTGGGAAAGGAGCGCCTTACGCCCGCACCTGCCGAAAGTAGTGCGTCTCCGGAACGAATCAGGATGCCGATCTACGCGTAAACGCGGTAGGGCATCTTATCGAGGTAATACAATTGGAGTTCTAGTTACCAAGCTCGTGATGTTGTGAGCGTCCATCTGGTAGCGGCGGTCGCAGCCTCAACCAAGGTCATCGGTATATTCCCGCCCGTATCAGGCACCTGCCGCCGTAATAGCAGTAACTGAGTAGCTGTTACTCAGATCACCGTGTCCATGTCTCCAGACAGCAATTGCTGCGGGATTTGGCCGAAGGTGTACTGGATCGAGGCGGCTCCCGGGACGAGCGTGAAGGTCCAGATGACATCGAATCGGTCGCCGGGCCAATGCTGGGGTATTGCCGCACCACTGGTAGGCAACGCCGAGCCGAGCGCCGGGATATGGTCGTGTTCCCAGCAGATCAGCACGACACCAGAATGGCCGCCCACCACGCTCGCGGCCAGCTCGGGTTCCTGCCCAACTTCGAAGCTGGAGATGATCGGAATCCCGAGGCGGTCGCTCAATCCCTGGATCGTCTGATACGTCCGGTGCCCAGCCGGATTGCCGTAGGAGGGTGCGAGCAGGGTGGCGGGGATCTGCAGCCCTGCCTGCAGCGGCCCGAGGGCCGGGTCGAACAGGACAGCGAGCGCGCCGGAACGCTGCCATCCCCTCGGCAGCAGGGAATGGGCGTCCTGATCGCCCTGAGCGTCGACCCCGAAGGGCGGCCCTGGCATGGGCGGCGGCTCACCCGGGTCAGCCGGTGGCGGATCAGGCGGCTTTTCGCCATGGCGGATGATGTAGATCAGTTGCGGCGGCGCGGTGACGCCTGCCGCAGGTGGCTGAGTCATTTCGCCTCCTTCTGGTGCACGGCTCGCCGACCGGGCGGTGCGGCTTGATCTCTCGCGGGAATGCGGACGATGAAGGCTGGTCGACTAGTTACCGGCCGCTACCAGGCAGACTGCGCAGACCTTGCTCAGCTACCGGAATCTTTCCACCAGTTGGCGCTTCCGGCCAGAGGAAGAGATTCCCCAAAGCTGCCGACGCGGCCACGAGAAACTGACTCTGATCCAGTTGCCGCGCGTGGGCAGGACCCACAGGGGAAGCGGCTCAGCTTGCATGCCTATTCAGGCGTACTGCTGCGACCGCGATGCGCGCTCATGCCGCCGTGCGAGCGCTGGGGTGCGTTCACGGCCTGCGGCGGAGCAACGGTCCGATCCGCCGTTGCTCCTTGCGCGCGGTGACCTGCGTGGCAGGGTGTAGCGGGGCCGAATTTGGGGGGCGAATGGGGCGCGATCTTGGTCGCCCGATCACAAAGACGCAGGTCAGCGAGGTGTGCCGCCAGGCTGTCCTGGGTCGGCCATGCGTTCGATTTTGATGCTTTGAAATGGTGCCCCCGGTAGGATTCGAACCTACGCTCACGGCTCCGGAGGCCGTTGCTCTCTCCCCTGAGCTACGGGGGCTTGGGGACTTGGCAAGGTTACCAGTCCCGGCGGGTGGCCTGGGGCAGACGGTCGTGGCGAGGCCCGGGACACGGCCCCTGTCAGCGAAATTGATCTTTCTCGTGGTGGCCACATCCGGTGCGTGGCAGGCGATCCGGGGCAGAACACCGACTCGCCGGCCGGACATATTGCGGCCGAGTGGGCGCGGGCAGTGCTACGGAGACGCTAACCTCGCGCCCGTGGCGCAGGGACTGGGACGCGTGCTCGTGGTGGACGACGATGAGGTGATTCGTCAGCTCATCGCCGTCAACCTGACCCTGGAGGGGTTCGACGTCGCGACCGCGGTGGATGGCCAGGACTGCCTGGACAAGGTGACCGCGATCGATCCGGACGTGATCACCCTCGACATTATGATGCCCCGGCTCGACGGCTGGATGACCGCGAGCCTGCTCCGGCGCAACCCGCAGACCAGCGAGATCAAGGTCGTGCTCATCACCGCCCGCGCCCAGGAGGACGACAAGAAGCGGGGCCAGCAGATCGGCGTGGACGCCTACCTGACCAAGCCCTTCGACCCCTCGGAGATGATCCGCGTGGTCAGGGAGCTGGCCGGCCACCCGCCCGTCGCCGAGGCCGGCTAGGCGCTCCCGCGGCGCCGGCCCGCGCGCCGCCGGCCCTCCGGCCAGCCCCGGAGCCAGGCCCGCTGCGGGGCGCCGGGCCCGCCGGGGCAGGGCCGCGACGCGAGGCCAGGAACAGTCCCGCCCACTGGTCCACGGTCAGCCGGGACGGTAGCGCATCGGCGGCAAAACCCAGTTCCCGGGCGATCCCCGCCAGCCGCGACCGGGGGATCGTCCGCGCCAGGGCGCTGGCCACGGTCGGGCGCGCGCCCTCGAACGCGGCCGTGACGAAGCCGGTGTAATCCGGCCGCCACGCCGGGTCCAGCAGCGGGGGGTCCCGCCGGGTGACGATCAGCACGGCCGCGTCCACCCGTGGCTGCGGGCGGAACGAGGCCGCCGCGATCCGTGCGCCCGTGCCGAACTCGAACCACGGCTCCCAGCACGCGTTGAGCAGCGTCCCCCGGCCGCCGGTGCCCCGCTTGCGCGCCACCTCCGCCTGGACGATCAGGTCCGCACGGGCCAGGGCCGCGCCGTCGAGCAGGCGGCGCAGGATCTTCGTCGTGATCCCGAACGGGATGTTGGCCACCACCTGGAAGTTCTCCTCCGGCAGTGGCGTGGTCAGCACGTCCCCCTCGACCACGGTGACGCCGGGCCAGGTGCCGAACTTGGCCCGCAGCCGCCGGGCCAGCGCGGGATCACGCTCTATCGCGAGGACCCGGGCGCCCCGGCGGGCGAGCGCCTCGCTGATCAGGCCGTTGCCCGCGCCGATGTCGACAGCCAGGTCGCCCTCGCCCGCCCCGGATCCGGCCACGAGCGCGGCGATGACCCGGCGGTCGACGAGGAAGTTCTGGCTCAGCACCCGGCGGCGGGCGGCTCGGTCGGTCACTGAGCCGAGCGTAGCGGCCCGGGCAGAGCTAGCCTGCATCCGTGATCACGGGGGACCTGGACCGGCTGCTCGCCGCCGAGATCGGCCGCGGGCCCGCGGCCGCGGCGCGGATCACCCCGGCGGGCACCTGGCACCGGGCCCCGCCGGGCGGGCCGTCCGGTCCGGGGATCTACGCCACGCCGGTCGCGTTCCGGCTGGCCCCGGCGCTGGGCACCGACCCCGCGAGCGCCGCCGCCCCGCTCGCCGCCGCGCTCGCGCGGGCGGACTGGGTCGCCGCCGCCGCGGTCACCGGCGGCGGCCATCTCACCGTCGCGGTCACCGCCGGGGCCCTGGCCCGGCTCGCGGTCCGCATCACGCAGGCCGGGCCCGCGTGCGCCCGCGGCACCGCGCTGGCCGGCCGGCGGGTCCCCGCTCCGCCCGCCCCCGACCTCGCGGCGGCGGCCGGCTGGGGGCAGGCGCGGCGGCAGCTCGCCGCGTTCCTGACCGGCCGGCTGGCCGAGGTGGCCGGCGCGCGGCCGGTCCCGTCTGATCATGCCGAACGAAAGCAGGGTCCCGCCCTGGCTCCAGGCGCACCGGGCGCCGTGGCGAGCGCCCTGGCCTTCGCCGGGGCCGGTGCCGTCCGCTTCGCGCTGGCCCGGCTGCCGCCCGGGGCCCCGGCCAGGGTGGACCCCTGGCTCGCCGCCGCGCACCACCTGGGCAACCCCGCCTATGCTGTGCGGTACGCGCACGCGCACGCCGTGTCCGCCCTGCGCCAGGCCGCCGACCTCGGCCTGAGCCCGGGGGAGGCGGCGGGGTTCGAGCCGCGCCTGCTCGCGCACCCCAGCGAACGGGCGCTGCTGGACGAACTGTCCTGGCTCGCCGAACGCGTCGCCGGGGCAGCCCGCCGGGCCCGGCCGGATGTGCTTGCGCGTTACCTGGAGCACCTGGCGGGCGCGTACTTTGACTGCCAGGAGCAGAACCCGGCAGTGTGGCCGGGCATGGACGAGGGCGGCCCCGGTGCCGTGGCCCGCCTGTGGCTGGCCGCGGCCGCGGCGACCGCGCTGCGCACCGGCCTGGGCCTGCTCGGCGTGGACGCCCCGGACCGGCTCTGACACCGGGGTAACCAAGGAGAGGGTGCATGAGCCGCCTGGCACATCCCGCGGGGCCGCGGCACGCGGACGTGGCGCCGGAGCAGCGCCCGGCCCCGCCGCCGGCGGACCTGAACGCGCTCGACCCGGCCATCTGGCCGCGCACCGCGCGCCGGGCGGGCGGGGTGCTCACCGTCGGCGGGGCGGACGTGCGCGACCTGGCCGCGCGGTTCGGCACCCCGCTCTTCGCCCTGGACGAGGCGGACTTCCGCGGCCGGTGCCGGGACTTCGCCGCCGCGTTCGGCCCCGGGGGAGCGGTGCGCTACGCGGCCACGGCGTTCTGCTGCCGCGGGGTGCTGCGCTGGGCCGCGCAGGAGGGCCTCGGCGTGGTCGTCTGCACCGGCGGGGAGCTGGCGGTCGCCCTGGCGGCCGGGGTCAGCCCGGCCCTGATCACCATGCACGGCAGCAACAAGCTGATGGCCGAGCTGGAGCGCGTGGTGGCCACGGGCGTGGGCCAGGTCGTGGTCGACTCGTTCGAGGAGATCGCCCGGCTCGCCTTCCTGGCCGAGGAGCGCGGCCGCGCAGCGGGCGCGGGGGTGCCGGGGCAAAGTCGTAATGAACCCGACCAGGGCGGGGCGGCGGGGCGGCCTCCCCGCGTCCTGGTACGGGTGACCACCGGAGTGACGGCGCACGCGCACGAGTTCGCGGCGAGCGCCCGTGACGACCAGAAGTCCGGCTTCCCGCTGGCCTCCGGCGCCGCGGACGAGGCGGTGCGCCGGGTGATCGCCGCGCCCTCGCTGGAGTTCGCCGGGCTGCACTCGCACATCGGGTCGCAGATCTATGACACCGCGGGGTTCGAGGCGGCGGCGCGCCGGGTGGTGGACCTCGCCGCGCGGATCCGGGCCGAGCACGGCGCGGCGCCCGGCGAGCTGAACCTCGGCGGCGGGTTCGGCATCGCCTACGTGCCGGGCGACGACCCGGCCGAGGCCGCCGTGATCGCGCGGAGCCTGCGGGAGATCGTGCGCGGCCGGTGCGCGGCGGCCGGGCTGGCCGAGCCGCGGCTCACCGTGGAGCCGGGCCGCGCGATCGCCGGGCCGGGCACCATTACCCTGTATGAGGTCGGGACGGTCAAGGACGCCGGCGGGCTGCGCAGCTACGTCAGCGTCGATGGCGGGATGAGCGACAACATCCGCACCGCGCTCTACGGGGCGGAGTACACGTGCGCGCTTGCCTCCCGGGAGTCGGCCGCGCCGCCGGTGCTCTCCCGGCTGGTCGGCAGGCACTGCGAGAGCGGGGACATCGTGGTCAGGGACACCTACCTGCCGGCCGACCTCGCGCCCGGGGACCTGGTCGCGGTGGCGGCCACCGGCGCGTACTGCCGCTCGATGGCGAGCAACTACAACCACGTGCCGCGGCCGCCGGTCGTGGCGGTCCGCGACGGCGCCGCCCGCGTCCTGCTCCGCCGGGAAACCGCCGACGACCTGCTCAGCTTGGACGAGGGATGACCGGACACGCACAGCCCCTGAAGGTGGCGCTGCTCGGCTGCGGCAACGTCGGGGCGGAGGTGTACCGGCTGCTCGGCGAGCAGGCCGGGGACCTCGCGGCCCGGATCGGCGCGCCGCTGGAGGTCGCGGGGGTCGCGGTCCGCCGGCCGGCCCGGGCCCGCGCCGTGAGCGTGGATCCGGGGCTGATCACGACGGACGCGACCGGCCTGGTGGCCCGCGACGACGTCGACATCGTGGTGGAGGTGATCGGCGGCATCGAGCCGGCCCGCTCCCTGCTGCTGGCCGCGCTCGGGGCCGGCAAGGCCGTGGTGACCGCCAACAAGGCGCTGCTCGCCGAGGACGGCATGTCGCTGCACGAGGCGGCGCGCGCCGCCGGGGCGGACCTGTACTACGAGGCATCCGTGGCGGGCGCGATCCCGCTGCTCCGCCCGCTGCGCGAGTCGCTGGCCGGGGACGCGGTCCGCCAGGTGCTCGGCATCGTGAACGGCACCACCAACTACATCCTCGACCAGATGGACACCTCCGGTGCCGGGTTCGCCGACGCGCTGGAGGAGGCGCAGGCGCTGGGCTACGCGGAGGCGGACCCGACGGCCGACGTGGAGGGCTTCGACGCCGCCGCCAAGGCCGCGATCCTGGCCGGCCTGGCGTTCCACACCCGGGTCGGCGCGGCGGACGTGCACCGGGAGGGGATCACCGGGGTCACCCCGGCCGACATCGCCAGCGCGCGCACCCTCGGCCACGTGGTCAAGCTGCTGGCGATCTGCGAGCGCGGCGACGGCGGGGTGTCGGTGCGGGTGCACCCGGCGATGATCCCGCGCTCGCACCCGCTGGCCGGTGTGCGCGAGGCCTACAACGCGGTGTTCGTCGAGGCGGCGTCCGCGGGCAGGCTCATGTTCTACGGGGCGGGCGCCGGGGGCGTGCCGACGGCCAGCGCTGTGCTCGGCGACGTCGTCGCGGTCGCCCGCAACCGGCTGGCCGGCACCCGGGGCCCGGACGCGACCACCTACGCCGACCTGCCCGCGCTGGCGATGGGCCAGGCGCTGACCCGCTATCACGTCGCGCTGGACGTGGCCGACAAGCCGGGCGTCCTGGCCCGGATCGCCGAGTCGTTCGCCCGGCACGAGGTGTCGATCAGGGCGGTGCGGCAGGAGGGCCGGGGAGACGACGCCCAGCTTGTCATCGTCACGCACGTGGCGCCGGACGCGGCGCTGGCGGCCTGCGTCGCGGACCTGGGCGCGATGGACGTGGTGCGCGCTGTCGCCAGCGTGATGCGGGTTGAGGGGGAAAACGACGAATGAACTTCCGTTACGACGGGGGCGGGGTGATCCACCGGTACCGGGAGTGGCTGCCGGTGCCCGGCGGCGCACGGGTCATCACCCTGGGCGAGGGGGCCACCCCGCTGGTGCCCGCCCCGCTGCTGTCCGAGCGCACGGGGTGCGAGGTCTACCTCAAGGTCGAGGGGGCGAACCCGACCGGCTCGTTCAAGGACCGGGGGATGACCGTGGCGGTGACCATGGCCGCCGCGCGCGGCGCGAAGGCGGTCATCTGCGCCTCCACCGGCAACACCAGCGCGAGCGCCGCCGCCTACGCGGCCAGGGCCGGGCTGACCTGCGCGGTGCTGGTGCCCCGCGGCAAGATCGCGCTCGGCAAGCTGGCGCAGGCCCTGGTGCACGGCGCCACGCTGCTGCAGGTGGACGGCAACTTCGACGACTGCCTGGAACTGGCCCGCAAGCTGGCCGCCGATCACCCGGTCGCCCTGGTCAACTCGGTGAACCCGGACCGCCTGGAGGGCCAGAAGACGGCCGCGTTCGAGATCGTCGAGGCGCTCGGCGATGCCCCGGACGTGCACTGCCTCCCGGTGGGCAACGCCGGCAACATCACCGCCTACTGGATGGGGTACCGGGAGTACGCGAAGGCGGGGCGGGCCACCAGGGCCCCGCGGATGCTCGGCTTCCAGGCCAGCGGGGCGGCGCCGATCGTCCGCGGGGAGCCGGTGCTCGCCCCGGTGACCATCGCGACCGCGATCAGGATCGGCAACCCGGCCTCCTGGCGGCTGGCCGAGGAGGCCAGGGACGCCTCCGGCGGGCTGATCGCCGCGGTGACCGACCGGCACATCCTCGCGGCGTACCGGCTGCTGGCCGCGCAGGAGGCGGTGTTCGGCGAGCTTGCCTCCGCCGCCGGGGTCGCCGGGCTGCTCCAGGCGCACGAGAAGGGGGAGCTTGCCGCGGGCTCGGTGGTGGTGTGCACCATCACCGGGAACGGCCTGAAGGACCCGGACTGGGCGGTCTCCGCCGCGCCGAAGCCGGTGACGGTCCCGGTGGACGTGGCGACCGCGGCGGCCGCGCTCGGGCTGGACTGATGACGGCCGGTTCCTGGGTGCCCGGCCCCACCGTGGTGCGGGTTCCCGCGACGAGCGCCAACCTGGGCCCCGGTTTCGACGCGTTCGGGCTCGCGCTGGCCCTGCACGACCTGGTCGAGGCCCGGGTGACCGGGGACGGGCTGGCCGTGGACGTCCGCGGCGAGGGGGAGCAGACCGCCGCGGCGGGGGAGCGGCACCTGGTCGTGGCCGCGATGCGGGCCGCGTTCGCCGCGATGGGCGGCCAGCCACCCGGGCTCGCCCTGCGCTGTGTCAACGCAATCCCGCACGGGCGCGGCCTCGGCTCGTCCGCCGCCGCCGTGGTGTCCGGGATCCTGGCCGCGCGGGCCCTGGTGGCCGGTGGCGCGGACCGGCTGCCGGACGCCGAGGTGCTGCGCCTGGCCGTGGACCTGGAGGGCCATCCGGACAACGTGGCGGCGTGCCTGGCGGGCGGGCTCACGGTCGCCTGGCGGCCCGGCGCGGATTCCCCCGTCGGGCTGCTCCGGCTCGATGTGCTCGACGGGCTGACCACCGTGGCGTGCCTGGCGCCCACCGCGATGGCGACCCACGAGGCGCGCCGCGCCCTCCCGGAGTTCGTCCCGCACGCCGACGCGGCGGCCAACGCGGCCCGCAGCGCCCTGCTCCTGGCCGCGCTCACCCGCGACCCGGCGGTGCTGTTCGACGCCACCGAGGACTTCCTGCACCAGCGGTACCGCGCCGCCGCGCAGCCGGCGACCGCGGACCTGCTCGGCCGGCTCCGGACGGCCGGCGTGGCCGCGGTGGTCTCCGGCGCGGGCCCCAGTATCCTGGCCCTGGGCCTGCCTGGCCTGCGTCCTGGCCTGGAGGTTGTGGATTCAATCGCCCGGGAAACGGGTATCGCTTGGCTTGTAACCCCCCTCAAGGTCGACCGGAAGGGTGCTACCGTCCTGCCTCGCGAGCAGGGCGTGCCCCCACCGGACACCGCGCGGCAAGGGCAATCCAGGAGTCCGGCGCCGGGTCCTGGCATGCGCCCTGCGGGAGGGTCCACGCAGGGCCGGGCGGCCAGCCCGGCGACACACGGACCACAGCCAAGGGAATGCCGTGGCCTCTTATGGTGTTAAGCTGGGTGCTGCACCAGGTGCCCCGCCGTCGGGGCAAGTGCTCGCCTGTCATCTGCCGCCCGGCTGGCCGCATGGTCTGCCCCGGCCGGTGATTCCCTGTCAAATCTTCGGACCGCCTCTAACCCTCCGCTCATGCGGGCGTGGGGCCTGGCCTGAAGGTTCCCGGCAGGGCTCGGGGCTCCGGTGAGCCAGCCGTGCCAGACCGGCCGGTCCGGGCTCCCATCCTCGGGGGCGTCAACGTGGCCGGGGCTTCGGGGGCACACAGCACTCCGAGACGGCGCCAGCCCGCGGCTGGTGCGCAACTTGGCCCGGTCAACTCACCGGGCCGTAACACCGGGCCGACCGGCTCCGATGGCCGGCGCCTGAGTTCTGGGAAGGACCCCTCGTGAGCGAACCCACCGAGTTCTTCACCGGTACCCGGGATCTTCCCGGGGACGCCCCCCGCCGGTCTGATCCGCCTGAGCCCCGGTCGGGCGCCGCTGCCACGGCGACCGTCCGGGCCGCGGAGTCCGCAGGCGGTGCGGGTGCTGCTCCCCCGGGCCGGGGTTCCGGTCGCGCGCTGACCAGCATGTTGCTGCCTGAGTTGCAGCGGGTGGCGCAGTCCCTGGGCATCACCGGGGCCGGCCGGATGCGCAAGAGCCAGCTCATCGAGGCGATCCAGAGCCGGCAAGGCGGGTCGGCCGCCGGCTCCGCGCGCTCGGGCGCGAGCGCCGCAGTTGACCATTCCGCCACGCGGGGCGCGCCTGCGGGAGCCGACGCACCCCGCCACCGTGAGCAGGGTGCTATGGAACCTGACAGACCCAACCAGCCGGGCACGGGCGGGGCGGCCCAGGGCCGGGACGCGCGGTCCGCCGGCGCCGATGGCGGCGTCCCCGGCGGCCAGCTGCCGTTCGGCCAGGCCGAGACCGGCCGGCCCGCCACCGCGGAGCCCTTCTCCGGCACCACCGCGGCGCCGGCCACCGCCGACGGGCAGGCGGCCGGCGACGGCCAGCCCCCGGGCGAGGGGCAGCGCGGCGAGCGGCGCCGCCGCAACAACAACAACAACCGCCGCGACGACGCCCCGCGCGGCGGTGAGGCGCGCGACTCCGCGGAGCAGCGCTCCGACCAGGGCCGCTCTGACCAGGGCCGCTCTGACCAGGGCCGCTCTGACCAGGGCCGCTCTGACCAGGGGCGGGACGCGGGGCCCCGCGGCGGCGCGCCGGGCGACCAGGGTGGCCGTGGCGACGACGACGACGGCCGCGGCGGCCGGCGCAACCGGGACCGGTTCCGCAACCGCAACCGGCGCCGTGGCGAGCGTGGCAGCGAGACCGAGCCGGTGATCACCGAGGATGACGTGCTCATCCCGATCGCGGGCATCCTCGACGTGCTGGACAACTACGCGTTCATCCGCACCACCGGCTACCTGCCCGGCCCCAACGACGTCTACGTGTCGCTGTCCCAGGTGCGCCGGCACGGCCTGCGCAAGGGCGACGTCATCGAGGGGGCGGTGCGCCAGCCGCGCGAGGGCGAGCGGCGGGAGAAGTTCAACGCGCTGGTCCGGCTGGACAAGGTGAACGGCCTGGACCCGGAGGCGTCCCGCGCCCGGCCCGAGTTCTCCAAGCTGGTGCCGCTGTACCCGCAGGACCGGCTCCGCCTGGAGACCGACCCCGGCGTGCTGACCACGCGGATCATCGACCTGGTCAGCCCGATCGGCAAGGGCCAGCGCGGCCTCATCGTGTCGCCGCCGAAGGCGGGCAAGACGATGATCCTGCAGGCGATCGCCAACGCGATCACCAAGAACAACCCCGAATGCCACCTCATGGTCGTGCTCGTGGACGAGCGGCCCGAGGAAGTCACCGACATGCAGCGCACGGTCAAGGGCGAAGTGATCCACTCGACCTTCGACCGCCCGGCCGAGGACCACACCACGGTCGCGGAGCTGTCCATCGAGCGGGCCAAGCGGCTGGTGGAGATGGGCCACGATGTCGTCGTGCTGCTCGACTCCATCACCCGGCTGGGCCGGGCCTACAACCTGGCGGCCCCCGCGAGCGGCCGGATCATGTCCGGCGGCGTGGACTCCACCGCGCTGTACCCGCCGAAGAAGTTCTTCGGCGCGGCCCGCAACATCGAGCACGGCGGCTCGCTGACGATTCTCGCCACCGCCCTGATCGAGACCGGGTCCCGTGCGGACGAGGTCATCTTCGAGGAGTTCAAGGGCACCGGCAACATGGAGCTGCGGCTGCGCAGGGAACTCGCCGACAAGCGGATCTTCCCGGCCATCGACATCGACGCCTCCAGCACGCGCAAGGAGGAGATCCTCCTGACGCCGGAGGAGCTGAAGATCGTCTGGCAGCTCCGCCGGGTGCTGCACGCGCTGGAGCCGCAGCAGGCGCTCGAGGTGCTGCTGGACCGGATGAAGGGGACCAAGAGCAACGCCGAGTTCCTGCTCCAGGTGCAGAAGACCACGGTCAGCTCCTGAGCGGCCGGGGCCCGAACGGCCCTGTTCCGGGCCGGGAATCTCCCCGGCCCGGAACGCGTTCTCCGATCTGGCACACTACGACAAGCACGTAAGCGGTACCGGTTCACGCCGCCCGGATCTTCCGGCCGGCGACCCGGCGACCCGAAGGAGTGTTCACGTGAAGCCCGACATTCACCCTGACTACGTGGAGACCACGGTGACCTGCTCATGCGGGAACACCTTCACCACGCGGTCGACCGCGCGCAGCGGCAGCATCCATGCGGAAGTCTGCTCGAACTGCCACCCGTTCTACACGGGCAAGCAGAAGATCCTCGACACCGGCGGCCGCGTGGCCCGGTTCGAGCGGCAGTTCGGCAAGAAGGCCGCGAAGGACAAGTAGCGTCAACCGGATCACCGTGCCCGGGCGCCCCGCGCCTCCGCGGCACGGTGATCCTGGCCGTCGACAGGAGCTTTACGGGAAGGGACGAGCGGTGTTCGAGCGGCTCAGCGAGCTGGCGGACGAGTACGCCAGGCTGGAGCACGACCTGGCTGACGCCGCCGTGCACGCCGACCCGGAGCGGGCCAGGGCGCTCGGCCGCCGGTACGGCGAGCTGACCCCGCTGGTCCAGGCCTACCAGGAGTGGCAGCACACCACCGCCGACGAGCAGGCCGCGCGCGAGCTGGCGGCCGAGGACCACTCGTTCGCGGCCGAGGCCGACGAGCTCGCCCGCCACCGCGCGGCGCTGGAGGACCAGATCGCCGACCTGCTCGCGCCCCGCGACCCCAGCGACGGCAAGGACGTCCTGCTCGAGGTGAAGGCCGGGGAGGGCGGCGAGGAATCGGCGCTGTTCGCGGGGGACCTGCTGCGCATGTACCTGCGTTACGCCGAGCGCCAGGGCTGGAAGACCGAGGTCCTCGACGCCACCATCACCGGCCTCGGCGGGTACAAGGACGCCACGGTCGCGGTGAAATCGTCCCGGCGCGGCCATGCCCCCGCCGACGGGGTGTGGGCGCGGCTGAAGTACGAGGGCGGCGTGCACCGCGTGCAGCGGGTGCCGGTGACCGAGTCCCAGGGGCGGATCCACACCTCCGCGGCCGGGGTGCTCGTGCTGCCGGAGGCGGACCCGGTGGAGGTCACCATCGACCCGGCCGACCTGCGGGTGGACGTGTTCCGCTCGTCGGGACCCGGCGGCCAGAGCGTGAACACCACCGACTCCGCGGTGCGGATCACCCACCTGCCCACCGGGATCGTGGTCTCCTGCCAGAACGAGAAGAGCCAGCTGCAGAACAAGGAGCAGGCGCTGCGCATCCTGCGCGCCCGGCTGCTCGCCCAGGCCCAGGCCGACGCCGAGGCGCAGGCGCAGGCCGAGCGGCGCAGCCAGGTCAGGACCGTGGACAGGTCACAGCGGGTCCGGACCTACAACTTCCCGGAGAACCGCATCTCCGATCACCGGGTCGGCTACAAGGCCCACAACCTGGACCAGGTGCTCGACGGTGACCTGGACGCGGTGATCGGCGCTCTGGTCGAGGCCGACCGGACCGGCCAGGCATCGGCCGCCAATGACGGCTGACCCCGCGGCTGCCCGAGCCGCGCGGCCCGTTCCGCGGCGGGGAGCCGGCGATGACGCTGCTGCTGGATGAGATCGCGATCGCGACGGCGCGGCTGGCCGAGGCGGGCGTGGAGTCCCCCCGGGCCGACGCCGAGGTGATCGCCGCGCACGTGCACGGGGTGCGCCGCGGCGAGCTGCACCGGGTGCCGGACGCCGGGTTCGACCCCAGGTTCTGGGACGAGATCGCCCGCCGGGAGGCCCGCGAGCCGCTGCAGCACATCACGGGCCTGACCTACTTCCGGTACACCGAGCTCGAGGTGGGGCCGGGGGTCTTCGTCCCGCGCCCGGAGACCGAGGTGATGACCGGCTGGGCGATCGGGAAGCTCCAGGAGATGGACGTCGCCGACCCGGTGGTGGCCGACCTCGGCACCGGGTCCGGCGCCATCGCCCTGGCCATCGCCCAGGAGGTGCCCCGGGCCCGGGTGCACGCGGTGGAGGCGGATCCGCTGGCCCGCTCCTGGGCGCGGCGCAACATCGCCCGCTGCGCGGGCTACGCCCCGCACACCGCCGGCCGGGTGGAGCTGCACGCCGCGGACTTCGCCGCCGCCCTGCCCGGCCTCGGCGGCGCGGTGGACCTGGTGATCAGCAACCCGCCCTACATCCCCGTGGGGGCGGTCGTCCCGCCCGAGGTCGCCGAGTACGACCCGGCCGGCGCGCTGTGGGGCGGCACGGACGGCCTGGACGCGATCCGGGTCATCGAGGCGGTGGCGCGCCGGCTGCTCCGCCCGGACGGCCTGGTGGCGGTGGAGCACGGTGCCCCGCAGGGCGCGGCGGTCTACTGGGTGTTCGCCGAGGAGCAGGGCTGGCGGGACACCCGCAACCACAAGGACCTGGCCGGCCGGGACCGTTTCGTCACCGCCCGCTACCTCCCGGCCTAGCGGCCCCGCCCGGGGATCGGCGGCGTTGGGCGCGGGCGGTCCGGCGGGGTGGAAGGATTGGGTGGCATGAGCGCACGGTTTGACTGCAGCGATCCGGAGCAGCGCGCCGCGGGCATCACCGAGGCCACCGCCGCGCTGCGCAAGGGGGAGCTGGCCGTGCTGCCCACCGACACGGTCTACGGCCTCGGTGCCGACGCGTTCGCGCCGCACGCGGTCGCGGCCCTGCTGGCGGCCAAGGGGCGGGGCCGCCAGATGCCGCCGCCGGTGCTGGTCGGCAGCCGCCGTGCCGCCCTCGCGCTGGTCGAGGACGTGAACGCGTCCGGCAACGACCTGATCGACGAGTTCTGGCCCGGCGGCCTGACCATGGTGTTCCGGGCCGCCCGGAGCCTGGTCTGGGACCTGGGCGAGACCCGCGGCACCGTCGCCGTCCGGATGCCGCTGCACCCGGTCGCGCTCGACCTGCTCCGGGAGTCCGGCCCGCTCGCGGTGAGCAGCGCCAACATCACCGGCTCGCCGCCCGCCACCACGGCCGGCGACGCGCAGTCGCAACTCGGCGAGGCCGTGGCCGTCTACCTGGATGGCGGGCCCTGCACGGCCAACGTCCCCTCCACGATCGTGGACCTGACCGGCCCGGTGCCGCGGTTGCTGCGCAGGGGGGTGATCGGTGTCGAGCGCCTGCGCAACGTGGTTGCCCTGATCGTGGACGACGACGAGGAGAGCGCGTGACCGGACGCTGGCGGTGTGCCGCGGCCCGGTGGCCTACAGTGGGCGTGATGCCCGCGATCATCCGGCTGCGGAGCGCCGATGAGTGAGTATGTGGTCACGCTGCTTGCGGCGGCCGCGGTCACCTACATCCTGACACCGCTGGTCCGGCGCTTCGCGATCGCGGTGGGCGCGATGCACGCCGCCAGGGAGCGGGACGTGCACGAGCTGCCCACGCCCCTGCTCGGCGGGTTCGCCATCTACGGCGGGCTGGCCGCCGCGCTCCTCGTGGCCAGCCGCCTGACCGGCCTGAGCAGCGTGTTCACCGAAACGAACATGGCCAAGGGCCTGCTGCTGGCCGGGGGCCTCGTGGTGTTCATGGGCTTCGTGGACGACCGCTGGGGCATGGGGGCGCTGAGCAAGCTGGCCGGCCAGGTCGCGGCGGGCGTGATCCTGGTCTGGAGCGGCGCCGAGATCCCCTGGCTGCCTGCGCCCGGCGGGGTGACGCTCATCCTGACCAGCGACCAGCAGATAGCGGTGACGATCCTGGTCGTGGTCGTCACCATGAACGCGGTCAACTTCATCGACGGCCTGGACGGCCTGGCCGCGGGAATCGTCGGCATCGGCGCGATCGCGTTCTTCGCCTATTACTTCACCCTCACGCACCGGCTGGGGCTGCTCGACCAGACCGAGCCGGCCCTGGTGTCGGTGCTGCTGGCCGGGGTGTGCATCGGGTTCCTGCCGCACAACTTCTACCGTGCGCGCATCTTCATGGGGGACACCGGCTCGATGCTCATCGGGCTGCTGCTCGCCTACGCCCCCATCTCCAGCCTCGCCCTGCTCGACCCGGCCTCGCTCACCGACACCGCCGCCTACGCCGCCGGGACCGTCAACCGGTACGGTGCCTTCATCCCGCTCCTGGTGCCGGCCGCCATCCTGCTGATTCCCTACGCCGACCTGATGATGGCCGTGGTGCGCCGGACCCGGGCCGGCACGTCGGTGTTCGCCCCGGACAAGAAGCACCTGCAGCACCGGCTGCTCGCCATCGGTCACTCGCACCGCACCAGCGTCCTGATCATGTACCTGTGGGCGGCCCTGTTCGCGGGCAGCGTGATCTGGCTGTCCATCGTCCGGACCCCGCTGTTCGTCCTGGCTATCGTCACCGTGGCCGCGCTGCTGGCCCTGCTGCTGGTGACGATGCCCCGGCTGCGCCCCTGGTCGCGGCCGGCGGCGGAGCGGGCCGCCGCCGCAGCCGCGACGCCGGCGCCGGCGGCGGTGGCACCGGCCCGGCAGGCCGGCCCGCCGTGGGCGGTGGCGCCCGCGCCCGAGGGGCAGGATCCGGTCCCGGCCCCGGACGATATTGCTGCTATACGGCAGGCCAGCGCGCTGCCGTCCGCCACGGACCCGGCGCCGGGGCTGGCCGGCGCAGGGGCGCCACTGGCGGACGCACCCCGGCCGGCTGCCGCCGGCCCCGCACCGGGCGCCCCGGTGCAGCCCGCGCCGCGCGCCGCCGCCCGCCCGGCCCGGGGCCGCGCCTCCCGGCCAGCGCCGGGCAGCACATCCCGGGCCGCCCCGCGCCGCGGTGCCGCGCCTGCCCCGGGCAGCGCCGCCAGCCCCGACCCCGGCACCGGGATCCCGGCGGAATCTGGCAACGGGGTGCCCGCGGGGCCTGGCAACGGGACGCAGCGGGGGCGGCGTGGCAAGGGGGCCCCGGCGGAGCCTGGCAATGGCGTGCCCCCGGGGCCTGCCAAGGGGGCGCCGTCGGTGCCAGGTGTCCCCGACGGCGCGCCTGAGCTGGCTGTTCCCTGGGCATCCGCCTTCACCGCGCAGCCCGCCGAAGCCGACCGGGCCGCCGTCCCGGGCGACACCGAGGCGACCGGCCCGATTCCGGTGCCGCCCTGGCCGCCCGCGCCCCCCGCGCCGCCCGCGCCCGGCCCCCCGGCCGACCCCCCGCCCCGGCGCTCCGGCAGCCGCCGCGCGTCCCCGCCGTGGGAGTGACCCGCCTGGCGGGCCTCATCACCCTTTGCGCGGCGGTTATCACTTATTGTTATCAACGTCACTATGGGTGACCCGGTAAAGCCCGCGTCAAGGAGCTTGTGATATCTTTCACGAGCACCCTGGTAAGGGCTAGCGAGGGGCTCGTGATACGTTTTCGCTCACCTGGCGGCGCACCGGCGCTGCGGATGAGGCGCAGCGGCCTCCGTTCGGCCCGTGCCCAGGCAGGGATGGCTGTGCTCGCCCGCTGGTCGTCCGTCCGACAGTCGACCCCTCGGAGTTTGGCAGATGGCAAATTACGCCGTGATCCTCCGGCGTTCGGCCATGATCACTGCTGCTCCGGCGCTGGTCATGATCGTGCTCAGTGCCATTGCCGGCGGTACCAAGGGCCTGGTGGGTGCCCTGCTCGGGGTGGCGCTCGTGATCGCATTCTTCGGCATCAGCGCGATAGCGATGATCCGGGCCGCCCGGCACAGCCCGCAGGTCATGATGGTGACCGCGATCACCACCTACCTGGTCAAGATCCTGGCCCTGCTGTTCCTCGTCGTCAGGTACAGCGGCGCCACCGCCTTCAACGGCAAGCTCTTCGGCTTCACCGTCGTCGTCTGCGTCGTGGCCTGGACCACGGCCCAGGTCATGGTGTCCGCGCGGCTCAAGGTCCCGTACGTCGAGCCGGACGGGAAACGGTGAGCGGTGGTGTCTACCATGCGTCCGGACGGCGTAGCGCGGCCCGCAGGCCGGCCTGCCCGCGCCCGGCCGGCTGGCCAGGGGCCGGCCCGGGCCCCGTCTAGCCGTCATGACGGACAACCGGCCACAGCGGGGGGACGGCGGCCAGAACGTCGGAATGACGGTGTTCAGCTACCTGCTCGCGGGCATGCTTGCCTACGGCGGGCTGGGCTGGCTGGTCGCCCACTGGACAGGGCTCTCCCTGTTCTTCCCGCTGGGCATGCTGTTCGGCCTTGCCCTGGCCACCTGGCTGGTGATCTACCGGTACGGCCGGTCCTGACCCACGCCGCCCGGAGCCCTGGCGCCGCGATCGCGGCGGCCGGCCGGGGCGGCCCGGACCGGCTACGCCACGCGCACGCTTAAGGAGTCAAGGGGTGACTTTCACGTCCGGGGTGCCGGTGGCAGGAGGATGCCACCTCCGTTCCGGCTGCGGCTATCCCGCCCCCGGGTACCCGAGCAGCTTCCAGTTCCAGCCATTGTTCAGCATCGGCCGGTTCCACGTCATCATGCCGATGGTGCAGGCTCTCCTTTGCGCCGGGCTGGTGATCTGGTTCTTCTGGGCCGCGTTCGCCCGGCCGAAGCTGGTGCCCAGGGGCGTGCAGAACGTCGGCGAACTGGGCATGCTGTTCGTCCGGGACCAGATCCTGCGGCCGATGATGGGCAAGCGGGGCGACGGCTACCTGCCCTTCCTCGTGGGGCTGTTCTTCTTCATCTGGTTCATGAACCTGATGGAGATCATCCCGGTGCTCCAGTTCCCGGCCATGGCACACATCGCGTTCCCGATATCCCTGATGCTCATGGTGTACATCACCTACAACTTCGTGAGCATCAAGAACCTTGGCTTCGGCGGCTATTTCAAGAGCATGATCCCGTCGGGCGTGCCCATCGGCATCCTGGTCCTCGTCGCGCCGCTCGAGGTCCTGCAGTACATCGTCGTCCGGCCGTTCACGCTGGCGATCCGGCTCTTCGGGAACATGTTCGCCGGGCACATCCTGGTGGCGGTGTTCACGATCGCGACCTGGTACCTGGTCAGCGTCGGCATCGGGCTGGCGTTCGCCGCGGCGTCGTTCGCGATGACCGTCGTGCTCACCGGGTTCGAGATGCTGATCCAGGCGCTGCAGGCCTACATCTTCACGATCCTGACCGCCCAGTACATCGGGGGCGCCTACGAGGCGGCGCACTGACATGACCAGCGGCGGGGACCGCGGCACGCCGCTTCGGCGGCGGCCCACCCTGGCCGCCCCTTCCGATCGCCGGGGAGAAAACCGGCCTAATCGCAAAGGAAAGCAAGGATGCTGCACCTGATTCACTTCCTGGCAGCTGCCCCGACCACCCACAGCATCATCAGCATCAACATCGGTGCGGTGGCATACGGCCTGGCCGCCATCGGCCCCGGCGTCGGCATCGGCCTGATCTTCGGTCACGGCGTGGAGGCCATGGCCAGGCAGCCCGAGGCGGCCGGCATGATCCGCGCCAACATGTACATCGGGTTCGCGCTGACCGAGGCACTCGCGCTGATCGGCTTCGTCGTGCCATTCGTCTTCCACTACTCGTGATCCGCGCAGATCATGAGGAGCGAGTGAGGCAGAAAGGCTGACGGTCATGATCCTTGCCAGTTCGTCACTGGGGCCGCTGGCCCCCAGCCTCGCCGAGCTGATCATCGGCACGATCGCCTTCCTGATCGTGTTCTTTGTCCTGTGGCGGGTGCTGATGCCCCGCATCCAGCAGACGCTGCAGGAGCGGACCGACCAGATCGAGGGCGGGCTACAGCGGGCCGAGGAGGCCCAGCGGGAAGCCAACCAGACACTGGACCAGTACCAGGCGCAGCTTGCCGACGCGCGGCACGAGGCGTCCCGGCTGCGCCAGGAGGCCCAGGAGGAGGGCGCCCGCATCGTCGCCGAGCTCCGGGAGCGGGGCGAGGCCGAGCGGCAGCGCCTGGTGGCGGCGGCGCACGAGCAGATCGATGCCGACCGGGCCCAGGCGATCCAGGCCCTCCGGACCGAGATGGGCGCGCTCGCGGTCGAGCTGGCCAGCCGGGTGGTGGGGGAGTCGCTGGACCAGGACGCCCGCCAGCGCCGGGTCGTCGACCGCTTCCTGGCCGAGCTGGAAGCGGAGCACGTGCCCTCGGAGCCGGCCTCATGAGGCCGGCTCCGTGCAGCCCCCCTTGCGGGAGCGCAGCAGGCGCCGGGGCCGGATGCCGCACGGCGCTGCTCGCACGCGCCGCCGGCCCGGT
>Ga0335078_10004748_pt1 | contig 20119 bp, 18 predicted proteins | sample Lox_Sample_32_FD_206711 | JGI IMG/M metagenome (GOLD analysis project Ga0335078, IMG submission 206711) | Soil microbial communities from Loxahatchee National Wildlife Refuge, Florida, United States - Lox_Sample_3.2 | ecosystem: Environmental > Terrestrial > Soil > Wetlands | place: USA... | reverse complement strand
ATAACTCGGCTTGCGGCGTCGCGGCGAATTAAATGCTCCGGCGAACGGAGAAGAATGCCAAACATCGCTGCCAAGAAAATCGAAAAGAAGACGATGTTCTATGGTGCGCGCGGGCTTTTGCGCGCCAGCGAGTAGCCGAGCATGACGGCTTCGACCAGCATGGCGAGCTGCATCTCGCGCGGGTTGCTCAACGTGGGCGCACGCGCGCTTGCAGGCCGCCGGCTCAGCACCAGCGAGACAATCGCGCAGATCACCGCTACGACCGCGTAGATCGCGCCGATGATCAACCGCGCCTGCAGGGCCCCAAATTGCAGCTCCAGACCAAGCATTCCTGCGATGGTAAAATAGTACAGTGCGACGATCGCAAACGCCGCGATGGCCAGCGCAAGCAAGGTCCGGCGCAGCATCCGGCCCAACAACTGGTCGGCGAAAGATCCTGCGACCTCGTCGATGCGCATGGCGCTAACGGCGGTTGGCCAAGCCAGCAAGAAACCCGATGCCGGCGGCGGCGGCGAGCATCAGCAAGGGCCGTTGCTCGACTTCATCGGTCAATTTCTTGAAGGCGCCCGTGCCAAGTTTGGTCGCTTCGTCGGCCAGCGACTGGCCCGCGTCCGACGCGCTCTCGCGCACGCGGTTCATGATGCGCTGCAGCGCCTCATTGACGAATTCGCCGATGTCGCTTGAAGCGCCCGACATTTCGCGGCCCGTGCCGTTTGACAGACGGCGCAGGCGCTTTTCCAGATCGCCGATCAGATCCTCGATGGCCGCGATTTGTTCGGCGGTCGCTGATTTCGCTGTACGCGTTGTCATTGCTACTCTCGTGTCATAAGCGGTTGGAACCCACCCAGGCAAAACGTCGATCGCGCCGCGATGGTTCCAAGCGCGCCGCGCCCGGCCAATGACGGCGGTCCATGGCGGCAGCGCAACTCTTCAGAACGGTCCGCGTTGTCACCCGCGTTGTTACATTGTGTCGCGGCCCCAAATGCGGCATCGGTCGTGGGAAAGATGAGGTGTGTCGTTGCCCCATTGATTGACAGAGCCGGCGCGGGCCGTGTTCACTCCTTTTTTCGATTCCGAGCTCACAGGTCGCGACGCGTGCGCCGGGCCGTGACGCCAATGTGAATGATCACCGCCATGGCACAGGACCTGTCGGGGGCGGCGGCCGGCGAATTACAGAGGCTGCAAAACGAATGCCGGCGGCTCGAGGCGCAGGTGGTCGCGCAGAGCCGCGAGCTCGGCCTGTTGCGCGCCCGCTTTGGGCGCTACGAGACGGCGCTGCGCGGCTCACAGGTCATCGTCTACACGCAAGACCGCGATCTGCGTTATACCTCGATCAGCAACCCCATGCTCGGCCGCACGGTCGACGACATTCTCGGACGTACCGACGAAGAAGTCTTGCCGCGCGAGAGCGGTGCGGCGGTGATCGCGCTTAAGCGTGAGGCGATCGCGAGCGGCCAGCCGAAACGCACGGAATTTGCGTTCGAAGGCGAGAGTGGCCTGCGCTGGACCGATCTGCACATCGAGCCTTTGCGCAACGAAGCAGGCGACATCGTCGGCCTGACCTGCGCCTCGGTCGACGTCACCGAGCGCAAGGAAGGCGAGGCGCATTTGCGGCTCTTGATGCGCGAACTGACCCACCGCTCGAAAAACCTGCTGGCGGTGATCCAGGCGATGGCGCGGCAGACCGCGCGTCACGTCGGCTCGATCGATGGGTTTCTCAACCAGTTCTCCGCGCGCCTGCAGGCGCTCGCCGCGTCGCACGACCTCCTAGTGCGCGAGAGCTGGCATGGCGCGTCCTTGCGCGAGATCATCCAGGCGCAATTAGCCGCCTATATCGGCAGCGGCGAGGGGCAGGTCGAACTCGACGGCGAGCCGGTCGCACTCAAGCCGGAGGCGGCGCAGAATCTTGGGCTGGCCTTCCACGAGCTCGCGGTCAATGCCGCGAAATTTGGGGCGCTGTCGGTGCCGAGCGGGCGCGTGTCGATCGGCTGGTCGCTGCACGATAACGTGATCGACCTGAACTGGCGCGAGCACAACGGCCCCAAGGTTAAGGTACGGCGCAAAAAGGGATTCGGCAGCATGGTGATCGAGCGCAATCTCGCCCGCGCGCTCGACGCCACGGTCGACATGGCGTTCGATCCCGACGGTCTCCGCTGTCGCATCGTCATACCCGCGAGTCAGATTCAGGCGGTCCTGTAACGCGCGCCCCGGAACATTTTTCGGCGTCGGTCGTTTCTTATCCGCTTCTTCGCACAACTTAAGCTGCAAAACCCACGAGGCGAGGGGGACGATGGAGTGCGCGATGCGCGGCCTGACGTTGTATCTTTTGGCAGGCATCCTGGTGGTGCTGGCGTGGGAGTTTGTCGCGCCGCCTGTCGGACTCAGTATGATGCGCGGCGCCTGGCCGGCGGCCGGCGCGAGTCCTGTGGTGACGACGAGTCCTGTGGTGACGACACGATATGAAACGCCGCTTCAATTCGTCGACCGCACCCACAAAGGCGACCGCTTGAAGCTGCCGACGACCGCCGGCAAGCGGCAGCTGCCTGCGCCCGCCGCGCTGGTTGCTTGCGAGCCGGCGCTGAGTCCCCTGTCGACGCGCGCGACGATCGCCGGCCGCTGCATCGCGTAAGTCCGGGGAACCCGGAAGAATTGCGCCGATGGAACCTTTTGCGTTGCGTTCCGTTAATGGGCATCATTCAAACGCAACGGGAGTTCGACATGCATAAGCCTCTGAGCGCTTTCGCCGCGCTGGCGGTTGCCGCAGCGGTGGCGTTGCCGGCAGCGTCGATGGCGCAAGCGCCGGCGCGGGCAAAGGTCGGCACCTTGACCTGCGATATCTCGGCCGGCATCGGCCTGATTATCACGTCGAAGAAAGACGTCACCTGCATGTTCACGCCGTCCCAGCCAGGACCGCGTGAGGTCTATGTCGGGTCGATCAGCAAGTTCGGCCTCGATATTGGCGCCACCGCGGGCGGCGAAATGGTGTGGTCGGTCTATGCGCCGACCGATCGCCGCTTCGGCGCGCTCGCCGGAAACTATAGCGGCGCCAGCGCGGAAGCGACCGTCGGCGCCGGTCTCGGCGCCAACGTCCTGGTCGGCGGCTCCAACCGGACCGTCGCGTTACAGCCGCTTTCGGTGCAGGGGCAGGCGGGCCTGAACGTCGCGGCCGGCGTCGCCGAGCTGCGGCTGCGTCCGGCGCGCTGAGCCTCGACACAGCAACATCGCGGCCGCGCTGACGGACAGCGCGGCCGTTTTTTGTTTGTGGCGCGCTCAGTCGAACGTGAAGGCGTCGTGATAGGCGCCCTGCACCTGACCGCCCGGCACCGGACCGCCGCCCGGCACATGCACCATGTTGCCGATCACCGCGCAGGTCGCGCCGTGCAGGCCGTGACGCGGGATCGCCATCGGCGTGCCGGCTTCCCAGGTATCGGTGTTCGGGTCGTAGATTTCGTTGGTGCCGAACACCTTGCCGGTCGCTTCGCCGCCGAACACTACGATCTTGCCGCCGATGTAGACGCAGGACGGTCCCGAGCGCGGCGTCGGCAGCGGCGCGCGGAATGACCACGCGTCGGCCTTCGGATCGTAGACGGCGTTCAGCCCAGTGTTGAAGTCGTAGCTGTCCATGCGCCCGGCGATGGCGTGGATTTTGCCGTCGACCACGGCGACGCCCATGTGGTCGCGCTGGCCGACGAAGGGCTGCGTGCCGGTCGAGCCGCGCATGCTGGCGCGGTCCGAATATTTATTGGTTTCCGGATCATAGACCTCGTGCCATTCGACCGAGCGCACATCGCGGCCGCCGAGCAGATGAATCTTGCCGTCGAGCACGATCGCGGAGACGGCGCCGCGAGGGCGCGAAATCGGCGCAATCGGCGCCCACTGGTCGGTCGCCGTGTCGTAGACGAAACACTTGGAATGGGGGCAGCGGTTCTGCTCGACGAAGCCGCCGAAGGTGTAGATCTTCGTCCCGATCGAGACGCCGGCGACGTGGTTGCACGGATGCGGGAAGGGCGCCTTTAGCGTCCAGGATTTACTCGCCGGGTCGTAGACCTGGTGAAAGTTCTGGTCGACGCGGTGCTTGGCATAGCCGGCGATCGAGTGAATCTTGCCCTGGCATTCGATCACGGCGTGCTCGCCGGTCGGGATCGGCAGCCGCGGCTGCTCGACCCATCGCCCCGGATTGGCCGCCTTCGGCGCCACGCTGGTCATATAGCGCTGCTTCTCCACCGTCTTCGGGATGTCGGTGACGGTCTTGTCGTTGAGACCGAGAAAGAGCGGGAGTTCTTCTGCCATGGTGCACCTCAACTGACATAAGTCGGGACCGCGTCCCGCAATAATTTCTTGGTGAGCTCGACGCCCTCGCGCGCGACGTCATAGGGCGAACGCGCCCATTGCTCGGGGTTCGGCGCCTCGTAGGAGAGATAGCCGGTGTAGCCTTTCTCGGCCAGCAGCCCGAGCATTTCTTTCCATTTCACCACGCCCTTGCCGGGCGGCAGCCGGTCGGTCGGCCGGCGTACACCGGTGACCGGATTGGGCGACAGGTCGCTGTATTGGAAGCAGTAGATCTTGTCGGCCGGCACGCTCGCGAAGCCGCGGCCGCCGGCGCCCGAGCGGGTGAAGTGATAGGCGTCGATCAGATAGCCGCAATTCGGCTTGTTGGCGCTTTCGATCAATTCGGTGAGCACGCCAAGGCTGTTGAGCACGTCGTGCTGCGAATTGAACTCGATGGCGAGCTTCAATTTGTATTCGGCGGCGATATCGCCGGCATCCCGCAAATACTTGACGGCGTCCTTGATCGGGCCGTTGACCTGCCCCGGCGCGCTCATCAGCGTGTCGCAGCCGAGCGCGACCGCGTTCTCGCAGGACTCGCGGAACACCTTGAACAGCCGCTTGCTCTCCTCGCCGGTGGCGAACAGCCAGCCGTATTCGACGCCGAGTACGCCGACCGGAATGTTGGCTTTTTTGATCAGGTCGAGCACCTGCGCGTTCGTCATGCCGGCGTCGTAACAGCGCTTGAAATCGGTGCGGCGCAATTCGACCGCGTCGAAGCCGCCGACCTTGGCCGCGTCGAGCGCGGTTGCGAGCGGCGTGGTGTCGGTGGTCCACATATGCAGGGCGAGCCGCCCGAATTTTCCGGTCATACCGCGAATGCTCCTTTGCAACGGGGCGGTTATTTGCCTTCGTACTGCAAAATGTAAAGCCCCGCATTGGTGTCGGTGAGATACATCAGCCCGTTTTTGTCGACGAAAACGTCGCAGGACTGGATAACCTTGGCGGGGTTCGGCCGCTGGTCGACGATGCGCTCGGGCGGCGGCGGCACGAAGTACCCGAGCTGCTTGGGCTCGAAGGCATTGCGGATGTCGTACACGCGCAAGCCGGCATTGTGATAGGTGGCGAAGATCGTGTCTTCGCTCTGCAAGGCGCCCGGGCGGTTCTCATGCAGATTGTGCGGTCCGAATTTCGCGCCTTTCTTGCAGAAATCGTCGTCCGTTGGCGTCGGCAGCGTGGCGATCGACACCGGGTTCGCCGGCTCGCGCACGTCGATCAGCCAGGTGTAGGCGAGACCGTTGGCGCAATTGGCCGAGGTCGCTTCGTCGGCGAGCACCAGCAGTTTGCGGTTGCCGAGCGGCAGCGGCGTATGCGCGCCGCCGCCGAAAGGCGGCGCATAGTTGCGGTGGCTGAGCAGTTTTGGGTTCGCCGGGTCGCTGAGGTCGTGAATGGTGAAGCCGCCGTCGCGCCAGGCGGCGTAGCCGATATTCCCCGCGCTGATGAGATGATGCAGGGCGGTGCGCTTGCCGAACGACGCAGGCGGCGTCTCGCCGCCGGCGCGATGCATGCCGGGCAGCCACCAGCGGCCGGCGAGCGTCGGCTTCGTGGGCTCCGAGACGTCGACCACCGCCAGCACGTGATCGATGAAGCCCTCGAAATGCACGGAGACATAGGCGTAGCGGCCGCCCACCCACCAGATGCGATGGGCGCCCAGCCCCGCCGTGTTCAGAAACCCGATCTCGCGCGGGCTCGCCGGCTGCGACACGTCGAACGCGCGCACGCCGGCGCCGAACGGCTGCTCGGTCTGTACCGAATCCGCCAGCGACTTGCCGTAGTAGTCGGCTTGGCTGGCGTATTGCTGCATCGCCCAGATGTTGGGCCCGTTCACGGCGAGCAAAATGTCGCCGTGGATCTGCAAGTGGTGCGAGCGGGTGTTCTTCGGCGCGGCGACGAAATTGACCGTCTTCGGGTTGCCGGCGTCGCGCACGTCCACGACCGAAAAACCGTCGCTGAACATGTGGCCGATAAAGGCGTGGCCCTTGTGCAGGATGACCTGGACGCCGTCGGGCCGCCCGCCCTGATCGCAGCGTGAGACGTAGCTAATGTTCTTGGCGCTGGCGCCGGGAAGGGCAGAGGTCATGGGTTTAGACCATCAAATTGCCGGTCTGAATTGCCGGGGCCCGGCCCGGCCTAGCGCCGAACCGGGCCCCGCAGTCTTTGCACGCGTATCAGCCCGTCGGCGGGGCGATTTCGTCGAGGCCCTTCTGCCGCGCCTCGGGACCAAGCTGTGTCACAGCGACGGCCGCGATCACAAGAACGATCGCGAGGCACACGAACACGGTGGTCAGCCCCCAACCGTTCTTGACCCACAGGATCGCCGGGAAGATGCCGGCGGTGGCGAGCCGACCAACCCCCGCGGCCCAGCCGAAGCCCGACGCGCGCGCGTTGGTCGGGAACACCTCCGAAGCGAAAATCTGCATGGCATTGCCGGCAACCTGGATAAAGAAAACCATGACGAAGCCGGCGACCAGCAATTGCATGTCGCTTTGCGCATTGGCGAACACGACAGCCATGATGCCCGCGCCGATGAAGGCGTAGATCGAGGTGATCTTGCGGCCGTATTTATCGAGCGTGTACATCATGCAGATGCTCGCGCACGGCACGGCGAAGTTCATGCCGAGCGTGTACTCGAGCGACTTGGTGATGGTGAAGCCCTTGTCGACCATGATGCTGGGCAGCCAGCCGCCGAGCCCGATGGCGACCCCGAAGAACGCCGAGAAGCAGATCATGCCGGCGATGACGCGGCCCGGGAACATCTTGAACACCACCGCGAACGGATCGCTCTTGGTGTTGCTGGCGGCGTCGGTCGAGAGCGGCTCCGTCGGTCCGGCGATGCCGAGACGGCCGAGCACGTCGAGCGCCTCCTTGCCCCTGCCGTGCGTCGAGAGATAACGCGGCGATTCGGGCAACGCGAAGCGGAGCACCCAGACGATCAACGCGCCGACGCCGAAGCAGATCCAGACACCTTGCCAGTGAATTGTGTCGCGGAAGGCAATCACGAACAGCGTGCCGATCGGCCACACGCAGGCGCCGCCAACGAAGTGGATGATCGCGAGGATACGGCCGCGAATACGCTTGGGCGAATACTCGCCGGCGTACGCGAAGCACAGCGGCTGTTCGGCGCCGAGCCCAAGGCCGGCGATGAAGCGGCAAACGATGAGCAGCGTGATATTCGGCGCGAGCGCGCCGAGGATCGTGAACACGCCGAACAGCAGCAAGTTGAACTGGTAGATGAACCGCCGCCCGAACCGGTCGGAGAACTCACCTTGTGCGCAGGTGCCGATGAACATTCCGATGGTGGTGGCGCTGACGATGGCTGCGGCGCCGCCGGGTGTTGCGAAGCCGGACTTGATCATGTCCGGGAACAGCGAACCCTGCACGATGTAGTCGATGACGTCGAAAAAGTATCCGGCCGCGATCAGCGATATGACCTTGATATGCAGCGGCGATATTTTTGCATCATCCAAAGAGTTGCCGACAAATGCCTCAATGGTCTGAGCCATGGCGTTCTCCCCTATCCCCTTTATAATTTGTGCTCTGAGGCACCCCGTCAGAATGATCCACAATCGGATCGTTGCCTAGCCCAATCTCGGGGGGCTTCGCATCGTCGATGTTGATGGCGCCGGCGCGATTTCGACTTGTGAAAATCCGACCGCCGCGGCGCGGCGGAAATGGGTTGAGACCGTCTCCATCAGAATTGCTGGAACCGGCCAGACGCTGAGGCGGCCGGCGGCGAAGGGATGCGGATCATGAGAACCGCATGGCCGCCACCCCGTGGGTTGCGACCCGTTGGGTAAAGGTGGGTGACCTCATTTCTGGCCCCGCGACCGGCCGGCTAGCTGTCGAAGTCGGAAAGTGACGATCAAGCAATTTTGAAGAGAATTTCTATTCTGCGGCACGGAATAAGCGTGCATCCGATAAAAAACAGAGCCATTATGTTATTAAGGCAAACTGGGGCTGGGTACTGGAAATCGCGAAAGGAGAAACCCGGGTTAGCGTGCAAACGAAAAGCTGCATTCCCTTTAATCCCGCTTGCAGGGAGACGGCTATGGACCGTGGGAATTTCGTGTCGTGCGAGAAAAACTAATCAAACAGTGCATTCGTAGCCGCGGCTTGACCGTCTGCCTTGCGGCGGCGCAGCGCCCAGACTGGCCGCAAAATACAGCCTGGCCCACAAAGCCGCTTGGCCTCGTGCCCTCTCATCGAATGCGAGATGCGAAAGCCTGCTGCGCAGGACTTGCGACAGATTAATGGTTGCTTCGTCCGGACTAGCGCAAAAGGGGAATAAAATGAATGTACGTACTTTGCGTGCATATGCAGAATTGGCGGGGCGTGCGGTTGCCAATGGCGCCGCAAAGGGCGGCGACGGATCGGATTTACGTCGTGACAGAAAATTTGGACGATAAAGACGGCACATTCGATTATCGCTCGTTTATCGCCAGACATGGCGGCGCGCTGCTGAAAGTCGCCGACAAGCAGACCGTCTATGTGCAGGGCGATCCGGTCGATGCGCTGTTCTACGTCGCGAGCGGCGCCATCAAAATCACGATCATTTCCGAATTCGGCAAGGAGGCCGTGGTCGGCATTCTCAGTGCCGGCGATTTCTTCGGCGAGGGGTGCCTAGATGCGGAGCTATCGCGAAAGTCGACGATGACTGCCACCGCCGACAGCGAAATCGTCCGCATGGAAAAGACGGCTGTCGCGCGTGCACTGCACGACGATCCGCAGTTCACCAAAACGATCGTGAACTTCTTGCTGCAACGAAACCGGAAGCTGCAGGCCGATCTGCTCGATCAGCTGTTCAATTCGAGCGAAAAACGGCTGGCGCGAATTTTGCTGACGTTGGCGAACAGCGGAGGCGGATCGCAATCGAGCACCATTCCGATGGCGATCAGCCAGGAAATGCTGGCGACCATGGTCGGCACCACGCGCTCGCGCATCAACCAGTTCATGAACAAGTTTCGCAAGCTGGGTTACATCGACTATGACGGAAAAATCGAGGTGCGAAATTCGCTGATGAACTTGATTCTCGAGTCCCAGCACCAAGACGATGAGGCAAAATGATGCCGCATAACGGCGCGTTTTAGAAAATCTGAAAATTCGCGGAAAAAAGGTGCGCGGGTACGCACTTCTGGCACGCTGATACCGGCAAGAAATCATTCAGATTGTGCAAGTTTGAACAGCAAAGTTTTGATTTTAGTGAAAAAGTTGCACCGTGAAGTTCGTCATCGCGTGACACGTTTGGTTGTAGTGCGTTTGTGATACGACCTTGCGCGGGATCCGCGTGGCGACCGCAATCCTGACACAGGCGGACCCGGTAATGCGTTTCGCGCGATGGCGTTGAACGTCAACCTGTCGTGTACCCAAGAATGATCGCGATCGGCGCAAACGCCAATCGGAAGTTTAAGGGGACGACCTGCAAGCGGGGAACACTATGAAGTCACCGATCGTCAAGCGGTCAATCGTGATCGCTGGAAACAAGACAAGCGTCAGCTTGGAAGATGAGTTCTGGCAGGGGCTGAAGGAAATCGCGCAAGGGCAACGCGCCACGTTGTCGAATACGGTCGCCGAAATCGACCGGAGCCGGCAGAAGGGCAACCTGTCCTCGGCGATCCGCCTCTTCGTGCTCGATTGGGCCCGCGCACATGCGGCGAACGCCGCCGGCAAGCTCGCCGAGGCCGCCAATGCGCCGGTCGAGACCGGCAAATTGAACGGAGGACGCGTCGCGACCCGCGTCTGAGCATATCGCAAGACGGGCCAGCCAAAGCCGGCTCGGGTGTTCAACGAGCGAAGCCTGCTGCGGTTTTGATGCGTCGGTATCCCGCGGGCCTAAGTGCGCGGCGGCGACGAGCGGTGCTGCGGTGCACGAGTATGGTCGATCGCTGACTGCCCGCGATCGCACGAAGCTGGCTGGGGAACTAGGATCCCGCGCCAAACTTAGGTGCGCTGCCTAAGACCTTGGCCCGCAGAACTTTTCGTCAGCCGCGGTGGCCGTGTATCACGCACTGTGGACCATCACTGTGGACCACGCAAGTGCGCGAACATTCTACTCCGCCGCCACTGCCTCGATGGTTGCGGCAGTGCGCGTCGGCGTCTTGGCCGTCGCCGGCTTCGTCGCCGTCCGCTCAGGCTTCTTGGGCCGGCCGCGGCCGCGTGCCTCGCGGGCCGGATCGGCGGCCGCGCGGATCGACGCCATGAATGGGGCATCGCGGGCAAGCTCGTCGATGTGGTTGACCAGGGCTTTCACGTCACAAGAGTCACGGAGGTCCGTGACCCAGGTTTTGCCGGCGATCGCCGCGGCGAGATCCGCTCCAAGCGCAGCCCGCGCGGTTGCAAGCGCCGCGGCCGCAGTCTGGATTCTCTGATGGTAGCTGTGAGTCACTGCATTCTCCTCTGTTGGGTGGCGATTGATGTGACCTAGTGCAAAATTTGCCGGCTGCAACGTGGGCCTGCTGCCATCATTCGCAGCGGCGGCTGGCCGGGGCAGGAAGCTGTTCGTCGGCCGCCTGTTGGATGGCCCCGGTACAGGCTGGGGAAGCTCGCCCAGGGCCCTCGACCCCTCGTGGCGGGTCCTGGGACCCGGCACTCTCCTGTCCGGTGTCCGGCCGCCGTCGCCCGCCGACGGCTAGTTCGGCTCCGGCATGAATTCGAGCGCCCGTCCGCCGGACAGCCGTGCCCGCTGGCTGCTTGGCGGCAGGTCGAGGGACCGTCGATCTCCACATCGCATAACCCGAGCCGGCCTGGACCTTTTGGAGTTTGCAGGTTCGCGGCTTAGCTTGCCTCGGTGCGGCCGAGAAGCGGTCGAACAACGGGAACAGCGTGAGCCAAGATCGGCAGGAAGCGTGAGCCAATCAGCCGGAAAACGTGAGCCAAGACGGAGACAAGCCATGACCAAGACCAATCAAACTTATGAGCGCTACAACGACGAGGCCGCCCTGACGATCAACCAATTCATCCATGAATCTGATCGTGATGATCTTCCAGACCTTGACACGCCGGATCTGACGATTGCCGCGACGCAATGGGTCCTTGATCAGCGCGACCGATGGGCAAAATCGTATGTGACGCTGAAGTGCCTGGCCATGGCGCAACGCGTGCACGTCCTTACCGTCTGCGGTCTTATACCGGATGCAAGCGGTGAAAAATTGCTGCACGCGCTGAAAGCAGAGCGACCGCGGCCGGCAGGCACGACTGATGCTATGCATCCAAAAAAGCGCGAACAACAAAAACCCAGCCGTACTGTTCGCAACCGGATATTGCGCAAAGTCATCGCAAGCCTTTGCGGTGATGACGACGAATTCAATATGTGGATCGCGGGCTTGCTGCGGATAGGAAGCCGCAACGGATGGCGGCCGTGCGAACTGTTCGGTATGCGCCTGGACGGAAATGTCTTGTCGGGCCCGGCGGAAAAATTCAGCAGGGTAGACACTGAAGGTACGGAAAATACGGAAGTTTCTAAAAAAAAGATCGGTGGGCCTCGCGATCGGGGTTTATTCGAGCGCTTGGAAATCGTCGTCGGCGAGCGCTATCCGAAGAAAATAATCGCTGCGCTGCGCGCCTGGACTACTCGCGCACCGCATTGGCTGGAAGTCTACGGAGGCAGCCAAGCGCTGCTGGCGGCAATCCGCGAACGGATCAGACGGGCGTGCGAGGGCGAGGGCGTCAAGCTCTTCTCACCGTACGCGCTGCGGCATTTCGCGATCGCGTCGATGAAGCGTTCCGGCCGCGGCAAGGCCGAAATAGCCGCCATCGTCAATCATCTGTCCGATCGAACGGCTGGCGAGAACTACGGTAGGGGAACAAGCGGCATCCGGCGCCCGCGCGCAATGTTTTCCGTCGCACCGGCCCGTATCGCCGAGGTGCGCAAGTCGAAGCGCTCGTTCGCCGAAAGCCGCGTGCGTCGGGAAAGAGGCCGTAAGCCGGTGCAATAATCGAGTGGCCTTTGAATTTCTGAAGCTGAATGGGAAATGCTGGCATTGGCCGGAGGAGCGGATAACCATTATCTCGTAATAATATTTCATTTGTCGTGTCGGGCGTGATTACCCGAAGGCTTGTCGTATCGAGATTGAGAGCGAAGAATAAAGATCGCTTTGGGGCCTGACTGGAAATATGCTCGACATCGCCGAAGCGAAGAAGGCGTTGGCGACTTTCTACCGCGTGCCGGTTACGGCGATCGAGATTGTCATTCGCGGCTAGCCAGAATGTGTTTGATATTCGCCCACCGCAACCTATTCGAGCAACCAGAAAATAATTCGGCGCCCTGAACTATCTTTCGGTTTTTTGTGCCGATACATAGGAAGCCCCCACACCGGAGGCCCTCATGACCACATTGCGCGAAGTGATTGTTTACATCGTCCGCCGTCGTCCCGGTATCACTGACCGGCAGTTGACCGAAGCGATCTATGGCTCGGACGAGCGACACCAGCAAGTGAACGCCGAGTGCCGCAATTGCCCCGGGATCGTGCGGCGGCAAGGCGAGACGCACATCAGGAACTTTATCACCGAGGCGGCACGGATGGCCACGCCGATGACCGCGTGGTGCGGCCCGTATGGGGTTTGCGCCGAACGCGCGTAACCCACCGGGCTATCGCGAGTTGCGAGTCGCTGTGATTGGGTTACGGCGCTTCCGCTTTCGCGCCCGCGCGCTTCGGCGGAGAAACCGCGCCTAACCCACCCTGCGCGGCTTTGGCTCGGCGGGGGAATTCCGAGTCTGGCTGGGGAACTAGGATTCGAACCTAGATTCTCGGAGTCAGAGTCCGATGTTCTACCGTTGAACTATTCCCCAAGAGGGCGGCAGCCCGAGGCAAGCCCGCCGGTTCCGGGCCCCTCACATGGGGCAATTCGGCTGATTTGACAAGCCCGAAGCGTGGCTTGCCGCGGCCGGCCTAGCGGGGAGCCCGGCGCGGCCGCGTCAGCACCGTGACGATGGCGATCAGGCTGAACGTGGCGACCATGATAAACACGAGTTTCGGGCTGCCGTGGTCCATGATTGCCCCGAAAATCAGCGGCGAAATGATGCCGCCGATATTGAAGCCAGTGGTGACGAATCCGAACACCTTGCCGAAGGAGCCGGGCGGGGTGACCTCGCGCACGATCATGTCGCGCGAGGGCATGATCACACCCGAGCACAAGCCGGCCGCCGACATTGCTGCGATCAGCGCCACCGTGCCGACGTTGAATTCGGCGACCAGCAGCGTGAACAGCGCGATGCCGGCAAGGCCGAGCGCGGCCACCAGGCCGTGCCGCGTCGTGCGTCCGACCAGCAAGCCGCCGATCAAGACGCCGATCGCGGAGAGCAGCAGATTGCCGGTCAGCGCGGCGTTGGCGACGGTCACCGGCGTTCCGAAGAGCGCCCCGAAGGCGACCACGGAAAAATTGTAGGTGCCGCCGCTGATCAGCGCGAGCAACACGAAGAACACGAGGTTGAGCAGGATCGCCGGCGCCAGCAAGATCCGCCAGCCGAGCGGCGCCGCCGTATCCTTGTCGCGCGCGGCGGCGCTCGGTTTGAACTCCGCATGGTCGCGCACCGCCATCAGCAGCGCCGCCACCGCAAAGCCGATCACGCCGGCGCCGACGAAGGCGCCGCGCCAGCCCCACAGGCTCTGCATCATCAGCAGGCTCGGCGGCGCCACCGCCGAGCCGAGCATGCCGGCGAAAGTGTGCACCGAGAACGCCTGGCCGATGCGATCGGCCGGCACATGGTGCGAGAGCATCGCGTAATCGGCCGGGTGGTAGATCGTGTTGCCGACGCCGGCGAGCGCGAACATCGCCACCATCAGCCAGAACGAATTGGTCAGCCCGACAATCGTGAAGGCGCCGGCGCCGATCACCAGCCCGCCGATCAGCAAAATGCGGGCGCCCAGCCAATCGACCAGGAATCCCGCCGGGGTCTGCAGCGCCGCGGAGACGATGTTGAAGGCGGCCAGCGCCAGCCCGATCTCGGTGTAGCTCACGCCGTAATCGGCGCGCACGAACGGCAGCAGCGGCGCTAGGATGATGATGTAATAATGCGAGACGAAATGCGCGGAACTCACCACGCCAACGATACGCGTGTGTGGCGCTCGGCTCGCGGCCGGGAGTTCGATGGCTCGACTCATGGCTTCAGAGCTCCTGGCCGGGGCGGGACTATGACGCAGCCGCCGGACGCGTTCCAGTGCATTTCCAGCGCCTTGGCCATGTGCGCTGGGCAGAGCGGGCGCCGGGGAACTCTTCGCAGCGCGGCATAAATAATCGATTAAAACAAGAAGCTGTGAAGCGGAGAGGCCTGGCGGCTTTGCGTCTTCGTTCGCTACGCGACTGCCGGCGCGGCGAGGGCGCGCGTGTAGCCGAAGTGGTCGAAATCGCGCTCGTAGGCGCGATGCACGCGCGCGGCGAGAGCATCGGTGTAATAGTCCGGCCAGGGCCGGTGCATTGACGCATTGTAACTGATGCCAAAGGGCTGCCGTGGCGCGCGGTCGGCGCCGAGATGGTCCAGTACGCGGGCGAAATCCGCGCAGAACGTTTCGACTTTGCCGATGAAGTCGAGGCTGAGCCCGGGCATATTCAGAAGATCGTCCTGCAGGTGCCAATGGGAATTGACGCGGCGGTTGCTGGACGCGACCGCAAACTCGACGAATTGCGCGAACGAGAGCGTCTGCTCCGCCCCGTGCGGCAATGCCGGATTATCGATCGCAGCGCGGTGCGCGAGATAGAGGTCGACGAATGAATCGCCGGCCACCAAAGGTTTGTTCTGGAATTTATCGGCCCAGGCCGACACCAGCCGCGCGTAAGGATTGCGCACAAAGGCGAACCGCAAGGTCGTCGCGTCGGTCGCGAGCCGGTGGAATGCGGAGAGCCCAACCTGCGTCGGCGAGTTGAGCCCGGAATAACGGCGCACGTGGATTTTGTCCGGTGGTGGCGACTCGCCCCGTTGCAACGCGCTGAGTACGGACTTGATCGTGGTCGACGCGCATTTCGGCACGGAGACGTAAATGAGCGCGAAACGCGGCAGCACATCGATATGCGCTTCCGGATCGAAGCCACCGGCGCACATGGTCCGAAAATAGGCAAGCGCCGCCGGATCCCGCCAGCCGTCGCGCAAATTGACGATGCGGGTTGCCGCGCGTCCGGCAAGATATTCGCAAGTGCGGCGGAAGCGCGATGATGCGGTGAGCAAACGCGGCTCGATTGCTGTCGAGTCGCCCCCTGCGCTTATACGGGCTGGCGCGTATCAAACGAATAAACGCGAAATAAAATACCCACAAAATAATTTTTTGTAACAATTCGCAGGAATTCACTTCCGGCGGCGTTGGGCGTCTTGCATCGCCTGCCAAATACGTGCCGTCGTCATCGGCATCTCCAAGTGCCTGATACCATAGTCGGATAGTGCGTCGATCACCGCATTGGCGACGGCGGGAAGTCCGCCGGATGTGCCGGCTTCGCCGCAGCCCTTGGCGCCGATCGGATTGCTCCTGGTCGGCACCGGACGGTTGGCGACTTCGATCTGCGGCGCATCGTGCGCATGCGGCATGGCGTAATCCATGAGCGAGCCGGTGACCAATTGGCCGTCGGCATCATAAACCGCGCCCTCGAGCAGCACTTGGCCGAGGCCCTGCACCACGCCGCCCTGGATCTGGCCCTCCACCAGCATCGGGTTGAGCACGGTGCCGAAGTCGTTGACCGCGGTGTATTTCACCGTTCGCGTCAAGCCGGTCTCCGGCTCGATCTCCACTTCCGCCACGTGGACGCCGTTCGGGTAGGTCCCGGGAACCTGTTCGGTGACGTGCGTCACGTCGAGCGTGGTCGGCATACCCTCGGGTAGCGTCATGCCGCCGCGCAGGCGTTCCGCCAGCGTCATGATGTCGATCGCCCGATCGGTGCCGGCGATGACGAACCGCCCGGCCTTGAATTCGATATCGTCGGCGGAAGCTTCCAGCACATGCGCCGCGATCAGCTTGCCGGCCTCGATCACCTTGTCCGAGGCCTGCGCGATCGCCGTTCCGCTCAACATGGCCGAGCGCGAACCGCCGGTGCCGCCGCCGGTCACCAGTTGATCGCTGTCGCCTTGCACCAGACGGATGCGTTCGAAGGGTATGCCGAGCTTTTCGGTCAGCACCTGCGCGAAGGCCGAGGCATGGCCTTGTCCGTAATCGAGCGTGCCGGTGACGATGGTGACCGTGCCGTCGGCGCCGAAGCGGATGGCCGCCTGTTCGGTGGTCATCGCCGCCGTGGTCTCGACATAACAGGCAACGCCGAGCCCGCGCAGCTTGCCGGCGCGTTTGCTCGCGCGCTTGCGTTGCTTGAAGCCTTTGACGTCGGCGCGCGCCAGCGCGTTCTTGAACAGGCCGGGGAAATCGCCGCAGTCGTAAACCATGCCCGAGGAGGTCTTGAACGGCATCTCGCGCGCCCTGATGAAATTGCGCCGGCGCAATTCGAAGCGGTCGATGCCAATCTGAGCGGCGGCATAGTCCATGGTGCGCTCCATGCTCAGCGCACCCTCGGGGCGGCCGGCGCCGCGATAGGCGGAGACCAGCACCGTGTTGGTGAACACGCACTGCGTCGCCACTTCGAGCAGCGGCGTGCGGTACATGCTGACGATGTTCTTGGTGACGTTGAGCGTCGGCAGCAGCGGGCCGAAGGCCGCGCAATAGCCGCCGAGGTTGCCGTAGCCGGTGAGGCGCAACGCCTGGATCAGGCCGTCTTTGTCGAAGGCGACCTCGACGGTCATGTCGTAATCGCGGCCGTGATGGTCCGACATGAAGCTGCCGGAGCGCTCGTCGGTCCACTTCACGGGACGGCCGAGCACGCGCGCGCCGTGCAGGATGCAGACATATTCCGGATAAACGGCCGCCTTCATGCCGAACGAGCCGCCGACATTGCCGGTGAGGACGCGGACCTTATCGGCCGGCGCGCCGAGCACGTCGCGCAGCATGGTCTTCAGTCCGAACACGCCCTGGCTGCACGAGTACATCGTCCATTTTTCGCTCGTCGCGTCGAACTCGCCGATCGCCGAACGCGGCTCGATCGAATTCACCACCAGGCGCTGATTGACCAGTGGCAATTCCACGACATGCGCCGCCTTGGCGAAGGCGTCGGCAACCTTTTCCGCATCGCCGTGGTGATAATCGAGGGCGATATTGCCCGGCACGTCGTCCCAGACTTGCGGCGCGCCCGGCTTGGCCGCCGCGCGCGCGCTGACCACCGCCGGCAGCGGCTCGATGTCGAGCGCGACCGCTTCGGCGGCATCCTTGGCCTGCGCGACGGTTTCCGCGATCACGCAAGCGACGGGATCGCCGACAAAACGCACCTTGTCGCCGGCGAGCGCCGGCCGCGGCGTGTAGCGGATCGGCGAACCGTCACGGCTCTTGAGCGGCAGGTTGCATTTGAGCCCGCCATAGGCGGCCAAATCGGCGGCGGTGAAGACCGCGAGCACGCCGGGCATGGCCTTGGCGGCTTTGCTGTCGATGCCGCGGATGATGCCGTGCGCAAGGCTACTGCGCACCATCACCGCATAGGCCTGGCCCGGCCGGTCGATGTCGTCGGTGTAGCGGCCTTGGCCGCGCACCAGCGTCGGATCCTCGCTGCGCAGCACCGGCTGGCCGATGCCGAATTTGGTCAATGAAAGAGCGTTTTCAGTCGTTTGGTCGTCCATGCAGGCGCTGTTCGGGGTCATTACCGGGATGGTCACCAGATAAAACAGCCCAACCGCTTCGACAAGAATGACTTTCGGCCACGAGGGTTGCGCGAAGCGTGGGCGCTGTTACACTTTTCGCGATTGAGGGAACAAATTGCTGCACCGTGAGCGCTGGGAGGCGGCCGGGGCGCGGCAGGAAGGCTAAAAGATGAGCGGCGAGGCCGGGGACAACCCCCGCCTCGACCCCGATAACGTTATGCGGGTGCCGTCGGTGCGGTCCCCGTGGGGTCGGCGGTTGCCTGAACGGCGAGACGGCGGCTTGGGCAGCGATCGCGGCGGCCCGAGCTACGCCGCGCTCGATCTCGGCACCAACAATTGCCGCCTGCTTGTCGCTCGTCCGGCCGGCAACAACTTTCGCGTGGTCGACGCATTTTCTCGCATCATCCGGCTCGGCGAGGGCGTTTCCGCTTCGCGCCGCATTAGTGACGCCGCAATCGAGCGCGCGCTCGCCGCGCTCACCATTTGCCGCAACAAGATGAGGAACAAGGGCGTGACCCGTGCCCGCCTGATTGCGACGGAAGCTTGCCGTGCGGCGGAAAACGGCGACGACTTCCTCACGCGAGTCGCGCGAGAGGTCGGGATCGAGCTCGAGGTGATCGATCGCGAGACCGAGGCGCATTTGGCCGCCGCCGGCTGCACCACGCTCATCGATCCACAGGCGGAAGGCGCGGTGCTGTTCGATATCGGCGGCGGCTCCTCCGAGCTCGTGCGGCTCGAGCGATCCCAGAAAAGCCGCGGTGGGCCGCCGCTGCCGCAAATCCGTGGCTGGATATCGCTGCCGCACGGCGTCGTGACGCTGGCCGAACGTTACGGCGGCATCGATGTTTCGGCGGACACCTACGAGGCGATGGTCGAGGAGGTTGCGGCGATGATCGCGCCGTTCGCGCGCGAGCATGCCGGCGACGGCTTGCGCGGCGTCCACATGCTCGGTACCTCCGGCACGGTGACGACGATTGCCGGCGTGCATCTCAATCTCAAGCGCTACGACCGCAGCCGCGTCGACGGTTGCTGGATGAACGAACGCGACACCACCGCGGTGATCGAGAAACTGCGCAGCATGAGCTATCAAGAGCGCGTCGACAGCCCCTGCATCGGCGCCGAACGCGCCGATCTGGTGCTCGCCGGCTGCGCCATCCTGGAGGCGATCCGCCGCGCCTTCCCCTGTCCCCGGCTGCGCGTCGCCGACCGTGGCCTGCGCGAAGGCATGTTGGTGCAGATGATGCGCGAAGATGGCGTATGGGACGGCGGCAATCAGCCGGCGACATCGTGACCGCGCGCGGCAAAGGCAGTGGCGGGCGCGAGCTGAAGGTCCACCTCAAGAGCAGGAAGGCGCGTTCGCTCTCCTCCAAGCTCTGGCTCGAGCGCCAGCTCAACGATCCGTACGTCGCGCGCGCCAAGCGCGAGGGCTTTCGCTCGCGCGCCGCCTACAAGCTGATGGAGATCGACGACAAGGCGCACATTCTCAAGAAAGGCGCCCGGGTGATCGATCTCGGCGCCGCGCCCGGCGGCTGGAGCCAGGTGGCGGCGAAGCGCGTCGGCGCCCCGCGGCAGGGCCGCGTGGTCGCCATCGATCTGTTGCCGATGGAGCCGCTCGGCGGCGTCGAGTTCGCGCAGATCGATTTTCTCGATCCCTCGGCGCCGGACAAATTGAAGGCTATGCTGGGCGGGCCGGCCGACGTGGTGCTGTCCGACATGGCGGCGAACGCGACGGGCCACGCCAAGACCGATCACCTGAGGATCATGGGGCTGGTGGAGGCGGCGGCCGCGTTCGCCCGCGAGGTGCTGGCGCCCGGCGGGTCGTTCCTCGCCAAGGTGCTGCAGGGCGGCACCGAGGCGGCGCTGCTCGCGACCCTCAAGCGCGACTACAGAAGCGTGAAACACGTCAAGCCTGCGGCAAGCCGCGCCGATTCGGCGGAGCTTTATCTGTTGGCGACGGGTTACCGCCGGTCGTCTTGATGCCACGAGCCTTGCGGCCAGACGTCGGTGAACAACAAGCCGCGCTGCGACTGTTCGTAGCGGCGTTCGTCTTCGTAATAGACGCGGCGGCGCGCTTCCTCGACGCGTGAATAATAGCGGCGCCGTTCGGCCTCGCGTTGCGCGCGCCGGCTGCGGTGGCGCTCG
>Ga0335078_10004747_pt1 | contig 20120 bp, 13 predicted proteins | sample Lox_Sample_32_FD_206711 | JGI IMG/M metagenome (GOLD analysis project Ga0335078, IMG submission 206711) | Soil microbial communities from Loxahatchee National Wildlife Refuge, Florida, United States - Lox_Sample_3.2 | ecosystem: Environmental > Terrestrial > Soil > Wetlands | place: USA... | reverse complement strand
AGTGCGGGTGAACTTGCTCCCGGTCCTCTTGTTACGTGATTGCAGCAGTTCCGCGCAAAGCTACGCTGCACGCTGCCTGGGATTGGACTCAGGGGGTGACTGATTCCGTGGCTCGCGGACGGGTGGCTTCTCGTGCGTGAGGCAAACGAGGACAATGAGGAGCATCCCAATCGCCCCCCAGATGAGGGCTACCAGATGGCCGCCTAGGACATCCGCGACGTAGATCAAAATCAAAGTGACAGCGATAGTAATCCATTCCGCTCGAGAGAACATGGCACACACCCCTGAGACCTCTGTTACGCGGTTTCCGCGGCTTTCCGCGAAACTACGTAACACTCCGCCACCTAATCTACTGCGCAAGGGTCCTGGCCTTATGAAAACGCATTCGATGTCTTTTCAAAAGTCCAGAAGAGTTAACGCATCTTCGAAATAGCTTTGCCGTATGAACCCTCCTCTTAATCCAAATTCGCTGCGAGTTCAGTGACCAGGCACACATATGGCTGTGATTCCGAGCGCTCTTATCCGAGGGCCAACGGCCATGTTTCTCGGCGCTGATGATGAGGTTAAAATCTTCGGCCGGAGGGGGCAAATGCGACAAGAGGTTTCGGAACTCGGCGAACTTGGACCGTTGCCTCCCTCAGATGTGGCGGTGCGGGACAATCTGCAACACCTGCTTGACAAATACGCAAGTCTGATCGGGGCCATTGAGGGCCGGTCACTGATGAAGAGGCGAGGGTATTGGTTGGAATATTTGGCCCCGATGATTCTTTTGGTTTGATGTGGTCGCTGGTCCATTTGGTCGAGACGGCTCCGGGTTGGCCACTCGTAGGTTGCCTGGAAGCCGCGGGTAACGAGGGGGTTCGATTGTTAAAACTACGGATTGAAAATGCGGCTCGCCTTCCACATGCAAGGTAGCGGGGATTTGCCTCGCTTGGCTCCGCGCACGCTGGGAACGCGTCATAGTCAGAGACGCGAGCCCACCCTTTCGCAAAAAGCGCAAGGATCGGCCACCCAACTTGATTAAGGCTATACTTACCAAAACCGCTTTTGCTCGAAGAATGCGCCACCCGCCCTCGAAGTAGAGGATTGGCGCGGGGAGAAAAAGAGTGGGCAGCCCGCCCTGACCGACCTTTTCACTTATTTGCGGCTATGAATCGCTGAATCAAATAGCCTACCCAGCCGGTCAAGGCCACCTCGAGAAGCACGAGCAGCCAACCAGCATTTTTCTCATACCACGCGAACTTAGTTTCTCGGAGAAAGATTTTTGTGTTCGCGGCGAACTTCCAGGATGCCATCAGCAAGAAAAGCAACAGGAAGACGAACGCAAGCACAGTCACACGCTTCAATAAATCTGGTATCGACGGCAAGAGAGCCAGCAGTGCCAAGAAGATGATTGTGTTCGCATACGAGCCGTACTTTCTCCAGAAGTGCGTGGCCCGACTTTCATGCTCTTCGAGAAACGATCTCAAAGCAGCCGCCTTGCCCTCAACCCATATTGGGTCGTAGCCGCTGACGAAGAGAATGTTTGGTTCTCGATGTTTCAGGTTTATCGTGACTGTGTTCGTGCCCGTTTTGACCGCTTGCTCGTTTGCCGTAACCAGCAGGTTGTAAACGACCGCCGGCACACTCGGGTCAGCGACCAAATTATCCACCCCGACGTGGATATGTTCGCTCCCCTTGTGTGAGGCATTTAGAACAGGCGCAGCGACGTTGGTTCCATTCCTCACTAAGCTCGCCAACCGGCGCACAGCCTGCTCATCCATCCGGTAGGCACCCAACACAACCGTCTTAGTGATCAGTGGCGGGATGTTCGGAGCGGGCCCCGCAGACGCCGGCCCTGTCGGCGGCGGTGCCGGAGTAGGAACGGCGGGGGTGCCAGGAAGGGTGGGTTGTGCCGACTCTATCTTCACGAGAAGGAACTTTCCCCTCGTCTGCGCGTCCGTGGCCCACTCGCCGGTTAAAGTTCCCTCCGCCGGATCGAAGATGCCCACCATCGTGCCGCTCTGAGGCAGGGTGACCGGAATACTATAGTTTCCCGTAAACTGGCGAAGCATGGCCGTGACCCGATTTTTATCTGTCCACTCACCTGCGAGGTTGGCATGCAACTGCCCCAAACCCGGTTCAAACAGCGTCAGGTTGCCTTCAAAGCGGCCGCCCTGACGGATTATGCTAACTGACACCGTACCCTTTGTCGTCGATCCCCAAACTGAGCCATTCCAATTGATTTGCTCTGCCATAAACGCGCTCTTTCGGCGTAATCGCCCCTTCGGTTGCTTCGCGCCTCTTGCTAACATGGGCGCAGGGGACTTTAGCTGGCAAGTGACTAAGTTGTGACGGGTGGCGCGCCGTAGGCGGCGCACCCTTTTGGCGGGTGGCCCTTGATGAGAACTTAGCTTGGCTGGGCTGACTGTACCGGGAGGTTGGCGGCTTCCCAGCCGACGATGCCGCCGGCGATTTCGCTGATGTGGCGAAATCCGCTGCGTTGCAGCAGGCTGGCGGCGATGGAAGAGCGGTAACCGCCGGCGCAATAGACCAGCAGGTTGCGGTCCCGCGGCAGGTTGTCGAGATTTTCCTGCAGATGATTAAGCGGAGCGCTCACGCTGCCGGCGATGTATTTCTGCTCGCGCTCGCGTTTGGCGCGAACGTCAACCGCCAGCGGCGGTCCACTGGAAGACAGGAGTTGGGCGGCGAACTGGGCGCTGATGCGCTCGGTGGTGGCGGTGAGGTCCGGCCGCGACTCCAGGCTGTGAAGTCCATCCTTCAAGTATCCGGCAACGTGATCGAAACCGATTCGCCCCAGGCGGGTGGCCGATTCGTTCTCCCGGCCGGGGTCGGCGATGATGACGATGGGATGATTCCGGTCGAGCACGGTCCCGGCCCAGGTTGCGTACTGGCCGACGAGGCCGATGTTGATGCTGCCCGCCAGGTGCGCGGCGGCAAACTCTGCAGGATCGCGGGTATCGAGGACCTGGGCGCCGGTCTTCTGCAATGCGAGCAGCTCGTCGAGCGTCATCGGGTTGACGTGCTCCAGAGTTTGCTCGAGCGTGGGGCGTTCCTGACTGTTCAGCACCGCGTCATAGGTGAAGTAGGCGGGGGCCTCCGGCTGATCGGCGGTCACCACTTGCACGAAGGCTTCCTTGCTCATGGGCTGCAGGGCGTAATTCGAGCGGCGTTGTTCGCCGAGGGTTGAAACGGTTTCTTTGCTGAGCGCCTTCCCGCAAAGCGAGCCCGCGCCGTGAGCGGGATACACCAGGCTTTGGTCGGGCAGGGCCAGCAGCTTGGTGTGCAGCGAATCGAAGAGCATGCCGCCAAGTTCGGTGGCCGACCATCCGAGCGCCGCGCGCAGGTCGGGCCGGCCCACGTCGCCGATGAACAAAGTGTCGCCGGTCAGTACGGCGTGCGGCTGCGTGTCGCTTGTATTCAGGTCGTAAACCACGATGGAAACCGACTCCGGAGTGTGGCCGGGGGTTTCGAGGGCCTTGAGGCGTACGCGTCCGAATTCGAGAATGTCGCCATCGCAAAGCGGAGTGAAGCTGTAGCCGGCTTTGGCCGCGGCGCCGAGATAGATGGTTGCGCCCACACGATCGCGCAGCTCCAAATGTCCGGCAACGAAATCGGCGTGGAGATGCGTCAGGAAGACGTGCTTGATCTTGAGCCCGTGTTCGGCGGCAAAGGTGATGTATTGGCCGGTATCGCGTTGCGGATCAACGACGGCCGCGGTGCCGGCTTCTTCGTCCCCAATAAGGTAGGAAGCGTGGGCCAGGCATGGCAAATAGAATTGTTTGAGGATCACCGCACACCTCCCTGCTTGCGGACTGCCGGCTTCGATGGGGTCACGATATTCGCCGAAAGAGCAGCCACGCAAACCTAGAACGCCCGAGCATCGGCCAACAATTCTACAATTCTACGCCGCCAGAGTTACAACGAGCCTAGGTCGCGCTGGAGTTCTTGTGATGGCGAATAAATGACGCACAAATGGCGAATATATTGCGAATATACGGCGAAACTACACGGAAGTACATGTCCTTAAATTCCAGTTGACGTCCGCCCCGGACCAGTACATGATGCTGCACGACAGATGCGGGTTTGGCTCGTTCCCTGGCCCGATTCGTGCCCGCTCCCCCCAATGAAGTCGCCTCAGCCCAGCCACGCTTCGTCACACTAAGGAGTGCACTATGCCCCGCCGCAAACTTTTCTTGCCTTTAATGGCCTTCACGATGGCTTTGACTCTCTGCCGTTTCTCTGAGGCTCAGGCGTTTGGCGCGCCTCATCGGCGCCTGATTACGCAGAGCCTCGATGAGTTTAACCGGGTTCGCCTCGCCGGCAACACGCGGCCCGAAGCCAATGTTCAGAATGATCGCGGCGCCGTCGCTGACAGTCTCGCCGTGGACCATATGCTGCTGCAGCTGCGGCGTCCTGCCGAGCAGGAAGCGGCGCTCGAGCAATTTCTGCAGCAGGTGCAGACACCGGGCTCGCCGAATTTCCATCAGTGGCTCACAGCCGAGCAGTTTGGGGAGCGCTTCGGCCCCGCCCAGGAAGATATTGGGGCCGTGACCAGCTGGCTGGAGTCGTACGGTTTTCAGGTGAACACGGTTTATCCCAGCGGCATGGTGATTGATTTTTCGGGCACGGCAGGCGCGGTACGCGAGGCCTTCCAGACTGAAATCCATAATCTCGAAGTTGCGGGCGTGAAGCACATCGGCAACATGACCGATCCGGAGATTCCGGCAGCGCTGGCTCCCGCGATCGTGGGCATCACCTCGTTAAATGATTTCCGTCCACACGCGATGCATCATCCGGTCAACACGGCACATATCAATCCGCATTCCGGGACTTTGACTTCGGCGCTCACGCAAGCCGCGCCGTCTTACACGTTCACTTCAGGTGGCGCGACCTACCAGGCGGTTGTGCCCGCAGACCTGGCGACCATCTACAATCTGAATCCGCTGTTCAGCGCCGGCTTGTCGGGGCAGGGACAGACGATTGTCGTCATTGAAGACTCCAACGCATACAGCACCGCGGACTGGACGACTTTCCGTTCGAAGTTCGGGCTCTCCAGCTATACGTCGGGATCGTTGACCACGGTGCATCCCGCTCCCAAGAGCGGCACTAACAATTGCACGAGCCCGGGCGTAATTGCCGGCACCGATGCGGAAGTGATTTTGGATGCGGAGTGGGCCAGTTCGGCCGCGCCCAGCGCCACCATTGAAATTGCGTCGTGCAAGGACAGCCGGACCACCTTTGGTGGGTTGATCGCTCTGCAGAACCTGATCAACGCGAGCAGCACGCCGCCCGCGGTGGTGAGCATCAGCTACGGCGAGTGCGAAGCCTACAACGGCGCCACCGCCAACGCTACTTATAATTCGGCGTATCAGCAGGCGGTGGCTGAGGGCGTTTCCGTGTTCGTTTCGTCCGGCGACGAAGGCGCTGCCAGCTGTGATGCCGACCTCACCCGCTCGACTCACGGCATTGGAGTCAGCGGCTTCGCTTCCACTCCTTACAACGTCGCCGTCGGCGGAACCGACTACGGTGACACCTATGCCGGGAGCAACAGCACGTACTGGAATTCCACCAACACTGCAACCTTCGGCTCGGCGAAGTCCTACGTTCCGGAAATTCCGTGGAACGATTCCTGCGCCGGGGTGCTGCTCGCGACGTATGTCACAGGCTCGGGCGTGACCTACGGCTCCAGCGGTTTCTGCAACACCTCTACGGGGAAGGAATTTCTCACTACGGCGTCGGGCAGCGGCGGACCCAGCGGTTGCGCGACAGGAAGTGCATCCACCTCGGGCGTGGTGAGCGGCACTTGCAAAGGATATGCGAAGCCGTCGTGGCAGAGCGGAGTGGGAGTGCCTGCTGATGGCGTGCGTGATATTCCGGACGTTTCACTCTTCGCAGCCAACGGCTTGTGGGGACATTATTACGTCTTCTGCTGGTCAGACACGGCCGCGGGTGGGGCATCCTGCAGCGGCGCGCCGAGCACGTGGGCGGGAGCGGGTGGAACGTCGTTCTCCTCGCCGATTCTGGCGGGCATTCAGGCGATCATCAATCAGAAGACGGGAGCGCGGCAGGGCAATCCCAATCCTGAGTACTACAAACTCGCAGCCGAGGAATATGGGACCAGCGGCAACGCTTCCTGCAGCTCCAGCAAAGGGAACACTGCCGCCAGCACCTGCACGTTTTACGACGTCACCCAGGGCGACATGGACGTAAATTGCACGGGCACTCACAGTTGCTATCGGCCTTCGGGAACGAACGGGGTGCTCTCTACATCGAGCAGCGCGTACTCCAAAGCCTATGGCACAACCACCGGCTGGGATTTCTCTACCGGATTGGGGACGGTGAATGCTAACAACCTGGTAAATAACTGGGGCAAGTGAGAGGACCGGTTGTTTTGATGACAGATCGTGCGGGGACGGGCCCCACTTTGCCTCCGGCCCGCCCTCGCATAATCCTTAGGCCGCATGGAACCAGACTGCTCATCCTTCCTGGAAATCCTGGAAGTTCCTGAAATCTGCTCGGTCGCCTAGTGGGCTACGTGGTTTGTCTTTTGGTTCCCGGCAGCGTATATTTGTAGCTGAGAACTGTTGTGTAGTTACCAGTACGTGGCGAGACACACCAGTGGGCGCAAGCCCACTTTTTAGTTGCTCCCGTTTTGGTGCTGGGCATTCAGTCATAACTGATTGATTTGATGGCGGTTGAGATCGAGCACGTGCGGCAGGTAGCGGACCGCGTGGCCGCGTCACTGGGTTTGGAAGTGGTGGAGGCCGAGTTTCGCGGGGGCGGCAAGAGCCGCATGCTGCGAATCGTGATTGACCGGGCGTCCGGGGGCGCGAGCGGGGTTACGCACGAAGACTGCGCCAACTTGAGCCGCGAAGTGAGCACGATTCTGGATGTAGAAGACGCGGTGCCGGGCGGTTCGTATGTGCTGGAAGTCTCTTCGCCCGGGTTGGATCGTAAGCTGTTCCGGCCGGCAGATTTTGCACGCTTCGTCGGCAGCCGGGTGAAGCTGACCACGCGGCAGCCGGTGAACGGGAACCGCCACTTCGAAGGACGGCTGGAGAGTTTTCAGGATGGCCGGCTGACGCTGGATTTCAGCAGCCTCCGCAAAAAAGCGAAGGCCGGCGGCGAAGCGCCGCCGAAATTGGACATTGAGCTGGAGAACGTGGAGAAGGCCAACTTGGTGCCAGAGTTTTAACAGATTTGTAACTAGGTATTTGTAATTTGGTAATCGGGCAATTTGTAAATTAAAGCGCCAAGCAACGCGTTGGCAGATTTCAAGTTACAAATTGCTCGATTACAGAATTGCAAATTGGTTCCCCTATGGCAAGTGAGCTTTACAACACCATTGACGCCCTGAGCCGGGAAAAAGGGATTGATCCGCAGATTGTGGTTAGCGCGGTGGAAGACGCCATTGTTGTCGCTACCCGCAAATACTACAAGACGCAGGAAAATCTGCGCGCCGAACTGGACAAGGAAACCGGCAAGATCCGCGCCTTCGCGGTGAAGACGGTGGTGGAGAGTCCCGAGCAGGTGGAAGACCCGCAGCTGCAAGTGACCCTGGATGACGCGCGCAAATCGAATCCGGCGATCGAAGTCGGCGGCGAACTGCAGATCCCCAAGGTCACGGAAGGCATCCTCGGGCGCATTGCTGCGCAGCTGGCGAAGCAGGTGATCTTCCAGAAGGTGCGCGAGGCTGAGCGCGACACGGTTTACAACGAGTACATCGGGCGCGTCGGCGAAATCGTCAATGCGACGGTAAAGCGGATCGAAGGCCCCGACGTGATTTTCGACATCGGCAAGGCGGAAGCCCGCATGCCTCGCAAGGAGCAGTCGCGGCTGGAAAGTTTCGCCATCGGCGAGCGCGTACGCGTGGTGATTGCACGGGTGGAGCGCGCTTCCAAAGGCCCGGGTGTGGTGGTTTCGCGCGCCGCGCCGGAGTTGGTGCAGCACTTGTTTCAGACGGAAGTGCCGGAGATTTACGACGGCACGGTTGTGATCCGAGCCATCGCTCGCGAGGCCGGTGAGCGCACGAAGATCGCTGTGATGTCGAAAGACAAGGACGTGGACGCGGTCGGCGCCTGCGTGGGCATGAAGGGCATGCGGGTGCAGTCCATCATTCGCGAGTTGCGCGGCGAGAAGATTGACATCATTGAGTACCACGAAGATGCGGTGACCTTTGCGGAAAAAGCTCTGCAGCCGGCGAAAGTCAGCCGCGTCACCGTGCTCGATACGGGCGATAAGCATCTCGAAGTGGTGGTGGATGACAGCCAGCTTTCGCTGGCGATCGGCAAGAAGGGGCAAAACGTCCGCCTGGCCGCGAAGCTGCTGGGCTGGAAGATTGATATCAAGAGCGAGGAAGAGAAGCGCCAGGAAGTTGAGCAGCAAATGTCTGCTCTGGTGACGCCGACTTCGACGCCGCTGGAGAGCGTCACCGGGCTGGGTGAAGGCCTCATCGAAAAGCTCACCGCAGCGGGCGTGACTACGGTAGAATCGCTCGCCGATATGACGCCGGAGCAGCTTGAAGCCATTGAGGGGATCGGCCCCAAAACGGTGGAAAAGATCAGCCTGGCGGTGAATAATTACTTCTCGGGCCTGGACGCCGCGGAAGCGGCTGGGGAAGCGACCGCGGAACCGACTGAGGCATCCGCGGAAGCTCCCGGCGAGGGTGAACCTGCAGCCGAAGCAGCAACGCAAGTTGAAGCTCAGCTGGCTGCGGACGCAGAAATCGCAGAATCTGGCAAAGAGACCGACGGCGCCGAGCAGGAATCCGCGCCGGCAGAAGAAGCGTCGTCAGGGGCGGGAGCCGGAGCCCAGGCGGAGGAAGCGTCTGCCGATCAGGCTGGGGAGTCAGGCGAGCCAGCGGCCACGGCTCATGAACAGGGCCATGAAAAGGAATAGATCCGGCAACGCACGTTTGCCGGGCACGATACGCGTTACCAGACACTGCGACCGTGAGGTTGACATGAAGACTTAGCGGGACCAGCGTGAAGGAGCAAAAAGGGGCGGATGAGCAAGATTCGAATCAACGATCTGGCCAGAGAACTGGAAGTCAAGAGCAAGGCGATTCTTGACGTACTTACAGAGATCGGAGTCACTGAGAAGAAAACCCACTCCAGTTCCCTGGAAGACTTCGAAGCCGAAAAGGTGCGGGGACGTCTCCGCGCTTCCGAAGCGCAGGCCCAGGACAAGGTGCGTCCCGGCCGTTCTGACGCCGGCGAAATCAAGACCAAGATTGATCTCTCCCACATTTCAAAACCCGGCGACGTTCTGAAGGCGATCGTCAGCAAGCAGCAGGCTGCCGCGGCTCCGCCTCCACCCGTGCGCCCGCCCGCGCCGCCTGTAATCGTCAGGCCCGTGGTTCCTGCAGCTCCGCCTGCCGCTAAGACGCCGGTTGCGCCGCCTCCGCCGGCGCCGGTCGTGGTTCCGCCCCGGCTGATAGTTCCTCAGGCTGCTCCCAGACCAGCCGTGGTCGCTCCGCCGCCCTCTGTGGAGCAGCCGGCAACAACTCCACCCGCCGCAATCGCTCCGCCCGCAGTTCCGGTACAGCCGCCGCGTCCCATGGTCGCCGCTGCGCCGCCGCCAAGCATGCCGCCCGCCGCGCCGCGCACTCCAGCACCAATGGCCGCCCGGCCTGCCGTGCCTGCGCCGCCGTCTGCGCCTCTGCCACGCATGATCGTTCCGCAAACGGGTCCGCGGCCCGTGTATAAGGCTCCAATTCCACCTCCGGCAGCTGCGGGAGCTCCGATACGCTCCATGTCCCCCCAGCCGGCCCCCGGAATGCCAATCGCCGGACGTCCGGCGCCTGGCCGTCCCGTGCCCGGCCAGCCAATTTTTCAGCGCCCGCGTCCGGCGGCGCCGAGTTCGCGGCCAATGCTGCGGCCGGGAGAACGCCGTCCGATGCATCCCACGCGGCAGTCGCCCACTGGCCCGCGCCCCATGGGAGTTGGGCCTGGGTTGCCTCCGCCGGGATCTACCCGTCCGGGAAGCCGGCCTGGGGCGCCAGCGCGCCGCCCAGGACAGCGTTACGTTCCTCGTGGCGTGAAGGAAGGGCCGATGAAGGGATACACGCCGCCGCCGCGTGTATCAGTTTCCAATGAGCCGCTGCCCATTACGCGGAACATCACCATCACCGAAGGCATCAGCGTGAAAGACCTGGCCGAAAAGCTCGAAGTGCGTGCCAAGGATCTGATCGCCCGTCTGCTCGCCCGCGGGGTTTTCGCCACCATCAATCAGACGCTTGATGCCGAGCTGGCCAGCGAGATTGCGCGCTTCTTCGGGGCAGAAACCAACGTTATCAGCTTCGAAGAGCAGGCCGCCAAGGACATGGTGGAGTCGGCGGCGAGCGAAGAAAGCCCGGTCGAAACGGTTCCACGCCCACCCGTGGTCACCATCATGGGCCACGTAGACCACGGCAAGACCACGCTGCTCGACGCGATTCGCTCCACCAGCGTGGCTGAAGGCGAGGCTGGCGGCATTACCCAACACATTGGCGCTTACAAAGTCACGATCCAGGACAAGGACTCGCCCGCTTACGGCCGGCAGATCGTCTTCCTCGATACTCCCGGCCACGAGGCCTTTACCCGCATGCGGGCCCGCGGCGCGAAAGCCACCGACATCGTTGTGCTGGTTGTGGCCGCCGACGACGGCGTGATGCCGCAGACCCTGGAGGCGATTGACCACGCCCACGCCGCGGAAGTGCCCATCATTGTGGCCGTCAATAAGATTGACAAGCCCGACGCTCTGCCCGAGCGGGTGAAGAAGCAGCTGGCTGACCGCGGGCTGATGCCGGAGGATTGGGGCGGCAAGACCGTTTTCGTGGATGTTTCCGCGAAGAAGAAGACCAATCTCAACCTGCTGATGGAAATGATTTGCCTGACCGCTGACCTGCAGGAACTGAAGGCCAGTCCCGACCGCGCCGCCAACGGCGTAGTTCTCGAAGCCAAACTCGATCGCGGCCGCGGTCCCGTGGCCACCGTGTTGGTGCAAAACGGCACGTTGCACACCGGCGACAACTTCGTGGTTGGAAATGTCTATGGCAAAGTGCGCGCCATGTTTGACGATCGCGGCGCGCAACTGGCGGAAGCTCCGCCCTCGACTCCGGTGGAGATCCTGGGCATGGAAGGTTTGCCGCAGGCTGGCGACCAGTTCGTCGTCGTAGTGGACCGCGACAAGGCGCGAGGCATCTCCGAATACCGCGAGATGAAGGCCCGCGAAGCCACGCTGGCTAAGAGTTCGCGCGTATCCCTGGAAGGCCTGGCCGAACAGATCAAGACGGCTGGCATGAAGGAACTGAACATCATCCTGAAGGGCGATGTGGGCGGCTCGGTGGAAGTGATCACCGATCTGCTATCCAAACTCTCCAACGATAAAGTGCGCCTGAAGGTGCTGCGCTCCGGCGTGGGCGCCATCACGGAAAGCGACGTGCTGCTGGCTTCGGCGTCGAACGCCATCATCATAGGGTTCAGCGTCCGCCCCGAACGTAAGGCGCAGGAACTGGCTGAGCAGGAAAAGGTGGACATCCGCCTGCACTCGATCATTTACGAACTGCAGGACGAGATTAAGCGCGCCATGAGCGGCCTGCTTGAGCCCACGTACAAGGAAACCTACCAGGGCCGCGCCGAAGTGCTTGAAACTTTCCGCATTCCGAAGGTCGGCACGGTTGCCGGCTCCCGCGTTGTGGATGGCCTTATCAAGCGCGACTCAGAAGTGCGCCTGCTGCGGGACAACGTGCAGATATTCAAAGGCAAAGTCGGCTCGCTGCGCCGTTTTAAAGACGATGCCAGCGAGGTGCGTAACGGCATGGAGTGCGGCATCTCCATCGCCAATTACGGCGACATCAAGAAGGGCGACATCATCGAGGCTTTCGTAACCGAGCAGGTAGCGGCGGAAGTCTTTGCGTAAAGTGGCTAGTGGCCAGTGCCTGGTGGTCAGTAAACGCCTAAGCTATTGCCAACTAGCCCCTGACCACTAGCCACTGGCATTGTGATCGCCTTCCTCACGCTCGAACTGCGCATCGAAGCCGCGCAGTCCCTGAAAGACAAACGGCAGGTGGTGCGCAGCGTGAAAGACCGTTTACGCGCGCATTTTAACGTCGCCGTCGCCGAACTGGATTCCTCAGGAATCTGGAATCGCGCTACTATCGGCGTTGTCAGCGTCTCCGATTCCCGCGACTACCTTGACGGCCTCATGAAGAATGTCGAGCGCCAAGCCACTCGCATTGCCAACAATAACGGCGCCGATGTGTCAGATTCCTTCGTTGATTATCTTTAGCGCGGGCGTCCCCCCGCCGATCAAAGACCTACGTAGGTACAGCCGCCCTTCAGCTGTCAAGCTGTTACCTCCGTACTTAGCGGCAGCACGCTGATTCACCCGAGAATGACGCTTGGCTGCGCGAAACCGCCGCCCTTTTCTGATAACCTTATTAGTTTTACCCAGAGGTGTAGGCGTGGAGAAGCGTGGGGCAAAGTACCATCGCGAGCGTTTGGGTGAGGCCCTGCGCGAGGAGATTGAGACCATCGTCGAGGGGGAACTCGGCGATCCGCGCATCGGCCTGGTGGGCGTGACCGCGGTGATTCTGGCGGAAGACTCGCGCTCCGCCCAGGTTTTGGTGAACGTGGAGGGCGACGACGATGAAGCCGACCGCAGCATCGAGGGGCTGACTGCGGCGGTGGGCTACATTCGCCGCGAAGTGGCCGAGAGGTTGCACTTGCGGCGGCCGCCGGAATTGTACTTTCATTTGGACCGCTCCGACCAGATCCTATCGCGGGTGGATGAACTGCTGGGGCGGGCGCGAGGGCGGAAGAAAAAAGAGAGCGTCTAGCCGGTAGGGCGGGAGCGTCTATGATTTGTAATCCTGAGCGAATATGACAGTCAATACTTCAGCTTGAGTACAGTACGTCACTGTTCAGGGCGTAGGATCTGCGGTTGCTGACTTGCAGTTTGCAGTTAGTGGGGGAGTCGGGCAGCAATGCTCACAGAGGTTCTCAGGCAGATCGAACAGCGAGACAGGTTTCTGCTGACCTCGCACGCGCGGCCTGATGGCGATGCCGTCGGCTCGGCGCTGGCCTGCGGCCAGATTCTGCGCGAAATGGGCAAGCAGGCGGAAGTGGTCCTGCGCGACGGCGTGCCGCGCATCTATCGTCCGCTGCCCTTTGCCGAGAGTGTGGTGCAGGCTGAACGCGTCAACGGCAATTACCAGGCCGCCATCATTCTGGAATGCGACAGTATCCAGCGCACCCGCCTGCTGGGCCTGGAGAACCAGTTCCTCATTAACATTGATCACCACCTCAGCGGGCAGCAGTTTGCCCACGTCAACTGGATTGATCCCAAAGCCGTGGCCACCGCCGAACTTGTATATCGCCTGGCACGCGAGGCGGGTGTGAGGATTTCTCCGCAAGTCGCGACCTGCCTTTATACCGCGCTGCTCACCGATACCGGTTCCTTCATGTTTGAAGGCACCAACGAGCACACCTTCGCGCTGGCCCGGGAGTTGGTGCTGGCCGGCGCTGATCCGGCGCGCTGTGCCCGCAATATTTACTTTGCGCATTCCACCGCCAAGATGCGGTTGCTGGGGGCGGCGCTTTCCAGTCTGCAACGCGAGGGCCCGCTGGCGTGGATTTCAGTGACGCAACAGCAGATGGAAAGCTGCGGCGCGATCGAGGAAGACTGCGAAGGCCTGGTGAACTATGTGCTCTCTATCCAGGACGTCCAGGTGGCGGTTTTCTTCCGCGAGCTTCCCGATGGCCGTTTTCGCCTGAGCCTGCGCAGCAAAGGCGAGGTCAACGTGGCTGCCGTGGCGCAAAAGTTTGGCGGCGGCGGCCACGAGTGCGCCAGCGGCTGTGCGGTCGGCGGCCCGCTGGCAGCAGCCGTCGAGCAGATTCTGGCAGAGTTGAAAAACGGCTGATTTTTCGATTGTCCGATCATGCACCTTATTTACGAGTGCTGACTGCCGATTTACGATTGCAAAGCTCATCGTGCCCGACCAATCGGCAATAGAAAATCGTCGAGTGTTAATTTCTCCCGACTGGCTTCTCCTCGCCGGCTTTTGCGGATTTCTTTTCTTCTTCGGTCTCGCGGCTTTCGGCCTGGTGGGCGCCGACGAGCCTCGCTACGCGCAGGTGGCGCGCGAAATGTTGGCCCGCCATGACTGGATCACGCCTACGCTTAGCGGCAAGCCCTGGCTGGAAAAACCTGCGCTCTATTATTGGCAAGCAATAATCGCTTACCGCATCTTCGGCGTGAGCGATTGGGTGGCCCGATTGCCCTCGGCGGTAGACGCCACATTAATGGTGGTGGCCGTCTACTTGTTTCTGCGGCGGTTTCGCCCCGGAGTCGCGCTGGACGGCGCTCTGATGACCGCCTCCGCGGCGGGCGTGATCGGATTCGCCCGCGCTGCAGCCATGGATATGCCGCTCGCGGCGACGTTTACCATCGCCCTGCTGGCGTGGTTCGCCTGGCACGAAAGTAGCAGTAAATGGCAACTAGCCGTTGCCTATTTCTTTCTTGGCCTGGCAGCGTTGGCAAAGGGTCCGGTCGCGCCATGCCTGGCGGCAGTGATCGTGGCGTTGTTCGCGCTGGCGAAGCGCGAGGCTTCAATCATTACTAGGACGCTCTGGTTGCCCGGAATTCTCACGTTTGCCGTGGTGACGCTGCCGTGGTACATCGCAGTGCAGTTGAAGAACCCGGAATTCTTCCGGGTTTTTATCCTCGAACACAATCTGGCTCGCTTCGGGACCAACCTGTATCACCATCCGCAGCCGTTCTGGTTCTACATTCCTGTGACGCTGCTGGGCCTGCTTCCCTGGACAGTGTTCTCTTGCGCCGCCCTGGCCACTGCCATTCGCGAATGGTGGATGAAAAAGGCCGAGCCTCCTGGCCCGGAAAGCGCCTTGAGTGTTTTTCTAACAATCTGGCTGATCACGCCGGTGATTGTCTTTTCCCTGTCGCGCTCCAAGCTGCCGGGCTACATTCTGCCAGCCTTGCCCGCAGGGACCATTCTCCTGGCGGAATACATGCGGCGGCAGATGAGCACGGGCAAACTTTCGCACCTTGCGCTGGTTCTATTGCACTCTCTGGTCGCCGCCGCACCAATGGTTCCCGCGCTGATGATTCAATACATCTTGTTGCAGCATCGGCTCCCCTGGGGCCGCGCCGCAGCAATATCTTTCAGCTTTGCAGCACTCCTGGCGACCGGCATTGCGTTCACCCTTTATGACCGCCCCGGGCTGCGTATTCTGCGATTTGTCACGCTGATACCTGTGGTCCTGGCGGTCGCGGTCGTTCTGCGCCTCGGCGCACCAACGCTGGACGCGAGTCTTTCTGCTCGGCCGCTGGCGGCTGAAATCAGCAAAATGGAAAATGGCAACCTGCCTGCAGCCGTCTTCCAGGTCCGACGCGAAACGGAATACGGCCTGCAGTTCTACCGCAATCAACCCATCGCACGTTATGAGGCCGGCCAGATTCCGGCAGGCGAGCACATTCTGGTGGCTCCGCAGGGCATGGAAACGCAAATCATGAATCAACTGCGAGGCCGGCACGTAACCTACCTGGGGACCTTTGACGCCCAGAGACTTGATTATTACTGGGTGGCGGAGCGGTAGAAGCAGTCAGCATTCGGCATTTAGCACTTAGCAGTTGGCCGTTTGGGGCGTCTCACGGCCAAAAGCTAAATGTTAAGCGCTAAATGCTGAGTGCCGTGCTAACGATCAATGACCGACGACTAACGACCGAGCGCTGTTGTCTCGCCATGTTCGGCGGTTTGCCTGCCTGCCGACCGAAGCACTACACTCCATTTTTGGCCCGCAGCGCCGTTCCGCACGCCGAACCTCAGGAGCCCTGGTGGAAATTCTCGATCTCAGGCACTTCTCTTCCGCCGATTTACGTCCTTTGCTGGAGGAGGAAACTCACGAGTGGTCACGCCTGCTTTCCTGGGACTACACCGGCTCGGCTTCAATGATCATGCGGTACGTGGATGGCAAAATCCTTCCCGGGTACGCCGCGGTGGAACGCGGCCATATCTCCGGCTACGCGTTTTTTGTGTATGAGAGCAGCAAGGGAGTAATCGGCGACCTCTATGTCGCCGATGGCGGCCGCCTTCCCGACCCGCGCGAAGTGGAAGAACGCCTGCTCACCCACGTGATCGAAACCCTGCAGCAATCACCGGGCGTGCATCGCGTGGAAGCCCAGTTGCTGCTGCACGAAACCGGCGCGGTTTCGCGGCCCTTTCTAACCCAGGGATTTCAACGCCACCGCCGCCTCTTCATGGTGTTGCCCCTGAGCGCCGCACAGCGCCCCACTTCACGCCTTCCGGGAGAAATCGAGATTCGCCGCTGGACCGAGCAGGACTATCAGACTGCCGCTTCCGTGATCACCACCTCATACCGCGGGCACGTGGATGCCGACATCAACGACCAATACCGCAACCTGAGCGGCTCGCTGCGCTTCCTCAACAACATCGTCCGCTTCCCCGGCTGCGGCACATTTGATCCTGACTCATCTTTCATCGCCCTGCACCGCCCTACGCACACCATGATCGGCCTGATCCTCTGTTCCCGCGTGCGCCACGACGTGGGGCACATCACTCAGGTCTGCGTGCTGCCTGAGTTCCGCATACACGGCATCGGCGAGTCCCTTCTGGCCACTACCACGGAGAATCTGCGGCAGCGCAACTTCACCATGCTTTCGCTTACCGTGACCGAGGCCAATTATCGTGCGGTGGAGCTTTACCAGCGTCTGGGATTTTCGACCGATCGCATCTTCGACGCCTTCGTCTGGGAGGGCTAGCTGGAAATTCCGGTTACCGGAGTAACGTCCGGTTTCAACCGCGACGGCGCCGAGGTAAAACCCCTGCCATGAGTACCCTACCGGGGCCGGAACCCCGCTCTGCGCCGCACGCTCAGACCTGTCCGCTGGTAACGTAACTAGCATCGTTCTCCTCGTTGACTTACGCCCCGGGACAAGTTAACTTCGGCTAGCTTCCCCCGCGCTTGGGAAATCCCTTGGCCAAACGAATCCTTCTTGCTGACGATAGCGTGACCGCCCAGAACATGGGCCGTAAGATTCTGAACGACGCCGGCTATGACGTTGTTACCGTCAACAACGGCTCGGCCGCCCTTAAGCGCATTACGGAGCAGCGGCCGGAACTGATCGTCCTTGATGTGTACATGCCCGGCTACACCGGGCTGGAGGTCTGCCAGCGCATCAAGGAGTCGGCCGATACCGCCGCAATTCCGGTGTTGCTGACCGTGGGCAAACTTGAGCCCTTCAAGGCCGACGAAGCCAAACGCGTCCACGCTGATGCCTTCATCGTGAAGCCGTTCGAAGCCACCGAACTTCTGACCGTGCTCGCCAAACTGGAAGAAAAGATTACTCCCCAACCTTTGTCCAGAATGGCGCACTCCAGGACGCCGGTCCCTGCACGGCCCACGAAAGCGGCGGTGGAAACGCCCGCTGGGCCGGAAAAGCCGGCACCCGGAAAGCTAAGCCCGGAAAAGCACCCTGAAAAGCGCGAAGTGACCGCGGATGCAGATGCCGGATGGAAAAATCGCCTGGCCGTCCCGGTACGCCCGCCGGAAGCGGCGCCGGAGAAGCCCGTGCCTACCGCTTTCCACGATCTGCGCAGCACAAAATTGGTGGAAGAAGATGCGCCCGAACCCGCATTCGCGGTAAATCTGCCCCCCGATATCACTTCCGAGGAAATCGCGGCCATCAGCGCAGCCGCTGCTTCTCTCACCGGCGAAGAAGTACCAGAAGAAGAGTCGTCCGAGGCCGCCGAACCGGCCGCAGAGTTCCAGCCGCAACCAACCCCCGCACAGTCGAGCCCCGTGCCGGAGTGGGAAGTCGTTGCCAGCCAGCATTCGAGCGAACTGCACCAGAGCGAGATTCCCCGGGACGAAATCCATCTGACCGAAATTCGAGCGAGCGGGAACGGGAACGCCATTCCGGTTGCCATCGCCGAAGCGCAACCTGTAGCAGATTCGCGAGCGTCAAGCGTAAGCATCGCCTCTGAAGGTGCCCCTGAGGAACCGTTCACGACTTTCGCCGCCGTGCCGCCGCCGGAAAGTGTGCAAGATTCTCCTGCGGAGTTCGCTATAGCGCAGGTGGAACCGGCGCATCAGGCGAACCAAGAGCCCACCGTTGCCGCCGCCGCAGAAACCGTAGAGGCTGCATCGCCTTCCGCGTTAGAGGCTCAAATCGGCGCAAGCACTCAAGCCGAAACCGCGGCGCCGACCGCGCGTCTTTCCGATTCGGAGGTCGCTGCCGCCCTGGAGACTCTTGCTCCAGCGGAAAGCGCCGCGCCTGTTGCGGCGGCAATATCATCAGAATCGCAGGCAGTCGAGCAATCGTCCGAAGCTGGCGCCCCAGGCGCGTCTTCTCTGGTGGAAAATCTCTACTCCTTCAAGTGGATTGCCCAGGAAGTGCCGCTTGATCAGAGCGTCTCGACCCTGATCCTGGAACAGGAGATGCAAAAGGTCTATGCCGCCATCGGCCGACCTGAAGCCCACTCCGTGGATGCCGCCGAAACCGAAGTCTCGGGCGATTCCGCTCCACACACCGGCTCGCTCACCCACGACTCACACGTCAGTGCAGTCCAGCCACAGGAAGAAGCTGCGGTCGCGGAAGTGGCGGAAGCGACAGCCGCGCCGCATGCGCTCGAAGCGACTGCTATTGCCAGTGACGAAGGCCACACAGCGGAACCGGTAGCACAATCGGAGGAGGCTGCTTCGCTGGCGGAGGCACTCCCGGAGGCAAACCCGGAAACAATCGCCGACGAAACCGAAAGAGTGGCGGCCCTTGGCTTTATAGCACGCTCCGAAGAGGAGTGGGCGCGCCCGGTCGAGCCGGTCGCTTCGACTCCGCAAAGCGCAGAAGCCCCGTCGGAAGCGGCTTCGCAGGGAGTTCCGCAGGCCGAGACACCTCACATCGAAGCCAGTCAGCCTGAACCTGAGGCAGAGGCGAGGCTGGCGGAACCGGAACACCCCGCACCCGCCGCAGAAGCGCAGCCAGTCGAGCAATTCGAGGCGACTCCAGAACTGGAGCCAACAGTGGAGACGGCCGCCGAGGGCGTCGCCGCCAGCGAATCTTCTCCGCCCATTGAAGCCGTGGGTCATGAAGCGGTAGCGGCCCATGAGCCGGCGCTGGAGGAGCAACCTGCAGCGTTAGCGGCGGCGGCGTCAGCCAGTCGCGCTGCGAGCCTCAACGCTGCCGCCGAACTTGCTCCGGCACCCGTCGCAACGACAGTTTTCGCGCAGCCCGCGCAGGATCACCGCTCGACCCGCTGGGACGAGGACGATCAGCCGCCCGACGTGGCCGCCGCCTGGGCTCGCTGGCGCCAGATTCGCGATTCGCTGGCCACGCCCGAACTGGCCTCACAACTTGCCGGCGCAGCCGAACTCGCCGCAGCCGAGTCACACGCCGCGACCGCCGCCGACTTCAAAGACATTCGCAGAACCGAACCTGCCCCAACTCATGCCGAGGTTGAGCCCAAGGCAGCCGCAGCTGCAGCGGCAACTTCCGATTCCGCTGTAATCTCAAGCATCGTAGAGAGCGTCCTCGCCGAACTCAAACCCAAGCTGGTGGAAGAGATCGCCAAGAAGCTGGGGAATAAATAGTCTTCCGTCGGCGGTCTTCAGTCGTCAGCCAGCGGATTCAACAGGGCTGGCAGTGAGCACCCGACATTCGCGAGTCAGTGCGTCTGCGTAAGCTGGGCTGCGATGATCAGCCAGCCTTGTGGACTTTTCTGGCAAACCAGCGTTACACGAATCGGTTTGGCTGGCGATCCTGCGGTGTTGATCACGCCGATAAGGACGCCTGTGTCACCAAAGATCCGCACATTGGTCTCGCCGGGCGTGGCACCGGCAAATCCGCCAGGACCGTTGCCATCGGGAATAATGTCCGCTTTGGTCAGCAGTCTTCCATCGAAACTACTGCCAATGAAACCGTCAGAAATGATCCGGCTTAGGGCAGCAGCGTCACCTTTGCCGTCGGCCGCAAGCCACCGACGTTCGAGTTGTTTCACTTGATCCTCAGAGGGGTTCACCTCGAGAGTGTGTTCTTGAGCATAGGTCAGACTCGCGGCCAGACAGATGAGCAGGGCAATGCAGGGGGCGTGGGCTGCG
>Ga0335078_10004746_pt1 | contig 20122 bp, 17 predicted proteins | sample Lox_Sample_32_FD_206711 | JGI IMG/M metagenome (GOLD analysis project Ga0335078, IMG submission 206711) | Soil microbial communities from Loxahatchee National Wildlife Refuge, Florida, United States - Lox_Sample_3.2 | ecosystem: Environmental > Terrestrial > Soil > Wetlands | place: USA... | reverse complement strand
GATGGGACGGCATTGCTGGTTTCCTCTCTGTCATTGGTCACGTTTGCGTTTGCGTTGGCGTGGGTGGCGGCCTCGTAGATGCGGGCGTGGCCGGCGGGGACGGCGAGCTCGACCGGGCTGCCCACCTGGAGGTCGTGGCCCGGGGGGGCGGTCAGCCGCAGTGCCCGGCCGCTGAATCCGACGGTCAGTTCCTGCTCGCCGCCGAGGTAGCCGATCCCGGTCACGGTCCCGCCGCTGACCCGGTACTCCGGGCCGCCGGGGCCGCCGGCCCCGGGCTCGCGGGCGGTGACCTGGCCCGGGCGGGCCAGCACCTCGTAGGCCTGCCCGGGGCGGGTGCCGCCGGCCGGGCCGGACAGCAGGCAGTCCCCGGCCGTCCAGCGGCCCTCGCGGCTGGTGGCCAGGCACAGCCGCCGGTAGCCCATCATCCGCGCGATCCGGGCGGTGGCGGGGTGCTCGAACAGCTCGCCCGGCGGGCCCAGCTGCACGATCGCCCCGTCGGCCATCGCCGCGACCCGGTCCCCGAGCAGCATCGCCTCGGCCAGGTCGTGCGTCACGTACACCCCGGTGAAGCCGACCTGCTCGTGCAGCCGCCGCAGCTCCGAGCGCAGCTGCTCGCGCAGCGCCGCGTCCAGGTTGCTCAGCGGCTCATCGAACAGCACCACCGCCGGCTCGGCGACCAGCGCCCGCGCCAGCGCCACCCGCTGCTGCTGCCCCCCGCTCAGCTGCCCCGGCCGCTTGTCCAGCAGCCGCTGGTCCAGGTCGACCACCTCCGCGATCGCCCTCACCCGCGCCCGCCGCTCCCCGCGGCCCACCCACCGCGCCTTCAGCGGGAACGCGATGTTGTCCCACCCTGACAGGTGCGGCCACAGCGCGTAATTCTGGAACACCAGCCCGATATCCCGCCGGTGCACCGGCACCGCGACCTTCCGCCCCGCATCGAAGATCGTCCGGTCCCCGAACCGGATCACCCCCGCGTCCGGCGCCTCCAGCCCCGCCACGCACCGCAGCGTCGTCGTCTTCCCGCACCCGCTCGGCCCCACCAGGACCAGCATCTCCCCCGGCACGACATCGAACGACACGTCATCAACCGCGACAACCTCACCGTGCCGCCCGAACGCCCGCCGCAACCCCTCCACATGCAGATCAGACACAGGCCACCCCCCCACACCCCAGCCCCCAATGGGCGACCGCCGTAATGCGCAGAAAGCGGTAGCGTCGAGCGGACCGATCTGCCCACTCAACGGGACCGCCCATCCGTGCTCCCACATCTCAACTTGTGGCGCGCTTCTGCGATCGGGAGCACCACCACCATTTCTCCCACAGTGGATGGCCTTCCGGCATGACCACTTGGAAAGCGATATGATAATATGGAGCGCTCGATACTGACTCGAAACATACAGGTAGCGCTTTCGACATGTCAAGGTCCCGCTCGAGCAGTTCCAACGAGCAGTCGGCACGAAGAGTACGGCGGAGCCGAAGCGAATGTATTCAGCCAACCTGTTCGCCGTGCCTCGGGGACAGGCCCGGTCTTCTGCGGCCCGCCTAGGGCGTCGTCACGCGACTGCTGGCCAGGGATAGGATCGCATCGGCCCGCACTGGTTCGGCCGTTCCGCCGCACCATGTGGCTACGCGATGGACGCTGCACTACCGCGTCCCACACGCCGCCGCCCGCATGGTTCACGACAGCAGGCGTCGGCAACTCGCGTGAGATGGATATTGAGGACGAGCAGAAAGAACGTGACAATATGGGAGTGTAATATTGCGAGATTCGACAATCCCGGTCGGCGTCAACTTCGGCTATTGCGTACCCAGCAGCTGTCCATACGCCATGGCGGCTAATAAGGAGCCCTCAACAAGGCAAGACCGCTTACCGATAGCTCGGTCCTTTTACGCAGGTGCTCTACGACCACACCCTTGTGCTGGTCTACTCCACGGGACTGGGCCTAGCTCGACGCTCTGCCTGACGCCGACCTACCCGGGTGACCGGGCCAGACGCGTGCTGGTTCCTGGCCGACCACTATGTGAATAACTCCGCTACCCTCGACGTCGGCGGGCATATATACCATCTAGGCGGGAAGACCATCTGGTATCCAGGTCTTTCTGGTTGCGTCGGCTCGTTCCGTTGGTATTGCTGGAGAGTGAAGTAGTGCCGCAGGTGCCCGAGCAGGCGGCGGCTCCGCGGACTCGCCTGGTGCCGGTGCCGGGCCGCGGGGTCACCCGGGTGTGGGAGTGCGCTGGCCCGCCCGGCGCGCCGGTGCTGATGCTTCTCCACGGGGTGGCGGTCACCGCCGACCTGAACTGGGGAAGGGTTTTCGTCCCGTTGTCGCGTCACTTCCGGGTCGTCGCCCTGGATCTGCGCGGTCACGGCGACGGGATCGCTGTGGGCTGGCGGTTCCGGCTTGAGGATTGCGCGGACGATGTCGCTGCGCTGGCTGAGGTCCTGGCGATCGGCAGCTTCATCGTCGTGGGTTACTCCATGGGCGGGATGATCGCCCAGCTGGCCTGGCGGCGGCATTCCCCGATGGTGTCCGGGCTGGTGCTGTGCTCTACCGCATGCAACGTCTTCTGGTCGCCGACGCAGGAGCTGGCTGCGCTGGCGCTGCCGCCTGCGGCTGCCGCGATCCGGTGGAATCCGCTGCTGCAGCGGGTCAGCGCCGAGATCCTCGGCTTGAGGCTGCTTGGCTCCGTGGAAGACCCGGCCACGGCGGCGTGGACCCGCGCTCAGCTTCGCCGGACCTCTCTGGGCACCGCCCTCGCGGCCGTCCAGGCCGTCTGCGAGTTCACCTCGCAGGGCTGGATCAGCCAGGTCGACGTCCCCGCCTCGGTGGTGGTCACCACGCGGGACACCATCGTGCCGGCCGGCCATCAGCGGAAGCTGGCTGCGGCAATCCCGGGCGCGTCTGTCCACGAGGTCGCCGCCGGTCACGCGGTATGCATCACCGCGCCGCAGGTGTTCGCCCGGGCGTTGCTCCAGGCGTGCTGGTCGGTGCTGCCCGGCGCACTTGCCCAGCCGCCGGCCGCCGGATAACCCTGCACTTTCCGGTCGCCGGCCCCAGCCGCTATCTCGTTACCGGCGCCGACGTGGCATGCGGCGCCTGCACGGCGCGGTAGGGGACCGCGGCAACGACGTCGCCGTGGGCGGCAGCCGACGGGCAGCGTATCGCGGTGGTCTTCGGTCGCTGCTCGTGTAAGGGGTTGGCAGCGCGTGCCGGGCGAGCGACAATCCGGACGAAGGTGATACACGGGGCGCAAAGGGGAGGTCACGGTGAGCGAACAGGAACTAGGATCGCGGGCCAGTGAGGCGCTCGGGCCGGAGGTGGGGTTGCTCGGCCAGCTAGATCCGGCCGATTTCGGTAGGTCCCTGCTGGTGACGCTCGCGCGGGCGGCCGGGCGGCCGGGCGAGGCGGGCCGGGCGTGGCTGCGGTACGGCTCGGCGATGGCCAGCGCGTGGCCGGTGGCGGTCGCCCGCTGGGCCGGGGCCGGCACGCCGCCGCCGGTGCCGCCCGATGAGCGTGACCGGCGGTTCGCCGATCCGGCCTGGGCGGGCAACCCGGCGTACTTCACGCTGCGGCAGGCCTACCTGGCGACCAGGCGGCTCGGGGAGGAGATGCTGGCCGCCGGGCGCGGCGACCCGCTGACGGACCAGAAGGCACAGCTCGCCCTGGGCCTGGTGTTCGACGCGCTGGCCCCGACCAACTTCCTGGCGGGCAACCCGGCCGCGCTGAAGAAGGCGTTCGAGACCGGCGGCGCCAGCGTGCTGGCCGGGGCGCGGAACTTCGCCGATGACGTCGCGAACAACGGCGGCCGGCCGCGCCAGGTGGACACCTCGTCGTTCGAGATCGGCCGCAACCTCGCGGCGACGCCGGGGCGCGTGGTGTTCCGCAACGACCTGATGGAGCTGATCCAGTACGCTCCGCAGACCGAGCAGGTCCGTGCCGTCCCGCTGCTGGCCAGCCCGCCCTGGATCAACAAGTACTACGTCATGGACCTGTCGCCCGGCCGGAGCTTTATCGAGTGGGCGGTCACCCATGAGCGGACGGTGTTCGCGATCTCCTACCGCAACCCCGATGCCTCGATGAGCGGCGTCACGCTGGAGGACTACCTCATCCACGGCCCGCGGACCGCGCTGGACGTGATCGGTGACATCACCGGCTCGCCGGCTGTCGACATCGTAGGGCTGTGCCTGGGCGGGGCGCTGACCGGCATGCTCGCCGCCTACCTGGCCAAGACCGGGGACACCAGGCTCGGCACGGTCACGCTGCTCAACACGCTGCTGGACTACAGCGAGCCGGGCGTGCTCGGCGCGTTCGCCGACCAGCGCACCATCACCCGGCTGGAGCGGGAGATGGCGAAGACCGGGGTGATGCCCGCCGGCCAGATGGCGGCCACCTTCGACATCCTGCGGGCCAACGACCTGGTGTTCAGCTACGTCGTGTCCGGCTGGCTGATGGGCCAGCCCCCGCCGGCCTTCGACATCCTGGCCTGGAACGCCGACAGCACGCGGATGCCGGCCGCCATGCACTCCTTCTACCTCCGCTCGCTGTACGGCCGCAACGAGCTCGCCGCGGGGAAGCTGGAGCTCGCCGGCCAGGTCCTGTCGCTGGCGGACGTGAAGCAGGACGCCTATACCGTCGCCGCCGTCAACGATCACATCGTGCCGTGGACGTCGTCCTATAAGGCCACCGGGCTGCTCGGCGGCAGCGTCAGGTATGTGCTGTCCAACGGCGGCCACATCGCGGGCATCGTGAACCCGCCCGGCCTCAAGTCCTGGTACGAGACCGCGGAAACCAACCCCGAGGATCCCGAACGGTGGCGGGCTGGCGCCCAGCGGCACAGCGGCTCCTGGTGGGCGGACTGGGCCGCCTGGGCCGGCCCGCTGGCCGGCGCCGTCGTCGAGCCGCCCCCGCTGGGGTCGCGCCGGTACCCGGCGCTCGCCCCGGCGCCCGGCTCGTACGTACGGGGCTGACGCCGGGGTAGCTGGTTGACAAACTAGCCGGCATGGTTGGTATAGTTACCGTGTTTGGTATAGTTACCGCATCGGCCAGCTAAGGAGTGCAGCCATGACCGACCCTCGTACCGCAACCCAGGAACTGCAGGCGCAGTTCCTCGACTCGATCCGTAAGAGCCAGGACGCCGTGGTGGACGCGCTGAAGACCTGGGCCGACACCGTTCACTCGCTGACCCCGTCGGTGCCCGTCTCCAGTGTGCCGTTCGCCGACAAGCTGCCCAAGCCGGGCGAGCTGGTCGCGGACGCCTTCGACTTCGCCGCTCAGCTGCTGGCCGCGCAGCGCAAGTTCGCCGAGGACGTGCTCCAGGTCACCACCTCGGTGGCGGCGGAGGCCCCGGCGGAGCCGGCCAAGAAGCCGGCCGCGAAGTAGCCCGCCCAGCCTGTCAGCCGGCGCACGGCCCCGCAGGTGGGGCCGTGCGCCGGTTATTATCTTCAGCGACGGAGGTGGGGGATATGAGCGATCCGTGGACCGCCCAGACCGAGGCGCTGGGCGCGTTCATCCGGAGCCAGCGCGAGCTGGCCCAGCTCTCCCTGCGCCAGGTCGCCGAGATGACCAAGGTCTCCCACCCGTACCTGAGCCAGGTCGAGCGCGGCCTGCACCAGCCCTCGGTACGGGTGCTGAAGCTGCTGTCGGAAGCCCTCAACGTGTCCGCGGAGACGCTGCTCATGCAGGCGGGCCTGCTCGAGGGAGAAGATCAGGCCTCCGGCGACGCGGCAGTGGCCGAGCGGGTCAAGTCGGCGATCCGGGCCGACCACCGCCTCAGCGACGCGAAGCAGGCGGCGCTCATCGCCGTCTACGACAGCATGCTCCGCGACTTACAGCCCCCGCATCCTCGGGCGGGCGCGCAACTGCGCTGTCCGGCGAATCCTGAGCGCTCCCCTCTGGCCAAGCGTCGCATCATTAGCGACCATGGTGGCACCACCAGGTCTGGGCTGAGCCCAGGGCCCGGATAAAGCCAGGAGGAGATGCATCATGGCTGACATGAACGGGCAGGTGGCGCTCGTCACCGGGGGCATCCGCGGCATCGGGCTGGCCATCTGCGAGCGGCTGATCAGCCGCGGGGTCACGGTCGCGGCCGGCTACTCGGCCAACCAGGAGGCGGCCGAGCAGTTCGCGGGCAAGTACGCGGCGGCCGGCGTGACCGTCCACCAGGGCAACATCGGGTCCAGCCAGGACTGCGAGCGCGTCATCGGCGAGGTCCTGGACCGGCACGGGCACCTGGACATCCTGGTCAACAACGCCGGCATCACGCTGGACAAGACGGTACGGAAGATGAGCCCCGACGAATGGGACCACGTCATCCACGTCAACCTGTCCGGCGCGTTCTACCTGTCGCGGGCCGTCCTGATCAGCATGCTGGACCGCGGCTACGGCCGGATCATCAACATCTCCTCGGTGATCGGCTCGGCCGGCGGGTTCGGCCAGGCCAACTACGCGGCCGCGAAGTCAGGGATGTTCGGCCTGACCATGAGCCTGGCCCTGGAGACCGCGAGCAAGGGCATCACGGTCAACAGCGTCACCCCCGGGTTCATCACCACCGACATGACCGCGGCGGTCCCAGCCGCCACGATGGACAAGATCGTGGCGCGGATCCCCGTCGGCCGACTCGGCGAGCCCGATGAGGTGGCCCGGGTGGTCGAATTCCTCGCCGACCCGGCCTCGGCGTACATCACCGGCCAGGTCTACCCGGTCAACGGCGGCCTCTACATGTAGCCGTCCTGAAGACGCTGGACGCCCCGGCGCCGATGTACGCCCATCCTGGAAACGGTGAGCTTGAAGTCCAAGAAGGCTCGGTCTCGCGACCCCTAGCGATTCTCGGCTTGAAACGGTCAAGAAGGAGATGCCCGTGAGCGACATGCAGGTGAAAATGGTCGTCCTGTCTACGGACGATCTCGAGGAGTCCATCAAGTTTTACACCGAGGTCCTCGGTTTCCCTTTGAAGTTCAGAGACGGTGCCCGCTTCGCGGCGCTCGATGGCGGCACTGTGACCATTGCCCTGGCCACAGCGATCGATCACCCCATCCCAGGCCAAGTCGTCGTTGGCATCAAGACCGACGACGTCGACGGCGCGGCCAGGGCTATCGACGAGAACGGAGGCGGCATCGCGAAGGAACCCTATGACGACGCCCACGAGCGTCGTGCCGTGGTCTACGACAGCAAGGGCAACGGCCTGGTGTTCTACAAGTCGATCCAGCGCTGACGCGCATTCGGTCTACGGAGTGCCTGAGCCTGGCACCTCGACCCGTACTTTCACTACCCGCCCCAGCGGTGAACCTTGTCGGAGTGAGGATACGTCCTTGGCTGCTGACGACATCATGTAAATAGAACGCGACGGCTTCGCCGAACGTGTGCTGCGCGGTGAAGATCGCCTCAGCGTAACGGGCGGCGTAGTCCCGCTCGGTGGGCGAGGAGCCCGCCTGCACCAGCACGGGGTGTCCCTGCGCCGGGCGCGGCATGTTCAGCAGGCCTCAGACCTGGAAATGGTCGCCGACGTGCTTGATCGGGTTGACAAGGTCTCCGCGACCCCAGGTGCCGGCGGACTGGTCAATCACCAGTGCGTGGTCATCCCAGCTGTCCCATAGCTGTCGGGCCACCTGGATGAACTCCGCCGCCCGCACGTAGCGCGCGTCATGGTCCACACGCCTGTGGCCGAAGTTGTCGGCCTCTTCCCGCGAGCCGGCCGTGACGACATTCCAGCCTGCGCGCCTGTTGCTGATAGGGTCCAGCGAGGCAAACTGGCGAGCAAGGTTGTAAGGCTCGTGGTGAGTGGTCGAGGCGGTAGCGATGAGGCCGATGCGCTCCGTCGACACCGCCAGCGCCGAGAGATGGGTAATCGACTCGAATGCCATATGCGGGTGGTAACGCATGCCCTTGAAAAGGGCCACGGCGTCGGCGAGCTCCACCCGCCCTTGGATCTTGTCGCCGACGGCGCTGGGAGCGAGAACTGTGCGCCGGTTACTGGGTGCGCCGCTATGCCCTAGAGTGACACGGCCTGCGCCTGGCCGCCCACCGGGCTGTCATCTAACAGCAGTGGGGGCAGACCCGGACACCAGGGCAGGCGTGAACCGCAATGCTCACTAACGCGATCGTGGCGACTGTTGGGCCAGCGAGCCTGCATGAGCAGCCTGCCTGCACTCGACGATAGAGGTCGTCGGCGCCGGAAAGTACGACAATCCTGTTTTGTGCTGTGGATGGTGCGTCGCTGTCTAGGCACAATCGCGGGTAAGCATGATCGCTGGCGCTGCTGCCAGAAGCCCGGCCATGCCTGTGGCTGCCATCGCGGCTTCCGCCCTGTGTTATTGACAGGGCTGTGCGAACGCCATAGCCTTGAATGTTGAAGCGAGCGCTTCAATCAAGAAAAGATAGTGGTCGGGCTCGCCGCGCTGGCCAGCAAGAGTCGTATGGAAGGGATGTCTGGCAGAACATGACGCCCCAGGCCTTCGACCCCGCACAGCTGCGGCGGGTGTTCGGGGCATTCCCCTCCGGCGTCACTGCGGTCGCCGCTCTGGTAGAGGGTGTCCCGGTCGGGATCGCGGCCAGCTCTTTCACTTCGGTCTCACTGGACCCGCCGCTGGTCTCGGTCTGCATCGCCCACTCGTCGACCACCTGGCCGCTCCTGCGGCGCGCCCGGCGCTTCGGGATCAGCGTGCTAGCCGCCGACCAGGAACAAGCCGGTCGACAGCTGTCCGCCCGCGGCGCCGACCGGTTCGCCGATCTAGACTGGCGCGCCACCGACGACGGGGCGGTTCTGCTGAGAGGCGCCAGCGCGTGGCTTGACTGCAGCATCCACGCTGCCCACCGCGCCGGCGACCACGACATCATCGTCCTGCGCGTCCACGACCTCGACGCTGACCAGGACGTCCGCCCCCTTATATTCCACGCCAGCCAGTTCCATCATCTAGAACCCTGACCAGCAGAGTCGACCCAGACCCATGCAAGCCTGACGCGGTTCAGCCCTGCAGCAGTGATGCCGACGAGAAATGGGGCCACGGCTTGCCGATCAAGCTGACCAGCCCCTCAGGGCTGACCGGCTCGCTGTGAGTGACACTGACACGGCGCCCAAGTGTTGACAGTGGCCGAGCATCTATGGATAAATGAGCGTACATTTTGGAGTTTTGGTCGGCCAGCGGGGTGGGGGCTTGTGCGGCCCTCGCCCGGCAAGGCGGATGACATGCACGTGAGGCTCCAGCGGCAGCTCGGACCGGCAGAGGGGTTCGCGCGGCGCACCGCTGCCCGGCCCCCCTGTCGACGCGCTGCCGAGAAAGCTGACCGCTGTCGCCTTCGTATAGACCATTTGAGGTCGGCCGTGAGTCCTGATTGTACCAATAAGCTCGGAGGTTCAAGTCGTGAGTGAAACCGTCCTGCCTTCCAACAGGCTACGCCATGGCATCTTCATGCCGCCGTTTCATCAGTTGAAGGCTAACCCGACACTGGCGCTCACTCGCGATATGCGACTCATCGAGTGGCTCGATGAACTCGGCTTCGACGAGGCATGGATAGGAGAACACCACTCGGCTGGTGTGGAGATCATTGCCAGCCCGGAGCTGTTTATCGCCGCTGCGGCCGAGCGCACCAAGCACATCAGGTTTGGAACAGGCGTAGTGTCCTTGCCCAACCATCACCCGCTGATGGTGGCCAACCGGCTCATCCAGCTGGATCACATGACGCGCGGTCGTGTGATGTTCGGTTTCGGTCCTGGGCTGCTCGCGTCGGATCATCACATGATGGGGGTCAGCCCCGAGTCGTCGCGGGGGAGGATGGCGGAGTCGCTGGATGCCGTCATGCGCCTGCTGCGAGGCGAAGTGGTCACTCAAAAGACGGACTGGTACGAACTCCGCGATGCTCGGGTGCATCTCTTGCCGTACACGCGCCCGTATCCCGAGGTCGCGGTGGCGAGTGCGGTCACCCCTTCGGGCGGCCGACTGGCGGCCCGATACGACCTCGGCATGCTGTGCGTTGCCGCGTCTGACGAGACCGGGTTCAACGCTTTGGACACGAACTGGGCCATTGCGAACGAGGTGGCCGCCGAGCACGGTCGCGTCATGGATCGTAACCGGCTACGGGTCGTCCTCAAGATGCACTTGGCCGACTCGGTGGAAAGGGCCCGGGCGGATATCCGCTACGGCACCGCGCAGCATATTGCTTATCTCGAGAACAATCACCCGCGGTACAACATCCCCGAGGGCGTTGACCCCGCTGACTGGGCGGTTGAAACCGACTTCGCCGTAATCGGAACGCCTGACGACGCCATCGAGCGGATTGAGCGCGTGCTCGCCAAGACGGGGGACTTCGGCGCAGTCTTGATCATGGGAGTCAACCTTGCTGACTTCGGGGCCACCCTGCGCTCCTACGAGCTTTACGCCAATCACGTGATGCCGCACTTCAGCGGCGCGAACATCAACCGTGAGGGATCGTTCGACTGGGTCACGTCATTGCAGTCCAATTTCTCGCAGCAGCGCGTCCGGGCTGCTGACCAGGCCTTCGCTCAGCATGCCGCGGAACGGACGAGCCGAGGGCTAGCGCCGACTGAGCGTCCGGGCTCGGGCACTCAGGGACTCACCCCGTTTTAGGCGGTAGACGTTGCGCGTCGCACCCAATTAGCGTCTGGCGGGGGTGTGAGGCTCCTGCAATCGCGGACAGTTCCTGTCGTTGACATCGTTCGCCGACATCGGTAGCGTGGCGTTGGAGCGCTCGCTTCGAAGCGGTAATCAAGTCGGCCATGAAGCCATCGTCAGAGATAATCGTGAAAGCGGACTTTCATGGAATATGTGACTCTAGGATCGACCGGCCTGAAGATTTCGCGGCTGGTCGTCGGCGGCGCGCATTTCGGCGACGGGCTGGATCAAGGCGCCACCGCGGCCGTTGTCGGCGCTGCGTGGGACATCGGCGTGAACGCGATCTATACGGCTGACTACTACAGCGGGGGAGCGGCCGAGACGATCATCGGAAATGTGGTGGCTGCATGCCGTGACGATATCGTACTGATGACTCGGGTGGGGATGCCCGTATCGGGTCTGAGTCATCCTGAGTACAGGAGTGCCCCAGTCGGGCGACGCGAACGCGATCAGTGGCTTATGCAGCGGGGCATACCCCCGACGTCTCATGGCCTGTCCAGAAAGAACCTCATACGCGCGGTTGAAGACAGCCTACGCCGGTTGCAGACGGACTACATCGACTTGTATGAAGTCCACGTTTGGGATGCGGAGACGCCACTTGAAGAGACTCTAAATGCGCTAAATGATCTTATCGTGCAGGGAAAGGTCCGGTACTTGGGGGTGGGCTCCGCGGCCACGGAAGGATGGCGGCTGTACAAGGCCTTGTGGGCCTCTTCAATGAAAGGCTATGCGCGATTCGAGTCTATTCAAGCCCACTACAATTTGCTTGAAAGATCAAGCGAACGTGACCCGTTTCCGGCCGCCGCGGATGCCGGAGTTGGTGTCCTGGCGTTTAACTCACTCGCTGGTGGGCTCTTCAGCGGACTCGAAGACTTCTCCACCAGGCCACATCTGCTCCCAGATGGGGGACTGCTAGAGCAGTATACAGACAGATATTGGAAACCGAACTACATTTCCTATGCACGGCGCCTGAACGACCTTGCTTCGCAATTGGGCCGGACTCCTGTGGAACTCGCCCAAGGGTGGGTCCTTGCACAGCCCGCCGTCACCGCGATTCGAACTAACCCTACATATCCATCCCAGCTTGCAACGCAGGCCAAGGCTGTCGACAACCCCCTGTCGGATGCAGAGTTGGACGCAGTGGCAAAGCTCCTTGTGTCGGAAACTCCAGGGCCGTGACCGCACGCGCCCACGAACCTCGTGGGTGTCGACAGCATTCGATCGCTTGGTCGGCGTATATTATCCAGGCGGGTTGTGGAGGACTCCTGACATGGCTAGGTCCGCGAAGTACTGGCTTATCTCGTTCATTGACTGCGAACCGTCGGGACGATACCACTGGTAAGACCAGTTGCACATGCCGAGAATTGCCAGGCGGGTCAGGTGGACGTCGACATCTTGACGGAAATCGCCCGACTCAAGCCCTCGCTTGATGATCAGGTCGACCATGAAGTCCATCCTGTCTCGTTCCTGCATTACCTCGTCGCGAGCTTCCTCCGGCAGCGCATAGCTTTCGCGCAGGTAGACGGTCACGACGGCCCGGTGGGTCTCGACGACGGACAGGATAGCGTGGATTACGCCCCGAAGTTGTTCCGGCGGTGACGCATCCGAGGCGACGACCCTTTCAAGCAGCCCTATTAGCTCCTGGGCGAACGTCCCATGGAGTTCACGCAGCAGCTGCCCTTTGGAACGGGCGTGATGGTAGAGCGAGCTCTGTCCGACTCTCGCCCGCTCGCCTATCTCGCGGACCGACGTTCCCGCGTAGCCGCGTTCCATAAACAACTCGGCAGCTGCCTGCGCTATTCTTTGTTTGACCTCACTCTGCGCTGCCACGTGATCCTTCCAGTCGCTGTCACAGGCCCACCTGTTCGCATCTGGGACAAACACGACTGACACGCCGCGTAGTGGCACGAGATGCTCGCACGTTTAAACCGATCCCAGGTCTTTTCCCGATTTTGGATGGGGCGCTACAACCCACTATCAATATAGCAAAATTCACTGCCGCGTGCCGCGCCGGGAGTGAATCGTCATGGTGAGTTCGGGGCTGCAGTCATCGAGGGACCCCGGGGGCTCGGCTCCGATGGGCCGTCCACCGATTGGCCTAGTAGGCGCTGGATCTCCTGCCATGCGCGAACAGGGCAGACGACAGTTGCCCCAGGCCAGGCATCTTGATGCCTCGTAGAGGGTGCCGGCTGTCACCGACAGCACTGTGCGTGCCGGTTTGAATGATCAGTTCGCAGGCCACTGCGTCGCTCGTGAAGTTACGTGGCCAGTGATTGATCGGCTCGGAAACCGCAAGGCCGCAACCCTCGAAGACGTAACAGAGCCGTTCCCTGGATATGTAAAGTATCCAATTGATCCGGAACTGGTTTCATCGGCCAGCCTGGTCCCCGATCTTGACTTCAGCGATATACCCAAGGTGCGCGCGACGGCATCTCAAGTCGCATCGCTCGCTCCGGTGGTCGACGCCGCTGGTGTCAGCGTCCGCGATGTCCGCATTCCCGTGGATCAGGGAAGGGCAGAGATCACGCTGCGTGTGACAACCCCGACCCGTGCCGGGCGCCCCCTGCCCGCGATTCTCGATCTCCACGCTGGTGGCTTTTGCGCGGGCTCGCTGGAGAATGTAGACCGGCGCGATGTCGAACTCGCCCGCGAAGTGCCGGGTGTCGTCGTTTCCGTGGATTATCGGTTGGCTCCTGAACATCGGTATCCGATCCCATTGGAGGATTGCTACGCTGCACGGCGGTCGACGCGGTCGGCGCGAGGCCAAGTTCGACACTTGGATGCCGAGTACGCGACTGCGCTTGCTCTTGGGCCTGCGCGGGACCCGATCACGGCCGCAAGAACGCCTTGATCGCGCGCCGTTCGTCCATAGCCCGATATCCTTCGGCGACGTCATCCAATGGCAGCGCCAAGTCGAAAACCCTGCCAGGTTCGATCTGCCTGCGCCAGATGAGATCGAGAAGGTCAGGGAGGAAGCGCCGCACCGGAGCCGCACCGCCGCCGACGAAGACCTGCGAGCGGAACAGCTGAGCACCGTCGATGTTCACGCCATGCGGCACGCCGACCATGCTTACCCGGCCGCCTGGGCAGGCACAGCGCACTGCCTGATCCATCGACTCACGCGTGCCAACGCATTCGAGCACGGCGTCGATCCCGATCCCGTTCGTCAGCTCAAGAACGCGGGCGACGCCCTCGTCGCCACGTTCGGCGACGACGTCAGTAGCACCGAACTCGCGCGCCAAACGTTGACGGCTCTGGTGCCGGCTCATGGCAATAATGCGCTCCGCCCCGAGTTGACGGGCGGCCAGAACGCCAAGGAGGCCGACCGCGCCATCGCCAACCACGAGGGCCACGGTACCAGCGCGCACCCCGGCGGCCACGGCGGCGAACCAGCCGGTGCCGAGAACGTCGGACGCGGCCAGCAAGTTAGGCAGCAGATCGTCGGTGGGGTGCTCCGGGATAGCCACGAGCGTACCGTCGGCCAGCGGCACCCGAAGCGCTTGCGCCTGAGCGCCGAGCCTGCCTATCGACTGCCTCTGCTGGCAAGCGGACTGGTGGCCGGCACGGCAGTGTGGGCAGGTGCCGTCAGATGCAAGAAAGCTGCCGACTACGAACTGCCCGCGCTTGATCTTCGTGACCTCGGCGCCGATGTCTTCAACGACGCCACAGTACTCGTGCCCCATCGGCATCGGACTGCTCATCGCGTTGACTCCGCGGTAATACCACAGGTCAGAGCCACAAACGCAGGTGGCGGCAACCGAGATGACAGCATCTGTCGGGTTAACGATCGCGGGGTCCTCGCGCTCCTCCATCCGGACGTCGCCGGGCGCGTGAAGGATCGCGCCTCTCACTCGCGAACTCCAGAGCTCACCGTTGGACGAGGGCTCATACGTAGCACTGTGCATCGAAAGCCCGGCTGATCGCGCAGCATCAGCGCCGAACAACGTGATCGGCCCCCGTGCCCAGTAACAAACATGCGGCAGACGTCGACACCTTGCTTCACGACCACGACCACGACCAGCACAAGCTCTCCTGCGACCGCCAACAAACAGTGCTCAACCTACGGCCTGAGCTACCCGAACCTGTGACCTAACGTAGACCCAATATCAAGTGAGTGTAGCGCTCGCTACAAATTGAAGCTATCATTGCCCTGTGCGCGTGTCAACAGGACCCGCTTCCCGCGCCGACGGCACTGCCAGCGGCTGGGCTAGCCGGCACTGCCCGATGTGAACGCGAAAGATCATTCGGCGAAGGGTTGCGATCGTGGGCAACAAGACATCCGCGGAAGCTTCAGTGCGGAGTTCAGCGCTTCCAGTTGTGCCGGCAATAATCCGGGGTCAGATCGTCACCGACAACCTCGTTCAGTTCACCGGCCGAGGTGATTCGCTGACCTTCCTGACTCCTGACCCGGCCGTTCTCGTGAAAGACCTGCCGTTGGCCAGCCCCTCTCACCTGCGTGATCTTCACGACCTCGAATTCGAAGAGATCCTCGACTACCTGGAGGAGCTCGGCAATCTACTCGACATCGACAAAAGCCCGTATATGCAGTGGGCCCGCGAACTGACCTACAGCACATCGCACCTGACTAAGCCACTCATCGATAATGCGTTTCGTAAGGTGCCACAGTTTTTTCGGCGGGAGCGCGTTCGCGAGATGGCCGAGAAGACGGTCGGCCTCAAGTACTTGAATGGCTGGACGGACATCACACTCGCGAATGGTTCCGTTGTCGGTGTTCGTGCGTTCGGAGCGCGGGGCGTGCATATTATTCCCGGGAACGGCCCGTCGCCGGCTGTGAAATCAATTATTCAGAGCGCTTTCACCCGAAGTGACTGCATTATAAAAACTCCGTCAAACGGCCCGTTCATGGCGGCTGCCGTCGGACAGGTTATGTGCGAATTTGCCCCTGAGCATCCGGTCACCAAACACCTGGCAGTTTGCTACTGGCGAGGGGGCGACGTCGATGTTGAGCAGCGGATTTATCAGCCACACAAGGTCGAGAAGATAGTCGCGTATGGCGGGTTCGCCAGCGTCAAGCATGTGACGCGATATATCCAGCCCGGCCTAGAACTCATCTCTCTCGATCCGAAGAACAGCGCTAGCGTCTTGGATCTCGCGGCATTGTCCGATGAGAGTTCAATGCGAGAAGCCGCATTGCGGCTAGCCGTGGACATGGGTGTGAGCAATCAGCAGCCCTGCTCTTCAGCTCGAGTGGCTTATGTCGTGACCCATAAAGACCCGCATGCCGAAGCCCTTATGACTCGGCTTGCCCGGTTTACGTATGAAGAACTGATAGGCTTGCCATCGGGGCTGAGCACGACCCCGAAAAGTTACGACGGCGAACTCCGATCGCATGTTCAGTCGCTGCGCCTGCAGGAGGACTTCTATACAGTGGTGGGCGGCGAAGCGGACGAGGGCTGCGTGATTGTTTCCCATCTTCCGGATCCGGTCGATTTCAAGCATCTGCTCGCAGACCGGACGCTCAATCTGGTCCCAGCCGACTCGGTGGCCGACGTCATTCTAAACTTCGATTCATACACGCAGACGGTCGGGGTTTTCCCGGAGAGCCTGAAAGACCAGCTACTAGATATCGCTCCCTTCTATGGGGTGCAGCGCTTTGTGTCGCTTGGCTACTCGGGCGAGCACACGGGCTGCACCCCTCATGATGGTTTGGAGATGGAGCGCAGAATGTGTAAGTGGGTAATTAACCAGAAGATCGAGCCCGTTCCACTCGCGTATGCAGCGTCCCGGGACGGGGCAGCGTCTGATTCAACTGCTGAGGTGGTTCCCAGCAGTCTCCGAGCCGTCCATGCACACTGAAGGAGTTAGACGCTGATGACTGCAGAACGTGGAAAAGCTAAGACCGCCGAACTCTTTATGACCGATCCTCTAAATTATTTCGATAGGTCATATACGAAGATGCATTCCTTGTCCCCGAGTGATCGGAGCGACCTGCAACTTCACGCTTTGTCGGCGCGTTTCGCTGTTCAGGTTCACGATATCGCTATGGTCGGTCGGCTCGCTGATCGTCAGGGAATCACCTCGGTCGAACGGCCCGAAGACATCGTTCCGATGCTATTCGAACACACGATGTACAAGTCGTATCCCATGGCTCTGCTTGAGCGACTGGACTTCGCCCGACTGACAACATGGCTGGGAAAATTGACGCCCGTCGACGTCGGCAATGTGAATGTGGACCGATGTGGATCAATCCAGCAGTGGCTGGGTTCGCTTGCTGCTGATACAGATCTAGATGTCGGCTCGTCAAGTGGTACGACTGGTACGATGTCCTTCTTTCCTTGGTCGAAGCAAGAGCACGTGGCGAAAGCAGAGCTTGCCCGTGTTGCTCGATTGCAAGAATTCGGCAAGGAGCCGACGCAGGACCAATTGACAAAACCCTATCATTTTGTGGCATCCAACGTCGGCAAGTACAGCCGAAACTACTTTGCCCAGGCGTACACGTTGGGCCATTCCGAAATGATGCATATGCGGGCCGCGCGAGTGCAGGACGTCGACCTGCTTTGGCTGGCGGCGCGACTGCGGGCGGCCGCAGCGAGCGGCAATGCCGACCGTGTGTCCGTGCCTGACTCCCTCCTTTCCAGGCGGTCAGAGCTTGAAGCATTCGGCGTACAGAGCGCGGAACTGGATGCCGTATGGCTTCAGGAGATCGAAAGTCTGAGCGATGTCTCTACAGTGTGGACAATCTTTCCCTACGACCTTTATCAAATCGCCTCGGCCGGCTTGTCCAAAGGCGACTTCTGGAAGTCGGGGCCCGGATCGGTCATGGTCGTGACGGGCGGCTCGAAGGGGAGGGCACTGCCAAAAGACTGGCTTGATACAGTAAAGCGTTTCACAGATTATCGCGTCGTGACTGGGTATGGCATGACCGAGGCATCCGCAGTATTTCTGAACTGTAGTGCAGGCAGGTATCACATACCACCGTGGGTGATTCCGTTCTCCTTGAATCCGATTACGAGCGAGCTGCAGCCTAGACACGGGGTCCAGAGGGGCCGGTTTGCGTTCTTCGACTTGATGCCCGTCAGTCATTGGGGTGGTCTGATGTCGGGAGACGAGGTCGAGATCGATTTCGACGGGTTGTGTGACTGTGGCGCCACCTCGCAGCATATTGCGCCGGACGTTGTGCGGCTGAGTGAGGCGCGCGGCGGTGACGACAAGATAACTTGTGCGGCCACACCTGAGGCGCACGCGCAAGCGATGGCCTTCCTCACCGCCTACTAGGCCGATATCGGCCAGCCGATGATCTGCGGGCGATCGCCCCGGACCTAAGCCGGGCCCTTGCGGAGCAGGGATCTTCGAGGCCGTGGCCGCGCTGGGAACGGCTGGCGGCGCGGCCTAGTCGCGAGTGCGCGGCGGCTTTCGAAGTCAGAATCCCGCCCAGTGAATTCAGATGATGGACAATACTGGCATGATCCGGAACATTACGACCAGCGCCAAGAGTCCGGAAGATGACCAGTGCCACGTGTTCCCACGCACGTTCTTGGCTTCGGGTCATCGGCAAGGGCGCCTTCGCCGTGAGGGCTGGATTTCGCGGACGTCGACCTCTAGGTTATGATTTGGCTCCTGTACGCCGCCTGCCCAATGCCCACGTATCGGGGAGGCGCAGCTGGCAGCAGGGCGGGATAACTGCGACACCAATGCGCGTTAACAGAACAGATCCGCAAAACGAGGAGCGCGAACCGCTAGCCTTCCTCGTAATCGGCAGAGGACACTTGGAGAAATCGCATGGCGCAGAAGCTTCAGACCCTCTTCATCGACGACATCGACGGTGGGGAGGCCGAAGGAACCATCCGTTTCGCGCTGGACGGCGCTGAGTTCGAGATCGACCTCAGCCGCGAGCACAGTCAGGAGTTGCGCTCGGCCCTCAGCAAGTACATCTCTCACGCCCGCAAGGTGGGCACGGCGCGCGCGACTGGAACCCGCAGCGGCCGCAAGCCCAGTTGGGTCGATACCACGGCGGTTCGCGCCTGGGCGCGTGAAAAAGGCATTGATATAAAGGAGCGCGGCCGTGTCCCGGCCAAAGTCGTCGAGCAGTACCGCACCGCGACGGGACGCTGATTACCTGCCCAGGAGCCGGTCAGGCGGCTGGTGTCCCAGCGAATGTTCTTCGCCGGGACACCACTACGTGATGCACCTGGGAAGTCGCAGTGCCAACAAATGTTGCCATAACCGGGTACTCACTAGGACCTGCGGCGGAGCTTGACACGGTACGAATAGTGCTCGGGGTCGAAGTAGCTGATCGCAAGCTCGACGGCGCCTCCTTGCTCGTCGAAGTACAGGCGATCGATCCGGAGCACTGGCTCGCCGTTGGACCGGCCCAGGTGCTTGGCGGCTGACGCGGTGGCGCCCGCGGCGCTAATGCTCTGCTCGGCCGTCGTAATAGATCCCGGCATTCGTGAATCGATCAAGCCGATCACCGTGACTCGGCTGCGAACGCCCGGTGCTGACAGCTCCTGCGCTCCGATGAGAAGCTGGCCGATGCGTGGGGGCAGGTAGACCAGGGTGAAGCAGAACGGGGTGTCTGCGTGAAGCCGCACCAGCGTCGCGGTGAAGATGTCGTCGGACGGTAGCCGGAGCCTGCTCGCCATCTCGACGTCGACCTTCCGCTGCAGCGGGGTAACGAGCTGGCATTCGGTGTCGAGAGACAGCGCCATCAGTTCCTCGACGGAACCGAAGTGGTTGACGTAACGATCCTGTTCGGCCACGGGATAGGTGCCCCGGCCGGCCACCCGGTAGATGATTCCTTCTGAGACTAGGTCTTGCATTGCCCGTCGTACGGTGTGCCGGCTGACCGCGTAACTTGCCGCCAGTTGCTGCTCGGTCGGGAGCTGGCGGCCATCAGCGTATTCTCCGTTGCGGACTGCGCTCCGGATCTGGTCAGCCAGGGTTCGGTAGGCGCTGGCTCGGACCTGTGGCATCCCACCTCGGCTTTCTGGCACTCCCGCGTCTGCCAGACGAAGGAGGCTTCCTGCGTTAGTAGGCTCTACAGTACGCCCGCGTGATTGCCTTGACTGACCTGCCCGGCCAAATAGCCATACATTTCAGTGATTTAGCCGGTTAACTGCCTTTGTGGGGCCTCGTTCTTCGACCCTTTGGCTGCTGCTGCGCTGCCCTCCCTGGCTCGGAGCCGGCGCGCTCGCCCCCAGCCAGAGAGGGCGTCGGCCGGCAGCTTGCAGCTCGCACGCCGACCGCTTCGCCGGCCTGGCCTGCTGACCCAGCTGGCCAGATGCGGGACATCCAGCGTGGGAAGGGATGCTGTACAACCCGCGCGGACAAGCCCGACCTGCCGGTCGGGCGAGCCGTAGCGTTAGCGGCCCACGTGTCGCTTGACCGAGGCTAGCCACTCGCAATTGTGAGCAGTATTGCTGGTCGCGTCATAAATGGAGGCAGCTTTGCCGGCGGTGGGCCATGCGCCGGAAAGGGACTGGTCCGAAAACTGGGCACGGTTGACATCTGCGTCGGGCTGGTGGTAATTTCTGACTG
>Ga0335078_10004745_pt1 | contig 20123 bp, 19 predicted proteins | sample Lox_Sample_32_FD_206711 | JGI IMG/M metagenome (GOLD analysis project Ga0335078, IMG submission 206711) | Soil microbial communities from Loxahatchee National Wildlife Refuge, Florida, United States - Lox_Sample_3.2 | ecosystem: Environmental > Terrestrial > Soil > Wetlands | place: USA... | reverse complement strand
CCAGGTTGAACACGTTCGTCGACCAGTTCTGAACGGTCGTGTACCGGATCCGCGCGCCCGGCTTGGCGATCAGCTCGACCACGGCCGAGTGCAGCGAGCTAGACGAATAGGTCGGCGCGGTGCATCCCTCGACGTAGTGCACGTACGAGCCGGGCTCGGCGATGATCAGCGTCCGCTCGAACTGGCCCATGTTCTCGGTGTTGATCCGGAAGTAGGCCTGGAGCGGCATCTCCACGTGCACGCCCTCGGGCACGTACACGAACGAGCCGCCCGACCACACGGCCGAGTTCAGCGCCGCCAGCTTGTTGTCGTTGGGCGGGATCACCGTGGCGAAGTACTCGCGGACGATGTCCTCGTGCTCGCGCAGCCCCGAGTCCATGTCCTTGAAGATCACGCCCTGCTTCTCGAGATCCTCGCGGACCTGGTGGTACACGACCTCGGACTCGTATTGGGCTCCCACCCCGGACAGGAACTTCCTTTCGGCCTCGGGGATGCCAAGCCGGTCGAACGTCCGCTTGACGTCCTCGGGCACGTCGTCCCACGAGCGGCCGGGCTTCTCCGACGCGCGCACGAAGTAGTGGATGTCGTCGTAGTCGACCTCGGCCATGAGCGGCGAGCCCCAGGTCGGCTGGGGACGCGAGAGGAAGTGGTCGAGCGCCTTCAGCCGAAACTCGCGCATCCACTGCGGCTCTGACTTGAACTCCGAGATCTTCTCGACGATCTCGCGATTCAGGCCCTTCGGCGCCTTGTACAGGTAGTTCTCAGCGTCGTGGAAGCCATAGCGCTGCTCGTAATCGGCGTTGATGGCCGCGAGCTGCTCGTTCTCGGTCAGTTCAACAGCCATTACTCAACCTCCAGCTTGATGGTCTCGTCTTCGATGATCACCGGGTATGTCTCCACGGGGACGTACGCGGGCAAGGTCAACGGCTTGCCTGTCTTCAGATCGAACAGCGACCCGTGTCGCGGACATTCGATCGTGCAGGCCTCCTGGTCGAGCTCTCCCTCGACCAGCGTGCCGTCGTCGTGCGAGCACCGATCCTCGATCGCGTAGACCGTCCCGGCGCAGTTGAACACGCCGATCTCGAGGTCCTCCCACTCCACCAGGCGCATATCGCCCGGTCCGAGCTGGTTCAGAGGGCACACTTCGATCAATTGCGGCACGCCCAAATCCTAGCGCACCGATAGGATTTGGACAGGCTCGGCTACGCCGCCGATTCCCAGTCGGCCGCGTGCCCTAGCGAGGCGCCCTTCAGCACCTTGAGCGACAGCAGCGCGCATTTCATCCGCGTCGCCGAGATGTCGATCCCCAGCAGCTCGAGCACGAACGACCGGTCGAGCGCCAGCAGCTGCTCCACGTGCATGCCCTTGACCTCGTCCGAGACCATCGACGCCGCCGCCTGCGAGATCGCGCATCCATGCCCCGAGAACCGCACGTCCGCGATCCGCCCCTCGCCATCCAGCGCCAGCTGCACCGTCAGCTCATCCCCACAAAGCGGGTTCAGATCGTGAAACTCCAGATCCGGGCTCGCGATCGCCTCCCCCGGCGGGCTCCAGTTGTGCGGATGCTTGTAGTGGTCGAGGATGTTCTCGCGATAGAGATCGTCCATTGCGCTCAAGCGTAGCGAGCAGCACCTCCACCGCCAGCCCGTAGTCGAGCCGGTCCCCAGCCGACCGCGGCCGGCACGTGTTCGCATCCACCGCGATCCCCCGCGCCCGATGCTGCTCGCCCAGCCCCGCGGGTCGCGCCGGTCGGCACCCCGGCGCCACCGGCACCGCCCGCCCGTCCGGCCGTCGGAACCTCACCCCGCCGCGACCCTCCCGCTCGACCCGGAACCCGCCCTCGTGCACCAGCCGATGGTGATACGAGCACAGCTGGACCAGGTTCTCAAGCGCCGTCGGGCCGCCCCGCGCCCAGTGCTGGATGTGGTGCGCGTGCAGGAACCGCTCGTGACTGCACCCCGGGAACCGACATCCTCCGTCCCGGCTGCGCAGCGCCCGCCGCAGCGCCGGCGGAATCGTCCGCGTCCGCCGGCCGACCGACAGCGGCTCCCCGTCTCGCTCGATGATCCGGACGACCGCCGCGTCGCACCCGAGCCGGCGCACGGTCTCCGGTGCCAGCGCGGGCCCGCCCGCCAGCTCCGCCCGCTCGACCACCTCGTCCGACGCGAGCGTCGCCGCGTCGACGTGGACCACGAGTTCGCACGGATCCGGCCTCCCACGAGCGCCGCCACCGTCCGCCTTCGCGGCCATCGCCGCCCGCGCGAGCGCCACCAGCGCATCGGCCCGGCACGCCGCCACCGGAGAGGCCAGCGATGCCTCCGACTCGGAGGGCTCGGCCTGCACGGCCTTCAGCGCGTTGATCACGAGCCCGCCATCGTCCGCGGGAAGCCGAGCCTCGAGGTGGACCGAGCCGTCGTCGTTCCAGCTCCACCTCGCGTACCGGAGCTCCTGCGCTCGCTGGGCGGCGCCGAGCGTCGCCGACAGCGCGCTCGAATAGCAGCGCATCAGCTTCTCGAGCTGCGCCCCGGTGGCGTGGCGCGCGATCTCCACGAGCCCGGCCTCGGTCGCGGGCGTCGCCGCCCGCGTGAGCGCACGAACCTTGCAGTACGACAGCTCCCCTCGCGAGAACGTCTCCCTCACGAGCGGCAGCTCCTGGAGCCGATGCGCCACCCGGACTCGCTCGCGTGCCGCTCCCAGCGCGATCGAACATCGCCACGACAGCCAGTGCGCGCACGACTTCACGCCCCATTCGGCCCAGCCGCGCCGGTCGTCGAACTCGGCCACGAGCCCGAGCCACCGGCAGGTCGCCACCGCGATGTGCGCGGCCAGCTCGCAGATCTCCTGCTCGAGCGCCTCGAGCGATGCCGGCGCCGACCCGGACGCGGATCCGTTATCTCGTCCACCCGAACACATGTTCGATAGACTACGCCCCCGGTCGGACGGAATAGTCGGAAAGGTCCCGCTGGTTGCGGGAAAGACGCCCGGTCGGCGGGCACGGAGCGGACCCACCCGCAACCCGGGGACCCCCACCTGCAACCCGGGGAGCCACGCGCAACCCAGGGACCACCCGCAACCCGGGAACCCCCACATGCAACCCATGCGTTGCGTTTCCGCGGAAACGTCAGCCCGGAAACGTCAGCCCGGAAACGTCAGCCCGGAAACGTCAGCCCGGAAACGTCAGCGCGGAACCGTCGGCTACTGCTCAGCCGGATCGTGGCGCTGCGCGAACATCGCCACCGCCGCCACCACGACGCCGACGGCCACCGCCACCACCGCCGCGACCGCCGCCGGATGCACCCGCAAGGCCACCGTCTTGACCGGCACGTACACGACCGCCGCCGCCACCGCCGGCCACAGCAGCAGCCAGCCGAGGAGCACGAGCCCGCCCCCGGACGGGTCGCTCACGATCGCCGTGGCCAGCAGCTCCTGCGGAAGCTGCCCGCGCCGGCGCGCCGACATGCCGGCGCAGCAGACCACCGCCGGCGCCACGAGAACGAGCGCGAGCGCGGCCGCGGGCTCGCCGCCCGTGAGCACGCCGGCCACCGCGAGCCCCACCCCGCACACCGCGACCGACGCCGAGACCACCAGCGCCGGGACGACCATATGGGCCATCAGCGCCCGCCCGGCCCGGATCCCGAGGAACACCGATCCCCGGCTGGGCGCGTCGAGCTCGATCCGCATCGGCTCGAGCAGCCGCGACGCCCCCGCGTAGATCAGCACGGCGCCCACGATCACCCCCGCAGACCGCCCGAGCCCCGCGTCGACGAGCACGAACGCCGCGCCGCCGGCCGCCAGCACGGCCGTCTCGACGACCCGGTGCCAAACCTCGCAGCCAACGACCGCATCGCGCCACACCACCGCCAGCTCGCCCGCGTGGCGCCCCAGCCGCGATCGCGCGTCCGCCACCGGCGATCGCGCGTCCGCCACCGGCGATCGCGCGTCCGCCACCGACAGCCGCCGGCGTAGCCACCGCAGACCTCCGCCCCGGCCGCTGACCCCGGAGCGCAGCGCAACGGAGGCCAGCGCCAGGCGGCTGGTTCGCGCGTCGAACGACATCAGCGAAGCCTGCACCTGAGCCCGGCCCTCGGCCCTCCGCGCGAACCGCTCGGACTCCCCGACGCCCCGCCGCCGCCACGCGAGCACCACGATCACAAACGTGACCAACGCGAGCGCCGCCAGCGCGACCACCCACTGCGCCACCGCCAACCCCGCGCCCGCCTGCACACCCCAACCCCACGGCCCCGACCACAGCGCGACCGTCCGCCCGACGCTGCCGCCGACCCCCGCCACGATCGCCAGCCCGCCCGCGACCGCGACGACCGGCCACGTAACGCGCCGCAGCGCGAGCTCCGCCGGCCCGGACATCGACACGACCCACGCGAGCCCCACCGCGATCACGCCCAACAGCCCCACCCCACCCCCGAGTCCCAGCATCCGCGCCACCGCGACATGCCGCCGGTCCCCGGTCAGGCCGAACAGCAGCACGACCGCCACGACCACCCCGCCTCAGAAACCGAGCAGGAACGCGCGCCGTAAGGGCCGCGCGACCAGCGCCGCCCGGGAGAGCGGCGCCCCGAGCAGATGCGCGAGGTCGGCCGTCGAGAACACGACCGGCCCCTGCACCGTCCCCCAGTACGCGGCCCCGAGCAGCGCCAGCAGCGCCACCGACGGACCCCACCGCGCGACCGCGGCGGCGCTCACGACCTGCGCAAGCGCCCTGCTGGCCGTCCCGTACACGACCGCGCCGCCGATCGCGAGCACCAGCACCGCCGCGTAGACCGTGTAGAGCCGCTGCCGGAGCGAAGGCGAGCGATGGGCCGCCGCCAGCCACCGCTGGATCGCGAGAACGTCGGGCCGCGCGACAGACCCACCCGCCACGTCCGAGCTCAATACGACTGCCACCCCTTCGCCACCGACCGGGCGTACAGCTCCGGCCACGGTCCCGAATCGGCGACCCGCCCCTCCTCGAGCACCACGCCCCGATCGGCCACCCCGTCGACGAAGCGGAGCTGATGGGTCGTCATCAGGACGGCCACCCCGTCGCGCTTGGCCGCCAGCAAGAGGTCGCGCAGGAGCGCCTGCGACGGCGGATCGAGGCCGACGACCGGCTCGTCGAGCACGAGCAGCGCCGCCGGCCGGATCAGCGCGCACGCGAGCTGCGTCTTCTGTCGCATCCCGCGCGAGAGCTCACGGGGCAGGTACCTCGCGCGCGCCCCCAGGCCGAGACGATCCAACAGGCCCTCGATGCGGCCGTCGATCGCGCCGTCGTCGACGCCGTGCGCCATCGCCACCAGCTCGAGGTGCTGATGCACCGACAGGTCCTCGTACAGCAGCGGCGCGTCGGGGACCACGGCGACGGCGGCCCGCGCCGCCTCGGCTTCGGGCTCACGATACGGGTCGCAGCCGCAGATCCGCACGGTCCCCCGGCTTGGCGTGAGCAGCCCGGCGATCAGCCTGACCGCGGTGGACTTGCCGCTCCCGTTGGCGCCGATCAGCGCAACGCACTCGCCGGGCTCGAGCGTGAGGCTCAGTTCCTCGAGGGCAGCCAGCCGGCCGTACGAACGCCCCAGCCCCTCCGTCACGAGCGGCGCCGGCGCGCTCCGGCTCACCCAAGCTCCTGCGCGAACGCCTCGAGCGCCGACTCGATGTCTGCCCGCGTCACGTCGAGGTGCGTCACCGCCCGGATCTGCATCGGCCCGGTCGCTTGGATGTCGACCCGGTCCGCGATCCGCGCCACCAGTCCGGGCGCGTCGTCGACCTCGAAGAACACGATGTTCGTCTCGACGAGACCCGGGTCGATCCGCACCCCCGGAAGCGCGGCGAGCCCGTCAGCCAGCAGCCGCGCGTGCACGTGGTCCTCCGCGAGCCGATCGACGTGGTGATCGAGGGCGTACAGGCAGCCGGCGGCGACGATCCCCGACTGCCGGAGCGCGCCACCGAGCATCTGCTTCCACCGCCACGCCTCATCGATCAGCGAGCGCGAGCCCACGAGCACCGCACCGACGGGCGCCCCCAACCCCTTGGTGAAGTCGAGCCATGCGGTGTCGAACCCGCCGGCATACGAGGCCGCGGGCACGCCCGAGGCCACCACGGCGTTCATCAGCCGAGCACCGTCCATGTGCGCCCGCAGCCCATGCCGGCGCGCGACCTCCAGCACCTCGCAAACCACCGAGAGCGGCCACACCCGGCCGCCGCCGCGGTTGCTCGTCTGCTCGACCGACACCACCCGCGAACGCGGCATGTAGCGATTGCCGACCGGCCGCAGAGCCGCCTCCAGCTGAGCGCCGGTGAACACCCCACGATCCCCGTCCAACGTCTGAACCATCAGCCCTGAGACCTGAGCGGGGCCGCCCGCCTCGGACGTGATCGGGTGAGCCGACAGGTCGAGCAGCAGCTCGTCGCCGCCCGGGCGCGCGTGCAGGCGCAACGCGATCTGGTTGCACATCGTCCCGCTCGGAAGGAAGACCGCGGCCGGGAAACCGAGCAGCGAAGCCACCCGCTCCTCCAAGGCCGAAGTCGTGGGATCGAGCCCTCTCTGCTCGTCGCCGACGACGGCAGACGCGATCGCCGCCCGCATCCCCTCGGTCGGGCGCGTCTGCGTGTCGCTGTAGAGGTTGACCGGCGGCACCTCGGCCCGGCAGCCTACCGGCGGCCGCCGCGGTTCAGAGCTGCAGCGTGCTGCGAACGCGGCCCAGGCCCTCGATCAGCCGGTCGACATCCGAGCTCGAGTTGTGGACCGCGAACGACGCGCGGGTGGTCGCGTGCACGCCCAGCCGGCGCATCAGCGGCTGCGCGCAATGGTGCCCGGCGCGCACGCATACGCCCAGGCCCCCGAGGATGTCCGCGATGTCGTGCGGATGGGCGCCCTCGATCGTGAACGACACGAGCGCACCCCGGTCCGAAGCGCTGACAGGGCCCTGAATGGTCAAACCAGGGACCTCCGACGTGGACAACCGCTCCAACAGCTCCGCCACCAGCCCCTGCTCGTGCGCGCGAATCGCATCGATCCCGAGCGCCCGGATCCAGTCGACCGCCGCACCGAGCCCGATCGCCTCGGCGATCTGCGACGTCCCCGCCTCGAACTTCCACGGCAGGTCCGTCCACGTCGACTCGTTCGCCGCGACCGTGCGGATCATGTGGCCACCACCGATGAACGGCGGCATCTCCTCGAGCAGCGCGCGCCGCCCGTGCAGGACCCCGATCCCCGTCGGCCCGTACGCCTTGTGGCCGGTCCACGCGTAGAAGTCCACGTCCAGGTCCGGCAGCCACACCGGCATCTGCGGCACCGCTTGGGTCCCGTCGACCAGCACAACCGCCCCCGCAGAACGCGCCCGCCGCGCGATTTCGGAGACCGGGTTCACAGTCCCCAAGACGTTCGAGACATGCACGACCCCGACCAACCGCGGGCCCCGAGCCAACAGCGAATCGAAAGCCTCCAGATCGAGCAGCCCCTCAGACGAGACGGGCACGTACGCGAGCTCGGCCTCGCGGTCCTGGCACAGCAGCTGCCACGGCACGATGTTCGAGTGGTGCTCCATCTCGGTCAGCACCACGAGGTCGCCGCGCTGGACGTTCTGGCGGCCCCACGTGTACGCGACCATGTTGATCGCGGCGGTGGCGTTCGCCGTGAAGATCGTCTCCTCGGGCGTCGAACCCAGCCACGAGGCGATCCGCCCGCGGGCGCCCTCGTACAGATCGGTCGCCTCGGCCGCCAACGGGTACACGCCGCGGTGGATCGACGCGCGGTGCTCGGTGTAGTAAGACGTCATCGCGTCGATGACCGGATCCGGCGTCTGCGACGTCGCCGCGGAGTCGAGGTATGCGACGGGCCGCCCGTCGAACAGCCGGTTCCGCAGAACCGGGAACTGGGCAGCGACCTCGTCGGCCGCAAGACCCGCACCGACCCCGCGACCGGATACCGCGGTCATCAGGCCGCCGCCTCGATCTCGTCGGTGATCCAGCCGTACCCCTTGGCCTCGAGCGCGTCGACCAGCTCGGGGCCGCCCTCGCGGACGATCCGCCCCTGGTACATGACGTGCACGTGGCTGGGCTGGACCAGGTGCAGGATCCGCTGGTAGTGGGTGATGATCAGCACGCCCATGTCGGGACCGGCGACCGCGTTCACCCCGTTCGCGACGACTCGAAGCGCGTCGATGTCCAACCCCGAGTCCGTCTCATCCAGAATCGCCATCTCGGGCCGCTGCAGCGCCAGCTGCAATATCTCCATCCGCTTCTTCTCGCCGCCCGAGAACCCCTCGTTCAGGTACCGCGTCGAGAAGTCGCGGGGAACGTTGGTCAGCTTCATCGCCGCCTCGACGGTCTGACGGAACTCCTTGAGCGGAATCGCGTCCTCGCCGCGCGCCGTGCGGTGCGCGTTCAAAACGGTCCTCAAATACTTGGTGACGGTCACCCCGGGTACCGCGACCGGGTACTGGAAGGCCATGAACAGACCCATCCGGGCGCGCTCGTCGGGATCGGCCTCGGTGATGTCCTCACCCTTGAACAGGATCCGGCCCTCGGTCACCTCGAGCCCGGGATGGCCCATGACCGCGTTGGCCAGCGTCGACTTGCCGGAGCCGTTGGGGCCCATCAGCGCGTGGATCTCGCCCTTGCCGACGGCCAGATCCACGCCCCGCAGGATCTGCTTGTCACCGGCACGGACGTGAAGGTTGCGAATCTCTAGATCAGCCATTTCCAACTTTCGTTTCGAAGTCTTCAGGCGGTCGGGGCGGCCGCCACGCGGAGATCCTCCGCGGTCACAGAGGTGCGCTCGCTGCGCCGTGAGAACTCGACGAGCTCGGCGAGCGTCGTCGTCTGAAGCGAGCGGATGATCCCGCTCTGCACGCGAGTCCACAGCAGCTTGGTGGCGCAGCCGCGGCCGGCGTCGGGCTCGTGTGAGCACAGCACGCGCTCGGTGTGGTCGTGGACGAAGCACTCCATCGGGGCGATCGCGCCCTCGAGCGCCTGCACCACGTCCACCATCGCGATCTCCTCCGCCGGCCGCGCGAGCCAGTAGCCGCCGTGCGCGCCGCGCGCGCTCATCACGAGCCCGGCCTTGCGCAGCCGCGCGACCACCTGCTCCAGGTACGCCAGCGGCAACCCCTCCGCGTCGGCGATCGCCTTCAGGGACGTGGGCTGCTCGGGCGACTGGCGCCCGAGCTCGACCATCAGGCGGACGCCGTACTCGGCCTTCGACGAGAAGATCATCGGGTCCATATCCTACCAGGGAGGTCGGATTGGGGATGTGCAGGGGCCTCGCTTCGGAATCCGGACCAGGCGCAATCGTGCCCGCTCGTGCTCGAAACCGGATTCCGCTAGCTCGGCGTCCGTGGGGCCATGCGGGCCCGTCCGGACCAGATCTCGCGCGCGCCTGCCCCGCTAGTCTCCGCGGATGAGCATGCAGACGATCCGCCGCGAAACCTCCGGGCCGATTGCGACCTCGGAGGAGGTGGCGGCGGCGGCGGCCGTCGCGCGCGAGCACGGGCGGATCGGGATCGACACCGAGTTCATGTCCGAGGGCCGCTACCGGGCGCTGCTGTGCCTGGTGCAGATCGCGGTCGACGAGGGGGGCGCCGACGGCCCGCACATCTCGCTGATCGACCCGCTCGGCGAGGTCGACGTGACCCCGGTGGCGCAGCTGCTCGCCGACCCGGCGATCGAGGTCGTGTTCCACGCCGGCCGCCAGGACGTGGCGATCCTCCGCCGGGCGTGGAGGACCGAGGTCACGAACATCTTCGACACCCAGCTGGCCGCCGGATTCGTCGGCGCGAGCGCGCAGACGGGGTACGGCAACCTGCTCGGGACGATGCTCGGCCGGCGGGTCGGCAAGACCGCGAGCTACACGCGGTGGGACGCCCGGCCTTTGACCGCCGAGCAGCTGAGCTACGCCGCCGAGGACGTCGCTCACCTGCTCGAGCTTGCGGATGAGGTTCAGCGCCGGCTCCGCGAGACCGGCCGCCTGAGCTGGGCCCGCGAGGAATGCCGGCGCCTGGAGTCCGCGACCGACGAGCGCGACCCGTACAGCGCGTGGGAGCGGTTGCCGCGCGTCGGGCAGCTCGACCCGCGCGCCCGCGCGGTCGCGCGCGAGCTGGCGGCCTGGCGCGAGCGGACCGCGTCCGAGGAGGACCGGCCGGTCGGGTCGGTGCTCGGCGACCCGGCGCTGGTCGAGCTCGCCAAGCGCCACCCGTCGAACGTCGGCGCGCTCGAGCAGATCCGCGGCATCCACCCGTCCGGGATCCGCCGGCGCGGCGCCGCGATGCTCGAGGCGATCGCCGATGGCCTCAAGGCTCCCCCGATCCCTCGCGACGAGCCGCGCGGCCGCTCGGAGCCCGAGGACGCGCCGCTGATCGTGCTCGCCGAGGCGCTGCTGCGCGCGCGCTCGCTCGAGGCCGGGCTCGCCTACGAGCTGATCGCCTCGCGCAACGAGCTCGAGTTGATCGTCGCCGCCACGCGCCGGCGCGAGTCAGAACCGGACGTGCGGACGCTCGACGGCTGGCGTTCGGAGCTCGTCGGAGCAGATCTCCGCGATCTGCTCGCGGGGCGCAAGGCGATCTCGGTCGGCCCCAACCGCCACCTCGTGCTGGGCGACGTCGAGCCGTAGCCGACTACGACGCCCCGACCTCGAGCATCATCGACATCGCCGGCGTCCGGTCGAAGATCGAGCTCGACAGCGCGAGCGTGATCGGGCGGGCCCGGTTGATCTGGCCGAGGTCGATCTGTCGCAGGTCCCCGATCGCGGTCGAGAACGTCAGGCGCAGCTTGTGGCCCGGCGAATTGGCGGCGGTCTCCTCGTTCGTGTCGCCGTCGGCGAGCGACCAGCCCGAGTCGCGGAGCTTGTGGCTCTCGTCGAGCGCCAGGATGTCGGAGGACTCGTAGCGGTGGCCGAGCACCACCAGCTGGATCGTGCAGAACGCGCGCGCGCCCTGGTCGCACGTCCGGACCTGCGTCGCGATCTTGGCGCCCGAGACGAGCGGCACGTCGCCGACCGCGGGCGTCCGCTCCGCCTGGCTCGCGCCACAGCCGTCGAGCGCTGTGGCCAATAGCAGCGCGCAGGTCAGCGCTGTCGCGACGCCTAGTCTTCGCGCGGTCATGACAAGAAGCGGAGCGTAGCGGGCGTGAATACGGGCCTCGGTCGCTACGTGGTCGGTGCCGCGGGGCTGGTGGTGGTGCTCGGCTCGCTCGCGCTCGCGGCCGTCGTCATGCGCCGGCGGTGGCTCGGCGAGTGGGCCGGGGCGCCGGCGCGTCTGGCCGAGACCGTGATCGGGCTCGCGCTGCTGATCGGCATCCTCGAGTTGCTCGGCACGGTCGGCCTGTTCGACCTCGGTCCGGTGCTCGGCGCCTGTGTGCTCGCCGCGCTGGCCACGGTCCGCTGGCTCGGACCTGGACGGTCGGGACGCGCGCGCGGTTCTGATTGGTTGGGCGCGGCCGTCGCGCTGGCTGCCGGCGCCGCCGTGATCGCCGAGTGGGGCGCGCTCACGATCCAGTCCTACGACGTCGGCATCCGCGGGTTCGACTCGCTCTGGTACCACCTGCCGTGGGCGGCGAGCTTCGCGCAGACCGGCAGCATCGGCGGGCTGCGGTTCACCGACGTCGAGTACCTGACGCCGTTCTATCCCGCCACCGCCGAGCTGCTGCACGGACTCGGGATCGTGCTGCTCGGGCGCGACACGCTGTCGCCGGGCCTGAATCTGCTGTGGCTGTCGCTCACCCTGCTCGCCGCCTACTGCATCGGGCGACCGCGCGGCGTCGGCGGCGCCACCGCGATCGGCGCGGCGCTCGCGATGGGCACGACGATGATGGATTACTCGCAGGCGGGCAGCGCGGCCAACGACGTGGTCGCGGTGTTCTTCCTGCTCGCGGCCGTCGCGCTGCTCGTGACCGAGCCCGAGCGCCCGGCCGCGCGGGCGCTGGCCGCCGTCGCCGCGGGCCTTGCGGTCGGAACCAAGCTCACGGTGCTCGCCCCGGTGCTCGCGCTCACGGTCGGGGTCGTGGCAATCGCCCCGCGCGGGCGGCGGATCGGCACTGCGCTCCTGTGGCTCGGCCCGCTGATCGTGGCCGGCGGGTTCTGGTACGCGCGCGATCTGATCGCTGTCGGCAACCCGCTGCCGTGGACCAGCCTCGGAGGTGTGCTCCCAACGCCCGCGCCGGCCCTCCAACAGCACACCGGGTACAGCATCGCCCATTACCTGACGACCGCGCACTTCTGGAGCGCGTTCGCACAGCCGGCGCTCGCGGCCGGCCTCGGCCGCTGGTGGTGGGCCGTGCTGGCGGTGGCGGTCATCGGCCCCCTGCTCTGCCTTGCCCCGAGGCGCTTGGGAAGAAACGTCCAACATTTGGACGTTTCTTCCCAAGCGATCGTCCGGATGCTCGGGTGCGTCGCGCTGTTCTCGCTGGCGGCGTACCTGATCACGCCCGAGACCGCCGCCGGCCCGGTCGGCGACCCGCTCGGGTTCGCGTTCAACCTGCGCTACCTCGCCCCCGCGCTGACGCTGGCGCTGGCGGTCGGCCCGCTCGCGCCCGCGCTGGCCGGCCGCGCCCGGCTGGCCGTGACGACGATCCTCGCAATCGTGCTGGCGGGCACGATCGCGCAGCCCGTGCTGTGGCCGGACGCGCACGCCGCGGGCGCGGTCGCGATCGGCGTCGCTGCGCTCGCCGCGGCGGGGCTGCTCCTGGCCGGCGGGAGGGCACGGACGCCGCTCGCGATCGCCGCCGCGGTCCTCGGGCTCGTGGTTGTCGCCGGCGCCGCGGCCGGCTACCGGCTCCAGGGGCACTACCTGCGGGGCCGCTATGCCTACCAGCCGAACGTCTCCTATCTGGCGAAGGTGTGGGCTCTGTTCCGGACCGTCCACGACGCGCGCGTCGGCGTCGTCGGCACGTTCGGCGGCTTCTTCGCCTATCCGCTCTACGGCCTCGACGACTCCAACCGGGTGCAGTACCTGGCCGAGCACGGCCCGCACGGGTCGTTCACGCCGATCACGAGCTGTCCGGAGTGGCGGGCTGAGGTGAACTCCGACCACCTGAAGTACCTAATCACCACACCCGCCCGCGACCCGTGGCACCCCAGCGCGCTGACGCCCTCGCCCGAAACCCGCTGGACCGCGACCGACCCCGCCGCCACTCCCGTGTTCAGCGAACAGGCCCTGGGGCAGCCGATCGTCGTGTTCCGGCTTCGCGGCCCACTCGACGTTGCCAGCTGCCCAGCAAGCTGAGGATAAGCTCCATATACATGACTACTGCTGCCGATCCGCTCACCGACCCCGAGCTCCTCGACACCGCCTGGGACCTCGCCCCGCTCGTCGACGGCGAGGGCCGCGCCGGCGCCGAGCGCATGCTCGAGGAGGGCCGGGAACGCGCGTCGAAGTTCGCCGCGACGTATGCCGGCAAGGTAGCCGGGCTCGACGCCGCCGCGGTCGGGAGCGCGATGGCCGAGCTCGAGGCGATCAACGAGCTGATCGGGCGCGCGGGCTCATACGCGAGCCTCCAGTTCGCCACCGACACGGCCGACCCGGCACGCGGAGCGCTGCTGCAGCTCGTGCAGGAGCGCGCCACCGAGATCGAAACGCTGCTGCTGTTCTTCGAGCTCGAGTGGGCCGCGGTCGACGACGGTCGCGTCGAGGATCTGCTCGCCTCCGACGCGCTCGACCGCTACCGACATCACCTGCGGAGCGTGCGGCGCTACCGGCCCCATCTGCTCTCCGAAAGCGAGGAGAAGATCCTCGCCGAGAAGTCGATCTCGAGCCAGGCCGCGTGGGGCCGCCTGTTCGGCGAGCTGCTCGCCGCGGTGCGGGTCGACCTCGACGACCAGGAGCTGACGCTCGAGATCGCGCTCAGCCGGCTCCAGTCGCCCGATCGCGACGTTCGCCGCGCCGCGGCCGACGCGGTGTCGGCCGCGCTCGAGCCCGGCCTGCGCACCCGGGGGTTCATCTACAACACGCTCGTCTACGACAAGTCGGTCGAGGACCGGCTCCGCCGCTACCCGCACTGGCTGGCCGGCCGCAACCTCGCCAACGAGGCGTCGGACGAGTCGGTGATGGCGCTGATCCAGGCGGTCCGCAGTCGCTTCGACATCCCCCAGCGCTGGTACGCGCTCAAGGCCAAGCTGCTGGGCGTCGACCGGCTCGCGGACTACGACCGGTCCGCTCCCGTGCTCGCGCAGGACGTCGCGTACTCGTTCGGCGAGGCCCGCGACCTCGTGCTCGACACCTACCAGTCGTTCTCGCCCGTGGCCGGCGACGTCACGCGACGGTTCTTCGACGAGCGCTGGATCGACGCGCCCACCCGGCCCCACAAGCGCGGCGGCGCGTTCTGCGCCTACGGCGTGCCGAGCGTCCACCCCTACGTGATGCTGAACTTCACCGCGACGCGCCGCGACGTGCTGACGATGGCGCACGAGCTCGGGCACGGACTGCACGCCGCGCTCGCCCAGCACCAGGGCGTGTTCCACCACTCGACGCCGCTGACGCTCGCCGAGACCGCCTCGGTGTTCGGCGAGGAGCTGGTGTTCGGCCGGATGCTCGCCGAGGTCGCCGACGACGAGCAGCGGCTCGGCCTGCTCGCCGAGCGCGTCGACGGCGCGATCGCCACCGTGTTCCGCCAGATGGCGATGAACCGGTTCGAGCACCTCGTCCACACGCGCCGGCGGTCCGAGGGCGAGCTGTCGGCCGACCGGATCTGCGAGGCGTGGGTCGAGACCCAGGAGGAGCTGTTCGGCGACTCGCTCGAGATCACCGGGGGCTACCGGATGTGGTGGTCCTACGTGCCTCACTTCATCAACACGCCCGGCTACGTCTACGCCTACGCGTACGGGCTGCTGCTGGCGCTGTCGGTCTACAGCCGCTACCGGCGTGAGGGCGACCCGTTCGTCCCGCGCTACCTCGAGCTGCTGTCGGCGGGCGGCTCGCGCAGCCCCGAGCAGCTCGCGGAGATCGTCGGGATCGACCTCACCGACCCGGGCTTCTGGGATGCCGGCCTCGCGCTCGTCGAGGAGCAGCTGTCAGAGGCCGAGGCGCTCGCGGCGAGCCGGTAGCCCTCAGTGATGTGACGCCTTGCGCGTGCGCGAGCGCTCCTCCTGGCGCTCGACCACGTTGACGATCAGCTTCATCACCTGCTCGATTCCGGTCGCCTGGGCGTCGCCGTGTTCGAACGCCTCGCGCCAGTCACGGATGTGACCCTTGGTCGCCAGCTCGTTGAAGGTCGAGCGCGAGACGGATATGTGCACCTTCGAGTCGGCGGCGATGTCCTTGGTCACCTTGGGCCCCGGCAACTCGACCCGGTACAGCTGCGGTTCGCCCCGGGCCCGCAGCTCGAGGCCCGCGACCAGCTTCAGGTTGGCGAGCGCCGGGACCTCGTCGAGGAACCGCGTGACCGCGGTCTCGATCAGGGACTTGGTGTCGCCGGCCATCAGATCTTGTGGCGCTCGGGCAGGTTGCGCCCGGAGGCGAAAGTTCGGGGTCGTCTCATATCTTGTGGCGCTCCAGCAGCTTTCGTCCGATCACCATGCGCTGGATCTCCGAGGTCCCCTCGCCGATCAGGAGCAGCGGCGCATCCCGGTAGATGCGCTCGATCTCGTACTCCTTGGAGTAGCCGTAGCCGCCATGGATGCGCAGGCACTCCTCGGCGCAGAAGCGGCCGGCCTCCGATGCGAACAGCTTGGCCATGCCCGCCTCGATGTCGGAGCGCTCGCCGGCGTCCTTCATCCGGGCCGCCCGGTGGGTCAGCAGCCGCGCGGCCTCGACCTGGGTCGCCATGTCGGCGAGCTTGAACTGGATCGCCTGGTGCTGGGAGATCGGCTTGCCGAACGCCCGCCGCTCCTGGGAGTACCGCAGCGCGAGCTCCAGGGCTCGTTGCGCCAGCCCGACCCCCCGGGCAGCGACGTTCACCCGACCGAGCTCGAGCGCGTCCATCATCTGGGAGAAGCCCTTGTTCAGCCCGGCCTCCTCGCCGCCGAGGATGTTCTCGGCCGGGCACCGGTAGCCGTCGAACACCAGCTCGGTCGACTCGACGCCCTTGTAGCCCATCTTCTTGATCTTGGGCGGGACGTTGAAGCCCGCGTACTCGCCGGTGTTCTCGGCGGCACCCGGCTCCTTCTCGGCGATGAAGCAGGTCAGGCCCCGGTGCTTGGGCTGGGCTTCGGGGTCGGTCCGGACGAGCACGAAAACGAGGCTCGACCGCAGCCCATTCGTCACCCACATCTTGGTTCCGTTGATCTCGTAGTACGTGTCGTCGAGCTTCTTGGCCGCGGTCTTGATCGCGGCCACGTCCGACCCCAGCTCGGGCTCGGACAGGCTGAACGCCGCGCGCATCTCGCCGGTGGCCATCTTCGGCAGGTATTTCTGCTTCTGCGCGTCGGTGCCGAACTTCATCAGCAGGTAGGACCCGATGAAGTGCGTGTTGACGATCCCCGAGATCGAGATCCAGCCCCGCGACAGCTCCTCGACGATCATCGCGTACGTCGTCAGGTCGAGCCCCATCCCGTCGAACTCCTCGGGGATCGTCACCCCGAACAGCCCGAGCTCCTTCATCTGCTCGACGATCGGCTCCGGGAACTCGTCCTCGTGGTCGTAGTGCTCGGCGTTCGGGAGGATCTGCTCGTCGGCGAACTGGCGAACCATCTCGCAGATCGCCTTCTGCTCGTCGGTCTTGTCGGTGTATGGGGTCGCGATAGCCATGGTCGTGGTGCTCCTCAGGGTCTTAAGGGAGCAGCCGAGCATACCCGGCCAATGGCGCTTCGCCGTCGTGGAAAACCCGTCGTCAGCGCGCGGCTGCCGGGGCCTCTGACTTGACCCCGTGCTTCCAGGTGGTGTCGGGACGGCCCTCGCGCTCGCCGTCGACCTCGACATCGCAGCGCTCGTTGAAGAAGCACAGCCGCCCGGCGATCCGGTCGACCGCGCGGAGCGGATCGTCGTAGTACCAGATCAGGTCCTTGACGCTGTCGCCGTCCTGACGCTTGACCGCGTAGTAGCTCGCCGTGCCCTTGTACGGGCAGCGGGTGACCGTGTCGGTCGACTCGAGCTCGGCGGTGACGTCCTCCCGAGGGAGGTACCAGCGGATCGGGAGGTTCGACTCGAACAGCGCCATCGCCCGCGTGCTCTCGGCCAGCACCTCGCCGTCGAGCGAGATCTTGATGTGGCGCGAGGTCGGGATCACGTCGACCCGGTGGTAGGGGTCGCGAGCGTGGACGAACACCTCCTCGTCCTCCTCGAACCACTGATCCACCCGGTCCCAGTAGAACGCGATCATGCCCTTGATCGGCTCCGCGCCGGCGAGCGGCTCGGGGTAATACCAGGCGCCGGCCTCGACGACCTTGTCGCCGACGCGGATCGTGTGGTAGGAGGCCTCGCCCTTCTTGGGGCAGCGCGTGTGCCGGTCGGAGGGCTCGAGCACGTCCGGGCGGACGTCCTCAGGCGGGAAGTAGTAGCCCGGCTGGTGCCCGGACTCGGACAGCAGCAACGTGTGGCGACTGTCGGCGATCGTCTCGCCCCCGACGACGACGCGGACCCGCTTGTAGCAGGGCTCGATGTACAGCGTCCGGCCAGGTTCGGGGGCCTCGAAGTTGAACGACCCCGCTGGATCGCGGCTCAGCGGCCCGGTTCCCGTCATCAGCCCCATCTCAGCGCGAGACTACCAAAGCCGTTGCGCGTGCAAGAAAACAGCTGCTTAAAAGAATCGCCGCCGGCCGCAACCAGACCGATCGCCAGCTCCGCTGACGAGCTCCAGATGGAGCCGAACCCGCATGTAGTCGGTCTAGGCCCCCTTGCGCCGGCGGCCGATCCGGGGATTGTGACGGAAACTTCATCAAAGTTCACAAATTTGGACGAATGTTTGAGTTTGGGGCCAGGATCTATCCCGCCACCACGATCCCGAGCCACACGATCGCCAGCGACACCAGGAAGATCGCGGCGTCGAGCGCGTGCCACCCGGGCCGGCGCAGGTGGGCCCCGATCAGGACCGCCACCAGCGCGACCAGCCCCATCTTCACCTGCAGGGTCGAGTCGCTCCACAGGTGCTCGTGGCTCGCCATCGCGACCCCGGTCACGATCAGCACGCCGAACGCGATCACGGTCCCGATCCCGAACCGTCGTGCGGCCGCGCGCAGCGGCGCGCGGTCGTCCAGCCCGCGCAGCACCGGCACCACGATCGCCGCCAGCATCAGCTGCCCGCCGACGAAGAACGCCATCGCGAGCAGGTGCAGCCACAGGACCCCGTTCCAGAACGTCACCGCACCCGATCCTGGCACACTGGCCGCCGGGATGAACTTCGCTACGGACGTCGTCGAGGGCGCCCCGCCAGACCGGACGGCGCTGATCGAGCTGGCCCGCGACGGCGGCCGGCGCGAGTGGAGCTTCGCCGAGGTCGCGGACCGCAGCGCCCGCCTCGCGGGGACGTTCGCCGCCCACGGCGTCGAACGCGGCGACGTCGTGATGACCGTGATCGGCAACCGCCCCGAGTGGGTGCTGACGATGGTGGCGTGCTTCCGGACCGGCGCGGTCGCGCTCCCCTGCAACGAGCAGCTCCGGGCGGGCGACCTCGCGCGGCGGATCGCGGCCGCGCGGCCGATGCTGATCGTCGCCGACGAGCGGAACGCCGGCGAGCTTGGGCGCGCGAACCCGCCGTGCACGGTCCTGACCGTGCCCGACGACTCTCTCTTCCGCGCCGAGCCGGCGCCGGCCGCCGAGCTCGAGCCCGACGACCCGTGCCTGATCACGTTCACGAGCGGCACCACCGGCGAGGCGACGGGCATCGTCCACGGCCAGCGCTACCTGCCCGGCCAGCGGCTCCAGGCCGAGCACTGGCTCGACGCGAGGCCGGGGGATCTGGTGTGGTGCACGGCCGCGAGCGGCTGGTCGAAGTCGGCGCGCAACGTGTTCATCGCGCCGTGGATCCGGGGCGCCACCGCGCTGCTCCACGACGAGCGGTTCGATCCGGTCCAGCGGCTGGAGGTGCTCGCCTCCGAGCGGGTCAACGTGCTGTGCATGGCACCCACCGAGTACCGCGTGATCGCCAAGCGGACCCAGCTCGCGCCACTGCCCGCGATGCGGTCGCTGGTCGCCGCCGGCGAGGCGCTGAACCCGGAGGTGATCCGCGCGTTCACCGAGGGGATCGGGCTCGCGATCCGCGACGGCTACGGCCAGACCGAGACCGGGCAGCTGACCGGCAATCCCGCCGGCGAGGCCGTTCGTCCCGGCTCGATGGGGCGGCCGCTGCCCGGCATCCAGCTCCGGGTAGAGGACGGCGAGCTCGTACTCGCCGACCCGGCCACCGACCCGACGTTCTTCGTCGCCTATCTCGACGGGACCCGCTCGCCGGACGCGCGGCCGTGGCGAACCGGCGATCGGGTCAGCGCCGACGAGGACGGCTACCTGTACTTCGAGGGCCGGGCCGATGACTTGATCATCTCCTCGGGCTACCGGATCGGCCCGTTCGAGGTCGAGTCGGCGCTCGTCTCGCACGAGGCCGTCGCCGAGGCGGCGGTCGTCGCCGCCCCCGACGAAGAGCGGGGCGCGATCGTGCGCGCGGTCGTCGTGCTCCGCGAAGGGTTCGCCCCCGGGCAGGCGCTCGCGACCGAGCTGCAGGAGCACGTCAAGCGCCAGACCGCGCCGTACAAGTACCCGCGGATCGTCGACTTCGCCGACGAGCTGCCCAAGACGGCGTCGGGAAAGATCCAGCGGGCTAGCCTGAGAGGGCGATGAGGCAGTCGCGGCCGGTGATCGGAATCTGCACGGCGCTCGCCCGCGCCAAGTGGGGAGTGTGGGAGCGCGACGCCGCGCTGCTCGCGGTCACCTACATCGACGCGATCCAGCGCGCGGGCGGGCTGGCGGTGATGATCCCGCCCGACGGCGACTTCGAGGACGACCCCGACCAGATCCTCGACCTGCTCGACGGGTTGATCCTGGCCGGCGGAAACGACATCGACCCGGCCTGCTACGGCGCCGATCCCCACCCCGAGACCCACCACCTCGTGCCCGAGCGCGACCGCGCGGAGCTCGCGCTCGCCACCCGGGCGATCCAGCGCGACCTGCCCGTGCTCGGCATCTGCCGGGGCATGCAGCTGATCAACGTCGCCTTCGGCGGCACGCTCCGCCAGCACCTGCCCGAGGAGCTCGGCCACGAGGAGCATCGCCGCA